>Ga0302325_10026867_pt1 | contig 11948 bp, 6 predicted proteins | sample Palsa_T0_2_FD_201948 | JGI IMG/M metagenome (GOLD analysis project Ga0302325, IMG submission 201948) | Peat permafrost microbial communities from Stordalen Mire near Abisko, Sweden - Palsa_T0_2 | ecosystem: Environmental > Terrestrial > Soil > Palsa > Peat permafrost | place: Sweden: Abisko... | reverse complement strand
AACGTTCGGGAGCGCCTGGCCATTCAATTCGGGGGGCGCGCCACCTTTCGCGCCTCCGCCGGTGACGACAATAATTGGATTGCGGAGATTCGCATGCCCTTATTGCGGGATGGACCGTAAGCAGTTGGTCGTAAAAGCACGCGCACGGTATTCTCAGGTTCGGGTCTTATGATGGAAGTGGTCATCGTCGACGATGAACCGGCGGCGCGCCGGTCACTTCGCGAGTTTTGCGCCCGCGAACCTGATCTGGTTATCGTCGGCGAGTACGGCGACGGCCGCAGCGCACTCGAAGCGATTCGCGCGCGCCCTCCGGGCTTGCTGTTCCTCGATATCCAGATGGATCTGCTGAGCGGCATTGCGCTCGCACGCGCTCTGGATCCACAGACGCTGCCGTTGATTGTGTTTGTGACCGCATTCGATCATTACGCGCTGGAAGCATTTGAGGTCTGCGCAATCGACTACCTTTTGAAGCCGTTCGACTACGAACGCTTCAGCAAATCCCTGGCGCGCGTCCGTCGCCGACACGCGACGGAGAGTCTTACGGACCGACAAGCGACCATGTCATCGGCGCTGCAACAGTTGCATCTGCAGGCCGCGGCCGCGGCGAGCGCTCCGCCGCGCATCCTGGCGGAGTCCGGAAGCCGCATGCACGTTCTCGATGTTACTCACGTCGAAGTCGTAGAAGCGGATCGCAACTATGTGAAAATCACCGTGGGGCGGGAGGTTTTTCACGCGCGCAGCACGTTGCAACAGGCGGAAAAGTCCCTGCAATCGCAGCCAATGCTGCGGATCAGCCGTTCGTGTCTGGTCAACATGCGTCATGTCCGGGAGATAAGTCGCACGCCGCGCGGCGACGCCATCTTGGTACTCGTCGGGGGCGCGACCGTAACGAGCAGCGAAGGCTTTCGCGAATCCGTCAGGCAGTATCTAGATAGTTTGAAAATCGGTCCTGCGTAATCCCGGAACATACAATCTTGCCCCTTCGGCAAGAAGGCTCAAGAACTCGCGAGCGAGTGTCCGGTATCCTGTCCTAAGGTCAAAATTAGCTTGACGTCTAAGCCCTTGAAACTGTTACAATTTATTGGAACGAGGGCGGTCGACGCAGTCCGCCCGGTGCAAATGGAACGTGGCTGCTACCGATCGCAGTCCGGAACATCCGCATCCGGCCGCCGTTGATGCTTCGATCGGCGGGAGCCGCGACGGCGGATGCTTTGATCATCGACGGCCGCAGTTCTGACCTATCATCTCCTTTCCCACAATACCGAGCCACTTGTTACTGCCGCGCAGCTTAGTGCGCGAGGTTATCGTCAACGTCGACGTCGACGCCGCAGGGTGTGATGCACCCCCGAAGCGCGCATCGACGAAGCTGCCTCAGAGGAAACCTCCAGAAGAAGGACTATGAAGGACCTGGAACCCGCTGCGAGTCCGGCAGATCGCGATGAGCGTGGCATTCGCGCCCACAATCGTCACCGGGTAATTGCGGCGCTCGTTGGCGTTTGCGTGCTCATCGTCATATGGCTGCTGATTGCCTGGTTGTCCAAGCCGAAACCCAAGCCCGCCGGTCCACCGCCGATCCCGGTGTCCGTCGCGCCAGTCAGACTCGGCAGCATCAACATATATCTCGACAACATCGGTACGGTTACGCCCGTATACACCGTGACCGTGGCGAGCAGGGTCGCGGGAGAACTGACCGAAGTGCGCTTCAAGGAAGGTCAGATGGTGAAGAAGGATGAACTGCTGGCGGTGATTGATCCTCGACCGTATCAGGCCGTTGTGCTCCAGGCGCAGGGACAGCTGGCACGCGATCAAGCATTACTGAAAAACGCGCGAATCGACCTGGTGCGCTACCAGGACTCTTACAAAGAGCACGCTGTCCCCGAGCAGCAGGTCGCGACGCAGCAGGCGCTGGTCGAGCAGGATATGGGGGTGCTGAAGCTCGATGAAGGCAATCTCGCCGCAGCCCAGGTCAACCTCGATTACACGCGCATCCTGTCCCCGATCGATGGCCGGGTAGGTCTTCGCACGGTTGATCCGGGAAACATTGTGCCGGCAGACGGCACAACCGGGCTCGTCACCATTGCCCAACTGCAGCCGATCACCGTCATTTTCACCATCGCCGAGGACGACCTTGCGCAGGTGACAGAGCAAATGCCAACTGGGCACGCGTTGCCGGTCGATGCGCTCGACCGCACCAAGCAGCACAAGCTGGCTACCGGTACGTTGCTCACGATCGACAATGAGATCAATACGACGACTGGGACGGTGCGCGCGCGCGCAACTTTCCCGAATACCCACAACGAACTCTTTCCAAATCAATTCGTCAACACGCGCTTATTGGTTAAGACGCTGACCCAGGTCAATCTGGTTCCCGAGGCGGCCATCCAGCGCAACAATGATATTGCCTTCGTGTACGTCGTACAGCCGAACGACACGGTGCAGTCAGTCAATGTGAAGATCTTGGCGACCGAAGCCGAAATTTCGGCGGTCACCGGCGTTACGCCGAATCAACAGATTGTGACGGACGGCTTCGACAAGCTGCAAAACGGGCTCAAGATCGTAATTCGGCAGCCGGCGGCGAAGCCCGCGCCAGAGGGTGCCGCTCCCGCGACCGCCAGCGGCCAGGTGCAAAAGAGCGAATGAACCCGTCGCGACCGTTCATTCTGCGGCCGATCGCGACTTCGCTCCTGATGGCAGCGATCCTGCTGATCGGAATCATTGGCTTTCGACAGCTGCCGATCGCTGCGTTGCCCGACGTGGACTATCCGACCATGCAGGTCGTGACATTTTACCCGGGCGCGAGTTCCGACGTCGTCGCGTCCGCCGTCACAGCGCCCCTTGAAAGGCAGCTCGGGGAAGTCCCCGGCCTGAGTCAAATGCTCTCGGCAAGCTCCGATGGTGCCTCAGTCATCACGTTGCAATTCAATCTGAGCCTCAACATTGATATTGCCGAACAGGACGTGCAGGAAGCGATCAATGCCGCACAGAGCTATCTGCCGCAGCAATTGCCAATGCCGCCGGTTTACAGCAAGGTCAATCCTGCCGACGCTCCGATCCTCACCCTTGCGCTAACCTCCGAGTCGATGCCGCTGGCGCAGGTGGAGGACTATGCGGATACACGTCTCGCCGAAAAGATCTCGCAGTTGCCGGGCGTCGGCGCGGTGACAATCAGCGGCGGCCAGAAGCCCGCCGTGCGGGTTCAGGTGAATCCGACCCAGCTGGCATCCTTCGGGCTCAACATGGAGGACGTGCGTTCGTCGCTCACCGCCACGAGCGTCGATACGGCGAAGGGCAGCTTCGACGGTCCCGCGCAGAGCTACCAGATTGGCGCCAACGACCAGATCACCTCGAGCGCTGATTACCGGCAGTTGGTCCTGACCTACCAGAACGGCGCCCCCATCATGCTCAAAGATGTGGCGAACGTGGTCGATGGTGTGGAGAACACCGAGCAATCCGCTTGGATGAACAATGTTCCGGCGGTGATCGTCAACATCCAACGCCAACCCGGCGCCAACATCATTGACGTAGTCAACCAGATCAAGGCGCTGCTGCCGAAGCTGCGGGCCACGATTCCGCCGGCCATCAAGATTGCGGTATTGACTGACCGCACAACCACCGTCCGGGCTTCGGTATCGGATGTTGAGTTCGAGCTTCTGCTGTGCATCGCGCTCGTCGTCGCCGTCATCTTCGTCTTTCTGCGCACAATCGCGGCCACGATAATTCCGGGCATTGCGGTGCCCCTGTCGCTCATTGGCACTTTCGGCGCGATGTACGCACTCGGCTTCAGTCTGAACAATCTGACGCTGATGGCGCTTACCATCTCGACGGGTTTCGTCGTCGACGATGCGATCGTGATGATAGAGAACATCACACGCTACGTTGAGCAGGGAGAGGCGCCACTCCAGGCGGCCCTAAAAGGCGCCGAGCAGATCGGCTTTACGATCATGTCGCTAACGGTCTCACTGATCGCCGTGTTGATACCGCTCCTCTTCATGGGCGACATCACCGGGCGCCTGTTCCGGGAATTTGCGATCACGCTCAGCGCGACGATCCTCATCTCGGCGGTGATCTCGCTCACCCTCACACCGATGCTGTGCGCAAAACTCCTCCGGCATAAGGACGAGTCGCAGCAAAGCCGCTTCTACAAGGTCTCGGAGACGTGGTTCAAGCAGACCATCGGGTTCTATCAGCGCACTCTCGACTGGGTGTTGGAGCATCGCACGCCCACCATGTGGGTTGCGCTCGGCACGCTTCTCTTGACCATGCTCCTCTACATTGTCATTCCGAAAGGCTTCTTTCCAGTCCAGGATACGGGAGAAATTCAGGGCGTTTCCGAAGCGGTGCAGAGCGTCTCCTTCGCACGGATGGCGCAGCTGCAGCAGCAGCTCGCCGCGACGATTCTCAAGAATCCCGCGGTGGAGAGCCTCTCCTCGTTCATCGGGGTCGACGGTACAAACACGACCCTCAACAGCGGACGCATCCAAATCAACCTGAAGCCGCTCGCCGACCGCAAAGGCGCTTCGCAGGTCATTCGCGACCTGCAAAGTTCGCTGGGTAAGGTGGACGACATCACTTTGTATATGCAGCCGGTGCAGGACATTTCGGTGGAAGATATCGTCAGCCGCACCGAGTACCAATTCAGTCTGCAGGATCCCAGCGCGGACGAGCTCTCGAGGTATGTCGCGCGCTTCATAGGGCGCTTGAAGCAGCTACCCGAGTTAGAGGACGTTGCCAGCGACCAGCAGACCGAAGGGCGGCAGGCAACACTGGCATTTGACCGCCCCACGGCATCGCGCCTCGGCATCACCCCGCAGAATATCGATGACAGCCTATACGATAGCTTCGGCCAGCGTCAGGTTTCGACGCTCTTTACGCAATTGAACCAGTACCACGTAATCCTGGAAGTGGCACCGGAGTTCAAGTCCAGCCCTGCCAACCTGCGCGACATCTATTTGAAGTCGACGGGAGGAACGCCGGTTCCGCTGAGCACATTCACCCGCACGTCGCAGAGCTCCGCGCCCATCCTGATCAGCCATATGGGTCAATTCCCTGCGACCACAGTTTCCTTCAACCTTGCGCCCGGGGCATCGTTGGGCGCCGCAGTCAAGGCGATTCAAAAAGTGCAAAAGGATTTGCCCGCTCCCGCCGCACTGCAGGGCTCGTTTCAGGGCACTGCGCAGGCTTTTGTCAGCTCGCTGACCAATGAGTCGATTCTCGTGTTAAGCGCCCTACTGACCGTCTACATCGTGCTCGGGGTTCTCTATGAGAGCTATATCCATCCGATTACGATTCTTTCGACGCTGCCGTCCGCGGCGGTCGGCGCGCTCTTGGCACTGCTCATTTGCGGCTCCGAACTCACGGTAGTGGCCATCATCGGTATCGTGTTGCTGATCGGCATCGTGCAAAAAAACGCCATCATGATGATCGACTTTGCGCTCGAGGCGCAGCGTAAAGAAAAGAAGTCGGCTTTCGATGCCATTCACGAGGCGTGCCTGCTGCGCTTTCGCCCCATCCTGATGACCACGATGGCTGCGATGCTGGGTGCGATGCCGCTCGCCTTTGGACATGGCGTGGGCTCAGAACTGCGGCGTCCGCTTGGAATTGCAATCGTCGGCGGCCTTATTTTCAGCCAGCTCCTCACTCTCTACACGACGCCGGTCATCTATCTGTTTTTCGATAATTTGGCGGCGAAGGTCGCCGCGCTGCGCAAGGCACCTGCTGCTGAAGAACAACCTCGGGCCCAATCCGGACCAGCGCCCCAAGTCCAATGAACTTCTCCGCGCCATTTATCCAGCGCCCCATCGCGACGACCCTCCTGACCGCTGCGGTGGCGCTGGCGGGCATAGTGGCGTTCAAGGAGCTTCCGGTCTCACCGCTGCCGCAGGTCGACTTTCCGACGATTTCGGTGTCTGCATCGCTGCCGGGCGCAAGCCCGGAGATCATGGCGTCGTCCGTCTCGACGCCGCTGGAGCGCGAGTTCGGCCGGATAGCGGCGGTCACCGAAATGACCGCGCAGAGCACGCTTGGTCAGACCAGCATCACGCTGCAATTCGATCTCAGCCGGAACATCGACGCTGCGGCACGCGACGTTGAAGCCGCAATCAATGCCGCGCGCAGCTATCTGCCAACCGACCTGCCGAATAATCCAACCTATCGGAAGGTGAATCCTGCCGACGCGCCGATCATGATCGTCGCCTTGACCTCGGACAAGCTCACGCCGGCCCAGCTCTACGACGCCGCGTCGACCATTCTGCAGCAGAGGCTTTCACAGATAGCCGGCGTCGGTCAGGTGCTGGTGGGTGGCAGCTCCGCTCCGGCGGTGCGCATCAATGTGAACCCGACGCAGCTGAATGGCTATGGTTTGCAGTTGGAGGATGTACGCGCGGCCATCGCAGCGCAAACCGCCAACGAAGCCAAAGGCAGTTTTGCCAGCGGTACCCGCCGCTGGGAAATTACGGCGAACGACCAACTGCTCAAAGCGGCCGACTATCGGCCGCTCATCGTGGCCTATCGCGGCGGTGCGCCCGTGAAGCTCTCGGACGTCGCGCACGTCCAGGATTCCGTCCAAACCGTTCGCTCTCTGGGCTTGGCCAACGGCCAGCCCGCTGCACTGATCATTATCTTCAGGCAGCCCGGAGCCAATATCATCTCCACGGTAGACGGTATCAACGCGGCGCTGCCTCAGCTGCATGCAAGCATTAACCCTGCCATCAAGCTGACGGTCGCGCTGGACCAGACCGTCACAATCCGCGCTTCGGTAAAGGACATCGAGAGGACGCTGCTTATTTCGATCTTGCTGGTCGTTCTTGTGGTCTTTCTCTTTTTGCGCGAATGGCGTTCGACATTGATACCGCTCGTCGCCGTTCCGGTCTCCATCATTGGAACGCTGGCGGTTTTGTATCTGGCAGGCTACAGCATCGACAATCTCTCCCTCATGGCGCTTACGATATCCACGGGGTTCGTTGTGGATGATGCCATCGTGGTATTGGAGAACATCACCCGCTACCAGGAAGCGGGAATGAGCGCCGAGGAGGCTGCGTATAAGGGCGCCGCCGAGATCGGTTCCACGGTACTTTCAATGAGCCTCTCCTTGGTGGCCGTTTTCACGCCGATTCTGCTCATGGGCGGCATCATTGGAAGATTGTTCCGCGAATTTGCCATAGCACTTTCCGTGACGATCCTCGTCTCGCTGGCCGTGTCTCTCACGACGACCCCGATGATGTGTGCGCAATTATTGGCGAATAAATCCACTCATGGAAGGTTTTACCGGGCGAGCGAAAAAGTCTTCGATCGGGTACTCAAGAAATATGAGCAAAGTCTGGGATGGGTTCTCGAGCACTCAATGCTTGTGCTGATCGTCGCCATTCTGACCGTCGTGGTGAATGTGTATTTGTACATCGAAATTCCAAAGGGATTTTTTCCTCAGCAGGACACCGGCAGAATGAACGGCAGCATCGTCGCGGATCAGGGAACATCGTTCCAGCTGATGCAGCAGAAAATCCAGCGTCTGGCGGCGATCGTCAAGCAGGATCCTGGTGTCGCATCGGTGCTCGCCTTCACCGGTGGTGGTGGAGGAACAACAACCAATACGGGACGCGTCTTCATCGCCCTGAAACCGCTCGGCGAGCGCAAGGCGTCTGCCGACCAGATCATCAACCGGCTGCGACCCAAGCTCGGCGTTGTGCCGGGCGCGACGCTGTTCCTGCAGGCGGTCCAGGACGTCCGAATTGGCGGACGCCAGAGCAACGCTCAATACCAGTACACGATCCAGAGTGACAACCTGCAGCAGCTAAATCGCTGGGGACCGGTTCTGTTGAACTCGATGAAGAAGATTCACCAACTGACTGACGTGAGTAGCGACGCCCAGAACAGCGGACTGGCCGTCAATCTGGTCATTGACCGACCGACGGCCGCGCGGCTTGGTGTCAGCGCGCAGGCTCTGGACGCTGTTCTTTATGACGCCTTCGGCGAGCGAGAAATCGCGACCACCTACACTTCGCTTAACCAATACTTCGTCGTGATGGTCGTCGACCCAAGCTTTTGGCAGGATCCGCAGGCATTGCAGAACGTCTACGTCATCAATAACAACGGGGCGATGGTGCCGCTTGCGGCGTTTACCCACTTCGGCGCTGCGACTGCGCCTCTCGCTGTCAACCACTCGGGCGTTTTCCCGTCGGTAACATTCTCGTTCAATCTGGCTCCCGGAGTGGCGCTCGGTGATGCTGTAACGCTGATCAATTCAGCGCAGCAGACAGCCGGGATGCCAAGCACCATCACCGGCTCGTTCAGTGGCACAGCACAGGCATTTAAGGATTCGTTGGCCAACGAGCCGTTGCTCATCGCTGCGGCGATAGCCGCCGTCTATGTCGTGCTTGGCGTTCTTTACGAGAGTTACATTCATCCGATCACAATTCTCTCCACTCTGCCCTCGGCAGGGGTGGGCGCGCTCCTTGCGCTCATCATTACGCATACCGACCTCAGCGTCATCGCGTTGATTGGGATCATCCTTCTGATCGGCATCGTAAAGAAGAATGCGATCATGATGATTGATTTTGCCATCGAAGTGGAAAGGCGCGACAAAAAGAGCCCCAAGGAGGCCGTCTTCCAGGCATCCCTGCTGCGATTCCGGCCCATCATGATGACAACCATGGCGGCGCTGCTCGGCGGTGTGCCGCTGGCGATCGGTACGGGAATGGGATCGGAACTTAGGCGTCCGCTCGGCATTGCAATCGTCGGGGGTCTAATCGTGAGTCAGGCGCTGACTTTGTATACAACTCCTGTCATCTATCTCTATATGGATCGCCTGAACTCATGGGTCTCGACGCTTGGCTTTAAGTCGGATCCCCGAGTGCACACGCCGATCGGCGCTGCGAGCTCGTGAGAACGCCAACTATCATTGCTGGTCCGCTGGGCGCTGTCCTTCTGATGGCAGCCTGTAATTTCGCTCCGCACTATGAGACGCCCAAGAGTGTGCCCGCGACGGCGTTCAAGGAAGCTGTACCCGCCGACGCTGCCGCTCAAGGGTGGAAACCCGCCGAACCGAAAGACGCTGCGATTAGAGACGCCTGGTGGGAGGTGTACCAGGACTCCGAGCTGAACGAACTGGAGTCTCGGGTCGCAATATCGAACCAGACCGTGGCCGCCGCGGAGGCGAATTACCGTGCGGCCCGCGCGCTGGTCCAGAAGGCCGAGGCGGCATATTTTCCCACCCTGACTCTCGATCCTTCCGTGGTTCGCTCACGGGCAAGCGCCGCCGAGGTCCAAGCCGGAGGCGCGCCCGGCGCGACGACACCCGCTGGGGGCACTCCCACAACAACCGGTGCTGCGACAACCGGGGTTGGCGGCGCCTCTACGACTCCGCGCACTATCTATTCGTTTCCGCTTGAGGTCTCCTACCAGGTCGACCTTTGGGGCAGCGTCCGCAATACAGTGGCGCAGAGCCGTTATTCGGCGCAAGCGAGTGCAGCACAGGTGGCGACAGCCCTTCTCAGCACTCAAAGCCAGCTCGCGCAGGATTATTTCCAGTTAAGGGTGACCGACGAGCAGCGCCTCCTTCTGGACACCACACTGGCCGATTACCAAGCCAGTCTGCGCTTGGTCAAGACGCTTTTCAAAGGCGGCCTCGCTTCAGACGAGGACCTCGCGCAGGCGCAAACGCAACTCGAATCGGCCAAGGCGCAAGCCACTGATCTCGGCATCGCGCGGGCACAGTATGAGCACGCGATCGCTGTGCTGATCGGAGTTCCTCCCGCCAAATTTTCGGTAGCATACCGGCATTTCAATCAAGCTCTGCCGGCTGTGCCGGTAGGAGTACCTTCCGATCTTCTCGAACGCCGTGCGGACATTGCCAATGCGGAACGCCAGGTCGCAGCCGCCAACGCCGCAATCGGCATAGCGCGCGCAGCGTACTTCCCTGCCCTGACCTTGAGCGGCTCGGGCGGCTTCGAATCCACCGCTATCAATCAACTCTTCGACTGGCCAAATCGCTTCTGGTCAGTCGGTCCAGAAGTTGCCCAGGTATTGTTTGACGGCGGGGCTTTGCGCGCGGCGACCGCGCAGGCGCGCGCCCTCAACGATCAAGCGGTCGCGAACTACAGGCAGACGGTGCTCACGGCGATCCAATCGGTGGAGGACAATCTCGCGAGCCTGCGCATCCTGGCAGAAGAGCTGACAGAGGAGCACAACGCGGCAGTGGCCGCGCAACATGTTGTCGCCCTATCCGTCACGCGATACAAGAATGGAATCGATAGCTACGTAAATGTGATCACCGCACAAAATGCTTTTTTAACCGCTCGAGAAGCGGAGTTACAGGTTCAAATCCGACAACTCACCGCCAGCGTCAATTTGATCAATAACCTGGGCGGCGGCTGGACCACGGCCGAATGGAACCAGACGGAACGCATGGCGGAGAACCCGCCCAAGTCCGACGAGGAAGCGCAGGTACCGGCGCAGAATGCCGGAGCCGTTCCAAATCCACCGCCTCTGTCCAACCGCGAGCTTCGCCCCGAAGAACTTTTAAAGCAGGACGAAGCGGATATGGCGCAAGCGCCTCAGTGACGGGATCCGGATCGCTCAGGTGGATTGATCGCTTACCGCGTTCAATATCGTTCCGCGCCTGCTCGTAGAACTCCGCGTACGTCTAGAGTAAGAATCTCACGCAGAATGCTGAGATGGAGACTGCGCCGAGCGCGCCGCCGGGTCCTGATTCTCGATGCGCGGCACGCCCTGGCGAATGTCGGCTGAGAATGTCGGGCTTCGATCAGACTTCTTTGCGCGTTCAGTGATGCGTCCAAATGCGCGCAGTTCCGTAAGCGTATAGCGCGTATCAAGACCACCGATGCGGCAAACGTAGACCGGAAGATATCCCGAGAGCAGCAGCCGGTAATCCCACGGTAGGTATCCAACGATGTGCTTCGCCATATGATAGACGAGCGTCGTGCAGTTGACGCTTATCGTGTTGTAGAAGCGCGGCGTCCCCACAAGGCAGTTCGCCTGCTCGACGTAGGCCAGAAACAACGAGCGCATCGCCGGCACCGGCAGGCGAATCCGATAGAGATAGTCGTCCTCGCCGCGTATGTTGGTTCGAACGCGAATGATGTCCCGCTCGTCCGCGGCGATGATGCTGAGCTCGAATTCCTTGAAAAAACCCCCGATTTCGGAGAACCCGTCGCCTTTTCTTCTCCGGATCTCCACCGAGAAGACCACATGATCGCCATCGTTGAATCCGAATGAGATCAATACGTGCGCGATAGCACGAGTTGACCAAAAGGACAGAATCATGTCGACGCAATCGAGGCGCTCGAGGTCGTAGCTGCGCAACTCCCAGCGCCGCGTATATTCCGAATTGCTGCGCCAGTCGAAATTGCGCACGTTGTGTAGGGTCACGCGACTGCCCTCCACTGCACCCGTCGTCATTTCAGCCACGTCGTCGGCCCACACCCGGTCGTTTGATGGCTTGAGCCTGTGCCACCAGGCAAGTAGAGCACCAAACGTAACGGTGAACCCGAGGAGCCCGAGTACGAACTGGTTCTGGCCAAGCGCAATCAACATCGCGAGGCTGAGCGCGACCCACGCAGCCACAGACACACTCTTGAGGATTCGTCCGCCGCGGACCTGATACCACAGCGCAAGGCAGCCCCAGCCTGCTAATGCAGACACCATTAACAGCATGAGGTGTGTCAGGCCAAAACCCGGAAAATTTACAGCGGTGCTACTCATCCGCAGAGATCAATAGCTCGCTCACTTCCCTGCCGGCGTGCCGACGTCGCGCACCTTCGGGTGATGCTTGACATGAAGGGCGTCGTCCTCGATCAGTTCCCTGTGGACGTAGAGGAAACGAACAGTTTCGTACTCGAAAGGAGAAGCGGTAGCGTAATAACGGAAACTCGTGTTCGCGCGCTGATCGACCGCATCAACAACCCCGAATGCCCAGGTTTTCTCGCCGCGGTACA
>Ga0302325_10026866_pt1 | contig 11949 bp, 8 predicted proteins | sample Palsa_T0_2_FD_201948 | JGI IMG/M metagenome (GOLD analysis project Ga0302325, IMG submission 201948) | Peat permafrost microbial communities from Stordalen Mire near Abisko, Sweden - Palsa_T0_2 | ecosystem: Environmental > Terrestrial > Soil > Palsa > Peat permafrost | place: Sweden: Abisko... | reverse complement strand
ATGGATGTTTGCGAGGTGATTAAGAGATAAGAGAAAATTGTGATAAATGTATTGAATTAGGTAGAAGGCATGAGATATAGAACGTCAAGAGAAACAAAATCGAGTTCACTGCATTTATATATCTCTAATGATTCGAATGAGAAGCAACAAGGGGTACAGTTAGCTAAGCTGCATCTTCCCAATTGACTTCCTACAACTTGGCATTCTCCGAACAAGAATGTTCGGATTGGCATTCTCTCAATTGAGAGAAATAGCATGTGGTTTCGATCAAGTTCAAGCAGCGGAGCTCCCGCCCTTGCGGAAGCCACCTGGGCTCTGATATGCTGTAATTGGAAATTATAGGGGCATTAGGCGGCCCGAAACCGATGGGTTAGGATCTGGCGGGCGGACCTACAGGGCATACGCTGGAAAAGTGGACTGCGAAGCGGGGTTTACATGCTAAAACCGCCAATCGCGCACGATATTCGCCGCCCTTTTCTTTTTACCTCGCTGACACACTCCTTGGTTGCACTCTTGACGTGTACTAGGCTCAACCTGGAATATGCAGGTAGGCACGCTAGTCCTGCAGATCTATTTTTAGCGGACCGTAGGTTAACTTCACTTCAAACTTTTGATGATTTGTGATACTTTCTTTCGTCACAGGGCTTTTCAAATAACTTCCTACCCCACGTTAATGCCGGGATCCAATGTGATCAGGGGCACACAATGAGCGCCATCGATGCGTCACAGATTTCACGGCAGGATCAGGAAGCCCCTTATCCCGGCTTGAGCTTCATCACGGTCCTTAACCCGGGCGAATCCAAACTTCCTTCGCAACGGAAGGCTGTCCGTTCTCATGCTGCTCTCTACTCAGCCGCCAGAAGCGGGTCGGGGTCTAAGCCGCTCGCACAAAAGAAGCATCCTCGCAAGTGTAAACGTGAAGCTCTTTGGCGTGGAGAAACGATTACCTTCGACATAGATCCTTCTCCAAAGTCGAAGCATGAATACCAAGAATTGATTCTCCCACCCAAATTACGCGACCAACTGGCACGTCGACTCAGCTACCCATCTACTGGACTGCTTGGTGCAGGAAGGGTGGATCCATTCAGAACTTACCCTGTCCCTTGGGAGCCTTTTATCCCAGAACTTGTCGACCACTGTTCGTACTTCTTTCCATCTCTTTCAAAAAAATCTCAAACGTATCAGCTAACCTTACACTATCTAGATATTATTAATATGGCTATCGATATGCCCGAGCTGGACGAACCAGAAAGACCCGGTCTTCTCCGGACCAGATGGTTTCCGATGGTGATGACTGAAGCTGCAACCTTCCAAGTCATCATACTTCTCGCTGCTTCTCACTTTGCTCTACTTCAACCTTCTTCCAACTATGGGCCAAACCTATTGCAACTGAAGTCAAAGGCTATATCTTCCGTGCGAAGCGCTCTCACCTCTGACGGCCCTAGTGACCAACTCATTGGCGCCGTTGCGAAAATGGCCAGTTATGAGGCTATGTTCGGAGACCAAGAGTCATTTGAAAAGCATATGGTTGGATTGCTGAAGATGATCGAGATGCGGGGAGGTCTATCTTCGCTGGGCTTGAACGGGATGTTGGCTCGAATTTGTGTCTGGATCGATCGCAACTCTGCCATGCTGCACAACACTCCTATTCATTTCACATCGGTACCCGAAGAGCTCTCCGTGGAGGTGAATCCCAGTGGATTTCTCGCAATTCGATAATACATGCCGCAACTTTGAACGACAGGCTCACCACGGGCCAGTTCGTCAAACTGACATGGAAGATGTTGACAAAAATGAAGTTAGCTCTAGAGACTTCCCCTCTGTTATCCTTGAGGAATCTTATATCAAAAAGCTCCTTGCAGTGAAATTTTGACCACGATGAAAAAACTGGTGTGTTTTCAACTTGGAGTCGCAACAAGTGATTAGCGTGACGTACTCGATGATCTTCGCTCAAAGAGGCATCCATATCGCAAACAAGTCTATTATTTGTACTCCGTGCTCAAGACTCCACCCGAAAGAGGTATGCAGAATGCTAATTGAGCGCACCAACTATTCACTACTCAAACTTCGCTCAAAAGAGATGTGCGCATGCTAATCTAATGCGCAGATTGTCCCGTCTTCAAGAATCTTCGCGAGAGATCTGTCAACTAGCAGCGTGCTGAGGAAGCCTCCTTATAGTCTTAAACTCTCCTCTCATCTCAGATCAATGAAGTAGATACTTCACAATGAGTGTCAACACCGACCAACCCGCAGATTGTTTATGGCAAGAAATAAGTCAGGGGATTTTTCGACGGTCTATGATACCCTTCGAATGTTTCTTCAACCCTGAAATGGGCTGGTCAGTTTGGGCTTCCATCAAATTGGGCTCGATTCCCAACGCTCCCAACAATAAAGAGGAACTCATGGATCGAGTCCGTCGTGCCTGGATCCGAGTTCTCTATGAGCAACCGCAATTAGCCAGCATTTTCGACTTCCAAGGGCGCACTTGTACATACACCACAACCACAGAACAATCACTTGCTATCTGGCTTGACGAGACATTCATTGTTGCAGATGACCCATACAACTCTGTAGCCACGCGAGGGAAGCCCATTCTTTGTCTAGATCCCTCAACCCGAGAGCTTCTCTTCCGCGCACCGCATTGCTACATAGATGGAATCGGTACCATCCTCCTGCTCGCAGACATTGTCAGCCACCTAAATAATCCACAACCCACAACCTTCGGCGACGAAGCCAAGAACTTCTCCCCAATTTTCGACATCGCCGCAAATGTACCAGCTCCACAAGCCCCTAACCACGAGTGCTCTACACAACTCACCAGCAAATTTCTGGAAAGTCAACCTAGCATCGGCCTCCCGTTCTACGAGGGTCCTTCGACTGGGCATTCAGTCTCGGAGATTTCACTTTCACTTGAAGACTCCAATGCTCTGGTATCAACATGTAAAACTCGTGGGCTGACGGTTACGCATGCTGTACATGCAGCGTTGGTCCAGACAACTGTTGAGCTGAATCCAAAGGAAGAGGCGAAGTTTTATACCTCGATGCCCATATACAACTGGAGAGGACGTGTACGCGCAGAATATCAGAGATGCCGGGCTGCTCTGTATTGTGGCGCTTTTCCGATGGCTATTCGTGATCCGGGAGTTCGAGACTTCGATGACATTGCTGAAGAGATGAAGAGGATGTATGTTGATACAAATCAGGATGAGGAAATTGCAAAAGCACATTCGCTGTGGTGGTCTGAGCTTCTAACTGCACTGAGAATTGCAAGTGACCAACCGCCAGCGACAACACCGCTTCTGAGCAGTTTGGGTGTGATTGAGAGAGTTCTTCCCGAGGTTGTAGGTGGGGTGAAGATAAAGGATTTCAAATTTGGAATTGATATAAAGGGTCCGATCGTGACTGCATATTTGTGGAATTGGGGAGGTAGAGTAAGCCTTTGTGCAGCTTGGGATCGCGGCTCGTTTGAGGAGGGAGATATTGATGAATTTTTGAAGCGCCTGGTTCAGAAATTGGCGGCACCACTGGGATTATCCTTGAATTGAATTGAAGCTTTTCGAAACCAACCTTCAACGACCTTGAGAATCAAAGGAAACTTTATAAATACCATGTAATCTGATGCCTTGTACGTGTCAAGAACCAGTCCCCTTTTACATTCTCAGATCGCAAGGCTGTATAAATCACGTGAGTTGCAGGGCACCTCCCTTCAGCTGAAGTCTGGGTGCACGGCAGCGACCAAAGCCTTCAATACCTGGCTTTGCCAGGCACCAACTTCTGGCAGTTACTACATATTCTCTAGCGCTCACTAAACGCTTTCTATACTCTTTACCCTTTACTTTATTTAATACTTTAATACTTTATAAGCATTTACTTTTATATATTAAAATATAATCTCTTATACGCTATAAGTATATAAGTATAAGCTTGGGTGCGCTACGAATAGATATCACTATAGGGAGCCGAATTTTGCCATTCCCAATGCCAACGGGCAAATTCTATTTTGGCCCCCTTTAAACTAGGGCTAGGGCTTGGTTATTGGATCCTTATAACTTAATTAAATACCCCATTAGTTATAATACTAAACTTAAATGGCAAAAGTAGTGATTTTTATCATTTTATATTTAATCCTGTGACTTATAATAGTGGGGTCCCGTGGTTCGCAAACACGTGACCCTAGGCGAGAGCATTAATCTCGGGATTCTGAAAACTTGTACTTTTACATAATAGTTGTCGCAAAGTAAAAGCGCTCCAATGAGCTTGAATTCTGGGCTAAAAGCCCCTATATATAAGCTATAGATAGATGGTGGGGCTGGCCCCACCCTCTAGATCATCTAAGAACACTTAATATAAGCCCTTAACATGGGCCTCATTCTAGTGCAATAATAGTCAAATGCACTTTATTTCTTATTCGGGAAAGTAGTAAATATAATAAATTTGGTGCTATCTTATCTCTATTACCCCCCCTACCAAACCAAATAACGTGTTTAATGCTAAGTACGAATATCGCGGCATAAAGTGATGCGACTTCAGCGTATGTGCCCTGTAACTACAGGCTTTAGCGAAGCCCACTAGATGGCGGAGCAACTACAGGGCACAGACACTAAGATGTATAGTTTTACAGGTCGGTTAGGCGATGATAGCCCTGTAATTACAGGGGCTACACCCTAGAAGTGGCTTGCGACCCTTGAGAAGGCTTGCAGGTGGACGTAACCTGAATTTACAGGGCATTTCAGCGTGATTATCCACTAAAATTCCTATTTACAGTGGACTAATAGCACCCTTACCCTGAAGTCGCATCACTTTATACCGCGATATTCATATACTTACATAGGCCATATCAAGGGGTTTTAACTAATAACCGCTCTTAAAAGCACCTGATATTCCTTAACTCAGGGATATTAGCGAGAATTTTACGTACTTTTATTAAAATACGTTATTTGGTTTGACAATAGGGGGGATCGCATTTTGCTATGCTATAAATCACGAGTAAGTCACGGGATTAAATCTAAAATAATAAAAATCACCACTTTTGCCATTTAATTTTAATATTATAACTAAGGGTGTATTCAATTAAGCTTTAAGGATCTAATAACCAAGCCCTAGTCCTAGTTTAAAGAAGGGGGAGGGCAAAATAGAATTTACCACTGTCAGTTGGAAATCACGTGTATTGGACCACTTCTGTATGAGGATTAGCCTCCGATTTGGTGGCATATAAGGACCCTTAACTTCCTGAACACTTAGAACTTTAGACAACTTCAATATTAATCTTTTACACCCAATCCACACTTCACCCGATGAATCAGGACCTCTGCTCAACCAACTGACAGCCACGCTAACGCCTTAGGACCCAGCTCGGCCCCTCACTTTGCACTCCTCATGCAGTACGACGCCGCCTCATTAGTTCCACGACCACCTGCAGATAATTAAGTTTACCCCGAAACTATTTTTAGATTCGGGAGTACTACAATTGCGACTACGTTGGTTTGGAACAATTATGATGCTTCCGCTTTTCTGTCGGCGTAAAAGTAATTATGCTCATTACTCCCCAGCTGTCTTGAATACCGTTTCTCAATTTGTCTGTGGACGTCTCTATATGAACACAATTTAAAAAAAAAATTCTGCTTCCCAAGGTCTGTTGTCGTCGGTCTGCACTGATTATTCTTTGCCTCAAGACCGCGGGTAGAACCTATTTGATATAGATTAAAAACTAGAATTCCACGCATGAAGCCTTGGTGAGCCGAGTAAAAACTATGCTCAAGCTCCATTTCACCAGTACGTTTGACCTTTCTGCAACTCTTTTATCTGTCTTGGTTTTGAAGTTCCGACTAGACGATAGGTCACCTCAGCCTTACTGACTGCCAAGACCGCCTGCGACGAACTGGCCCCAGCGGGCCCCGTTGAAATCACTTCCAGCCTCAAGGGGAGTGTAAGTTTACCCGACAAGCCAGCACCCGCTATTGACTGGGATTCAGATGGTTTAAACCCAGACAAAATAGAGATAATGCCAAATCCTGTGCCAAGAGGGACATTATAAAGCCAGACAACGACAGCCAAGGCCGTGAGCGTGATGAGAGGTTGAATAGTCAAAACAAAAATTAGAGCTCCGCTGGCGTGAAGTGTGCTGCGGGTAGAGATGATGGTTTCGTTGGTAGAAAGGTATGCTCCAGAATAATAACCTGAATCGGTGGGATATTCCCCAAGTATGAACAACGCCCTCGCCCAAAATATTGTAACAACAGAGACGGAATAAGTCGCAAAGAGCCAGACAGGATTTGGTTGCCCAGTGTAGTTGGTAAAGATATGTTGTGCCGAAGGGAGAGCATCATATGCAAAAGGTGTCATATTTGGACCTTGTAGGATGCTTGAATTTGTCATATGGTCCGGAGGGCAGTAACCATCAACCAACATTATACTCGATGCATTAAGGATCCAGTGGCCATAGCACTGCGCCCGACATAGATTATATTTTCGAGCAAACAGTCGAAACCGTGCGAAGTCAGCGTCTGCGGGATTGTTATAGAAAGTCATTCCTCCCCAGTCCGAAGAATTATAGTAGAGACCAAAATAAGCTTCATCGTTTGCGCCTACCATCATCCCTATTCGTGCTCCTTCACCCTCGTAGAGGTATATCGTGCTCAATCCCCCGAGGCCAGACAGGCTGGAATTAATTGCCGCATTCCAGGTCGTGTCATTAATTTGGAAGTCACTCGATATATCGCCAACCGCCATGTATGCTGTAACAGATGCGCTAATGTCCAGCGTTTCACCACCTGAAAGTTGGCTCTGGATGCTGGAGATATATGAAGCCTTTGGGGTATCCAAGATTGCAGCTGATTCGCCGCTGAGAAGTAATGTATTGTAACCGTACGCTTTTGGAAACTCGTCAATGGTGGGATAGTTTTGAGGACTGTATTGGGAAGCCGCGAGAAAAGCTCCCATCGAGGATGTCAAAAAATAGATAGGATCATTCGGCGGAGCCCAATTTCCCAGTCGGGGAAAATCGATCCCATATCGCACAACAGGCATGACTTCTGCGCTACTCGTGCCACCCAGGAAGCGCTTGTATGCAACAGAAAGACCAACAGGTAGAGCGATGAAAAGTAACAAGATCAATCGCCAGCCAATATTTATACTGGAGGAGAGAAACTTTCCCGTAATTATGGCATCGAAGTTTTGTAATCTCGACGGTCCGAACCTCGCTTCGCAGAGAAGAAAACTGTACGGGAGAATTGTCTGTGTGCACAAGTTCATGATGCTTAGCAGGAAACCAATGACGACAATTTGACCCGAGAACTGTAGACGCCAGGCTATCTTCAAATTTGGAACAATGGACAGAATTCCTAGCAGTAAAGAGACCAAAGAGATGGTAACGGCTGTGATATGGGTTCGAGGAAGCAATCGCTTTTTGCCAGGCTTGCCCAGGGGTGAAGTGGTATCGTTCTGCGTGACTTTGGTTTCACTGCAACCGAGGAGAGGGTACGTAGAAGCTGCTGCGAGATTTTTAACCCCTTCGGAAGACGATATTTGATCTGAGCTCATGATTTTGAGTGTATCTGCTTGAGGTGCTGGGTGTGAAGGCACCGGTTTTCTCTTCACTCCATTCTCTCTAGGCCTGGATATCATCTTTCACTTTGTTGCTTGGAATAATTCCGAATGTATTTCTGTGCTCCAAAGTACAGTTGGCTGTTGTTATTGTTGACTGCACAGAAGCTTTGGCTGCGGTGAGAAGACCTGCGCAACTTTTGAAGGACAGCGAGGAGGCTGTCGGTTCCCATATATAATCCACTCGCATACGTAAGAAAACTGAGGGTGTGTTGCATTGTAGAATGATTGGAGCAACGGGAGTTACCTTGCCCCAATTCGATTATTTAAGGTTATAATGATCATTTAGTCGTTCCCACTGAGAGGCTTGCGGGCTATGGAAAAAAAAATATATATTTGCGTACGAGGCTCTGCGGTGTGAAAAATAACACTTTTTATGTTTCCGTTCAGACCCATGGAAATTGGGAGGGTGTAGGTCACGTGACTCTGTAGGACAGGTTCGCGATCTTCGTTTCCTGTAAATACTTGAGTCGCCCCTCAAGGATTTGACGCACTGTGGAGAGATAAACTCGATTGATGTGAGTATTGCAGCAGCTGCCCCTGAAACTGTGGTATGCTCCTGGGAAGTTGGCGCATCTTGCCCTGTAACTTATGGCGATTTGAGGCCTGGAAGAGGCCTACACCTAGAATTTAGCGATTTCGAAGCCTCAAACGTTCCTAGTGCTCCAATCGAATCGAATAGGGTCGAACTTTAGTGAAGTTCGAACCTTCTAGTCGAATCGAACTTTTATATTAGTTCGATTCGCAGCTCGTCAAATATTCGGCGAATACGAATATTCGACGAACTCCCGTGACTTATATCACGTGTACGACATTTAAAAACAGAGTTATTCCTAATTAGGATTGTTAAGGGAAATACAACCCAAAATAAGGAGGGAGCATAATCGACATTTGATTGTCTACTAAAACTAAGTATATAGCTGGCTAGAGGTCCTTTTATCCTTCGCTCGGCTCGCTTAAGGCCACGTGCAAAGCTCCGTAACCTATTACACTTTTCCCCACTACAAGATTAGAAAAAGAAGCTAATAATTTTTTAACACTTAGTTTAAACTACTAAAACTTATGCTTGCTAAGCCCACTTGTTCAAGTATTAAAGATGTTATATTAACACTTTACCTTATATGACGTAAGTTATATAAAGTGAAGTGTTAATATAATAAATGATTCTAATTAAACCCTCAATATATACATGTATTGCTCTTATAATAAAATTCATGCTAATTAGTAAAAATGATAGCTCTAAATACTTTTAAAAGCACACTTTAGCGTCGGCGTAGTTAATCCTAATCCTTAAGTCTTGCCGAAGGATCTAAGTCTAAAAAAAGATCAAAAAAACCGCGTGTTTTTACTTCAAGTAAAGTCTAAATAGCTTTAAAATTACTAGAATAGCATAAAAGTGAATGGAAATATCACTAGAAAAGCGTATGTAAATAGCTTTAAAAATCACGTGAAATTGGTCGAACTTCGACGAATTGCAAACCTATAAAATGGAAGGTTCGATTCGAACCTATTTGACGAATATTCGACGAATCGAATTAATTCGCAAGTTCGATCGGAGCCCTAAATGCTCCCAATGCGCCGACGCGACTAGAGGGCTGACGAGCTGGGTTCCGCTCGTTCAAAAGGGCTCACGATAAAGCCGGTTGAATACTATCTATCAGCGAGACCCCTTGCGTTGTATTGCTCCTCATTTGATAGTGCAGCAGCCGGAGGAGGAGCTTCCCCTTCGCCTGCAAGCAAAGGCGTCTCCTCATCGCTCACTTCTCTTCCTGACTTCACCTTCACAACTATGGCAATCACCAAGGTAGCCACGTACGGTCCACTACTCAGGTTAGGTATCATCCCTCAAGGAATATTTCAAACAAACTCACATGAACACCACGGGCACCCAAAAGGTCTCCCATACTCTTTCCCACACTTGACTAGGATAGCCGCTCCGTATTACATCACATTGCCAGATTACATACAGTGGCAATACATAAGCAGATTTCGCAAGTTGATAGTACAAGAATTTGTTAATGGTTAAGGTTTCCAGCGTCCAGAGCGACAGCTCGTACCAAATCGCGACCAGGAGGCCGAGGTCAAGGAAGATGATCAAGAAAAAGATGCTGAAGTTTGCGTCAATTTTGCTCAAATAGCAGAGATGATCTGGATAGGGATAGGGGATGGAATTACCTGTCAGAAAGAGTGAGAGGTTGGCAGAATTTGAAGCACTTAACGATCCAGAACCCAATGACACAACCGCACAGAAAGACGAGCGTGGCCATGAATTGCCAGAACAGGAGGGGGAATATTGCGGCGTTCGAATGTCCGTAGTTGGCCCATTGTCGTGAAGGCTGGGGCATGATGGATTATTATTTGGGTTGCTCGATGGAGTTGATTGCGATAGGTGATGTGAACGAGAATGACTGCCTTGGATGAGTGAGATATCTTGGCGGAGTGGTCTGAGATGTACGCTTCTAGATGCGATATCCCGCATTTCCTAGCACTATTATGAGCAGGTCATCCCTATGCTTCTTCCCCCTAAAATTCGACTTTTTTTGTAATTTTGAGCTTTCAACGTCTATCAATTGCTCCTTTTTCGGGTACAAGTTGTCAACTCCCAAGACTAACTCTGTATCGTAAAGAAGAAATGATGAGGTCGCACAGCCTCTCAATTCAACCTTATCAAGCGTGGGATTTTCGCACGGCGTGCGCTTAGGGCAGAAAATCAAATCTAGGGCTGAGCAGCACCTTAGCGTATTCCCGCTCTCTATTCCTAACTTCTTATCATCCTTATAGACTTTTCAAAAGCGCCTCTCGGTGCAATAGTACAGTACGAAAGTACGTTAGCCTAAAATTGATATACCCTCTCGAAGCCTCTCTCCCGCTACTGTCCTATCATCCAGTGAAATAGAGATGCGGAGGTATACATACAATCCCCTTGAATGCTCGGAAAGCTTTGGCCTCATGACGCTCACTCCCGGCAATTTTGTGGACGATCTTCAATGTGTTCTCTCTACCGTTTCGCTCTCCAATCACCCGTGTTATGAAGCCTTGTCATATACCTGGGGAACAGATGAGAAAATACATGAGATGTTCCACGAGGCAGAACTCGTCCGGATAACGCCTAACTTAAGTGCAGCTTTGAGGAGGCTGCGATGTCCCCACGAACCTCATGCTTTATGGGTCGACGCCATCTGCATCAACCAAGACGATTTTGCCGAGCGAAGTCAACAAGTCAAAATAGTGGGTTCGATCTTCGAAAAAGCTATGCAGGTTCTGGCATGTTTGGGAGAGGAAGTAGAGACTGATAAAGAGGCCTTCGAGATGATTGAGTCATTCGACGATGGGGCCGGAAACGATGGGTTCAAGGAATTTGTAAACTCTAATGTATTGCCAATATCTGCCACGAAACCTTGGCCAGGTGGCATGAATACTTCCTCTTTCTGAATTCAGAGGCATGGTTGGCTTACAATATCGGTCTATCATCCCTTCTCGCCCGACCATGGTTTACGCGGTCATGGGTAGTTCAAAAAATTGTCCTGGCGTCGAAGGCTCAAGTAGTTTCTGGCACGCGCTCGTGCTCGTGGCTCGCACTTTCACGTCTTGCTTTTTATGTACATGATAATCCTGTTCCGGGATTTCGCTCGTTGATCGGACCTATCACGGCGATGAGCTTTCTACGAAGCCTTGGGGTGAAACAAGAACTTGAACAGAACCCGTCAACCATTGATCGTGGCGGACTACGAACTTCCATGCGGAGAATTATTCGTCGCTATCGTCAAGCAGACGCTTCTCTGGCCAAAACTGGTTTTCCATTTACTCTCCCTTGCTGGGTTCTCCAGGGAAACTTCAGACAAAAATCTTCCATCTTGGGTTCCTGAGTCCTGACTGGAGTGCTAACCTGAACGGGAGAGCTCCTTTGATCGCAATTCAGCGGTGGAGCAAATACAACGCCGCCACGGATTCTATTGTAGTTGTATCACTTGGAAGTACGCCGCAAAACATAGTCATATCTGGCTACCTCTTCGATAGAATCGAAACAATAGGCGATATTCTGAATCCGGAGATTTAGGACAAAGGGATATGGGAGCATACTAAGAAACGGCACAGAGTCTGTAAAAGCGTGCTCAGTACATGCCGTGAAATCGCCGTTTCCGCTCAACCATAACCGACAGGAGAGAAGTGGCTGTCTGCATATAGTCGTTTGCTAGTTGGTGATATGGCTAGATCCTCTAATGGTGGAAATGAGTTTTCAGAGCAGTTTTTCGTGGAAGGCTACCTGGCAATAATGAAAACCATCGACATTCTTAAAGAATTATATGAAACTAAAGAAATTTCAGACGAGAATCATGGAATTTTGGC
>Ga0302325_10026865_pt1 | contig 11949 bp, 11 predicted proteins | sample Palsa_T0_2_FD_201948 | JGI IMG/M metagenome (GOLD analysis project Ga0302325, IMG submission 201948) | Peat permafrost microbial communities from Stordalen Mire near Abisko, Sweden - Palsa_T0_2 | ecosystem: Environmental > Terrestrial > Soil > Palsa > Peat permafrost | place: Sweden: Abisko... | reverse complement strand
GCTGGTGCAGTTCGTGCAGAAGATGACCAAGATGTGCCGCGGCAAGGCCTACTTCACCACCCCGGACACGTTGGGCGAGTACTTGCTGATGGATTACATGGCGCGCAAGATGCGGACCATCCACTAGAGCGGCTGCGCCAAACTCGGTTTCCCCTTACACCGGGAGTGGGCATTCGCGGCAATTGGCCAACAGACTTACTTCTGCGGTGACTGTAGCAAAAGCAATGGTGGGCTTCGCCCGTCTTTTCCGTCCCACGTACGCTGGGGCGAACGTGGGGCACCCTCCGTTACTCATCCCACATCGGTGTTGGAGGAATTCAAGCGAAGGACCCTCAGTAGCTTTTCGCCATGTAAATAAAGCGCAGGATAAAGAGCGCCGCCAGCACGAAGAGCATCCAGTCCTGTCGTGTGGCGCGTCCACGCAACAGGCGCAGCACGGCAAAGGACGTGATGCCGAAGGCCAATCCATTGGCGATGGAAAAGGTCAGCGGAATGGTGATGACGGTGAGAAATGCGGGCACGGCCACCATCGGGTCGGCCCATTCGATCTCGCTGACGGCGGAGATCATCAATGACCCTACCAGGATCAGCGCCGGCGCAGTCGCCGCTACGGGGATGCTGGCAACCAGCGGCGCCACAAAAAGAGAGATCAAAAATAACAGGCCCGTGACGATGGAAGCGATGCCGGTTCTGCCGCCCACCGCCACTCCGGCCGCGCTCTCGATATAACTGACCACGGTGGCAGTACCAGCCAGCGAACCAGCTACCGTCGCCGTAGCATCGGCAAAGAGAATACGGTTCAAGCGCGGAATCTCGCCATCCGGCTTCACCAGCCCCGCCTTCTTGGTCACCGCCACCAGGGTGCCGACATTGTCGAAGAGGTCCACGAAGAGAAAGACGAAGACAATTTCCAGCAGCCCTGCGCCGAAGCTTCCCCCCAGATGCAGCGCCCCCCGGATGTCGAGTTGGAAAGCGGTGGCCGTCAAATCCGAGAGGCGATAGTGGACCGGGGTCCACTTGACGATCCCCAGCGCGAAGCCCGCGATGGTCGTCCCCACAATGCCCAGTAGCATCGCGGTGCGCACCCGCCACGCCTGCAGGACGGCAATGGACAACAGGCCAAGGATCGCCAGCGCGGTCTGCGGCGCCCGTATATTGCCCATGGCCACAACGGTGGCGGTGCTGGGCACAATGATGCCGGCGTCGCGCAAGCCGACGAAGGCAACAAAGAGTCCTACGCCCGCCGCCACTGCGGCAAAAAGTTCCTTGGGAATGGCATTCACGATCAACTGGCGAATCCCGACCGCCGTCAGCAGCAGAAAGCTGCAGCCGGAAAGAAAGACACAGCCCAGCGCGGTCTGCCAGGGCACGCCCATGCCCTTCACCACGGTAAAAGTAAAGTACGCGTTGAGACCCATCCCGGGGGCCAGGGCAATGGGATAGTTCGCCAGCACGCCCATCAGGATGCAGCCGATTGCCGCCGACAGGCAGGTGGCCGCGGCGACGGCAGGCACAGGCATTCCCGCCTGGCCCAGGATCGCCGGGTTCACAAATACGATGTATGCCATGGTGAGAAAGGTAGTCGCACCGGCAAGAATCTCGGTGCGCCATGTCGATCCCCGTTCGTATATCTGAAACGTTCGCTGCAGATAACTCAAAGCTCGTGCGCTCTGCCCCGGCATCGTGGTGCTCATGCTTTCTCCTCGCTTGCGACGTGGCGCTATCATTGGAATTCCCGGTGGATCAGGGCCTGCGATCGGGGCTTGCTGGGCCTATTCGGGGATGTGGTCCTGGTAGCGATTCCAATTTGTAACAATCTCGGAGACAACAACGTTGCCAACGCGGTAAACGGCCTCGAGCGCCGGCAGGTAAGCCGTGTACCGGCGCGTCGAATTGGCTCCCAGACTTTCCGCTGCGGTCAACCCAATGGGCGGCTGATCGAAGTTGCTGACGGCACGCAGCACCATGACCCGGTCGAGATCGACACGGCCGGCGTGCTTGAGAAAGCTGAGGGATTGCAGAATGCCGGTGTCTTCCATGGCGGAGGTAACAAAATTGCCTTGGGAATTAGTCTGATAGCTCACCCAGCGATTGGCCCACTGGTCCAGCAGTTTGCCATGCCAGAAGGTTGAGGCGGAAAGAGTATCGCCTTTCAGGACGAAGGGTGGCCGACGGGCATTTTTTCCATCGAAGTGCTCGCGATTCGCCGCCAGCTCCGGCGAATCCTCGAGCTTGACAGCTTTCGTTTGCTGGTAAGCCCATTCCACCAGCCTGGGATTGAGGTGAAAGACAACACCGCTTCCCTCCTCTCGCGGTTGCTCGTAGGGCACCGTCTTGCCCATGGGCACATAGCCGGTCGTCCATTGAGGCGGAATCTCCCGGCTGTCGATCTCGTAGGCCAGATCGCCATCCACAACCCATTCTGCCCAGGCGGCAGAGCCCAGCGAAGCATGCTCGGGATCGGCCCCGGCAATGCCGGCGATCAACCAATATGCCTTGCTGAGATCGAAGCGGGGATCGAGACCAAGCGCCATGATCGACGCCGCTGCTCTGGCTGTGCCTACCCCGGCCAGCACCCCCAATACACCCTGATCGTTCATGCGCAGGTCGTGGTAACCCTGGGGAAAGGCAAAGACCCGGTCGAGGTGGTCGCGTTCCACCCAATACTGATACTCGCCCGGAGTGTCGCCCTGATCGGCTCCGCTTTCGAAGAGCGCGATGACCACCACCTTAACCGGGACCGGCGCGGCGCCGGCCGCGAGAGCGCAAGGAGCCGTCAGGACGCACAAAAGCAGGGACAGCAGTCGAGTGCTCATACGGGAGCATAGACGGAAGAGGGCGCGCGGACCAACAGAAAAGCGCAGGAAAGAGAACGCTGTCGCGGCAAAGCTGGACAAGAGTCATGGGGTTAAGAAGCACAATAATTGGAGCAATTGTGAACAGACCCAGCGCCCCGCCGATATAGCCGATATATGCACCTGGGCGAAATTGGGGTCTGTCAGGTCGCTCGTATTACGGAAGGATGGATATGCGAAATGTCGTCTCTCATACATCTCATCTATGCCAGCGTTGCAACACAAGCATTCGCGAAAGCGCAACTCACTGAACTGCTGCAACAAGCTCGCGGGACGAATGAGCGTCTGAGCTTGACTGGCATGCTCTTACATTCTGACGGCAGTTTTTTCCAGGTATTGGAAGGCGAACCCGCAGTGGTTGATCAGCTATATCAGAAAATCCGCCTGGATAAGCGCCATGGGCAGTTCACAACGATTATCAAGGAACCAATCGCCAAGCGGTCCTTTGCAAGCTGGAGTATGGGCTTTTCCGACGTCTCGCCTAAAGAACTCGCTACCATTTCCGGGCTGAACGACTTCTTCCATGGCGGATCATGTTTTAACAAGCTCGATGCCGGCCGAGCAAAGAAGCTGCTGGCCGCGTTTGCCGTAGGCCGCTGGCGAGGCAATATCGAAGGGGCAGAGCGGCAGGGGAACATTGCCGGCGCCGAGCGGCGATGAGCTTGGGCATCGGGCAACCGTGCGCATCCGATCCGAGCTTCACCTTTGCCTTCCAACCCATCGTCGATACGATTGCGCGCGAGGTCTTCTCTTACGAAGCACTGATCCGCGGTCCGGGCAATGAGCCCGCCTACCAGGTATTAAAACAGGTTCCAGGCGAGAGATTGCTTTTGTTCGACCAGAAGACCCGCGCCGTGGCGATCGGTCTCGCCACGCGCCTGGGAATAAGCTGCCTCCTCAACCTCAATTTTGTGCCGCAGAACCTGCACGCGTCGGCAGCATCCATTCTCACTACCGTCGAGGCCGCAAATCGAACCCATCTTCCCATCGAGCGCCTGGTCCTCGAAGTGACCGAAGGAAGAGTCCTCGACGATCAGGCTCAGTTCGCCGAGTTCATCAACGAGTACAGGGGCCTTGGAATGAAGTTCGCTATCGATGATTTTGGTTCCGGATATTCCGGGCTCAACCTGCTCGCCAATTTCCAACCCGACCAGGTCAAACTCGACATGAGCCTGGTGCGCAGCATAGAAAGCCACGGCCCGCGTCAGGCCATCGTCCGCGCGGTCGGCCAGGCTTGCTACGATCTCGGGATCGACGTGGTTGCCGAGGGAGTCGAGACCGTGGAGGAGTATAAGTGGCTGGCTGACACAGGTGTTCGCCTGTTCCAGGGATATCTGTTCGCAAAGCCCGCTTTCGAGTGCTTTCCACCGGTCCATTACATTGACAGCCGTTGAACCGGAGGTGAACTCGGCTTAAGCTCGCCAATTGGCGGGTGGCCCAACAGAAAAGCGCAGGAAGGAAGAAGGAAACCGCAGGTCCCTCCACTGCGCTTCGCTCCGGTCGGGATGACAAAGGTTAGCGACAAGTGCTCCAAAACATGGGTCACCGTACCGGCAACAAAATGATAAGGCCTGGCGCCAAGGTTCCCTTTGTCATCCCGACCGGAGCGAACCCGGATTTCCTGCGGCGCGGCACCACCCATATCCGCGTGTACGGCTTTCGGTAAGGAAAGCCGCATGAAGTTCGCCAACGCCACCAAGCCTCAACAGGAAATCCGGGATAGCGCAGTGGAGGGACCTGCGGTTTCCTTTCTCTTTCCTACTAGTACTCGATTTTGGTCTGGTGTTCCTGCCAGGCACGAAAACTTTCGATAGCTTTGTCCGGTAACAGTCGCACCATCGGCAGCTTGCGCTGGCTTGTCGGCACGCGTATTTCTTCATAAATAAACGAGTCGTCAAAGCCAACCTCGGCGGCGTCATGACAGGTGTTGCCGAAACAGATGGAATCCAACCGCACCCAGTAGATGGCTCCCAGGCACATGGGACACGGTTCGCAACTGGTGTAGAGTACGCAACCCGGCAACTGAAAACTCCCCAGCGCCCTACACGCCTCGCGAATCGCATTCACCTCGGCATGAGCCGTGGGGTCGTTGGCGGAGGTAACGGTGTTGACGCCGGTAGCGACGATCTCTCCGTCCTTGGCGATGACCGCTCCAAAGGGGCCGCCCGCTCCGCTGAGTACGTTTTCTGTAGCCAGCCGGATGGCCAGTTGCATCAACTCATTCTCACTCTGCATGCTCGTCCCTCGTAAGCAGACGGGAGCAACCGCCGCGGAAGACGGTGGCGATTTCGCTTGCACTCTCCGCAGGGCTGCCCGAATATCCGAAGTATGACACAGGCTTTTGTCTCGAGCCGCGTGGTGACACCCGAAGGAGTGCGCCCCGCAGCGGTGGTCGTCGAAGAAGGACGCATCCAGGCGGTGTGCGAGCCCGGAGCCGCACCGCGCGCATCGATCCTGCATCAATTCGGCGATCTGGTGCTGCTTCCTGGCCTGGTCGATTCGCATGTGCATGTGAACGAACCGGGCAGGACCGAGTGGGAAGGCTTCGCCACCGCAACCCGAGCCGCGGCGGCCGGAGGCTACACCACGCTGGTGGATATGCCGCTCAATTGCCTTCCGGAAACCACGACGGTTGCAGCACTGGAAGCCAAGCGCCACGCGGCCGCGGACCAATGCCGCGTGGATTGGGTGGCATGGGGCGGGTTGACAGGCCAGAACCAGGAACACCTCGAGCCGTTGGCGGCAGCCGCTGTAGCCGGGTTCAAATGCTTTCTTGTCGATCCCGGCATCGACGGCTTGGCGATGATCGAAAAGCAGGAACTCGAGGCCGCTCTGCCCGCCTTAGCCCGCACCGGGCTGCCTCTGCTGGTTCACGCGGAGCTGGCCGAACATCTCTACCAAGGCGGCAACGCGGACGACTGGCGGCAATACACAACCTACCTGCGCTCGCGTCCCGACGAGTCAGAGTTGGCCGCCATTCGCATGTTGATTGGGCTTTGCCGCAAATACCGTTTTCGACTGCACATTGTTCATCTATCAACTGCCCTGGCGCTCGAGGCTCTGGCCAAAGCCCGCGCCGAGGGCCTTCCCGTTACCGTAGAGACCTGCCCTCACTACCTGCACTTCGTCGCCGAGGAGATTCCTCCCGGAGGCACGCTCTTCAAATGCGCTCCGCCTATCCGCTCACGAGCCAATCGCGAAGCGCTGTGGCAAGGGCTTCGCGATGGGATCATCGATCTCATCGCGACCGATCATTCCCCCTGCCCGCCATCGATGAAGCGACTGGAAGAGGGAGATTTCCGCCTGGCGTGGGGAGGGATCGCCAGCCTCTCCGTGGCGATCTCCGTCATCTGGACAGAGATGGGTAAGCGTGGTCTTCCGCTCAAGGACCTGGCACGCTGGATGTCCGCGCAGCCGGCGAAACTTGCCGGGGTAAACGATCGCAAGGGGGCCATCGCGGTGGGGCGGGACGCGGACCTGGTGGTCTTCGACCCTGACGCAGAGTTCGTCTTAACCGCCGGCGATCTGCATTACCGGCACCGCGTCTCTCCATACCTCGGGGAGAGGCTGCGCGGCAAAGTACGAGCCACGTTTGTCAGGGGCATCCCGGTGTTTGAGCACGGCTCATTCCCCGATCCACCCATCGGCAGAGAGCACCGGCGCGAGGAAAAACTTGCCGCGAGCATGAGCACCGGTTGAGAATCAAGACAATCGATCTCACGGAGGTCTAACTTGCAAACCCGTGTCGTGGGGGCGTCCGTCCCCCGCAAGGAGGGCGTCGGCAAAGTAACCGGACGGGCTCGCTACGTCGACGATCTCTCGCTGCCGGGCATGATCTTTGGCGCCACGGTCCGCAGCAGCATCGCGCGGGGAAGAATTCAGGATATTCAATTTGGCGAAGGGATCGCCTGGGATGAGTTCACTATAGTAACCGCCAAAGACATCCCTGGGCGCAATGTGATCTCGCTGATTATCGATGATCAGCCTTGCCTGGCTGATGGAGTGGTCAATCACCCCGAGGAGCCGATCCTGCTGCTCGCACATCCCAACCGGCACGCCCTGGCAGCGGCGGTAACAGCAGTCCACATCCTTTATGAGCCTGCTCCGTCGATTCATACCATCGAGCAGAGTGAGCGCCGCGAGCAGATCATCTGGGGCACAGATAACGTCTTCAAAAGCTTCCGCATGGAAAAGGGAGATGTGGACCAGGCATGGGAAGGCGCGGCCTGGATCGTTGAAGGAGAGTACACCACGGGCGCGCAGGAGCAGCTCTACATCGAACCCAACGGAATGATCGCCCAGGGCAGCGAGGCAGAAGGCCTGACCCTGTGGGGTTCCATGCAATGCCCTTATTACATACACAAGGCTATGCTGGCGCTCACTGGCTTACCGCCAGACAAGATACGCGTGGTGCAGGCCGAGACCGGCGGGGCGTTTGGCGGCAAGGAAGAATATCCTTCGATGATCGCCGGCCACGCCGCGTTGCTGGCCATGAAATCAGGGCGCCCGGTAAAGATTATCTATGACCGCATGGAAGACATGGCTGCCACCACCAAGCGGCATCCGTCGCGCACGCGGCACCGGACCGCCGTCAACGCCGATGGCAAACTGATCGCGGCCGATATCGAGTTCGTCATCGATGGCGGCGCTTATGCGACGTTATCGTCGACCGTGCTCTCGCGCGGCACCATTCATGCGGGCGGGCCTTATTTCTGGCCTAACATCCGCGTCATCTCCAAGGCCTACGCTACCAACACGCCCCCGCATGGCGCTTTCCGCGGCTTCGGCGCGCCGCAATGCCTGTTTGCACTGGAACGGCACATGGATCATGTGGCTCGCACCATCGGCTTGGCTCCGGACGAATTCCGGCGGCGTAATTTCCTGTGCCAGGGGATGTCCACTGCCACCGATCAGGTCATCCACGATCCGATCGATATGCATCATCTGCTCGACCGGGCCTTCGAGCTCTCCGACTACCACGCCAAGGTGCAGCGGTTTGCTGCGCACAACCCTACCAGCAGCAAGAAGAAAGGGATCGGCATGGCCACCTTTCTGCATGGCGCCGGCTTTACCGGGTCCGGTGAGCGTCATATGAATGCGCTGGTGGGCCTTGAGGCAACGCCGGCGGGAGGCGTGCGCGTGCTGGTCTCGAGCACCGATATCGGCCAGGGAACCAACACGATCCTATGCCAGATTGCTGCCGAGGCACTAGGGCTGGAGTATGACGACGTCAGCATGGCCCAAGCCGATACCAGCACCGTGCCCAACAGCGGACCCACGGTGGCCTCGCGCACGGCAATGATCATCGGCAAGATCGTGCACACCGCCGCTTTGAAGATGCGGCAAACGCTGACCGAGAGCGGGCTGCTGGAGGCGTCCGCGGGCCGAGAGGAATTCCTGGCCGCGTGCCAAACCTACCGCCAACGCTTTGGCGAATTGAAGTGCTTCAGCCGCTATGAGGCGGCGCCGAATATTTTCTGGAACGATGAGCTGTATCGCGGCGAAGCTTATCCCGCATATGCCTGGGCGGTCTACATCGCCGAGGTCACGGTCGACACGAACACCTACAGCGTTACCATCGATGATTTTGTTGCCCTGCAGGAGATCGGCAAGGTGCTGCACCCGGTTCTCGCTGCAGGGCAGATTGAAGGGGGAGTAGCGCAGGGCATCGGCTTTGCGCTTTATGAGAAGGTCGTCTGGAACGACGGGAAGATGCTCAACAACCAGATGACCAACTACATCATGCCTACTTCAGAAGACCTGCCGCCCATTCGCGTCTTCTTCGAAGAGATGCCTTACCAGTACGGACCGTACGGAGCCAAAGGGATCGGCGAGTTACCCATGGATGGCCCCGCACCTGCAATCGTCAATGCTATTGTCCAGGCGACGGGCACGAGCTTCAACGCGATCCCGCTGCTGCCGGAGGACATCTTCCGCGGCCTGACGTCGGAGCCTGATCGCCCGGCGGAAGACTTTCTTTCCGCACTGGCGGCGGAGGGCAGCCAATGAGCGAGACTGTCGCCGGGCGCTGCGAAGTTTCGTTCACCGTGAATGGGGCCGCCAGTACTGTATCGGTTTATCCCATGGAGCGCCTGCTCGACGTCTTGCGCAACTCACTCGGGCTGACGGGCGCCAAGGAAGGATGCGGCGAAGGAGAATGTGGTTCCTGCTCCGTGCTGTTGAATGGGGAGCTGGTCAACAGCTGCCTGGTTCCGGTAATCCAGGCAGAGGGAGCAGAGCTTTGCACCATCGAGGGACTTACCCCTGACGCTGACCTGCATCCGGTGCAGCAAGCGTTTCTTACATGCGGAGGGGCACAATGCGGTATCTGTACGCCGGGTATGATCCTCGCCACCGTCCAGCTTCTGCGCCGCCATCCCACGCCAACGCTCGAACAAGTTCGCGAAGGCCTCGGCGGAAACCTGTGCCGCTGTACCGGCTACACGCGCATCTTTCACTCGGTCTTTGAGGTGGCAAAGGCGGAAGCGGAGAAGGCGGGTACGGTGGCATGAGATCCCGTCCGTCGGAGTACGAGCTGGTCGCGCCCGGCAAACTGTCCGCGGTGCTCGAATTGATGGCGCGTGAGCCCGGGGTGTGGCTACCGATTGCGGGCGGAACCGAGTTGATGGTGCAGTACGGTGCGGGAAGGCTCGGGGCGCGTAAGCTGGTCAGCCTTTGGGGACTGCCTGAGTTACGCCGCATCGAACAGACCGCGCAAGAGCTGATCATCGGCGCCGGATGCACCTACACCGACCTAAGAAATCATCCGCAAGTAGCGCAGGAGTTTCCCCTGCTCGCCCGCGCGGCCTCCTGGACTGGCAGCGTTGCCAATCAGAACCGCGGCACACTGGGCGGCAACATTGTGAATGCGTCGCCCGCCGCGGATTCCCTTCCCGCGTTGATGGTCTACGAAGCCGAGCTGCTGCTCTCTTCCGTTCGCGGCCAACGGCGCGTGCCCTATGTTGGGTTCCATACTGGCTACAAGCAAACCAAGCTGAATGCCGATGAGATTGTCGCCGCCATCGCGCTCCGACCTCGGTTTGCCCACTACCACTCGTACTCCCGCAAGATCGGCACGCGCAACGCGCAAGCGATCGCTAAGCTCTGTCTGGCCGGACTGGGCAAGGTTTCGGCCAACAAGATCGAAGACGTGCGGCTGGCCATCGGCAGCGTGGCGGTCACGCCACTGCGGCTACGCCGTACCGAGGCATCGCTGCTCGGCGGGGAATGGAGTCCTGCATTGGTTCGCGATGCCCGGCAGGCGCTGGAATCCGAGGTCGCTCCCATCGATGACATTCGATCGAGCGCCGCTTACCGCATTCAAGTCGCCGGCAATCTGCTGCAGGAGTTTGTCGAGAGCCTCTTCGCTCGAGAGCAAGCTTCGGCGGAGCATGCACAATGAACCCGGTGCTGGCGCGCTGGCACACTCTGAAGCCCAGCGACGCGGCGGCAGAGATTCTCTCCTGTTGCGGCTCCCGCGCATGGGCCGCACAGATGGCGGCCAAGCGCCCGTACGCTGACGAGCAGAGCTTTTTCGCCGCCGCCGACGATTGCTGGCTACACCTGGTCGAAGCCGACTGGCTGGAGGCCTTTCGCAGCCACCCGCGGATCGGAGAAAAGCACGCGCAGGACAAGACAACGGCCACCTCCGCCGCATGGTCGCGGTCGGAGCAGCGCCAGATGAACGATGCCGATGCTGCTGTCCTGCTGCGGATGCAAGAAGGACACCGTCGTTATGAGGAGCGCTTTGGGCGAATCTTCATCGTATGCGCGACCGGAAAGCAGCCTGCGGAGCTTCTGCGCATACTCGAGGATCGCCTGACCCATACCCATGGTGAGGAGTTGCAGGAATCGGCCCGGCAGCAGCAGCAGATCATGCAACTGCGGCTGCGCAAGTGGCTGGCTGGAACGGAGGCCGCATGAGCCGCATCTCTACCCACGTACTCGACACCACACTCGGCGAACCGGCGGCGGGAGTGGTGGTGCAACTGGAATATGCCGGAACATCGGGTCACTGGCGTGTTCTCGGTGTGCAACCGACCGACGGCGATGGCCGATGTGCAAACCTCCTGCCGCAGGACGTAATGCTGGAGCCGACCTTGGAGCCGGGGCAATACCGGCTGCGCTTCGAGACCGAGAGCTATCATGCGGCACAATCGGTAATGGGTCTCTACCCCATCGTTGAGATCACCGTGACCGTGCGATTCGGCGACGCCCACTTGCATGTTCCATTGCTCTTGAGTCCAAATGGATACACCACCTACAGGGGGAGCTAGCCGGTGATTACTCTGGCGGAAAACACGTACGGAAAGTCCAGCGTGCGCCTCATGAAGGTAAAGCGCGACCGCCCACTGCACGAAGTGAAGGAGTGGAAGGTGGAATTGCTGCTCACCGGCGACTTCGAAAGCTGCTTCACTGTCGGCGATAACAGCGAGATATTGCCCACGGATACGATGAAGAACACCGTCTATTCGCGAGCCCGGGAGAGCGCGGCGGAATGTATCGAAGACTTCGCCCGCGAGTTGGCCGAGTTTATTCTGGGGCGCAATCCGCAGGTTGCGAGCGCCCGGGTGGCCATCGCGAGTACTCCCTGGGAGCACGCGGTGGTGGAGGGTAAGCCTCATCCCTCAACCTTTATTCGCGGCACCGGCGAGTCACAAACGACGGTTGTTACTTGTGTTCAGGTTGGAGGGGTGGCTGTCACCTCGGGCTTCGAGAATCTGGTATTGCTCAAGACCGCCAACTCCGGGTTCGAGGGCTATCTTCGCGACTCTCTTACCACTCTGCCGGAGACGGCAGATCGCCTCTTCGGCACCGCGGTGCGGGCGCAGTGGAAATATCGATCAGCGGCTCTCCCCTTCGAGCAACTGCGGGGCAAGCTGCGTGGAACGCTCATCGATAGTTTTGCAAAACACGACAGCAAATCGGTGCAACACACCCTCTACGCAATGGGCCAAGCCGCGCTCGAAGCCGTACCGGAGATTCTGGACGTGGAGTTGGCAATGCCGAACAAGCATTGTCTGCTGGTCGACCTCTCTCGATTCGGGCAGACAAACCCGAACGAGATCTTCGTGCCAACCGACGAACCCTACGG
>Ga0302325_10026864_pt1 | contig 11949 bp, 12 predicted proteins | sample Palsa_T0_2_FD_201948 | JGI IMG/M metagenome (GOLD analysis project Ga0302325, IMG submission 201948) | Peat permafrost microbial communities from Stordalen Mire near Abisko, Sweden - Palsa_T0_2 | ecosystem: Environmental > Terrestrial > Soil > Palsa > Peat permafrost | place: Sweden: Abisko... | reverse complement strand
GTACAACCTCTTGGCCTTCGTGCATCCCGCGCCGGCGATCGAGATCTCGCCCGCGCTGCAAGAGAACGCGTTTCAGTCGGGCTTCTCGCAGCCGCTTCAAGCGACCGCCACCGTGCAACCGCAAATCAACTTCGCGCTGCCCCGCTCGGGAATCCAAATAACGCCGATCTGGTACTACGAGAGCCTCCTCGCGATGCCGGCGCCCGTGAACGGCGAGTACTTCTACGGCTCGCCGACCCACGCGTGGGGACCCGATCACCCGATCAACGTCAATCTCACCTGGCTCGGGTACCAGAACCAGATCAAACATCTGCCGCTCTTCTTTCGTCTGCGTTCGGCCCTCGGATACGCGCACAACGAACCCACGCCACTCACGACGATCGGCGGCGTGAACTACGTCACGCTCTACACGCACACGCTGGGAATCACGCTGCTCTCGCCCTCGGTGCGCGTGCTGCGCGATCAACGCGGTGCCGCCTACGATCTGCAGTTCAATGCCACGCTCGACAAACAGATCCAGTGGTCGTCGGTACCGCACAACGTCGACACGACCACGCTCTCGCTTTCCTTGAGTAAGGCGATCGTGCCGCACGTCCAAGCGCTGGTCCAGTATGTGAACCTCAACGTGTCGGATCACTATAATACCGAGCAGGATCAGACCGACGTCTATCCGTCGTTCACCGGGGTCGGCGTGAACAACACGCTCTATCCGGAATACCGGGCCTTTCGTGGGTTTGCGACGACGCGCGGACTGACCGAGCAACTGCTCGTCACGCCGAATCCGGGATTGACCTTTTCGGCATCGATGCGCGAGGACGACGACTTCCCGATCGCCGTGCCTCAGCCGCAGTCCCAGCCACAAACCGGATTACCGCCCTATCAGGCGAATTTCGACGTACGCTTTAAGGTCAATTCGATCCTCACCATCGACATCACGCGATCGTATTTCTTCAACTGGGGCGGCTACTATCGCTGGGGCTCGCCGTACGGAGTCAACGGCTTCAACATACAGGTCGTGAAATGAAGAACTGGACTTTCTCACTGCTCGCGGCCCTGGCGCTCGCGCTCGCTTGGAGCGGGCTGGCGCGTGGCGGCGCCCTTCCGACGCCGGCTCCCATCGGCTCGATCGCTACGCTGCCGCCGATCGACGCAACCGCGACGCCCTCGCCGTCCGGGAAACTCGTAGCCTTCGCCGGGCAAATCCTCGACGTGCGCAAATCGTTCGTCTTCTTTACGACCGGCGACGCATTCCGGCTCGCGCCAAACTACAAACTCCTCAACGCGGCCGGCACGGGACCGACGACCTTGCACCCGGTGACGCTGACGTACGCGCGCGCCACGTTCGACGCGGGGAGCGGCGCGGTCGTCACGCTCGCACTTTCGCAACGTCCCTTTCCCAAAGAAGCTTCGTATCAAGACGTCAAAGGCTTTGCGGTCGCGGTCTCCACACCGTTTGAGAATACGGAATTAACCCATCCCAACGGCGAAGGCTACGACGGGAAGCCCGTATTGGTCGTGATCACGGTGGAGGTTCCACCCACCACCCCGTTCACCGATCAGGTGTACATCGCAACCGACACGAGCGGCTGGAGTCCGACTGCGATCAAGATGGACCGCGTCGACTCGTTGCACTACCGCGTCTCGACGACGTACGCGTCGGGCACGAAGCTCGTCTATCGCTATACACGCGGCAGCTGGCCGACCTCGGAACGAGGCCAAAACGGCCTTCAGATCACGCACTCCGCAGTCGTTCCTAACCTCGATGTCAAGCGGTTAGCCGACACAGTTTATGCGTGGGCCGACCAAAATCCGAATAACCCGAATCCGGCCGGGGTGGCGGGCACGGCGACGCCGTATAATCCAATTCCGTTCGTGACCCCGCCACGCACGATAGAAACGCCGCCGCACAAGTGAGCCGCCTCAGGTGCGAAACCCCGCTCCGCTCGTCGCATTTGCACTTGCGTTCGCAGCAACGCTGGGGCCGGCGTGCGCTGAAGTGCCGGCTCACGTCGACGTCCGCGGAGACGCGGTAAGCTTCTTCTTACTCGGTGATGCGGCGTGGCTGGCGGCTGACGGCCACGTCACGATCCAGGCGGGGACGCGAACGATTGCCGCCGACTCCGTGCGCTACGATTTGCACAAGAACCGGCTGCTCGCGACCGGAAACGTCCGCGTTAGTGGGCGCGGAGACCAACTCGCCGGTGCCGCGTATGCGCTCGACCTCGGCTCGGAAGCTGCCACACTCCTACGCATGGATCCGCTGCCGGCTATGCTTACGTTGCACCGCGACGAGTTGCGGACGGCGGTGGTCGAAGCGCCGAAAGCCGGCACCTTCGACGCGGTCGACCTGAGCGATTCGCACCCGTACATCCGCTCGCGCCATGCGATCCTTGCGCCGAACGCCAACCTGCGCATGTCGCCGGCCGAATTTCCGGCGAGTGGCGGCGCCGGCGTGTCGCTGCCGACATTTTTGTATACGCTCGCCTCGAACCGGAATCTCAACCAAAGCGCGCTACCGGGCGCGATGATCGATCAGCAGTACACGTTCTTCGGCACCGCCAATTCGATCCTGGCCGCACACCTGCGCTACGACGAACAGAATGCCGTGACGCTGGGCATGGACGAACGCCTCGTCGCCGGCGACAACGCCTACGTAGTGGCTTCCGCCCTGCCCTTTCGCGACCAACAGTTCGACCTGAGCGCATTCCAGCAGCTCTTGCCGGGGCTTCAGCAAAATTTCAACGCCGACCATGTCTTCGGTCAATATCCGAGCGATAACGCACGCTATCAGTTGCAGTGGTCCGAGCGCGAGCTCCGCACGACGTTTGCGCTCAATCAAAACAATAGTTCGCAGACCGCGGATCTCGTTCTGAGCACCTACGACCGTTGGATCCCGCATCTCTTTGAATATAAGCTAAGCCTCGACTACGGCTTCGACCGCAATCCGGGAACGCTACCCTTCGCGAGCGACTTTCGGCTGGGTCCGAGCGCCTACGTGCAGTCGCCGCCGGCGCGTCTGCCGCTCGGTTTCAACGCAAGCGTGCGCTACGACTACACCTTCACGGCGTATGACTACCCGCACGAGACGACGAACGGGCAGCTCTCGCTCAACTTCACACGTTCGCTTTTGGGCTGCCCCGTGAAGTTCAACGGGGCGGCGACGTTCCAGCAGATCGACAGCCGCTACCGTGACGACGCGGCGCGCTGGCTTTCGCTGCCGAACTCGGACACGCCGTACTACGCGCCGGACGGCACGCTCTGGCCCGGCTACTTCGCGTTCAACGGACTCACCACGCTGCGCACGTACAGCGGACAGTGGACCTATCAGCAACGCGGCGACAACCAGATCCAATTTACAGCCTGGTACACGGACGACTTCCCGCAGTACCATGGATTCGGACCGCCGCCGCTAAGCGCAAGCCTCAACCTCACGCAGCGCTTGACGTCGATGCTCAAGATCAACCTCGGGCGCAGCTACTACTTCGGCTGGAACAAGCAGTATCTCTCGCCGCAGTGGACCTTTAGCGTCTCGCCGTGAGAGGCGGCCTCGGGCTGCCGATCGCCGTGCTGCTTGCAGGGCTTCTTCCGGGACCGGTTTGCGCGCAAACCCCGCGAGCGAGCCCGTCGCCGCGCCCCATCGTCGTGCACGGACAATTCCTGACGCTCGCCAACGGATATCTCGTTTTTACGACCGGCGACGCTCTGGCCGTCGACCCCGCCTTGCAAACGCCCCAAGATCTGCGCTTGGGAAGCGAGATCCGCGCGACGCTCGATCCGGCTTCGCACCGCGTCGAAAGCCTCGAGACCAGCCATTCGTGGCCGGGCGATATCGAGATCGATAAGCTTCCGCGCGAGTATCTTGCAGCCGACCCGCGATCCGCGCGACCAGCCGCGAGTCCCGCCGCCGCCACCACGACGGCGGTGGCGACGATTACCATCAGCGTGCGCGTCCCGGGGAGCACGCCGGCCGCCGACACGGTCTACGTTTCCACCGATCGCAGCAACTTTACGCCCTCCGAGATCCGCATGGTGCGCGTCGATGCGAGCCATTGGAGCGCGCGACTGAGCCTGCCCAACGGCTCGACGCTACGCTACGATTTCACCCGTGGCAGCCTCGCCACGCTCGAGCGCTCGCGCGCGGGCTCCGTCGTCAAGCCACGTTCCATCGTCGCAAGCGACGGTGAAAAAACCGACGATGTCGTCGAAAGCTGGGTCGACAGCCAATGAGTCAGCCCAACCCCGCGACGATCTTGTGCGCGAGGGCGGCGGCTCCGAAGCCGTTGTCGATGTTCACCACGCCAATCCCCGGCGAGCACGCGTTGAGCATCGCGAGCAGCGCGGCGAGACCGCCGAAGGAAGCACCATAGCCGACGCTGGTCGGAACGGCGACGACCGGCGCGCGCACGAGTCCGGCGACGACGCTCGGCAGCGCGCCTTCCATTCCGGCTACGACGATGATCGCGCGGCAAGCGTTCAGCTCGTCGATGTGGGCCAGAATCCGGTGCACGCCGGCGACGCCGACATCAAAGCGGCGCACGACGTCGTGTCCGAACGCGTCGAGCGTCGCGGCGGCTTCGTCGGCCACGGAAACGTCGGACGTTCCCGCGCACACCACCGCGATTCGAGCGCCGCTGCGCGGGAGCGATCCCAGTCGCAAGACGCGCGCGCGTGCGTCATACACCGCATCGGGCAGCGTCGCGGCCAGCGCGATGCCGTCTTCGGGTGCGACGCGGGTCGCCAGCGCGAAACCGGCTTTCTCATACAATTCGCGCGCGATGCGCCCGGTTTGCTCGCGCGTCTTCCGTTCGGCGAAAATGACTTCGGGGATACCGGTGCGCTCCCCGCGCCCGTGGTCGAGCGTTGCGTCGTCGCTCATCGGAATTCCATCACGAACGAGCCGTGCGCCGCACGTCCGGCAGCTGTGGTCGCCGTCACGCTGACGCTATAGCGCCCGTGGAAGATCGGCGGCACGTTGCGCGGGATGGCGAACGTCACCGCGAAGTGCCCGCTTTCCATCCGGCGCAGCGGAACGGTGTAGATGTAGACGCGAGCCGAGACCGCGGTCACGTCGGGCGTCGTCAGGACCGTCCAATTGACGACGTCGCCCGTATGTGCGATCGCAGGCGAGTTTGCGATCGTCACGATTTCCGGCGTTTTTTCGGCCGGCGCGGCTGCCGCCGGCGCTATCCCGGCCGCAAGCGTGCAGAGGGCCAGCGCAAGGGCTCGAATCCGGCTGGTGGAACGGGCGAGTAATGGGTTATAAGCCGATCGAACTCGGGCGGTTGCGCGTGAACTCGCTCGAAGACCGGCCCTCAAAGGTACGGAGCGCCGACGCTGGGAGGACGGTCGGGGCGGATGCGTCATTCCGCGCCTGGTTCGACGCGCTTCCGAACATCCTGGCAGGAGCCGAACTGCGCGAGCTGGTCCGGCGCACCGCCCGCGCGATTTCGCGGCAGCGGCCGATACTCGTAGGAATGGGCGGACACGTCATCAAGGTCGGTCTCGGAGGGATGCTCTGCGACCTCGTGCGGGACGGTTACGTGAGCGCGGTCGCTTCGAACGGTTCGGTGACGATCCACGATACGGAGCTGGCGCTTGCCGGCAAAACCTCCGAAGACGTCGACGTCGCGTTGCAAGACGGTTCGTTCGGGATGTCGGGCGAGACGGCCGCGTTCATCCTGGACGCCATCTCGACGCGCCGCGCTGAAGGCATCGGACGGGCGGTGGGCGACGCGCTCATCGCTGCCGAGGCGCCCTACTTGGCGAACTCGGTTTTGGCAACGTGCGCGCGACAGCAGGTTCCCTTGTGCGTCACCGTCGCCATCGGGACCGACATCATCCACGCGCACCCGCAAGCCGACGGCGCGGCGCTCGGCGAAGCGGCGCTGATCGATTTTCGCACCTTGTGTGCCGTGGTCGCCGACTTGCTTGACGGCGGCGTCTATCTGAACTTCGGTTCGGCCGTGCTGTTGCCCGAAGCATTTCTCAAGGCGGTCAGCGTCGCGCGAAATCTCGGCCACCGCGGCGACTTCACGACGGCCGACTTCGACTTCGTCCGGCAATACCGTCCCGCCACCAACGTCGTGCGCCGTCCGCACCTTGGCACGCAGGGCAAGGGCTTCGCGTTTACGGGCCATCACGAGTTCCTTTTCCCGCTTTTTTGGCAAGCGGTCCGCACGGAGCTGGCTTGAGCCTCATCAGCGTCGTCATCCCTCTCTATAACGAGGAAGGTAACGTCCCGGAACTGATCCGCCGCATCGGCGCGATCTTGAGCAAACTCGCCGGCGACGGCGATCAGTTCGAGATCATCGCCGTCAACGACGGGTCGCGCGACGGAACGCTGCAAGCGCTGCGCGACGAACGCACCCGCCAGCCGAACCTGACGATCGTCAACCTTTCGCGCAACTTCGGACACCAGATCGCCGCGACCGCCGGACTCGACGTCAGCCGCGGCGACGCCGTCATCTTGATGGACGGCGACCTTCAAGACCCGCCCGAGTTGATCGAGCAGTTTCTCGAAAAGTGGCGCGAAGGCTACGACGTCGTGTACGCCACGCGGCGCGAACGTCGTGGCGAGAACCGGTTCAAGCTGTTCACCGCGCGGCTTTTCTATCGCGTAATCCGCCGTTTGACGAACGTCTCGATCCCGGTCGACACCGGCGACTTCCGGCTCATGAGCCGGCGCGTGGTCGAAGCGCTCGGGCAAACGCGGGAAAAGCACCGCTTCCTGCGCGGACTGGTGAGCTGGGTCGGCTTCGAGCAGATCGGCGTCGCGTACGATCGCGATCCGCGCTACTCCGGCAAGACGAAGTATCCGATCTCGAAGATGCTGCACTTCGCGATCGACGGCATCACCTCGTTTTCGGAAGCGCCGTTACGCTTCGCGACGTATCTCGGGTTCATCGTCAGCGGATTTGCGTTCGTCTACGCCGTGGTCGTGTTGATCCTGAAAATTCTGCAGCTGAACGAACCAGGCTACACCTCGACGATGGTCGCGATCCTATTTCTCGGCGGCGTTCAGTTGATCGGCATCGGCATTCTGGGCGAGTACGTCGGGCGCGTCTACGACCAGGTGAAAGCGCGGCCGCTCTATTTCGTTTCGAGCGTCGAGCGTCCGTCCGCAACACCGGCCGTTGCGGCCGCCGCACGTCCGCCGAATCCGGCCTCGATCTCGTCGTAGACGACCGCTCGCGACGGCGCGGGTTCCTCGCCGATCTCGAACGCGCTCGCCGCGCGAGCCGCAGCGCCCGTGTCGCCGTACACGAACCCGAGGATGTCGTTCGCGCGGATTTCGTCGCCGGTGCGCACGGCCAGGGTGATGCCCGCGCGCGCTCCATGTCGCGCGACCAGGTCGCGCGCGAGCTCCCCCAGCGCGACCGGACTCACCGCCGTGACAAAGCCCGAGCGCCCAGCTCGAAGCGCCCCGCGCTCGGCATGGGCGCTCAGCGCGTCGAGCGCTCCAGCCGCTGCGCCGAGCGTCGCGAGCATCCGCTCGAACCGTTCGAATGCGCGGCCTTCCTCGAGCGCCGTTTGCAACGTCTGCTCGGCATCGCCTTCGAATCCCGAAAGCCGCAGCATGCGTGTCGCCAGAAGACGGCTGACCTGGTCGAGGCGCACATCGCGCCGCGTTCCCCGCAAAAAATCGCGCGCCTCGACCATCTCGAGACCCGTGCCGATCGAGCGTCCGAGCGGTTCGTGCATGTCGGTCACCAGCGCGATGGAACGGCGGCCGAACGCTGCCGTCAACGCGACGAGCGACTCGGCCAGCTTTTGCGCTGCAGCCCGTTCGCGCATCAGCGCACCCGCCCCGGTCTTCACGTCGTACGCGATGCCGTGCGCGCCGCCGGCGATCTTCTTCGAAACGATCGAGGCCGCGATCAAGCCGGGCTCGGCGACCGTGCCGGTACGATCGCGCAGCGCATAGGTTCGGCGGTCGGCGGGCACCAGTCGCGCGCTTTGCGCGGCGATCGCACAGCCGGCGGTTGCGACGCAGGCAACAAATTCCTCAGGCGAGAGTTCGGTGCGAACGCCTTCGATCGACTCGAGCTTGTCGAGCGTTCCACCGGTATGTCCGAGCGCACGGCCGGAGAGTTTCGCAACCGGGATTCCGCAGGCTGCGACCCACGGAACCACGATCAACGACGCGGTATCGCCGACGCCGCCGGTCGAGTGTTTGTCGACGGTGCGCGGATCGGAGTGCGAGAGCGTTTCGCCGCTCGCGATGTAGGCCTCGGTCAAGGCCCGCGTCTCTTCCGGTTCGAGCCCGCGCAGCATGCAGGCCATCAACAGCGCGCCCATGTGGCCGTCGTCGAGCGAGCCGTTGAGGTACTGGCGCACCAGCTCCGGCCAGATTTCCGCCAGACTCGATCCGTCACGCTTGCGTTCGATCGCGCGGGTTATTGCTGCCGCATCCATCCGGCGCACGTTTTCGGAACCCGGCTCGCGAAGCCCTCAGCAAGGTGAGACGCGTACTGCTTGCCGCAGCGGTCCCGGCAATCTTGCTCGTGGGCAATCTCGCAACGCGAGCCTTGTTGCTTCACGCGCCTGGCCGCTTCGCCGGAGATCTCGCGCAACCGTTGCCCGTCGTCACCGCCTGGGATGGCTACGGCGCCCAAGCGTTTGCGATCTTTGCACTCACGCTCGCGGCGGCGGCGGTCGCAGCATTTCTGTACGCTTCGGCGATTCGGGAAGCGGTCCCAGAACTTTCGAGCGAGCGAACGACCTGGCTGTGCGCGATTGCCTCGGCAATCGCTGCGCTTGCGTGGCCCGTCGCGTATTCCAGCGACGTCTACGCCTACGCAGCCTATGGCGAGATGGCGCTGCACGGCCTCGACGTGTACCTGCCGGTGCCGGCCGCTTTTCATGCGCCGTTCGTGGACCTTGCGCGGCGGCAGTGGAGCGGAACGTTTCCGCCCTGCGTCTACGGGACGCTCTTCATCGAGCTCGCGCGCGGACTCGTTGCGCTTTTCGGGCGCGACCCGCTCTCGACGTTGCTCGCCTTTCGCGCGCTCGCGGCGGCAACGTGGCTCGGCGCGGCGTACGTCTTTTCACTGCTTGCGCGGCACTGGTTTCCCGAACGTCGCGCTGCGGCGCTTGCACTGTTCGCGCTTAACCCGCTGGCTGTGTGGTGCGCTGCCGAGGGACACAACGACGCCCTCATGGTGCTGGTCGCCTTGCTCGGAACGTTCGCGGTTGCGCGTGGCGCCTTCTTGGGGGGCGGGCTCGTGCTCGGTTTGACACCGCTGCTAAAAGCAGTGGGTACAGCGGCGGCCGTGCCGCTGGCTCTCTACGTTGCTGCACGCGCAACACCGCGCAGCGCCCTCTTGGTCTGGATCGGATATGGTGCCGGACTCGCCGGCGCCGCCGTCCTGCTCGCCGGGCCGATGTGGCCCGCGCTGACGGCGCTTCGCCTGCACGGAACGTACGCGCCGCAGGCGTCGTTGCAGAGTCTCACCGGTGCGATTCCCGGGCTTGCGCTCGCTGGTCTCGCGGCCCTAACCGGTCTCCGCGCCCTCGCTCGCGGAGACGGTGCGGGTGCCCTGTGGCTCGCGCTGGCCGTGCCGCTCGCGCTTCCCAATCCGTATCCGTGGTATATGATGTGGGTTCTTCCCGTTGCCGCCGCCGCGAGAGGCCCGGCCGGCGCATGGCTCTGGATCGGGACGATCGCGGGCAGCCTGCGCTATCTCCCGGATGCACTCGGCCCCCTCAGGAGCGATTCGAACGTGCTTGCCGCCAGCCTCAGCCTCATCCCGTTCGCCGTGGTAGCCATCGTCCTGCTCCGTGCGCCGGCAGCGCGCGCTCAAGCGAGCCTGAGCCGGTGATGCTGCACGCCGTTTTTGCCGCCGCACTCGCTACGGCGACGCCCGCTCCGAGTGCAGCGGCCGTCGCGACGCCGCTCCCTAGTCCGATCGCGAGCGAAACGCCCCAGGCGCTGCCCGAACCCGGCGCGACGGTAACACCGAGTGCGACCGAAAGCCCGTCGCCGCTCGCGAGCGCGACCCCGCCGCCCACTCCGACGCCAAACTATAAATACCGGTTCACGCCGCCGCCGAATCCCGCGGCGGCGAGCGGCAGCCCGCAAATTCTGGAAATTGACTTGAATGACAAGCAACTCACACCGCACGGCAAGATCGCGATGCGCGTTCTGACGAGCCCCGACGTCGTCAAAGTCATCACGCGAAGTAACGGCCGCGAAGGTCCGCTGCAACAAATCGGGCCGGGCGAATTCATCGCCAACGGGAGCATCCCCGGTATTCCGTTCATCGCTCACGGCTGGAAGATCAATATCGAATTCGTCGCCACGACTGCCGACGGCCGCGCGACGAGCGTCAAAGTTCCCGTGACGCTTGGTTAGATTCCGCAGTGCGCTCCTGCTCGCGCTGTGCTGCTGCGCGGTCGTACCGGTGGCGAGCGTGAGCGCCGATTCCGGCAGCGGAGCCGCTTCTCCGGCACCGGCCGCAAGCGCTACACCGCAACCACAACCTACCGCGACGGCAACCGCGAGCGCGCCGGCGACGTCGGCGCCGGCCACGATAGCGACCCCCGTCGTGATGCCGACGCCCATCTACCGCTACATCTTCATTCCCAGCCCGGCGCCCGACGCCGCGCAACCCGACGCGCCGCGGATTCGCGAGATCGATATCACCAACTCCGTCCTCTTCGCGCCGGGCGAACTCCACGTGCGCGTGCTGACGAGCAACGCGGTCGTCAGCGTGACCGCCGGGACACTTGGCCACGACATCACGATCCCGTCACGCTCGGCGGGGGTCTTCGCTTTCGACGGCTACATTCCGAACGTCCCCGACTACGCGCGCAACCGCTCGTTCGACGTCGACTTCGTCGCCTCGACCGCCGACGGTCGTGCCGCCACGGTCACGCTTTCGCTCACATTGAAATGATCGGGCGAGCTGCGCGCGGATTGCTGGGGCGCTTGCAACGCCGCGGGTTGCTGCGCGAAGACATCCTGCCCTACGGCGTGCATCGCTTCGACCGGCACACCTGGGTTCTCAAGGAAACCGAATTCGGCGTGCGCATCTGGTGCTCGCTCGACGAACGCGCGATCAGCCGGCCAATTCTCCTCGATGCGTACGAACCGGCTGAAACGCGCTTCATCGCGCAGACCGTGCGGCCAGGCGAGCTCGCGGTCGACGCCGGCGCGAACATCGGCTATCACGCCTTACACCTCGCCAAGCTGGTGGGCCCCGATGGGCTCACCATCGCATTCGAACCTCTTTCGTATCTCGCCGACGCTTTGCTCGCCAGCGTCGCCGAAAACCAGTTCGCGAATCGCATGAACGTACATCGGAGCGCCCTCAACGAACGTGCCGGAACGTTGCGCCTCCGTCACGCGCCGCGCACGGCGAACTTCGGCGGCGCGCACTTCGCGCCGGACGAGACGCCGCCTCCGGCCCACGCAGACGAGAGCGTGCGCGCCGTCCCGCTGGACGATGTCGTCGGCGGCCGTCGCTGCAGTTTTCTAAAAATGGACGTCGAGGGCGCCGAACCGCGCGTCGTCCGCGGCGCGCATGCTACCCTCGCAAGCGGACGGCCGGTGATTCTCTGCGAACTGCACGACCGCCAACTGCGCGTCGTGAGTTCCTCCAGCGCCGGCGACTTCATCGCGCAGATGGCCGCACTTGGGTATCGCTGCTCGCGTCTCAACGCGGACGGAACGCGCGGGCACGCGCTCGAGCGCTACGCCGGCGAAGTTCCCATCAACGTCGTCTTCGATCCGCCTGTGGCGACGGGCTCGATCTAGTAACCGGGATGAGGCGGCCCCCCGGCGGCGAAAGGCAGTCGGCCGTCCACAGGGGTTTCCGTTCATCGCCACGCTCGCGCCCACTCTCGTCCGCGCCTTACCGAGTTCCAGTCGTCCGCTTGCGGGCTTGCTCGAGCGTTTGCGCACCCATCGGGCTGCTTTCACGCTCCATGAGACGAGTGCGAGCGGCC
>Ga0302325_10026863_pt1 | contig 11949 bp, 11 predicted proteins | sample Palsa_T0_2_FD_201948 | JGI IMG/M metagenome (GOLD analysis project Ga0302325, IMG submission 201948) | Peat permafrost microbial communities from Stordalen Mire near Abisko, Sweden - Palsa_T0_2 | ecosystem: Environmental > Terrestrial > Soil > Palsa > Peat permafrost | place: Sweden: Abisko... | reverse complement strand
GGCAAATGCGGCATCTAGTGCCAGTATATTATGAACTGGCAGGGTACCATCTTCAAGACTTTCATGGAGAGACTGGGCTTTTGGTACGTGCCACTGCTCCTTGCTACACAAGACCATGTCCACTGTACCGCCACCAAAATACCTTCTTTCCTGCATGATTGCCCCAACTTCCTTTCGAACAATAAGGGCACCAAGATCAGGAAATCCGAATATTTTGTAAAAGCTGAGCACAGTGAAGTCTGGAGCTTGGCTAGCGTCCCCCAAATCTAATTGGGCAGTAGAAACAAAAGCAGATGCATCGAGTAATGTATACGTTGTGGAAGTAGAGCTATTGAGTTTCCGAGATTTGGAAGCCCAAGAAAGTGGCAATCGTCGTCCATCCATATTCGACTGAGCTGGGTACGCGAAGAGATTAATCTTCGAAGTCGCAGCTTCGTCCACAAGACTTTCCATGCCAGCAAGCCAACGTTCGACATCATCATCAACCAGACACCGACTGAACATTGCGTTCTCTCGAACACCGATGAGGCTTGTATGTGCATCTCTGTGATAACCATAATTGAAACCACCATCACACTCTCTCAAAGCTTCCATAACCAGTTTAATACCAGCAGTAGCATTGGCTACGAATATGAGATCGAATTGGTTTGGATCGGCATTGAAAAAACTTAGGGCTTTCAATCGGGTATCTTCGATACGGTTTGTCGATAGTTGAGAGGAAGGGGAAGCTGAATGGGGGTTGCCCAAGAGATTGGACATCATGTCGGCTGCGAATCTCTCCATGAGAGATTTGGAGTATATTGCTGTGCCGGCATGGTCAAGATACACGGCATCTAGGAGATGTAAGCTTTATGCCTAATATCGTAATCCGTTCTTACCCTTGAGCATAGGATACTCTCTTTCCCTGAACGCTTCAACACTTTGGTTGTATGCAGTTTCCATGACGGCAATTGTCTGTTCTAGCCGGTTGCCAGTATATTATTCTCATTCAGTGAGAACAACACACAGGACAACTCACTATGGATTGGCATCCTTAATGAAGCAGCTTCCAAAGATGGGGCCGGAGAGCTGCGGTGGGAAGGGATTTCCCGCCTGCGGGTGATCACAGTCGGAAGTCGCCTGCTCACGTGAGTACACCCCTTGAAAGTTGGTGCCTGACAATCGAGGAGCAACAAAAATCGCGACGTCGTTTTAGAAATATCGGTCGTGAAGTTCACAGCTCCATATTTGTCAACCATGTTACGGCCACGCCTCTTTCGAATGGGGAATTCCCTAAGGACGTTCCGGCGGTCCGTCCACAGTGTTCCTACGCTCATGCATGATTTCAGAGAAGGGGTTCCGGGGCTGCTTTCCCCGGCTGGCTTCGATATGGCCTGGACTCAATATCAAAGCCTCATGTTGGAGAAGCTCAGCAACCTCACAGCAGGTATGTACTGGGCAATCCATTCCTGTTCGTGTCTCTGTATATACTTTGGAGAATTGGCTCTTTTAACATAATGACTCGCATTTAACATAACACTGCAAGAGGATCATGGACTTTTTACTGACATCTATTCAGGAGGAGAATACGAATTCAAGACCACAAAAGACATCGCAATCAAATACGCACGCGACCCAAACTCAGCGCCAATATTTAACTACGCATCAATGGCACACAACAACGCATTCTTCTTCTCAACTCTCTCACCCGAGCCGAAACCAATGGCGCCAGAGCTACAAAAAGACCTCGAAGATTCATTCGGTTCAATCGAGACGCTACAGCGAGAATTCATCGTTACAGCCAGCTCAATGTTTGGACCCGGTTTTGTCTGGCTGGTCAAATCCAGAGACCGGAAATATTCCCTCTTGTGCACATATTTGGCAGGCTCGCCTTACCCCGGAGCACATTATAGGAGACAACCCGTGGATATGAACACAGAAGACAAAACGGTAGCTGAGGCTATCAGGAGAACGAATAGCTGGGAGCCTGTAAACACCGTTGGATCGCATGGCGCGCAGAGTCAGAAGAAGATGGCACCTGGCGGAATCGACCTCAGTCCTATTCTATGCATCAACATGTGGGAGCACGTGTACCTACCTGACTACGGGGTCGGCGCAGGTGGCGTGGGAGGCAAGAAGGCGTTTGTGGAGAGCTGGTGGCATGTGATTGATTGGGACGTCGTACGAAAAAATGCTGAGGTCAGGCCCCAGGCAAGCTACCTCACTTGAGCCAGTCGGTTTGCATTGTAGCATATTGGGAGCAATGAGACGGCGTTCGGGCATAAGTCGATATGTGTATGATAGTGTATGGAGAACACACATGCATGGGTGATGTAGACTAGAGATGGAGGCTCAAATTCTACTATGTACAGACATTGGAATTTTCCTCCATTCAGACCTAGTCTTGGATTTTGAAATATCCCCTTGGGACTCGTCAGCTTTCGTGCGGTGGTCAAGTCACTTCTGGTCTAGTGACCAATTCCGTACAAGGACTTATACAGATGTGTGCTATCTTCCGCCATTATACCTCCGTCCAGAGTAGATCCCCGAAATTTCGAGCTTGGGTAAGTTAAAGCCTCTAAAGTGTCTATCAGAATATAAGATTGTTCTGTTGAAGAAGTGATATTTAAAGTCTTTCACATTTCAAGTTATGGATCCAAGTTCAATTTAATTTAATGCATTCAAATTAGCTAATCCTATTCCAAGGAGTGTTCTATTTCCAATTCCGTCACAGCGCCCTTCAACTTCCAGTGAAGTGAGTGCTATAAAAGACCCAAGCCAATCAGAAAACGCCCATAATGCCGCCGGTTCATAAGAGGGTAACCCTCATCATAAATTGAATCGAATACAGAATGCCCGCTCAATGGACAGATGAAAGTAATAGAATAGTCCTCGCAATGAGTAGTGTTTAGATCATGTTCCCGTTGACGTTGATCTCGAATCCTTCGCTCTTTTGCTTTAGTGCCTTTGCAAGCATGAGTTCTCTCATCCAGTCAATTCTCTCGTCTCGGCTCTTGACGGCAAAATAGTGAGTCTTGCCCTTGGCGCCTGCATCTTTGCCTTCACTCTGGCCATTGGCCGGCATTGTGCTTTCCCGCTTGCGGAGTCTGACTGACTTGTCAGCGGATGCTGGAATCAGCTGAAACGCGAATGCTGCTTCGTCTTTCTTGTCTTTCTTGTCACGTGAGATGTTCATGGCTTTGAAGGCAGCGTTGAGCTTGGAACCTGAGGCGAGAGAAGAGCACGCGATCGCGTAGTCGTCGACATCGATGTACTCGAGTGTCTCCATAGCGCGTGCATCTTTGTGCATGGCGAGGCGAGTGCCTTTGAGTGTGAAATGGTGTTCGTGCCATTCATGGCGGAGCATCTTGGTCTTGCGCTTCTTCATGTTGCCTGCATAGGCGACATCGTCCAGGTTGCGTTCGATTGGTTGGTTGCCACCAGACCAGGCTGGCTCAGGGGCTTGAGTAGGCTTGAATCTATCTTGAGGTGGCAGTGTGGTGCTTCGGTTCTCATCCAAGCGGGGCATGGCAGGGAAGGAGGGGCGGCGCGATGCACGGGATTGTGTGCGTTGAGGTGCTGAGGGCTCACTGCGATAGTTCATGTTCGGTGGTACAGATTGTGAGGCCTCGCGCGGGACTGGACCAACTGGGATAGCGGTCACTGGGATGTCCATTTCAGAGCAAGGAGTGCCGAAACGGTAGAAGGCGGATGGTGAGGCAGGGTTGTTGCGAAGATCAGGAGCCACAGCTTCAGCACGATCCATGCGGTATGGTGCGAAGGAATTGCTGCTTGCGGCACGTGGAGGAGGTACCTGGCGACCTGGAGCTGCTCCCGGGATTGCGAGCTTGGGAAGTCCCCGGAGCCCTGCATGAAGGTTCTGCGTTGTGGGAGGAGCTGTACTTGTACGAGGAGGGGCTGTGCTTGTACGTTGACTTGGGTAGGGTGAAGCTGGTAGCCCTGTGTGAAGAGCTGGGAACATCTCGTAGGGAGGTGTAGCGGGCTCCTCAGCAGACCAAGCGACTGGCTGTGGGTCAACGTGTTGGAACTTGAGGAACTGCTTGACATTCTCCTGTGGGTCCCGTGATTGGATATTTCGCAGGCTTGCTTCTTCCAAGTGGCGGAAGGCAGGTAGTGTCGGACCAAGGACATCAGATGATGCCACCACCGAGGGCACGGCTTCGGAGACAGGTCGGGGGGATATTGGCCGAGTGGCTTCAATAATAGCTTCAGCAGTCATTGGGTTTCCTGGATCGCCAGCGACCCATACGGCACCGCACTCATGGCTCATTGGGTGCTCCTGCTTGAATCGCCGAATCAGGCGTTGTTGTCTCCTCCATTTCGAGCAGTTCTCTCCCTTGGCGCACTTGTGTGGTTTGGGCATTACTTGCTCGATGCCGACGATAGAGACTGACTCGAGTGGGGTAATGTCATCGGGGCTCGGCCTTCGTTGACGTCTTCTTGAGCTCTTCCGTCTTCTCAGGTCTTCTCCCGATCCACAGTCTACTGACTCATCCCGCCTTGACGAGTGGTTTCTTGGTCTTCTGAATTCTGCTCTCAAGTCTACACAAGGTGAAGCTACTTCTTCGATAGGAGTAGCTGGCTTAGGAGTGTTCGATGCACTACCTCGGAGAAGGTGTATTTCATTCCAGACCTTTGTTCGTTGTCCAAAAGAGGGAATGTCGAGCTCTCTCAGATCCTCAAACTTCAAAGTCGTCAAGATGGCGCCTGAAATATCGTTCTCTTCAAACTTCTCGACTATCGATGGCTCAAAGCCGGCATCGTACATCCATCTTGCAACCTGTCGTGGTGTCCACAGAGTGACCTCACTCAAGTTCAAGCTCTCGACGGCATCGGTTAGCGAACTGAGGGGACGATGGCGGGCTGGAATTTCTGGCACTCGCGGCGCACCTAACGCTGCCATTTGTGCGCTTGACGGTCTAGGTGTCATTGGAGACATATCCAGAGCATATTGTTCCTCTTGTAGGGCTATTGAATCGACGGAGCTCCGAAATAGATGAGGGCCTCTCGGTCCCTCGACTGAGATCTTTGCGGCGAGGCCGAAGTCGAAGCCTTTGAACTCATGTGAATTTGGACTTGGAGTATGTATTTCTTCATAGGAAGATATCGTCGTTTCACTTTGTTGGCCGCTCTGTGGGTTCTATTAGCAGAGAGGGCAAGCGGGGCGCGATAGTACTTACTGAGTTTATACTGAGACGCGGCGAGTTGCTATCGTCTATCTCACTCTCGTCGTCCTCGAAGTCTGTATCGAACATCTCTGTCGCATCAGATATCGGCCTTGCGGCCAGCTGCCGCATGTTGAAAAATGCATCTTTGGGATGTGCCTTCTGGAACATCTCCACCCGATGGTCGATGGGCGTGGTTGGTGAGTATCCAGGCTGGTTGAGAGTCAGCAAAGAACACAGTTGTGCTTATGGGTACCATCAGCTTACCATAGTGCCCGATGTACAGTGGGGTATCTCTGTGAGTGAAGGAACTGCTAGAACACTAGCTTTTGCCGTTGCCGGACGACTTTCTGTATATGACTGAAGGGAATAACGAGTATGAGATGTTGCAATAGGAAAGAGCAGCAGATATTCAAACTTGACGGGCGGCAAAAGAGAGAAGCATCAAGAGAAAAGTTGTTGGAGATGCCGGCGCCTAGCAGTGTATATGTATCGGGGCTCAGTCCCTCTCAACATCGTGGGCTTCCTCGCCAGAACGCCAATGGCCAGCATGATGCCGGTACAGGTCGACTGCATTGTGACCTGTGCTCAGTGTTCTGCATGAGAGCGAGGAGGAGTGTGACAATTGTTGCCCAATGTCAAGCCATCGCCAGCGGCTTCTTCCTCTGTTGGCTGGAAGGGCGGTGGGATGGCGGTAGTTCGGCTGTCTCGTGCAGCCAGACCCCGCCTTTGCAGCAGGTCCAGCCAGTCAGAAATGGCCGGACGAAGCCTGCTCGCCAACACGTGCAGCCGGCCAATGAGGCGGCGGGGACCGAGGGGATTTTGCCCGCCGCTTCTGGCGATTGGCCCCTGATTGGCGTCAAAAATAGGTTTTACGCGCCCATGCCATTCTCGCTCTGCCATTCGCCAATCCTCCGAAGTCCAGCCTCGACGACGACAACGCCAACAACGACGGCGAGACGGCGGCGCGCCAGGACGAGCAGACCCTAAGCCCTCCCGCAATCAGCGAGCTCTCGCAAGTCCTTACACGCGAGGCCAATGGTATTGTGAAGACGGCCTCACGCTGCTCGATGGACCCTTTTCGAGGGTAGGTCGGTGGATTGGGATCATCAGCGATGGGAGCGGCCCGAGTCGAATCAGGGACGGAGCAACGCTCACCGGCCGTATCCGCACCGCTAAGGATACTTCTTGACCTCGCCCTCGACTGATCACGGTGTTGGATCTGTGATGGGATGTCGTGATGTACAGGTAAAGCGATATTGCTGCTGCAGTCGCCGCTTGCAAGCACCTGTGGTTCGTCCATTGTTCACATAAATCGTGATTCCCACCGGGATTAATCTTGCAATATGCAAGATGTCCTCTGTGCCGCGATGTGTACGTTCCCGCCCCCATTCTAATGGCTAAAGGCAAGCTGTGGCGTCGGGACCCTGCAGACAATCCGAACTCTTGCGAGGGGGTTTGTGCAATTTCTGTGAAATGCCATCTTCCACTGCACCATACGACCTGCTAGGTTTCAATTGCTTCTCCGTTCGCAAACGGAGACAAAGTCTTACAATTACGAGTGTAGCAACTGGGCAAGAATTTTCACGTCACGATGTCCTCTTGCGCAATGCGGGGAGAGCTTTTGAGAGCTGAAGGCGAGGAAGTCCACCTGACATGGGAGTGACAATGAATTGGGCCGAAGCTTGCCGCAAAACGGATGTATTGGCTAAAACCTTACAAAAACCTTCTCACCTCAACGAAACTCCTGAAGGCACTCATGCAACACGGCTTCTCTATGGAAGGATCCCTGGGAGAGTGAATAACGGTTTCTCCAGGTCTGCGAATGTCTCCGGCCAATTGTTCGAGACAGAAGCACTCACACCAGACTCACATGACTGAAAACTCATGCGAGATTCCTTGTTGTATCCCCATCACCACGAAGAAGGTCTGGAGGGTCGACGAGTCTTAGACCGAGAGAAGGATGGTGTCACGATGTTCTAGAGATTGCAGCAGGTCGAATCGCAGTGGAGAATCCAAGAATCTTCAAGACGCAAGAAACTCAACCCGGAGCTGTGGAGAAACGGGAGGCCGCAGCTCAACCACCACCTAGACCCAGATATGTTCTCGAACGGCTGGAAATTCGACGGATCACAATCTAAATGCCCATGCGCTCGCTCTTGGACGAATTGCACAATGGAGCTGCGTTTCTCAACAATCTCTTGTCGAGTGATGAAAATTGATGTGCAACCCTTTCATCGCAATACGAATGCGACAATAACATATTTCGTTTTTTCGGACATCGATTCTACGTCCGCTTGCAAAGCCTGTCTCGGCACTCAATATCACAAAAGCATGGTGACATCGATAAGTTCATCTGGCTCACGAGCTCCGCATCCGCGGAATGAAGACGTCTCGATTGAGTGAGTGCCACAATTCTTCGACGCACGTCCTCCGCACCCCGGACGATTTGATAGCAGACCAGATCTCTGCTGATAAGGGTGGGTTGCAGTGGCTGCCGAAAACCGTGAGAGGGCTGCTGGCTACGGCAGGCACTGAGCACATGACGGGTGGGGGGGGGGGCATGACGGCCAGCGAGATGAGAGACAGACTAATTAGCCAACAAAGCCCACAGCGGTCCTGGCTAAGGATCAAAAATAGACCTGCATCGGGCGCGTATTGTGACAATTTGGCGTTTTTGCAAAGAGACCAAAGAGACCAAATTAGCATTCAATAGCGCTTAATGTGTGCTAATGACCTGCATGCGGCACAATTATGCTGCTTTAAATATCTCGGGGCCAGAGCGAGATCGCTATCGGGTGATATGCATGGGCCCGACGTGGCTTGCAGCAAGGCACGTTCGTCCAGGGAAGCTCATCACCCCGCAGCGGGAGACACCCGCACAGCCGTTGCAATTGGCCCAAGCTGGTGGCCGGGGCTCCCTGCTGCTTGCACGCCCCTCTTTCTCTTGTACCGTCTTCTCGCTTCTCTTTGGCTCCCGCTGATTGCGCTAATGTACTCTATCACAACGTCTGTCCAGTTGCACTTCACCACCGCTGCCGTACCACCTCACCTGCTCCCTCCACCAGGTCAACCTGGATGTCTCTCGGAGCTTGATGCAAGTCGTGGCTGGCACGCCCCGGTCAAACCCCAATCAGCCGTGAAACCCTCGTCGAGTCGTCCAAGAGGGAGAAGCTTCGGACGACCTTGAGTGGTGCATTTCGTGGCCAATCCCGAGCTGACCGCCCTTTGGCGCTACACGATTCGCCGAAATTCGAGATTTCGAAGGCAGGATCTGCTGTATTGGGCCCTGGACGGCAAGCAGCTTCGTTCCGCAACTGACGAGTGAGGGCTTCCTCACCGCCGACTTCGGTTGCAGAGGAGAGTCACTCGTCCAGGGGCGGTCGAGACCCAAACCAACACGGCAGACATCCCGCCAGTAAGGGCAAACTGACTCGAGACTTGAAGCCATCCAATTTGCGATCTGGAGCGGCGAGAGCTGGACCACCATCGCGAAAGAGCTCGAAGAAGCTCTCCTGCAATCTTGATGTCCGTGAGAGCTTTAGACGAATATGCAGGTAAGCAAAGACGAATTGATTGACGGCCGCAAGGGTAGCTATCGCCATGCATACTGTCCTGCAGAAAGCATGGACCAGCACTTGTTGGCGTTGTCTGGGGGCCCATGACGGGGAAGAAGGCCGTCGGCAGCCGCGTCCATTGTTGAGATTGTCCCACGCAGCCATTCTGCCGTTGTGCTGCTGTGCACCGTAGCCGGAGATACTCGAGAGCCCACTTTGGGAAGTTTGGGCTCCTCGCTCCTTGGGCCCCCTTGTCCTCTGCGCGCTGCAGCCAGCCTGAGATGCGCGAACATCGAGGGGCGGGGCGGCTGGCCATGGGTTTGCATGACTCCATGAGGCGCCTCGCGAAAATAGCTCCAAAGGGCCCTTGTCTTGGCCTTCCCCTCCTGGCCCTCGACGTTGTCCTTTTCCCCCAATCGCCAGCCACAGCTCTTCCGGCCTACAGCACTCCCCCAGCTCGACCCCCTGCACAATATCGCTGGCCGTGGTGTGGTGCCCGATTCGGACCCAACCAGCGTCCGCCCTCGATGTTTGTCCTTCAGAAGGACTGTCTTGTTCGTGCAGGCTGACACCTGTTTCTCCTGGGTCAGTTAAACGGGACCACTTAATGCTGCCTGCTTCTCCTTAGCCCTTCTCCCCCGTCAGGAAAAGCGACTAGCCGCACGTGTGCATGCAGGCCTTGAACTGTACTGTAACCGGATCAGGTGCTGGCAGGAATAGTTCGGCGGCCTCTTATTTGGTGTCCAAGAATAGCATCTCTCGATAATCGATGGCTTGAGATGCATTTTTCAGAGCCTTCATATATAGATGACCAACACACAACCTCATGGGCTTTGAAGCTACGAGAGCTCAAGAGCATCAGTGTGCGTCCGTCGTCGTTGTCCTCCCTCCTCCGGCCTCATCTCCTCCTCACTAAACATTGCAAGCTGGACTTGCTTTGACCCGTCACTCATTAATAATTTAATCACTCCCCGGCCTCGCCAATTATCGACTCGGCATATCCTGGTCTCCCATCACCGCAATATAGCTCCTCCATCCGGAGTCCGCCTCGCTCGGTCACGCTATGCCCCCACCATTCGCATGCGAGGTACAAATGTCAACACAACCCCCCAATCCACAGTTAATGGGCAGAACGAACGTCACAATGGCCGTTGCTCAGCAAAAATCCAAGCCGGCTGCGAAGCCAAACTCAACCCCTAAAGGAAAGATGCAGATGCATAGACGGTCGCGTACAGGTTTGTTGGACTTTACTTCAATTCTGGTTACTTTCCTTACTGTCGCCGCTTGCCGTGTTCTTCTCGACTAACTCGACTTTCGTAGGCTGCTACACATGCAGACTGCGACGCAAAAAGTGCGACGAAGGTTCGCCATCCTGCACTGCATGCAAACACCTTGGGCTTCGATGCGAATACAAGCGGCCCATGTGGTGGAGCAACAATGATCAACGCCGGCTTCAAAAAGACAATATTAAGATGATTATCAAGCGGAAGAAGCTCACAGAGAAGACCACCACTGGCACCAACCAAGTCATGGACACTGGCGCAGAAACTCCTCCTGGTTTGTCACACTCTCTGCCAACTTCGGCCACATTTTCCGATCCTCTAGATCGCACTCGGTCTGCGTCAATCGACTCCCAAATGTCGCTTTTCGACTTCAATGCACCGCCACACATCGCCGACTACACAGCCTACAATGCGCAAATGCATTCATCTCATTCACAATATGCATCAATGTATCCGGAGTTCTCCCCATACGAAATCGACGTTAAGACAGAGCGACAAATGTTCGTCAATGACATTCCCACGCGCCGCGAATCGACAATCTCAACGTTCAGTACCTATCACCCACCTCCACCTCCAGAAGCGATGCTCCCGTCGTTCCCGGTCGACAACAAATGGGATGTCACCTACGATGAGCGGAGAGAATCTCTATCGGAAGAGGTTCTCAACACAAACCTCTTTGACTTTTGCCACGGCCCACCCGAGACCGTCCGCCAAGTGGCTATCGAGCTTGACGAAGGTGATCAGAGACTTCTTGATCACTTCATCTCCGATGTTCTTCCCACCGTCTTCCCGATTCTCGAGACAAATCAGCACGGATCTGCAAGAACAGACTACGTTCTGCCGGCTCTGCAAAGCAACAAATGTTACCTGCACTGCTGTCTCAGCATTGCGGCCCAACACTGCAAAGCCACGATGAATATCCAAGGCGAGCAAATTGATAACGACATCATGCGCCATCGATATGCAACCATCTCGGAACTCTGTGAGGCGCTCAATCGCGATACCAATCATTCGGAAATCTTGGAGGCCACTCTCGGCATGATCTTCTTCCAATGCTCTGTTGGCAGATTCGACGACTCTCTGCCAGACATCCCATGGCACCAACATTTCCAAGCCGCGATCTCTTTGGTACAAAAACTCGAGCTGAACCGCATGGTATCAGAATCACATGATCTGATGTCCTTCAACATGACGCTCACAGCGTGGATTGATATTCTCGGATCGACAATCCAAGGGCGCGCGCCAACTTTCGCGCACACTTATCGCGAAAAGCATCTCTCGCCGACGAACTCGTCGCTTGGACTTCGCGAGCTTATGGGCTGCGACGATCGCGTCATGTATCTGATTTCCGAGATTGCCTGTCTGGAAGCTTTGAAGAAAGACGGCATGGACGACCTCCAGCTTTGCCAACATGTCCACGCGCTTGGCGATCAGATTGGCTTGACCGAGATCGGAGACCCTGGACCAAAGATCCCGTTCAACGCCAATGGCGTTCTCAGCCCAAAGCAATTGAGCAAGAACATGACAGCTGCGTTCCGAATTGCTGCACGCATTTATTTGTGCAGCCTGGTCCCCGGGTTTTCTCCGAGCCAAGCGAGCTGTGTCGGCTTGGTTTCCAAGCTCACACAAGCGCTTGAATTCATCCCCTCTGGTCAAATGGGATTCGATCGCAGTCTCGTATGGGTATATCTTATCGGTGGATCCGTCAGCACGATGAACTCACCCTTCCGCTCCTTCTTCGAAGAGCGCTTGCTGGCTCTCGGCGATCTTGCAAATTTTGGCAGTTTCGGCCGCGTCAACTGCCTCTTGAAGGAAGTTTGGTCACATGTCGATGGACGCTTCAGTCCTGGTGGAGGCGAAGCACACTACGTTTCCTGGAGAGACGTTATGCAGATGAAGGGCTGGGATTTCTTGTTGATCTAGAACCCACCTCGATGGACCTTT
>Ga0302325_10026860_pt1 | contig 11950 bp, 7 predicted proteins | sample Palsa_T0_2_FD_201948 | JGI IMG/M metagenome (GOLD analysis project Ga0302325, IMG submission 201948) | Peat permafrost microbial communities from Stordalen Mire near Abisko, Sweden - Palsa_T0_2 | ecosystem: Environmental > Terrestrial > Soil > Palsa > Peat permafrost | place: Sweden: Abisko... | reverse complement strand
CTCCCTCACCGCCGCGGCTCCGATCAGGTGCACGCTCCTGAAGCGCAGGAGTTTTGCGCGATTGGATTTCTCAATTCGTTTTCACCTTCTGACGCTAGGGGCTCGGATGGGAGGGCGCGGCCCAATCGGAGCCCCGAGCGTCGTCGAGTGGGTTTCTTCCTTGCACTCGGGAGATTTGCCATGGCGGTAACGCGCAGTTGGACCGCTCCAGGGGCGCGGCCGGCGGTGGTGGCCATCGAAGCGCGACGCGCTCCGCGCGGGGAATGGATCTGGATGATCGCCGCCTCGCTTTTCGTGGCCGCCGGGTTGGCCATGGTCTTCGGCGCCAAGACTCAGGATTTCCCCGCCGTCGAACAGAAATTAGCTCACGGCGAATTGGTAAACCTCAACGCCGTACAGGCGCCCGCGGATCTGATCCCGGTATTGAAATCGCGCGAGGATCTGGCGGACCGGGTATTCGAATTCCTGCAACGCGCCCGGCCGCTCCGCAACACTGGCGCGCTGGCCAAACTGCTGCCGCTGGCGAAGCTGAAGCCTCTACTGGTAGTCCGTTCGCCGCGCGAATTCCGCCGGGTCTTCTTGCTTTGGGTAGGACTCTACTTCGCCGCTTTCTACCTGGTGGCGCTGCTATGGCGGCTCGCGCAATTTCAGGGCGACCGCAGCTTTCTGCCGGCACTGCACCTGCTGAGCGGCATCGGGCTGGCCCTCATGGTGAGCCTCCGCGACCCTCTTCGCGATACTCTCGAATTTCACAAGTTCGCCCTGGGTGTCTCGCTCGGATGCCTGCTGCTGATTCTCCCCGCGCTCAAGCCCTTCCACTATCAGCGGCTCTCCGACTGGTGTTACACGCCTCTATTCCTCGCGATGGCGCTCTTCGGTCTGCTGCTCGCTTTCGGCAAAGGCCCGGCCGGCAACGACGCCAAAGTGAATCTCGGTCCGTTCCAGCCGGTGGAGCCGATCAAAATTCTGCTGGTGATTTTCCTGGCCGGATACTTCACTCGCAATTGGGAACGCCTGCGCGACCTGCGGGAAAAACGCATTCTCCGCAGGTTTTTCCAGCGCCTCGGCGTGCCGCGGCTGGAGCATGTGGCGCCCGTCCTGGTAGCTACCGCGATGGCGCTGGTGCTCTTCTTCGTGCTCAAAGATATGGGCCCGGCGCTGGTCATCTTCTTCGTCTTCCTCTCCATGTTCGCCATCGCGCGCGGCCGGCCGGGACTGGCGATCGCGGGGCTGGTACTGATGGTGGCCTCGGTCGCAGTGGGCTATCGCCTGGGACAGCCACGCACCGTGGTGCAACGCATCGACATGTGGCTGTCGCCGTGGGACAACGAAGTTCACGGCGGCGACCAGTTGGCGCACGCGATCTGGGCCTTCTCCACCGGTGGACCCTGGGGCTCGGGCCCAGGCTGGGGCGACCCGGAAATGATCCCGGCAGGCAATACCGACCTGGTGCTGCCCGCCATCGGCGAGGAATGGGGCTTCCTCGGCGTTGCGACCGTATTGTTGCTGGCCGGCTTCCTGGTGGCGCGTGGACTGCGTGTGGCGCAGCGCGCCGAAACCCATTTCGGTTTCTTCCTGGGGTTGGGATTATCCAGCCTGATCGCCTTTGAGATGCTGCTGATCAGCTCTGGCGTGCTGGGAGTGCTGCCGCTGTCGGGTGTGGTCTCGCCCTTCCTAAGTTCCGGCAACACCGCCATGCTGGCGAATTTCCTGATCTTTGCGCTGCTGATTTCCATCTCCGCCGACGCGAAGACCACCCACCTGCTGAACGTTCGTCCGCTGCGCTGGGTGCTGGCCTCCGCCATGCTCGTTCTTTTGGCCGCCGCGGCGCGGTACCAGGTGATTAAGGATGCCGATTACCTGGCGCGCGATGCCCACTCCTTCGAACTCGACGGCGTCAAAAGGCCGCAACACAACCCGCGCATGAACTCGCTCGCACACGAGATCCCCCGCGGCGCCATCTACGACCGCAACGGTATCCCGCTGGCCACGGGCGACTGGTCCGAGCTGGAACGCCACGCCGCCGATTACCAGGCGTTGGGAATCTCGCTCGAAGAGGTCTGCTCGCGCTTCGACAACCGCCATTACCCCTTCGGCGCGGCCACCGCACACCTCATCGGCGACCTGCGCACGGAGGAGAATTTCCACGCCACCAACGCTTCGCTGGTGGAGCACGATTCCAACCGCAAGCTGCAAGGCTTCGAATACGCCGAACTCGCGTCTCAGGTGCGCTACCGTCATCAACCCGGCAATCGCGGGATCGCCAACATTCTGGCCCGCGACCGCAATGTGCATCTCACTATCGACATTCGCCTGCAAATGCGCGCGCGCGATATTCTGGACAAGCATCTGCGCGATACCGGCGTGCAGGATGGCTCGGTGGTGGTGATGGATGCCGCCTCGGGCGATGTGCTGGCATTGGTCAGCGCCCCCGCGCCCGATGCGCGCGTGGATCGTGCCCGCGTGGATCATGCCAGTTTGGATCATACACCCGAGGAACTGCTCGACCGCGCGCGCTACGGACAATATCCGCCCGGTTCCACATTTAAGCTGGTGACTGCCATGGCGGCGCTGCGGCTGGATCCCGAATTGAAGCATCGCAAGTTCCTGTGCCATACCCTGCCCGATGGCCGGGCGGGCAATACCATCGCTGGATGGAATCGCGCCATCAAAGACGATATCGGCGACCACGCTCATGGCACGCTCGATATGGGCACCGCCATCGCGGTCTCCTGCAATGCCTACTTCGCGCAACTGGGAGTGCATGATGTGGGCGCACAGGCACTGGCCGATACGGCGGCAAAATTCGGCATCGCCACGGGCGACCTGGCGGCGCTCCGCCACGATCTGCCGTTCGCTTCCTACGGCCAGGGAGCGGTGTTGGTCTCGCCCTTCAAAATGGCGCGTGTGGCGGCGGCCATCGCGGCGGGCGGCAAGATGCCTGAAGGCCGTTGGACTAGCGACGACAGCAATACTCGCACCGACGCGCCGGTGGAGGTGCTGCCGGCGGAACAGGCGCAATTCCTGGCGGGAGCCATGCGCCGGGTGGTGCTGGAAGGGACCGCGCGCAACGTCATGGCTCGCACCACCGTGAGTATCGCCGGCAAGACCGGGACGGCGCAGCTCGACGTGGGCATGCCGCACGCCTGGTTCACGGGGTTTGCTCCCTACGACGGAGATGCGCCGCGGCTGGCGTTCGCGGTGCTGGTGGAGCATGGCGGTTATGGCGGACGGGCGGCGGCGCCCATTGCCCGCGAAGTAATGGAGGCGGCGCGCGACCTGGGTCTGCTGCCAGCGACGGAGAGCAAGCAATGAACGTGGGACAATTCCTGGAAAAGTGGGGCCGCACAATGTTCGAGCGGCCCTTGGCGACCGCGCCCGACCCCGAGGAACCGCCGGAGCTGGCGGAGATCCGCCTGGCGATTCTCGACCAGGTGCGCGAGAAGAGTTATCGCTCGGGCGGCCGCAAAGTCTTTCCCTATGACCTGCTGCGGGTGGAACTGCGCGGCGTGGAACAGAGCCGGGCGGGCGTTTTCACGGGCCAGTTTTTCCGCAAATACCTGGAGCACGAAGTGCAAAGCGCGCTGCGCACCGGCGGCTGCCGCTTCCCCGACAATCTACGCGTCGATGTGGCCGCCACTGTGGGTCTGCCGCAGCGCGGCGAACCATGGCTGGTGGTGGAGGCCGTCTCGCTGGAGGATGCCGCGGGCCCGGGGAAATCCGCCGCCCGCCTGGTGGTCCGTGAAGGCACGGCCACTCCGTCCGAGCTTCGCCTGGAGAAGGCGCGCACCAATATTGGCCGCGTGGTGGACGTCTATCGCGAGGCCGGTCTGTTCCGGCGCAACGATCTGGCTTTCGATGCCGATACGGAGATCAACCGCTCCGTCTCGCGCGAACACGCCCACATCCAGCGCGACCGCGTGCGCAACGAATACCGCCTCTTCAATGACCGTTGGTATCCGCGGGGCGGCGATTGTGGAACGTGGATCGTGCGCGATGGCATGAGTCAGGAGGTCCATCGCAACGGCCGCGGCACCAGGCTCGAACCGGGGGATGAGATTCGTTTGGGGCGAGCGGTGGTAGTCTTTGAGGAATGACCGTTTCGCGCTGCTGTTTCGCCGCCACGTTGGCTGGCTGCCTGTTGCTCGCCGGCACTCTCGAATCGCAGTCTCGGAAGCGAAAGTCCGAAGCCGGAGATTTTTCCTATTACATGCTGGTTCTGTCCTACGCGCCGGACTTTTGCGACCAGCCGGGCGGCAACAAGAACCCGCAGGAATGCGGCTCCGGAAGGCATACGGGATTCGTAGTTCACGGCTTGTGGCCGCAAGGCGAGACCACCCGCGGACCGGAAAACTGCGGCTCCGCCAGCCCGGTTTCGCAGACCATCCTGCAACTTACTCTGAATTACATTCCCACCGCGAGCCTGATTCAGCATGAGTGGTCGGCGCATGGAACGTGCAGCGGGATGAGCGCAGCCGACTACTTTGCTACCCTGCGCAAGGCTCGCGATTCGGTGAAGCTGCCGGCGGAGCTGAATCAGCCCTCGCAGAGGCTGCAGTTGAGCCCGGCACAGATCGAAGCTAAAATCGCAGCGGCGAATCCTAGTTTCCCGAAAGCGGCCTTCCGCACGAGTTGTTACAAGAATCAGGAACTGCAGGAAGTGAGAGTCTGCCTGACTACGGAGTTAGCGCCGCGGGTGTGCGGGTCGAGCGCCGGCGAGTGCACCGCGTCCAGTTTGATAGTGATGCCGATTCGGTAGGAGCGGGAATCTACGCCGCGCGGGCGCTTGGGTTCTTCCTTAGGTTAGAGGGCTTCGGGATGGTGAGGATCGACGTTTCGCCGGCACTTTACCGGAAGGCCCACTTCAGTGCCACAACCCTTCGCACCGCATGGATGAGGGAACAAAAGAGGCATCCGCATTAGCTGACGATCGGCTATTTTGCCCAGCTCGCCTTGAACGTTTGGGAGAAGACACTCTCCACTACTTTGAGATTGTCTTCTTCGTCCGTGGGTCCGATGATTTCCACGGTCATATTGCATTCCTGGGCGGCAGTAACGTAGAGGTAGGAGAGCGCCGGCTTCGCCATAGTCTTGGGGTCACTGACGGTAAGCAGCGAGAGCGCCTGCAGATTCCCCAACTGCTCCGCTTTGGGATCGCCGGCCTTCTTAATGGTGACGGCATTGCGCGCCAGGTCCACCTGCCGTAGTTGCCAACTCTTGGCGGCATCCAGCCTCCACTCATGGCCTTGCGCCGGGAGACGCAAATGCACGCGGATGCCGTAGGAAAGCGTGCCTTCCGGCTCCGCCTTCTCGGCATCTCGCGGGGAGAACAGCACCACGATGTGCCGCGTGGAATCCACTTCCTTCTCGGAACGTTGGACCGTCCAGGCGCGCGGCGTCAACGCCGTGAAAAGGTGGGCGGAATCCTCGTAGGCGGCGAAATTGTCATGCACGAATTCTTTGATTTTCTCCGCCTGCGCTTCCTCCTCCCTCTTTGCCATGATCTCGTGGAGCTTGGCGAGCCCCACCATCTTGCCGTCGGTAGACGCCAGGGCTGCGCGGATATTGTTAATGGGAAGCGCGAAGTACAAGCTGTTTCCATCGGTGCGCATCTCCGTATTCACACCAATTACCTGTCCGGCCGCATTGATCAGGGGACCGCCACTGCTGCCGTGGGAGATCGGCGCGGTGTGTTGAATCATCAGCCGGCCGCCCTCGGGGCGAATCTCGCTGACGATTCCCGAGGTCACGGTATTGGAAAGTCCCAGCGGCGCCCCAATGGCCACCAGCGGCTCGCCCTGTTCGAGCTTGTCGGAGTTCCCCAGGGGAGCCACCGGCAGATCGATCCCGTTGATTTTAAGAATCGCATAATCCTTTTCGGGGTCGGCTTCCACCACGCCTTGCACGCGCTCTTCGCCGCCGTTGGGGAACTTAACCGTAGCCGCGTCCGCCTTATCGATTACATGGTAGTTGGTGACAATCAAACCCTTGGAATCCACCACGAAGCCGCTGCCGAGGGCAATTCCCTTGCCGTTGCCATCGAAAGTCTTGATCGTGACCACCGTGGGCAGAAGTTTACGAGTGATAACACGGGCGTCGATCGTCTGCGCATGCAGGGATACGACCAAGGCGAATGCAGCGAAGAGCGCTGAACTACCACGTTGAATGATTGTCCTTGTCATTTGATTCTCCCTTGTGAGACGGTGAGAGCCATTCCACATGAAGACCCCATGTTCGACCGCGGTAGAGTTAGTTTACCCCTGCTTGGAGCGGTTGGCAACGCCCCAGCCGATCGGGTTTCGATCGGGTCCGATCCGGTACCGTCCCGCGGATCAAAACTTGAATTCGGCGAAGCGCCAAACCTATAATGGGAGCGAACTCGCGCCCGGCGCCCTAAAGATCGATGTCGACGACGCAGGTGTGCCCCTCGTGCAAAAAGGAAATACCGCCCGGTGGGACTATCTGTCCCGACTGCCAGGCTCGCCCCTTCGCGAACCCTGTGTCGGGAAAAAGTCCTTTCTGCGAATGTCCTAACGGCCATCACTATAATCCCGCGCTCTATTTCGCGTGTCCCTTTTGCCCAACTGGAGGAGGCGCCATCCCTCCTTTTAGGGAGACTACGCTGGAATTGGCGACTTGCCCTAAGGGCCATCGCTATGACGCCACTGCGCAGTCTTCGTGCTCGCAATGCGCAGGGGTTCCTGCTGCACCGCCATCTCCGCCCCCAGTTCCAGTACCTTCGCCGCGCTGGCTGTTGCCGGTCTTGCTACTTTTCGGCTTCGTGGTGGCCTTGAGCGCGGCGGGCTGGTTCTTCCGCTTCGAGTTGCGGCCCTTGGCGCAAGAAGGGATGGCCTTATACGCCAGGCTGCTGCCTTCCAAGTCGAAACCGATAATCGACCGTTTCTCCGCGGACGCGGAAACCATCGATTTCGGCCAGTCCACACAGTTGGTGGTGGCGGTTCGCAATGCTACCCGCATCACCATCGAACCTTTAGGCAGCGTCAAGGGCGAAGACCGGCTGACGGTCCACCCCGCGGCGACCACCTCCTATATCCTCACCGCTACCGGACCGGGGGGCTCCGAGAGCCGCACCGTCTCAATCACCGTCCGGCCGATGAACGGCGAAACGCCGCCGCCGACTGGCAGGATTCCCGTGATCGCATCCTTTATGGCTAATCCGGCGGAGGTTCAGGCTGGCCAGCCCGTAACGCTCTCCTGGCAGGTCAGCGATACCGACCGATTGAGCATCGATCCGGACATCGGCGCCGTCACCGGCGCCGAGTATCAGGCGCGTCCCACACGAAACACAACCTATACACTCCTGGCCAAGGGACCGGGCGGTTCGACCACCCAGACCGTGTCGGTGACCGTGACAACGCGTTCTAAAACAACGCCTCCCGCGGCAACGCGCCCGGCGATCGATAGTTTTATCTGCGTCCCCCACGCCGTCGAACGTGGCCAGACGGTAATCCTCTCCTGGTCGGTTCGCAATGCCACCAGCGTCACGATCGACCAGGGAGTTGGCGGTTTCACGCCCATCGATCAGACCGCGATCCGTCCCGAGGTCACTACTACCTACACTTTGGTCGCGCAAGGGCCGGGGGGCGAAGCCAGGGCCACGGTCGACGTTGCCGTCTCGATTCCCCCGCCACCCATGCCGAAGACGCAACCGCCGCAGACACTGCCGCAAACGCCTTCCCCAAACCAGGTGCTGAGCGGAGTGTTTCACTGTCCGAATGCCCCGGTGCCGCAGGGCGGCATAGTGGTGATCGACAACCTGCCCAACCGGCCGCTCCGTTTCGACTACGATCATTCGTCATGGTCGGCGCTGCCCATCGAGAACCTGCCCAATGGCGCCAAACGCCTGACGTTGATCTCGCAAAAGCCGGGGATCCAGACGTCTTGTGAGGTCAAATGGGAAACCCAGAACTAACACAGGCGAGGCGGGCAACCGCGCACTGGAAAAACCGCTCAATCACAAGGAGTTTTTATGAAACCTAACGCCACTTTCACCATTGCAGCGATCCTGGTTGCAAATTGTTTCTGTCTTTCGGCTGACCCGCAAGAGACTCCCAAGTCTGCGCCACCACCCAAATCCGCCCCGCCCAAAGCGGCGCCGGTCAAGCCTGCGGTATCGACTCCGACCCACCCTCAGTCCCAGGGCCAAGGCCAGAAAGCTGAGCCGGCCAACAACTCCAGGCCCGCGGCCAACAACTCGACACCGCCGACGACACACCCTCCTGCCGCGACTCCATTAAATGGTCGTGGACCGGCCCCCAACACAACCCACCCCACCGGACCTGGCGAACCGAAAGGTCCCGGCTACAATCCGATTAACGACAGGCCTTCGGCGAACACCGGCAGGCCCGGCGGACCGGGACCCGCGATTCCTCGCGGCGCACGATCGGTTCCCTTTAACGGCGGAACGAAGGTAGTGCGGGCGGACGGCAGTCTACACTCTGTGCAGGCCCGCGGCATCACCGTCACCCACGGTCCCAACGGCATGCGAAACATAGTGGCAGACCGGCCTGACGGCTCGCGCGTGGTGGTGAATCGCGCGGGCGGCGGCTATGTGCAGCGGCCTTTCTCCTACCGTGGAAACTCATACGTCAGCCGGACCTACGTAGTGAATAACGTGACCAGCGTGCATTACTACCGGCAGTATGCCTACCCCGGCCGCCCTGGTCTTAGCCTCGCGATCTACGCCCCGCCCGTGTATTACTCGCCGGGTTTTTACGGGTGGGCTTACCATCCCTGGGGGCCATCCATCGCCTTTTCCTGGGGCTGGGGCGGGAGTCCGTGGTTCGCTTACTACGGGCCATATTACGCCCCCTACCCGGTCTATCCGAGCGCCGTTCCGTGGCTGACCGATTATCTGATCGCCGCCAGTCTCCAAGATGCCTATGCGCAGCAGGCTCCTGGCGGGCCGCCGCCATCGGGACCGCCCCTGTCGCCGCAGGTTAAAGACTACATCGGCCAGGAAGTGCAACGTCAGCTGATGCTGGCTAATGCCGAAGGCCAGACCCAGCAGCGAGGCGCCGATATCGATCCGGGATCGAGCAGCGTTGCGAGGATCCTGGGCGACGGGCAGCCGCACGTTTTCGTTGCCCACGCCGGACTCGACCTGGTGGACAACAGCGGCAATGAGTGCGCCATCAGCGAGGGAGACGCAATACAATTCACTCCCCCTGCACCCGCACCCGGCTCTGCCGCGGTCAATGTCCAGGTGCTGTGGAGCAGGGGACAGGATTGCCGCATCGGCAGCACCGTATCGTTGGGACTCGACAATCTACAGGAGATGCAGAACTATATGCGAGCCACCGTCGACACAGCTCTCGCCGACCTAAAGTCAAAACAGGGGCACGACGGAATTCCGACCGCACCCGCTGTGGCCAACGCCAATCCCGTGCCGGCGCAGTACGCACCGTTGGCTCCTCCGCCCGATCCCAATGCTAACGCCACCCTCAAAGACGAACTGGGCGCCGCCGATCAGGTGGAGAAAGACGCCAACGCGCACCAGCCATAACGGACAGCCGCATCGCGCTAACTGATATCGCGCCGCCGTTTCGATCGACTACCGGAAGCTTGTGCCAGGTTCCGTGCGAAGTAGTTTGGACCCAGCAGAGGCTTACAACATGGCGCCTGGACGCGACCCCAAACTGTTAGGCGCCCTTCAGCCGGCACTAATGGCACAATGCGCGAAACCGCCGGGCCCGGTGGTGGGCCGTCGCGTTCGTGTTTGCCAGGCCTGCGAATTGTCACGCGGATTCGACGGTCGGCACACTATGATTGTAGTCGACCCGGTATACAATCTGTGCACTCTGGTATGTTAGGGCAATTGCAGCAGCAGCAAGGCCAGATAGACCAGTCGATTAGTGAATACAGCGAAGCGTTGCGGCTGCGTCCTGATTTAGCCGGGCCCATTTGGATTTGGGAAATGCTCTCATCGAGAAAGGGGACGTGAGCGGGGCCGTAGAGCATTTTCGGCTCGCGGCAGGCGGAGCCGACCCGGCCGTCCGGCCGCCCTCGAACGCATTGAAACAGATCGGGAGGCAATAGATCCGAGTGAGAGGCAGCACCACCCGGCGGAATTGAAACGGAGAAAATAGCATCTTATGTTCTACCGAATTTGTTGTTCGTTATCGACGGCCGGATGTCATCGGGGAGTCGTTGGCCTGCTCAGTGCCACACTCGTCGGCAGCCTGCTAGCTCAAAATCTGACCGAGATGGAGAAGAATCATGGGGTAGGGGATTCGCCCGACGTCGCGGGCAGCATGGCACAGGACCTCAGCCCGGACTTGACGCACTCGGCTGTGCGCGCCGCCATGCGCAAGGTTGCCGACTGGCAACTGGAGCGTGCCCAGCCGTACTTTAATACCGACTGGACGTTCGCCGCCCTCTACGATGGATTTATGTCCGCTTCCGCCACGCTGGGCGATCCCAAGTACGAGCAAGCCATGCGGGAGATGGGCGAGAAGCTTAACTGGCAGTTGGGAAAACGTCCGGAGCACGCTGACGATGTCGCGGTGGGGCAAACTTATCTGGAGCTATACCTCAAGCGGCGGGATCCACAGATCCTTGCGCCTCTGACCGGCAGATTTGCCTACCAGATGACCTTGAAGGACGATCCGGCCAAGCCGATCTGGTGGTGGTGCGACGCCCTTTTCATGGCGCCGCCGACGCTGGCCCGTATCTACAAAGTTACGGGAAAGCGGGAGTACCTCGATTTTATGGATCGTGAGTGGTGGATCACTTCCAAGCTTCTCTACGACCCACAGGAGCATCTTTATTTCCGCGATGCCACTTACTTAGACCGGCACGAAGCCAATGGCCGGAAGCTGTTCTGGTCGCGCGGCAACGGCTGGGTGATGGGAGGAATCGCACGAGTGCTCGATTATATGCCCGAGAATTACTCGACGCGCCCAAAGTATGTCGAGCAGTTTCGTGAGATGGCGGCCGCTGTGATCGAGCTGCAAGGCGAGGACGGTCTGTGGCGATCGGGCCTGCTGGATCCGCAGGCTTATCCGTTGCCCGAGGTTTCCGGCTCGGCCTTCTTAACGTACGCGCTTGCGTGGGGAGTAAATCGAGGGATTCTCGATCGCAAGACTTATACGCCGGTGGTGAAGAAGGCGTGGGCCGGGTTGCTAACGCGAATATATTCGGACGGACGGCTGGGCTGCATTCAACCCGTGGGCGCGGCGCCCGGTCAGTTCAAGCCGACGTCCAGCTATGTCTACGGCGTGGGAGCGTTTTTGCTTGCGGGATCGCAAGTGGACCGGCTGAAATGAACCCTATTAACAGCGCTCCCAGCCTGACTGGTATGCAAGTGATTCCAGTGGCCGGTCACGATAGCATGCTGCTCAATCTGAGCGGCGCGCATGCTCCTTTTTTTACTCGAAATCTGGTGGTTCTGCGTGACAATGCGGGCCACACCGGAGTTGGCGAGGCCCCGGGCGGTGAGAAAATCCGGCAAACCCTGGAAGATGCGCGGCCATTGGTCGCCGGCCCGCTCGGCGGATATCGCGGCATCCTGGGAGCGGTGCGGCGCCAGTTCGCCGATCGCGATGCCGGCGGCCGCGGATTGCAGACCTTCGACCTTCGTACCACCATCCACGCGGTCGCGGCGCTGGAAGCGGCCTTGCTGGACTTGCTGGGTCAATTTCTGGGAGTGCCGGTCTGCGCGCTGCTGGGCGGCGGACGGGAGCGCCATCAGGTACCAGTGCTCGGCTACCTGTTCTATATCGGTGACCGCATACGCACCGGCCTACCATACCTAAGTTGCCCCGATGGCGACGACTGGTTCCGCCTGCGTCACGAAGAAGCGCTCACCGTGGATCGCATCGTGCGTCTGGCCGAAGCCGCCCATGCACGGTATGGCTTCCAGGACTTCAAGCTCAAGGGCGGCGTCCTCGCCGGAGATCTGGAAATGGAGGCTGTGGCCGCGCTGGCA
>Ga0302325_10026858_pt1 | contig 11951 bp, 12 predicted proteins | sample Palsa_T0_2_FD_201948 | JGI IMG/M metagenome (GOLD analysis project Ga0302325, IMG submission 201948) | Peat permafrost microbial communities from Stordalen Mire near Abisko, Sweden - Palsa_T0_2 | ecosystem: Environmental > Terrestrial > Soil > Palsa > Peat permafrost | place: Sweden: Abisko... | reverse complement strand
CGGAGGAAAGGAAGAGTGGGGCGATGCCAGCGGCGGTGAGGCGAGCGAGGATTGGGGAGGCGGCTGCGCGGGAAAGGTTCCCGGCAGCGCACTGGACGAGGTAGTTGACGATGCACCAGGGGATATCGGTGAAATGGAAGCAGAAATCGGAGACGAGTTGTATGCTTGCTCGATTGGTGGTTGATATTGTGGAGCATGAAAGACGTGGTGTTGCGGCTGTGAAGGTAATTGGAAACCAGGCAGGCAGAGCAGTGTTGTCATGTCGAGTTGTGGAAACCCTCCCATTGAGGCAGGTGTTTCATGGACCGAGAGTTGTCTGGAAAAGTTCGTCGCTCGGTTGACATGGGGGTTTCGAGTAACCTCATCAATGACTTGTATTGGGGCTTGCTCTTTGTAGAGGATGTCATAGTGTGAGGGTCGATATAGTAGATGAATCATTGGGCCACCAGGATTTGTCGGTACGCCGTTTGGTTCCTCTTGTTGAAAGATATGACTGTTTGCCTGCGATCCTTCACTTCGATCCAGGTAGACAATCTCAACCGCAAACCCAATTGGTTTCAGTAAGATGTCAATGAGTAGTGTCATGCCCAAATGGTCGATCTCTTGGTTGACGGGCTCGATCCAGTTCTTCCTGTATCCGTCCACTCCCAGTCCATCTGGTATGAATCCTTGATATGATGTAGGGTTGCCCTTCAGCCAGGAACTTGCGAGGAGCCGCAGGTGGTAGACGATGGAGTTCGAGCTGTCAGGATCGTTGAACCGTTGCCGTAACAGTTCTTCCGCCGCCTGTGGTGATGATTGTACCACATCCGCAAGGTCTTTCAGCAGAGTCGTAGTCTCTGCTACCATATCTTCGAAGAGCCATTCCTCAAAGCCTCCAACAGTTGTGAGTAGGTTGTTCAGCGAGGTCATGCGGGCCAGCTCTTCGTCTAGCTGGGCCTTGTTCCGCAATCGTAGTAATGTCTCGAAGTAACTGAAGCCGGCAGCTAAAACAGGTCAGCAATTGAATAATAGGATATATCTGCGACGTCGATATGATGTTGTGAAGAGGTCCATTGCAGTGTCTGTGGGGCCACAACTTACCCCGCCACCCGCAGTTGCCATCCCCCAGTATTGGACGATAATGTGAAAACTTCTGTGGTAGAGCCTTGAAAACGGTCAGTGAGAGCCTAATTGATATCTGCAGAGGCACTCACAGCAGTCTTGGCTACGTAGATGGGGTCAGCTTTGGCATATTCCTCAGTGATTGCTCGGCTGCTCTTCTTCTCGCCCACCAGCGAACCCTATTTTGATTCAGCATTGATCACGTCTCATTTTTCAGCCTCAGCCTTCAGCCTACCTCTAACGCCGGCTGGAAATCCCGCGCCAGCGCCTCCTGCTGCTCCAGATCATTGTTCGCCATTTTGTATGGGTGCGCCGAGCTGTTCTGGTGGGTAGAGAAGCTCAGTCCTCTTGCGGCGTTGGGGTTGGTAGCGACGGGACTGAAAATGGTGTCTCGAAACACCGTAGGACCACCGCTGTCAACCACCAAACCACTGGCGGCTTGGAAGGGAGGGAAGTCAGCAATGGGCGGTGCTACGCCATACGACGAGAAGGGCGAGTATGGGGTCGGCTGTGGCTGGAACATTGCCTTTGCCTGCTCTGCTCTGCTCCTGCTCGTTGTTGGAGCTGGAGGGGAGCTGGAGGGGGAGCTGTGCCGTCGCTGCTGTTGCTCGTAAGGTGCTGTTTCTCGCTGGCGGCGGCAAGCGAAATCGCTGGAGTTTTGCTCTGTGCGCGCTCGCGAGACAACACAGCAGGCGGGCAGGCAGGCAGGCAGGCAGGGCAGGCTGTGCGCCTGGCGAGCCGCTCGCTGCAACTTTTTCCTTCGTCTATTTCGTGCGACCCTAGGGAGTCTAAGGGTCCAACCAGGGCAAGCAGCCGCTGCCAATTGAGTGTCAGGCCGGCCTCTGCTCTCCCAGTATCTTTTTTGTGTCTTTTGTGTCTTTTGAGTATCTTGTGTCTTTTGTGTCCTTTGTATCCTTTGTACCCTTTGTGTCTTTTATGTCTAGAGATGCGCTGCGCTGCGCAGCGAGGGCTCGACGATGTGGTGCTCGGTTCTGGCTGCTATGGTGCTCTGATGTTCTGATGCTCTGGTGCTCTAGTGCTCTGGCTTCATGTGTTGGTCGTGGCGCTGACTCGTCGATGCTTACTGTATGCTTGGGGCTTGGATGCTTGCTACCACCTATTTGGAGCCGCCCCTGCTACATCGGCGATCCGCACAACAAATAGAAAATGTAAAGTACCGTTATTCAGCCTGGAAGTACAAGCTCGCAAAGCTCCCAGACGCTCACCCTCGCCTGGCCGAGCTCTCTCTTCTCCCGCTGTTGTTGTTGTTGTAACTTGTCAGCCTGCTTGCTGCGCTGTTGGCTCGAGTGCTCCACCTTCCTGCGTGATTCCGCGCAGAAGCTCCTCTATTCCTTCGTTTCCGTTGTGTGTTTCCGGGTATCACGACTATTTCATGTTGCTTGAGTCTGCTCTTGGTGAGATCCCTGTGGTAGCCCGCATATAGGAGGGAACAAGAATGATGTAGAAGGGGAAGATTGCGGGACACAAAACAGGACAGGTACACCCAGATACTAGTACTGGTATTCGGTTCGGTATTTGAGAAGGGGGACGCGAGAGGGTGCGATCATCTGAGGGGGTTGCTGCGAGAGTACCGTCTGGAGTATGGGGGTCGAGGCAATCGGGGGAGTAGGTATCTTCCGGTGTACCCCCGCTGCAGAGAGCTATGTATGGGATAGACCACAGGACAGACCACAGGACAGGACGCAGAGTCAAGACGGCCAATCTTCGTGGCCCCGAAGCACGTTGGCATTTATTTCTAGCCATCCACGATACATTTATCGCCAAGCAGCGCTCCTAGGGCACGGCTTACCCAGCTTCCAGCTTACCACAGCTCACCCACAGCTCCTGGCCCAAAGCCCAATGCTCCTGGCTGTCCGATGGGCATCACACAAAGCACACGACAATTCAATCCGCCAATGCTTCTGCCCTATCCCACGCCGCCGCATCATTCGGTAGTAAGACAGCCCAGCAGCCCAGGTCCAGTAGCTGTCACATCCTGTCCCTACCGCGCGCTAAAGGCGTCTGTTTTCCCCAAGATTCTGCTGAAGATATCCCAAATGCTGCAAGGCGTGCTGATGTATCACATCGATTACCTGACAGGCCGTGGATGTCGTCGGGAACGGCTCTTCGAAAGATGCAATGCCACCCTCCTTGGCCCTTCCATAGCGAATACGATGCAGTCGAAGGATCCGCAGAACCATGGTAGCCGTGGTTGACCCCCAAATGCAGACGTTCCTCGGCCTCCCAGAACGCCAAGCTGACCATTGATTATGTATGTGCTGGATTCCTCATCGGTGATGCGTGAAGGGAGCGGATGGCTGCAGCTAGCGATGAGACCTGACTTACCTCCCCTCCCTCCCTCTTCGTACTTGGGATGGCGGAGCATCATCTATCTGCTTGCCAGCATTGCCAATACATTCCCTCATCACCGTCACACCACTTGTCTCTCCCTCTCACAACCTCCCAACCTCGGACCGTTCCAGTATCCACTTTAAACGGCACACCAGCCAGCTCGCGACATTTCCTCAGTTCTCACATAAATAACTTCAAGTCCCCCAATCCCCCAGCGACCAACTCACCAGACGTACATCGTCCACTCCTTCATCATGCTGTCCACCATCCAATGGCTACAAGGAAGGACCCCAAAGCCGAGCCCACAAGTCGCACACACCACTGCCCCTCCACACTGCCAGCAACCCCAGCAGCCATTGGCCAGTGCACTGCATTGCCCATCCCGGGCCGGGAACCCTGCGTGAGCGCTGGCATACTCGCACCAACGACGACTCGTGAAAAGCATCAGGCTCGATGCACGCTCGCCGCTGCCCCCAATCGAATGGCCCCCTCAAAGCGATGGCTCAGGAGCTATCGTCCAGGGTGGAGGGATTGCCCGTGCGGTGGTACAACCGTGCTGTGGGGCTTGCAGCAGGTTCCCGCTCCCGTTCGGAGGGTGGGCTGGAGGAGCTGCATTCGCACTGCCTCTTCCTGACTTCCCGAAGCGAAGCCTGACTAAAGTGAACGGCCCAGAAAATGTTAGAGACTTCCCGGAAACCCTGGTCATCTGCTGCAGTGAAATCGAGATAGCCTTAATTTGGTATAATCATTTCAAAACCGGTTTTAATACCTTGTAAAGGAGTCTTTTGTGGGGTTTATCTATTTACAACGTGCTGGTCGAGCGCCAGGTTTAAAATAAATTATAAATGATTAGCTAAGCCCGATTTGGCTATAATTTTATAAAAAATTATATACGCTTTTAAGTCTTTTTTTCTCTTGTGATATAATATTTTAAATATAATCCCTTTTTATAAATCTATGTATTTAATTTAATTTATTTACTACTTTTTATTTACACGTGTTAATATTTTATTTAAAAAAAATAGTTTAATTTAATTTACTATTATATTAACAACTTTAATAATTATATTATAAAATTTTAAAGACTTTTATTTTAAAGCTTTATAATACATTTAATTCAGCTCTTTTTATAAGGTATTTATTTATATAGTTTTTATAAAGAGATTAGAACACACTTGTAAATAGCTTCTCTAGGACATCTTCAAGAGGTGAGAATAAATAGTGTGCCCTAGCCCTAATCGAGTATAGCATGTTAACCTGCTAAACCAAACGCTTCAAGCCGCGGGAAGTCTCCATTGTCTCGGGGATGTCAATTCCGTGCCCTCCCCTCATCCCTACCTTCATACCTACGTTTACATACTTTGGGGGAACCGCGGCAGTCATTTCGTCATCCCCGGATATTGTCTCGTTGTAATAGCACCCGACTTGTTACTGTATTGTATTCCAAGGTACCGACAGTGGTGATCGATGCAAGAATGGCTTGAGTTGCTAGCAGGCAGTGAGAATCTCCTGCGTGGTCTGCATGCGCTCTACGCGAAATGGCTGTGGCTCTGACTGCATGCCGGATTGCTCGAGAACCATACCATAAGGCGGACGAACGAGCGCTCTGCCATTAATCACTCATCCATCCTCAAACACATCATGGACAACGAGGAGGGTCTGGAACCTTGAAGGAAAGTGCGATTTTTTGCATTCACTGCCAATCAACGCCTCACTGAAGCAATTCCTGCATCTGCTGCAAGACTGCCTAAGTCGCCGTCGGCGAAGCAAATAGTCCACTACGGTACCAATTGCCATCTATCTGTGGAGCAGTGGAGAACGGACATCAAGTAATGCTGCGCAGCAAATCTGCCAAAGCGAGCCATCCAAACTCCAGCTCCGATGCATGCATGTATGCGATATCGCTACCACTCACCCCATTCACTTCATTCCGTGCATTCCAGTCAACTCTATCAATTCATCAGTCATGGCTGCATGTGACCATTTTTCTCATCTGCTCTATCGACATTGCTTCTCTTCGGCCGGTGAATTCCAATAAAAAGGAGAGAAGACGAGCTTTTAATTAAAGAGCAAGCCGGGAAGTATCATCCCTGAGGTCTTCTTTCCCTTGATCTTGCCCTTCTGGTTGCCTCCCCACCCACCTTTTGCCGGCCCTCCCACACCACCAAAGGGCATTGCAATGCTGTTGTCGTCGTTTATCTGCTGGACGTCCGGCATCTTGAAGCCCTCGCCGTCGGAGAATACCGTACGATACAGGGATCCGATAGCTGAGGTCCACTCTTGCATCGCTCGAAGTCGCTCTGCGTCGCTGTTGTCCTCGATCTCGACAGTGCCATCCTGTTGGTTGATCTTGCCCTTGACTTTCTTATCCACGATCAAAAATCCTAAGATATCCTGAACTTCCGAAACTGGAATTTTCAAAGCCTTGCCAATGAACGCGAGGTTGAATCTGGTATACGGCGCAATGAGCTTCAGGACAGCTTTTGTTCGCATGTTTCTGGTAACTTCGTCGATGTTCTCAGCAATAAAAGGGTCAGACATCAAATCCTTATTATTATTAAGCACGGACTCGTATTGGTGGATATCGTCTCGCTGGTACGCATCGACGAGGTCAGTCATTGCTGCAATCCGAGGATCATTCTTGTAAGGCTTAGTCTCCTGTGACTCGAAAGGATTGATATCGGATTTCATCAACATCGTAGTGAGCACCAAATATTTCAGGACTTGGATGCGTTGCAGCGAACCAGCTTCGTCGTAGTTTCGGAAGGATTCGAAGAAATCGCTCTGTGCGTCCTTCCAATTCTCTTCGCTCATATGCATCTTGCCACCGCACTCTCGAATGATACCCATAATCTTGGGATGTGGTACTGCTGATCGAACCTTCAGAGCACGCTCGTATAGTCTCTTCAGTTGCTTGTTGTTCTTCGTCTCCGCGTACATCTGAATTTCCAGGGCGTAAATCTCCAAGGAATATGTACCCTTGCTTGGGTCATCTGTGCCATCATCTCGCTCGCATGCCTTGTGCAGCTCTCTTAATTTCTTCGTAATGGAGCCATAATCCTTCCGGTCCAGGAGCAACTTGGCCAATTTAATATTGGTCTTCAGCCACAATCGTTCATTGTTGGTACTTTGGAAGGATTGCAGGGTCTGGGAATAGAACTCTTCCATGCAGTGCCTAGCCTTCTCATCTTCGGAGCCTTTCTCAATGTAGTCGAGGATGTTGTTGATGGATTTTTCCGAATAGTTTCGCGTGACGGCGCTTTTGACATAGGTGAGGAGTTCGGCATAGTGTTCAGCGGCCTTGGACGTTAGGGCAGGCTACGAAGCTCACGAAACAATCTTACCTTGTCGTATAAACCAAGCTTGAACTCCAACTTGATCGCCTGCTTCAGGCCTTTGAATCCCCAATCGCCTTTCTCCTTCTCTAATGCAGGTACTCCTAAAAACTCTTCGATCGCTGCTTCAGGATCAGAAGCCTTCATTTGCTTGGCATTGTAATATTTGTTCTCAATATCAACGTCACCACCCTCCTCATCATCGTCTTCTTCGTATTCGAAATCATATCTGTGCCTGTCAGAATTGAATAGCAGAAGCTCAAAGCTCAACATACCCCTCCTGGTCCGAATCTTGCATGAAATCATCATCGTCAGACATGGTTGCGGTAAAGCTAAACTGGTTTGATTCACGAAACGTGAAGAGTATATCGTCGTGTGATCGAAAGGCACCAGATGCTCAATCACAGCTTTCACGATGTTTCGATGTTGCTTGATACGATGTTGCTCTCTCCAAGGCTGCCGGCCTGGAGGTAGCTTTCGTTAGCGAGGCTTGGTCTAACCTTTATAGGTTAGCGTCGTTAGCCATCGATTTGTTGCTGCCGCCTTGGCCTAAACTGCCCGAAGCACAAACTCGTCAAACCAAAACCACAACGAGGATTGTCACCAACCATATCCCCAGGGCAGGATCTCCCAGAAATATCGAAAACTTACTGTTCAACCTCCCTGATCTTTTTCCCTTAGGCACTCAAACGCCCCGTCGTTCCTTGTCAAAGCAGTCAAGATGGGTGGCGATCTCAACTTGAAGAAGTCATGGCATCCCGTACTCATGAGCAATCAGAGGCGGGTGTGGGAGGAAGAGAAGAAAGCATTGGATGAACGGAAACGCACTGAGCAGCGGATTAAGGAGCTCAAAGAGGAGCGTGCGAAGGAGGAAATCCAAGCCAAGCTCGAGGCAGCAGGGAGCCGAAAGCGAGTGGATCGTGTGGACTGGATGTACCAAGGACCGTCTAGCGGCCAGGCGGGCACAACAGAAGAGATGGAGGGATATCTTTTAGGAAAGCGACGAATCGATGGTTTGATCAAGGGTACGGAAAACAAGAAATTGGAGAAGCAGACTGCTGAGGATAGTTTTATGGCATTGCAAAATGCGAATACACTTCGGGATACGGCCTCAAAAGTTCGAGAGGACCCAATGTTGGCTATCAAGAAGCAGGAGCAGGCTGCATACGAGGCTATGATGAACGACCCAATCAAGCGAAGGCAGTTGCTTGCATTAGCTGGGAAGGGGGAAGAGAAGAAGGAGAAGAAAGAGAGGAAGCACCGGAGACATCATCACAGATATCACGACGACTCAGAGGACGAGCGAAGACACAAGAGAAGGAGAAGGGAAGATGATGGTCACAGAAGTAGCAAGTCGGAGCATCGACGACGTCGGTCAGACTCCTATTCGAGATCTCGGTCGCCAGTTAGGAGAAGAGACAAGTCACGCTCACCAGTTTCAAGAAGAGACAGATCACGTTCACCCATTTCGAGGAGAGATCGGTCAGTTTCGCCAGTAAGGAGACGAGATAGTTTTGATAAACCGCAAAGACGGAGATCAGCATCACCAGAGGATCGCAGGAGGAGCGATTATGTGCGAACACGGCGGAGAAATTCGTCTTCAGTCGAATCCAGATCACCGTCCCCAGAACGACGTAGGAGATCACCTGATCGGCGGGCTTCTTATCCTGTAAGTCGGGATGATAGAGAAAATAGGAAGAACGGAGCGAATGGGCGGAGCTATGATGACCGGAGAAATGGTGGCAGTTATGAAAGAAGGGATGATCGAAGACCACCGGCGAATTCTTGGAAAGAGAATGCTGAAGATAAGGAGGCTGAGCGGCAACGGAAGTTGACAGCTATGCAGCAAGATGCCTCGAAGCTAGATATCGATCGAGAGAAGCGTTTGGCAGCATTGGCGGAACAAGAGAAAGCGGATCGGGGGGCCGAAGATCGAGCACGTGCGAAGTCATCGAAGTACACCGACAAAGGAGCTTTTATCAACGGCCTACATCAAAAGGCTGGAGACAAGGGGTTGGCTGATCGCATTGGTCGTGGTAGGCAAGGCCTCCAGAAGGATGATGAATAATCGAAGTTCTGTCTTTCTTGGACCGGCTTAAGGTACTGCAAATTTTGGGACGTTTCTGCGTGTCTAGAACATCTGAACATTTGCAATACGATAGCATCGCTTAATACAAAGACACAATATCCGAATATCAATGACAGACTCAGATCCAAGACATCGTTTCCATTCGTTGTTTCCAGTGTCTTGAAAGAGTAGTTGACTTGTTTTTCAAGATGCGAAATTGTCTACTGAACCGAAGTCCAAAGACGTTTCAACTAGAATATCTCAAATCCATAACTCCGGATTCGCTATGCACCCAAACAAACCATCATATCGAAGTGCTTCCCCTTTTCGAAGATCCATGCCTCTAATCATGAGCCTTTAATCCAGTTCCAGCTCTTCGAACCCCGCCTCCCTAATCTTCTCCTCTCCTCCCTCCCCATACAATCCCCTCGCAAATCCTCTCATCCACACCCGTCCAACAGCATCTAGCTTCAGCGCCGCGTATAAATTATCCGAGACGTCTTCTTCGAAGTTATCCCTCTCCCGGCACAAGTCACTCATAGTAGTAACAGACTTCCCCACCAACCCACAAGCAACAATCCGATCAAACCACCTCAAATCCGTATTCACATTCAACCCCACCCCATAACTACTAATATTCCTCCTTAAATGCACGCCCAGAGCCGCAATCTTCTTCTCTTCATCTTCGGCCCATACACCAGGATTCTCTGTCCGCACTCCTTTTATATCCCATTTTGCAAGTGTGGAGATCGTTGTGGACTCGAGCAAGTGCACGTAACACCTTACGCTTATTCCTTTGGGAAAATTTGGGAAGGCAGAGCGTAGGTCGAGAATTGGGTATACAACTAGCTGGCCTGGACCGTGGAAAGTTGTTTGGCCGCCGCGGAGCGTGGGGATTATTTCCGCGTATTCAGGTTCTGAGTTTGGGGTTTCGGGAGTGGAATGTAGCGGTTCAAGGGGTGATTTCAGAAGGGATATTTGAGAGGGGGTGAGAGTATCATGTTCGCGGCGACCAGTAGTGTAGACGGGTGTTGGGGTGAAACTTAGGATTGTTGGTTGTGGGGGCGGTGGGAGAGGAGAGGGTGGAGAGGTGGAAGAGACGAGAGCTTTGTGCGTGAGAAATTGGGAGACGAGATGTTGTTGGAGTGACTGAGCACGAGCGAAGGGTGTTATGCCGGGTAGGTGGATGTGTCGGAGGATAGAGGGCGTGAACATTTGGGAAGAGGTTTGTGCGAGGTTCGATTGTTCTCGGAGGACGAGGCGTCGGCGAGGCTGGGTCTTTGCATGGTGGGATTTGCGGGTTGCCGTAGCCGAGAGATATATGCTAGAAATTCAAGCTCTTTTCAAGTTTCTACTTCAAAATACAATTCATGGACTTCTCTTTCAAAACTACAGTATATCTATCGACCTTGTGGGCTACTAGTCTAAATATCAAGGCGTCTAAGTTTTCCCCAGATCCATCCATCCTCCAGCAGGCTCTCGTAGTGTTGTACTCGTGCAGTATAACTAGAGGGTAGGATAAGTCAGCCATTGATCAGTACTGACTTAAGCCAATCCTTATAAGTCAGCCAGTCTAATAATACGAATTGACTTAATTCAGTCAGTTGAAAATATTCCGACTGATTAGCGGCTAATCAGTTTAGACTATTAAATTTAGTGATTTTGGAGTCTTATTTAGTGCATAATTGACGCTATTTCTAGTGCTTTAGGCCTAATATCTCAGGCTAATGCAGTAGAAATCTTTTAAACTTCTAGCGCATCTTCATCCTTCCTTATTATCATCATCATTATCATCAATATAGCTTCCCTCGACGAGACTCCATTTGAAACTGCTTCCACAACCCCGGAGCTATCGACTCCTCCACCTATTCGGAATGCTTTTAGTATTTTGATGCATAGTAAAGCCGTCTAACTTGTGCAATTGCGCGACCGGTATACTTGACTTGTGCCGACTTATAATCATTATTATAACCCTTACAAGCTTTTGCTAAAAGATTTACTAAAGGGATACTCTCTATATGTCTATAGAGAACCTCTTTTTGATGATTGTGCCATTGTTGTATCAAGGCTGCTTGCAGGCCATATTACTGCTAGTGCATCTACAAGACCTAGAACTGCTTGGGTTTGGAAGTTAGGCTATGCCTTAACTAATACGACAAAGCCAAAAAGGCTTACAATCTAAGCTTGCAAGCATTATAAGTGCTCTCTTTGTTAGTAACTAATTTTTGCTAATAAGGTTTATAGGTTATTACAATCCCGAATTCTCATAGCACAAGCGGTAGCATTTTAATAGTAATACACTAAGCAATGCTAAGGATCACTTGCTAACGCATTACTTCTTAGATAAGGGTAGAGACACATAAAGAGCAAAACAAGGATTTACGCTAGCACAAGCCTCGGGACTAGTCGAAGGAAGCTACAAACGCGTTATACCTTTCCGTTAGCAGGAATTTGTTAATGCTTTTATAGAATGGGTAATAATAAATAACATAAAGCATAAGAAAGCAGCATCGACTCGTCTTAAACGCGCCTTCAAAATTGCTAATATGCAAGCTTCTAAAGCTATTCCGATATACTTTAAGATTATAGCCTCTTAGATTAATGAGATGTTTGAGTCCTTTAAGCCTTATATTCGAGAAGAAATCCATATAGCGAAGTCTAAGATCCATATTTCCTTTAATAGCTAGGGGTTAAAGCATAAGAACCTTAGCGTTGTTAGAGTAGTAATACACTTTATTAACAACAAGTATAAGGCCGTGACACGTCTTATTGGCCTGCTAGAACTGCTAAGGCATAGAAAATCCGGGGTGGGTAAGTTACGATTTTTTCTTATATAGCGAGTATGCAGCTATACTCTTTTTATTAGTAGTATTGTTTTAATAAATTCGGAAGTATATTTACTTTAGCGTAGGAAAATAGTGAATCTAGCCAATTAGAGCGCGCTATTAAAAGCTTAGCTAACCTCGATTTTAGACTAAGCAGCAGTAATATTGCCAGTATTATAGCATTTTGGCATTAATAATAAAAACTTGGGTTATTTTATCCTCGACAATGCTACAAATAATGATACCACGCTTGTAAAGCTTTCAAAA
>Ga0302325_10026857_pt1 | contig 11951 bp, 18 predicted proteins | sample Palsa_T0_2_FD_201948 | JGI IMG/M metagenome (GOLD analysis project Ga0302325, IMG submission 201948) | Peat permafrost microbial communities from Stordalen Mire near Abisko, Sweden - Palsa_T0_2 | ecosystem: Environmental > Terrestrial > Soil > Palsa > Peat permafrost | place: Sweden: Abisko... | reverse complement strand
ACACAGACTAGAAAGGCCGCCTTTGTACTACTTGTCAATTACAGCATCTAAGCAAACTGAACTTCCTCAGCTAAGAGAAGGAAATGACCAATTAAGCACTTTCCAGCAGTCAAACTTTCAATACTTTCAGTCACTGCAGCTCATCCTAGAACAGAGCTAGCGAATTTGTATAATTCGGGGACCAAGACTAGATCACGTCCCAATGCTTCATAATACAAGTCCCATTAAACCTCAAAACATTCACAATAACCTCAGGATATTAACCTAGCATGTCTTAGCAATAATGCAAGTATCCAGTGGTCTTACAGAACCCATTATGCATGATCGTAAAGTTGATCGGAGCCCAAATAATTGATAGAAAGTCGATGGCGCTTTGTCGGCCCGAAAGAGCAAATGGGTTATGTAACTTATGTTGGATATAGCTTGGGCCGACGTGAGTGAGGAATGCGAGACTGACGTTTTTACGGACGTAGAGTTCGTCGACGAAGTGTTCCAGATTTCAACTTAGTCTCCTTCGTAGGCTAGTTTTGGTAGGCAGTATGGAGGGCGGAATTTCCCTGGGATGAGAGGAGAAGGGAGAGGGCGGAGGATAAAATAATGTTTAAATTTCATTGTGGCTGATGGTAGTAATCAGAGGAATGCGCTGAAGTTTTGATAAAACATTAGAGTTACTCGTTGGCTTTTTTATATTTGGCACAACTAGCGTTAAGCAAGGCTCCACATCAAGTGTGAGCTGACTAGACATATCTAGGCAGATGACAATATTGGTGGCTTGCAGGGGCTTGCAGAGTACTTCTCCTTGGAATCAGAAATTTTAAATACGGATAGCAAGATAGTTAGCAAGCACTTGCATAGATTCTGCATGTCTACGCTTGGTCCGAAAAGTGACCCTGGGGATCTCTCTCGAGGGTGTGCCTGACCTCTTCAGGGGGTTTCCAACTTAATCCAAAGGAAGGTAGAATAAAAGGCTATATATGTACTCTATAAGCTTGATGCAAATGAAAGGACAATGAAGGGAATATTACAGGATAGTTACGGCAAACTTACCCGCCTTTTAATGTACCGTGTCGTTCAGCGGGAGCTACCTAGGACTTCCCGCGCTTGGACGCCAACCGAATATTTTTATAGGCTCGGCAGGCTGGGATCGTCCTGTAGGTACAGGGGCCTTACCCCAAAAGTGTTAATTTAAACGCCTGTGATGAGTTATAGTGAAGATACTCTAACTCTGGAGCGTCGTTTAATATGCTTGCTAATATCTTTTGTCACAACGAACTTATATTTCCCAATCCTTGAATCGCGGCACTTCTCCCCATGATCTTCGTTAAAGTTTGTAGGTTGTACGTATGAAATGCTAGTTTCACCCCCTGAAAAGATTCTAGAGTTAAAAATGATACAATAGTACCTATTCGGTCTTCACCTCCCCAAAAATACTATGTATCCTCACTCCAAGAAACAAATCGAACTACACAGTCTCCCCAAAATAGATTGCTGATAATCCCTAAGTTTGACGCCTCTATGAGTCTCAAGAACAACACAATAGCATTGCTAATCTCGTTCTTGAATCTTAGTCTAATAGTAAGGCACGGCCCCGGCATAGTGTCCGGAGCAATCTTCTCGTCCTCGGATCTAATAGGTGCCTTTAAATTCATATATTTTACATCTCGAAGTTTGATTTGCTTTTCATCTGAAACTTCGAATAATGTCATGTTGTTCGTTCTCAGGGAATGTCCATCATGTCCTAGTATGTGGATTTTCTCCAGATATTCTAGCAGAGCTATGCGAAACATTAGGTTTCTGTGTAATATTCAGCAGTTACCTGGAAATTCGTTGGCCTCTTTATGGTAAATACTTACAGACTGCTGACGTTCCACGGGATGTCATCTCAACGACTCCGAGAAATTGACTGACTCTCAGCTTGAAATTTCTAACAGTCGCCCGAGCGTCACGAAAACACAATTGTTCTGTAGTTTTAGGGGATTGTTGTGGTTTGGGGCTGGACTGCCAATCATGAACTCGAAAAACTTTGTAGGGACGTCATGGACTATGTATTGATACATGACTTCGAGAGGAGAGGGTCTCTGGTAATGATTTCCATATGAGTGGAGATTGACTGTTGATAAAAGGACTGATATGATGGCTGGTAGGGCTGTTGGTATGGTTGTGGATAGTATTACTGATTTGGCTATGGATTCATTATGTGGCTATACTGCTGAGGGTCTTCTTGCTGCTACTTTTGCATTGCTCGCTCTAGATAAGGTTACTGAGACTGCTGCCTAGTATGTTTTCTGTTAAAAGGATACATGTTGAGAATCTGCGTAGCCACAAGCTCCTATAATACTTCGAAAGTAAGATTGGTTGATCTGAATTTGAACTCGGGCTTGAGATTAGACTTATCGAGCTTCCTTAACGACTTCGATAGATGTGGAGGTGTTGGATAATACAGGCTTCAGCTGTACAGGCATCGCTTCAGCGCTACAGGCTTCACTTCGGCAACTCCGAAATCAGCCCTTTAGGCTACATTTTCAGCCCTACAGGCTTCACGATAGGGGTTTTCATTAGTATAAGTATAGGATATTTTCCACAGCAAAATAGAACTTCAGTCTTCTCGAAAATCACATTTTTGATCCAACAGGAGGCTTAAGTGAAAGGGGGACTGATCGAATCGTGGGAATATCGGAAAACTTAAGTAGAACGATAATAAGCACCCAAGTTAAAGACCAATACCCAAATTGAAACCCAATACCACCATGAGCAATGTCTTCCTTCCACTCAGAAGGCGTTTCTTCAGCCGCGTTGTAGCCGAGATTTGAGGCTCGAAAGTGAGAAACAAGTTCAGCAACAATGAATGAAGTAAAAAACAAGGCAAAAACTTTAGTCAGCGAAAGCTCAGCAAAATTCTATGCTTAGAGTTAATTGAAAATGTCCATTGCGTAGACTATGCGTTAGTGCCCAAGTGTTGACCTCCTCCCCCCACCCAACAGTCACATATATTACACGGCAACGGGTCGCTGCACGCCTAGATCTCTCTGCCTTCCATTCAAAACGGCCCTTCGCAGATGGATAACCCCTGATATGTTTCAACAGCATTAGCAATCAAAAACCTATGGTTTGTGCAGGAAGAGTATCATGTGATGGCCCGTCTGGATTCGGATTAATACTGTTACCCAAGCTCCCCTTGCTCCTTCTCTCAACAATTCATCTCCCATCTCATGCACCATCAACCACCCTTTTTCAAGGGACAGAATAAACCCAACACGCTGCACAGTGTCGGCCGCGTTACTGACCAACCACATCTTTGTGGCTGCCTCGCCAGTCAGCCTCACTTTCTGACCGCCAGCAAAACAGGGCGATGCTCCTCCACCATTTCACCACCCTTTTGTTTCAACCTCCGCACAACACCCCTTCAAGCGGCGATGGCTTTCTCGAGGCAGCGGATAAGGTTGGCAGGTCCCGCTGACCTGGAAATCCGCATTCGACAGCGATCTCCCACACAATCACTGCACAACGCCCACTTCCCAGAACAAAAGCCACACGCTGCTTTCTCGAACATCATGGCGGAGCTCCCACGCGAGGAGTTCGACGAGAACATTGATTGGTCCAAGGTGGACTTGCTTGATGCCTGTTCTAACCCTGCCATTGGTGGCATGGGTTTAGGCAGGTGAGTTTTTTTTTTACTGCTTGCTAACAATAAGGGTGTCAGTGGCAGTGGCAGTTTCAGTGGCAGTTTCGATGAGAAACTTCCCATTCCGCATCCCCGCATTAAGCCACTTCCCCCAGCCCACCCATGGCAGTGCCTTTATTCCGAGCAGCCTACACCACCTCATCCATTCGCAGAATCGAGCCTCGACGAAACTCGGAATTCATCGACTGTGTGCGAGACCTCTTTCGATGCACGAAATCAGGTGGGGAAGATCAATTTTAGGGAAGGTTTATCTAGAGAAATTAGTACAACAGTACCCCCATCAACTTTCTCAAACACAGATGGACAACTTTCTCAGGAAAGCTGGGCCCACACGATGACCCGGTAGGTATCTATCAAGAATGTTGATTTAGAACACACTAACAAAAGGCACCAAGGCCAGTTTCTCCTTGTCGGGAATGTGGGGAGCCTTTTTCCCGATATACTTCTGCGTGGTGGTGGAACTTATATAAGGATAGCCATGCGAAGTCGTACAATCATGGCGCGTATAGCTGCCAGGTGAATGATTGCGATAGAACTTTCATTAGTCATGTTGAGCGCGATGCTCATGAAAAGAGACCCCACATCTCTGGGCACGGTCGGGTGTCGACATCTACGCCTAATGACTGTGTCGAGTGCGAGGAGACGTTCCGCTCAAAAGCTGATCTGCTTCGCCATTCAAATGCAACTCAACACCAGTCATACGGGTGCGAATGCGGGGCTCTCTTTTCCAGACTCGATGTTCTCAATCGCCATCTTGAATCCTTCAGCACCGAGGATCCCAAACACCCTTGCAAGTATTGCAAACTTCACCGGGGTCCCAATGGGTTCAGACGCCTGGATCATTTGATGCAGCACATTCGCAATTATCACCATCTTGAGGTGGAAGATGAGATTACCGGGAGCGGATCCCGCCTCAAGTTTGTTTTCCCGATATGCTCGCATCCGGGCTGCCCTCAATACCGTGACGAGGCATTCAAGCAGCTTCCTCGCAGGATTCAAGCGGAAAACAAGCCATTCAACTCCCAATCAGCGTACACTAAGCATATGCGCGACGAGCATAACGAGTGCCCGTTTCCTTGCGATGTTCCGGGATGTAGCCGTACTGGTAGGCGTGGATATTTTAGGGAGAAAGATTTGTTGAATCACCGCCGACAAGAGCATCCAGATGCCCCGAAATATGTTGTGGCGAAAAGAGAACTCCGTGTTCGTTGTACTGAACGAGGTTGCAACGCTCTTCTGCAACCCTCGTACATTATCGATCATGTGCAGGGCCATGAGAACTGCCCTGAGAGCTTCAAGCCCAGAAAACGAGCTGAGAGTCCTAAAGTAACAGTCCCCCAGGAGGTTGTTGAAGGCCTCGGACTCAGAACTCTCCAAGCCTCCACAAGCCAGCAAACGCAATCGTCCGGGGAACTTGATCTCCTCAACGTGTTTGAACAGCAGCAACAGGAGATACCATTCGACTTCTGAGCGTGCCTTCTCCCTGGTACCTCCAGACACAGAGACACACCACCAATCTCGTTCCAGTCTGACATCGTTCCACACTTGCTCTATGCAACGACAACCCAGCCTGCTTCCGAAGGTGCCACGGATCTCTGCCCCGCCGAGCTTATCTCCTTGCACGCGTTGGACTTTTCCTTGAATTTTTTCATCCTTTCTATCGTCTTTCTTTCCTCCCGACGCTCCTTACTGATTGACCACTGATTCTTGATGTTTTTGATTTTCGCAACGAATTTCCTTCCTGATGTTAGTTAGTCTTTAGCAATGGAATGCAATGTTCTTCAACTTCTAGTCGGTGCTACACTTGTGACTTAATGCGACATATCTAAGGATGAAACATGGCAAGAAGGGAGATGCAACAGATTGGTAGACAGATCTATTGTGAGAGACTAGCTGTGGAAGGCTATGTAGCTACATGTCCTCCACTTGCAAGGCCGTCTACGTAAGAAGTGGCAAGATACCCTCGTATGTGATTTTCTGGTGCACAGCATTGCTTGCTCATGAAGCACATTTCCTGAAGTGTGCCTTCCCTTAAGTATTTCTTTCCTCCCAATTTCCCGTTCCGAAGTATTGTGATAACAGGCCGATGAACGTGAACGAGGTCAACTGCGATATAATTAGTCAGATATGAAGCGAAGACTTCGGTGGAGGCAAAATATGGACCCACTGTGCTAGTGTGATGGCCATTTCCTATTTGCAGAACAGATCGATACGAGTGAAGCGAAAGATCCTTCTGTATACTGAGAAATATGTCGAGAATTTAAATGACGCAATCTTTGATTTTGGTGTGAGACGAGATCAATTGGTAGGCGGTGTGCCAGCGAGACCAATGTCGGATATTGTGCTCCCCGTTGCTGAGAGATGTGTCGACGAATCGTTTCGAGATGAGAGGGAACCGATCATGGAGCTTTGCGTAGCTCATTGAGGCAGACTTGGCAAACAAGGAGAGAGCAGTGGGGACATCTGTGCCCCACCATCCCTCGCTTCTGTCCACAAGAAGTGCACTTGATCTTCTTTTGGTGCTTCTCCTTTGCCCAGAACTCAGAGTGAAGGCACGAATCCTGCTTTTCCTTTTGCGTAGTAGCGTTCTCATCGACCCAAATCTTCTCCTGCTTGTCTCGCTCCTCCTTCTCTCGTCGTTCCTTTTCCAATGACCTCGCCTTCTCCTCAGCTTCCTTAGCCATAGCCCTAGCCTCCGCCCTTGCCTGCTCTTTATCCTTGCGACGTTGCACCTCCTCCACAAACTGCTTTCGCCAAGCTTCCTCAGCTTCTTCTTGCTCGCGACGCATCTTTCGCATTTCTTCGTAATCGATATCCGGCTCGCGAGGACCACCGTCGAAACCGTCGAAACCGAACGTGAACCCGCCGCCGGGAAAACCGAAGGATGGAGCTCCGCGACGGCGTCTCTCACCAAATAATCTCATGAAATCTTCAAAGAGTTCGTCCTTTACCTCGCCGTCCTCTTCATAGTCGAAGTAGGAATCATCGTCGGAATCAAAAGGACTGCGGCCGGGTCGTGGAGTGGATCGAGGCGCGGATCTGGCGTCGTAGATTGCTCGGGATCGCTCGTTCTTGAGGGTTTCGTAGGCAAGCGCAATCTAGAAAAATCAAACTTCTTAGCAGTTGGATTTTATGTGTGATATAGGGACATGGGTGGCTCACCTTTTGGAAATTGGAGGTAGCATCTGGGTTGTCAGGATTCTTGTCTGGATGATGAACCAGAGCAAGACGTCTGTAGGAAGAAGTAATGTCCTGAATAGTGGCTGATTTGTCGACCTCAAGGGCCTCGTAGTAGTCGAACGCCGGTGGTGAAGGCATCTTGCAACAGGCGGCTGTTTGGCGGTGTGGGAGAAGAAGGGAGTTATTGTAGTGTAGAAGGTGTAGAGAGGCGAAGGAAGACGGGAATTTCGCTCTCCTTGGCTGGAATGACGAAGATGGATGGGAGTTAAAAAGGAATTTTTGAGAAGAAAAAAAATTTGTGGAAAGAAAAGTGCTAGAAATTTGAAGGTGAAAGAAAAGAGTTGGATTTGAATTCAGACTGGCAGGGGTGGACGCGTTTAGCACGGACCTCCTCGCCAATTCACGTGATTAGGTCTTGACCTTACCTTACCTACCTCTCGCTCCATTTCACTCTCCCTTCTTCGTTTCTCACTTCAAAATGATATCGAAGAGCGACGAACGTCCAGATTCGTCGTAAGACTAAAAGTACGGATAAATTCCAGGCTCTTGGGCGGTTCAGCCTTGCACCGACCCTGGCCTGTAACGTTGCTGCACACTGGCTCGGCATGTCGATCCCTGAACTTACTGCTTACTCCCCGCCCTCGTGACGCCGTGACTAGGTAGCTCGCGTCAGGTACGCCCTTTGAATTTGTCACAAGATGTGAAGTAGCAGGTAGGTATATATTCCTCGGAATACGTTCAATTTCTTCTGTCTACACTCCAAATACGTCCAGAAGTGAATTCTCAGCCATGGCAACTGAAACAGCCCCGATCAACAACGAAGTCGCCCTCCTCTTCAAGTCCCTCCACAAGCCAGGAGATCCCGTACTCCTGGCGAATATCTGGAATGAAGCCTCGACGACCGCCCTTATCTCCCTCAATGAGAAATCCCCCCACCTTGTCAAAGCCCTCGCGACAACCTCGTTCGGCATAGCCAACACTTTCTCGGTGGCAGATTCAGACCTCACTTTCAACCAAAGTCTCACAGCCCTTCAGAAAATCGCACCTGTCGCGCGCTCTGCGGGTCTACCATTGACAGTCGACCTTCAAGACGGCTACGGCGAGTTTCTCGATCAAGCAGTCCTTCGAATCATACATGCCGGCGCAGTAGGCGCCAATATCGAGGACTCATACCCGGAAAAGGGATTTGGTGATGGCGTGAACTGTTTGAGGAGTGTGGAGGAGTCGGCGGAGAGGATAAAACTTGCATTGAAGTACGCGAAGGATGCGGGGCTCCCAGATTTCGTGATCAATGCAAGGACGGATGTGTTGAGGTTGATGCCAAGTCCAGAGGGATGGAGTAGGGAGATGGTGTTGAAGGAGGCGGCGAAACGGGGTAAGGCCTTCCTGGAAGCTGGTGCTACATGTGTTTTTGTCTGGGGTGGTGCTGCTGGAGTGGTTACCCAGGAGGAGGTCAAGTTCTTGCTCAAAGAGTTTGATGGAAAGCTGGCTGTCAAATTGGCGGATGGGAAGGATGGCCTTTCTGCGAAGAAAGTGGCGGAGCTAGGCGTGTGCCGAATCAGCATGGGCGCTGGCCTCTACACCGATGACATGGACATTCTTCAGAAGAACGCCGAAAGGATCTTGAAGGGTGCTCAGCTTTGGAATGAGGAGAAGTAATCAACAATCAGCAAGAACGCAAATTTTACCGAACGTTTTTGGACATCACGATTAGTAAAAGAGAAACAAGGTTTTCAGCGCCAAGTAGCGAACGACGACGGAATTTTCAATTCATGTAAACTATCTACATATCTCGACCAAGTGGTCACTGTCCCTCCTCCCCCTACATTCATCTCTTCGTCCTCTTCGATCTTCTCACCTCCTTCCCCCCGTCCTCCATCTCGTACACCTTTCTCTTCTCCTTCACCCTTGACCTTGTTCTCATCCCATCCTCAACTAGCTGCAACGGCGATGCCTTCGGGCCATTAGCCCAAAGGTGCATCTTCCCCAGATGGCTCTTGAAGCTCTCATCCGGTCCCTGCTCCCCACAGGGGCATCTCTTCTTCTTGGCCGAAGCCGTCAAGAAGTACTCGTTCCAATTTTTCGTTGCTTCCTTCTTCCAATCTCCGTTCTCGTCCGAGTATTCCCGGACTCGTTCCAGCGCGTTGATCCAAGATTCAACGGCAATCATCTCCTTGTTCTGGAGTGCGAGGTCAACGGAGGAGAGGAATCTGGCGAATAGTTCCGTCCGAAAAGAGGGCGAGCCGACTTGGTCGAGGCCATGGGTGAGGAGAGAGGACAAGGCGTGGCATGAGATGGGAGTGATGAAGTCGATTGAGACCAGGAAACCTCCGTGGAGGGTAAAGACGGAATGGAGGCATCCGACTGGTAAGTAAATGCTTTCGGCTGAAGATGTCTTGAAGATCATCCCGCCTTCTAGCTTCCGTCCGATTCGCGTGAGCTTGGCTTTTTGGCCCTCGGCCGATGACATGAGTTTGAGGTTGTGGGAAGTGGGAGGGAAGACCAACCAGAGCTTGGTGCATTTGCCCATTGGTGCGGAGATGCCGTCGGCGGAGTCGATATGGAGGTCGGTGTGGCAGTATTTGGGTGTGAGGAGGAGTTGCTGGTTCGTCTCGTCATGCGGCTCAACGAACTCGGAGAGCGATAGGGGCGCAGCGAAGGAGAATTCTGGCAGACTCTCAATGTCCAGTCCGATGACAGAAATTGGGTTGGCGCGGTTGGGCTCGTAGAGCTGGGTGATGGCGATGCGTGGGTCGGATTTGGAGTCTGCTTCCCCGCGGCGGTAAGAGGTGAAGGATGGGGATGTTCCTGCGGCTTTGCTGGATTCGAAGAGGTCGAGGGTGGAGAGGATGAGGCTGGTGCCGCTTGGTGGCTCGGTGTTCCAGGATTCTGCGGAGGAGAAGAGGCGGGGGAGCGTGGTGGTGGAGGAGGTCCAGAGGGCTTGAACTTCTGCTGGGACGTTGTCGGGGGTGCTGAGGGGGATGGAGAGGAGGGTCTTGAGTATCGAGGGGTTGAAGCCTTCGAGTTGAGCGAGGAGAGTTTCCGGGATGGTGGTAGACATCTTGACGATGAGATGAGATTAGTAACGAAGTTGGTTTGAAAGCGGAATGGGCTTGAAGCTTGGAGAGAAGTAGTAAACGAAGTGCAGTTTCTTGAAGTCGGTGATGGTCAAAGGAGGAAAGTAAAAAGAGTGGGAAGTAACAGTTTGAATCTATAGGAAAGGAGGAAAGCACTGGCATTGTCTCGATTTCTCAAAGGAAATTTTTGGGCTTGCTATTGTGAGCATTGAAAGAACACTGGTAGGGGAGGTTACAATGGGTGTTTGGATTTTGGACGACAATAGGGGGAACAATACTTGGGCGCAATAGAGATTTTGGATGGATACTGTAGCATTGCCCGCGAACAGAGGTTTTGAAATGATTCTTATTATTGCTCTTGTATCTTGCAGTTTATTGATTCAATCGTAGACGATGACCCAGTGTAGGTGCTAAGGTCGGGAGGACTGGAAAAGGGGTAGAGTCACGTGATAGTCAATGAGTCCTTTCTTTCCTTCGCAATGTAACTGCTTTTCTTGCATACGAGGAACTCCAAATGAAGACTTAACCAATTTATCTTCTATCATTCATCCTCAAGTATGACCGCAATCCCCCAGCATCCAAGGACGGCCTTCGCAAGGCGTCGCATCGTCTATCCCTTCTGCTATGCACAGCCACCCTCATCAATCGGGACGCTCCAGAGTATTATTTTCTCCTTGTCCACTATCATTTGTAACTGTAGGTTTCACAGGGGGTGGCCTATTAAGAATATACTCTTGTTCTGATGTTGTTGAAACTAGGTGTAGATTCTAAGAGGTTACAGGTGCGAGAGAGCCGTTATAGGTCTCTCCTGCACCTGGTTGCCTAATCGGGTTAAGCCCGATCAGGTTCTTGTTCCCTTGTTCCGACAGTAGCATTCTCGCCATTCTCATTGCTCTCGTAGTCTTCGTTCCCATCATCGCCTTCATCCCAATCCTCCTCCAATGCCCTCGTGAACTCCTACTTCTCCAGATCCTCTTGCCGATAGTCTATCTCTGCAATCTGCCTCCTAGCGTCTTCACCTAGACCGCCCTCTTGACCTTGGTTAGCACCAGGATTCCCTCCATTTCCGAAAGCCACCAAACTCGGGTTTTCCATCCCAACACTTCCAATCTAATCAACTACCTCAGCAACACCATCTGCAGAACCATCCGACGGAGGGTTTCCGACATAGCCGCTGGCTTCATGCCGCTCTTACTCTTCCTTGAGTTTGTTACTAGTTGCTTCCGCCTTAGGTATCTGCTTGGCCCGCAGATACAGATAGCTGTCAGACGGGAAATCGGTCTTCATCAACTTCCCATCCCTCTCAATACAAAGCACATCGACATCGACAATGAACTGCTTGATGCCGTCCGTTCTAATCATAGGGGAGATGAAAAGAATGCCCAGATTTTCAAATTAGACAGGCCTCGGGAAGGTGCCAATACCAGAGAATAATCGTGGGAGACTAAGGGGTGGATATGGGCTGGGGAATCGGTACTCCGAAGAGGCAGAAACACTAACGTCGACACGGCTTGAGCTACGTCGGAAGACTTCAATAATGTCACCCGTATCCGCAAATCAAAAAAATCGGTTCCATGCCTCATCTGCCTCCCTCGGTTTCTCTTGGATCTTGTACATTCGCATTGGTTTTAAAGGACCAGCGAAGTTTTTCTTGAGCTTCTCTAAGGCTAGATCCCTCGATTTGAACTGGCAAGATGCATGGGGTGTGCTGGCTGGCTTAAATTGTGGGAAGAAGTTCTACACTTAGGAAGAAGTGGCCCTCGTTTCAACTTCTCCAAAGAGCTTTGAGGAAGCATCATGATTAAATTGTTCTGGTCCTGCTGGAACAATCGGAGACAGGGATTCTTTCATTAACAGAACAGTAGTCGCTTCTTGAATTGTGCTGCTGCCTGATATGTAATCAAACACTGCATCTTAAATTCTGCATTCCTTTGTTTTTCTCTAATCCTGCGTTGAAAAATCAAGCCTGAATTTCCTCATCATCCAGAAACACCTGGTCTCCCTCATCTCCC
>Ga0302325_10026855_pt1 | contig 11951 bp, 9 predicted proteins | sample Palsa_T0_2_FD_201948 | JGI IMG/M metagenome (GOLD analysis project Ga0302325, IMG submission 201948) | Peat permafrost microbial communities from Stordalen Mire near Abisko, Sweden - Palsa_T0_2 | ecosystem: Environmental > Terrestrial > Soil > Palsa > Peat permafrost | place: Sweden: Abisko... | reverse complement strand
CCGCGAGGGATCTGCTGTTCCGACTTTTTCCGCAGCCTGTTCAGCCGTGCCGAAAGCTGCCGCCAAATCGTGGGCTTTAGCCCCTGCGGTACCTCGGTCTCTGCCGTTGCGGAATTTATGAGATGAGTTTTAGATGAGTTCGACCTATCGAATCCACGAATTCCCAAACTAAGGAGCCAGCCATGGCAGTCAAACCGATTCCCGATGGATACCACTCAGTCACCCCTTACCTGACCGTGGATGACCCCGGCGAGGTGATCGATTTCCTGAAGAAGGCGTTCGACGCGCAAGAGACCTACGCGATGCGTGATTCCAGCGGCAAGATCCGCCACGCCGAGGTCAAAGTCGGCAACTCGATGCTCATGCTCGGCGGAGCCCAAGGCGAATGGAAGGCGCGCCCGGGCAACTTCTATCTGTACGTCGAAGATGTGGACGCGGTTTACAAGAAGGCGATCGCAGCCGGCGGAAAGTCCATCAGCGAGCCCGCGAATCAGTTCTACGGCGACCGCCACGGCGGCGTGCAGGATTCCCAGGGGAACACCTGGTGGGTTGCGACCCACATTGAAGATGTTTCTTCCGAAGAACTGGAGCGCCGCGCCAAAGAAGCGCAGCATACACAGGCGGCCTCGGCAGAAGCAAAGAAGTAGAACTGGTGAGTCTGTGTGCCTCTGTTGACTTCCTCGCCGCAACTAGCAACCGCCGGGTCGGCGGACAAGTGTGGAGTGCCTGCAATCGAGTCCCGCCTGGCGGGACGGCGACAGGATAGCCCAGCACGCAGCGGGGTCCCCGGTTCGCCGCTTTTGGGCGAACTGGGGAGCCGGAGTGCTGGGTACGCTGTATTTTCCAACTTTGGCCCCTTTAGGGGCGGCACAATCGGATGTCAACAGAGCCAGTCTGCATTAGAACTGCCGAATCAGTTGGCCTGGATTGCCTTCGTTCTCTCGTGTAGTGAATCAGAAAGTCGTTTACCAACTATCCGACGTCCCGTTGCCCGCAAGGAAGAACGGCAACGCATTGGCGGAAGTGCGTTCCCGGTTGTTATAATTCACCTGCCGCAGCACTCCACACTCAGCGATTTCCCGCTCCGTGGCCAGGTAGCTCAGCTGGTAGAGCGCAGCCCTGAAAAGGCTGGCGTCGGCGGTTCAACTCCGTCCCTGGCCACCACTAAACCTAACAACTTAGCAGCAACCAGAAACATACAGTTTTAGCCGTGCGAACTATACGCGAACATTGCGTTCGCTTCGTTGCACGGCTGCATCAGCTTCCACATTTCCCGCGCCGTGCTGCCGGTCCTGGCGATGTGCTTCCGGGCCAGCTTCGCATAACTGTGCCTCGTCACAATCCTGTCCGGCTGTGAAATCGACAACTTCGCGGGGCGGTCGCAAAGTCGGTCTGCTATAACTTGGTTGCCACGTTTGACCTGTTTCGCCTCTGGCTCGGAGCCGTGCTTCGCGGGTGTGGGACGCGCCGCAGTCTGATGCTCGAAAACCTCGCTCTTCGCCAACAACTCGCCGTCTTCAAACGCAAGCAACCGAGGCCAAGACTGGGAGCCATGGACAAACTCTTCTGGGTCGTAGCTCGCCGGTTCTGGGCTCACTGGAAAAAGGCACTCGTTATCGTCCTCCCGGACACGGTTGTGCGCTGGCATCGATCCGGATTCAAACTGTACTGGGCCATGCTCTGCAAAGTGCGAAAACCGCTGGGCGGTGGCCGCAGGATCTCCAAGCAGATCCGTGAATTGATCTTTCAAATGGTGGCTAACGATCCAAGTTGGGGTGCGCCTCGCATCCATGGCGAACTCCTGATGCTCGGCTTCGACGTGTCGGAAACCTCCATTTCCCGCTGGATGAAACGAGCGCCCAAGGACCCTCAACCCGCGAAGCGCTGGCTGGCCTTTCTGCGCAATCATCGGGAGGCTATCGCTGCCATGGATTTCTTCACCGTCCCCACTCTCACCTTTGGGGTTCTGTACTGCTTCTTCATCATCGCCCATGATCGCAGGCGCATTCTGCACTTCAACGTCACTCGCCATCCCACCAGCAACTGGATCGTGCAGCAGTTGCGACAAGCTTTTCCCTACGATTCCGCGCCCAGATTTCTCCTCTTCGGACCATGACGCGAAGTATGGCTTGGAAGTGTCAGCGTCGATCCTCTGAAGATGACACCGGTTCGCACGGCGATTCAGAGTCCCTGGCAGAATGGCGTCGCCGAGCGTTGGGTCGGAAGCTGCCGCCGCGACTTGCTCGACCACGTGATCGCATTGGATGAGCGCCATCTGAAGCGACTGCTCTCCCGGTACGTTTCCTATTATCACGACGACCGCACCCACCTCGGGCTGGACAAGCAAACGCCGGCTGGCAAGGCACGCTCTCTGGAAAAGGGTATTGTGATTTGCCAGCAGCGGATGGGCGGGCTGCATCACCGCTATGACTGGGCTGCTTGAATCGGCTGTGCGCAAGCTTTCATTTGTCTGGGCCCACGACAGAAGTGTCCGCTCATTCAGCCGGTTACAAAGAAGCCCCGCGTGTCTGGCCATTCAAACACCACAGACAAGTTAGGTTCTTAGGTTCTGATGTGAGGGAACTTTTGAGTATGCACTGCTCATAGTGCGTTTTTGGATTGTGGTGAGGCGCAGGTTGTCGCTCGTCAAAAACTAGACGTCGCGCGGTTTTTTTTCGCCGGAAACCTTCAGTATACTGTTATCGGCCTACAAAGGTGGACAAGTCAAAAATCCAGGCGAAAGGGGAAATTACGATGTCGTTAGAAACCCTATTGACACCATTAGCAAAGGTGCTGTTAGACCCGTATGGACCTAAGAAGTGGAATCCGCCCGTGGAGATACCGCTCACCGGGCTGAGCGACTGGCATTTGATGCGTCGTGACGCCGGTACGGAGGATGGTCCGATTCCGTGGGCGGTGCCCTTCCTGATTTCGGTAGTAACCACCCAGGAGGCCGCATCTGCAATGAAGAATACGGAGGCGGCACAACAGATAATAGCGACCGGGGAGATAGCGATCTCGCAGTTCTTAGACGACTACTGCGGAACGCCCCCCAGGCTCATCCCCTGGCCTTTTCCTGGACCGCCGCCCTGGACTTCGGTGATCGCATCTCAACTTGTGACGGCAGCCCATACGCTCCAAGGCGGAAGCCTTCAGACGGCCTTGATTCAGCTTTCTGGCCGGGTTCTTGACAGGGTTGCGCTTAACCCACAACCGCTTCCACCGGGGCCCACCGATGCCCGGTCTGCAAGGAAGCGGGCCGGATGATTTTTCATCCAAGCCTGGTGCCCCACCCAAGCCTCTTTTGCTTGGGTGGGATAATTCTCGGACTCCAAGCCCAACCGAAAACAATTCAGCTTCAAGCCAAAGTTGCTAAGAAGTATCCCAACGTTTGTTACGCGGAACCGTCCCCGACGGTTGCAATAATCTTCTACACCGTAACTCCAGACGTTCACCACAGCACGCTGATAGAAAATCGCACGTCCACGGAGTCGACTCCCGTCAGTGCAACTGTGACGGACCAAAACGGCAATACCTCGCAAGTCAATGGGACGGAACAGACCACGACAACCACCTCGACAGCGGTGCCTTACTCAGGAGATTGCCCGGAACTCCGTTGAAAGTCAGCGACTCTCGACCATTATGGGCTACGCAACCATCGCTTCCTCGGCAACCGCCTTCTTCGAAACCGTGTTGGCCAGCGCGGTCAACAACGCTGGAATCTCGCGAGTAGCCTTGCACCTTGCGAAACTGGCGTTCGGCCACCAGCAGTCCGGAGCCGACGTTCGATGTGGTCGCCGGCATGCCAGCGTTTCACGTTGCGGCAGACCGTCTCCACGAACGACAGGGTTTCTATGACCTCGCTTTGCTTTTCGGCGCGGCGATACTGCTTCTGCACCTTAATTCAATAGTATCCTGCGCAGGTATTACAGCGATCGTCCAGGTTCCGTCCTCCTTGGCACCCTTCAAGTCTAAGTTCAGCGTCGGTTCACGGTCCTTACTGCCGAACGCAAGATGAAGCTTGTCGCCCTTTCCGTCAAAGTGAAACTGATCCGCAATGCCCACTGAAACTGAAAAAGGCAGGAGCACTGCATCTGAAGCAAACGCCCCGGCCGTGCTTCCTGCGGCTGATGACGCACCGCGCGCGCTCATGACGGTTGCGGCGCTTGCCGAGATACGGGAAGAGGATATTTGGCTTGCCAAACAGAAAAGCAAACGCACCCGGCGAGCGTACAAACTCGACGTGCAGCATTTCATGCGCACGCTGAATATCCAATCCTATGACGAGTTGCGCCAGGTAGACCATCGCGCTGTCATCGCGTGGGAGCGCATCATGCGCGAAATCGATAAGGCCGCGCCCTCCACCATGCGGCGCCGACTCGCGGCGCTTTCCAGCCTGTTCAAGCACCTCGTGCGCCATGACCATACCGAGAAAAACCCGGTGGGCGAGGTCGAGCGGCCGGCCATCAACCGCGAGGAAGAAACCACCCTCGCCTTCTCCAAAGGGCAGGCGCGCAAGCTCCTCGACACGCCCAGCCGATGACACCGTGGAAGGGCTCCGAAACCGGGCCATCCTGTCCGTGGGCCTGCAGGTTGGGCTTCGCCGTGCCGAAATCGCGGCGCTCAAAGTGGGCGACCTGCACCAGAACCGGGGGTTTGATTCGTTGCGTGTCGTGCGTAAAGGCGGGCAGCACGAAGTATTGGCCATCAATCCGCAGACGGCGCAGCGAATTAGGAGTTGTTTTGAGAAGGCGGGGCCCGGGACCGATATCGATGGGCCGATGTTCCGGCCGCTTCGCCGCAATCGCAAGAACCAGGTAACACGGCCGGGCGATGAATCCGGACGCCATCGACCGCGTGGTGCGCAAGTTTGCCGCGAAGATTGGGCTGGACAGGGGTTATTCAGCGCACTCGATGCGGGCGACCTTCATCACCACGGCGCTGGAAAACGGCGCGCAGTTGGAGGACGTTCAGCGGGCAGCAGGCCACCGCGACCCCAGCACCCCTAAGCTCTACGACCGCCGGGGCTATAATTCGGAGAAGGCGGCGAGCTTTTTCGCAACCTACCAGAGTACTGAGATACAGTATCCGGATCAATTAATTGATGCCATTGGTGACTGTCAGGCCAAGTGTCAAAGAGATCCTGTGATCTGCAGCGCAGTGCCTACCAATGCAGATTTTGTTACGCTGTATGTGGACTTCCGTCCTTTGACTAACGCCAACCAGGAGTCGTGCTCCGCTACTAACCGTCATCTTCGAACCGGAAACCCCACTCGAGATTTTCGAACGGACGCGCACTCGCAAACTCCAACTCTCGCGCCTGGTGATCTTCTTCATGTACCCGAGGACCATGCCAACCGGAGCGCGAAGTGACGAACCGCTGACCTATCGTCCTCAGCCCGGGTACTTTCCCGTGATGTAGCCTTCCAGGTGCTGGATCGTCTGCTCCTGACCCGCAATGATCCACTTCACCAGATCACCAATAGACACCACGCCCATCACTGTTTCACCCTCCAGCACCGGAAGATGGCGAATGTGGCGGTTGGTCATGATGGCCATACACTCGTCTACCGTTTGTTGTCGAGTTACGAAGATCACAGGGCTGGTCATGATCTCCCGGATTGGAGTCTCCTTCGAGGAGCGTCCTTTGAGGACGACCTTGCGCGCATAGTCGCGCTCGGAGACAATTCCAGCCAGCTTGCCCTCGGACATGACAAGCAACGCTCCGACCCCCTCCTTGGCCATCTTCTCAATCGCTTCGTAGACTGTCTGCTCGGGGGTCACCGACAACACTACGTTTAAAGCTTTCCGCCTCAGAACAGATTCGACCGTGTCAGTAAGCTTCATTGGCAAGTCCTGTCAGTCTGCCATACTACCACGCAAAGCGGGACTTGGAGGCTGGCATCGGAAGCGGTCGGTAATGTTGGCGGGGAGCTGCCCATGATAGGCAAGGGTCAATGATTCCGGCATGGTGCAATTGAGCTACGCTCTCCCACCCCGGAACAGATATAGCCATTACCCAGCTCCCCAAGGCTGAATTGTAGGGTGAGTTAGTATAAAATTTTCTTCCAACTGACCCATTACCTGGCATCCGAATGCTCAAAGAACGCTCTTTGGGGCTCTCATGGCGACGAATTAGAACTCATCAAATCATCTCATGCACGCAACCGATCGCTGGGCGCTCCCCTTGCTCACTTCGGGGGTTCGACATACCTGAGACCACGACAGCCCGTCACGACTTAGCTCAACCACCCGAGCAGCGTCAATCTGCACGCAGGGTCTTCCGAACTGCTTGCCCTCGGCGCGTGCATTCTGCAGCCCGGCCTTGACTCGCTCCCGAATCAGCGACCGCTCGAACTCAGCCATGGCGCCGATGATCTGGAACATTAGGCGCCCGGATGAAGTGCTCAGGTCCGAGGTTTCCCGGAAGCTGCCAAAGGCCACTCCGGACCGCAGGGGGCACGGATAAAGGAATCCGTGCCCTTGTGAAGGCCGTCGCTCGAAGGCGGCGTTGAACCCGCTTCAGTTCCTTACGGAGCTGAAGTGTAGGTGTATTGGTTGTACAGCCACTGACCATTGATCAGCGAATACATGGTCACATAGACGGTGCTGCCATCGGTCGGCAGGCCGCTTACTTTGGCTGAGAACACGGTCGTGGGCAGGGTCTGCGACTGGTGATACTGGTTGCCACCCGATGTTGAACCCACATCAATCCAGTAGGCTGATGCCAGATCGCAGCCATCCCACTGGAAGGTCACCGAAGCGCCGGTCAAAGTGGAATTGGGCTGCGGGCTTTCGACAATTGCCGGCGCCAGGAAAGGCGTGTCATTCAGCAGTATTGATACGTCGTTGCTATCGGGGTTCGCCACCGCCAGGTCAGGCTTGCCGTCGCCGTTGAAGTCTGCCACCGCCGCTGCTTGGGAACCTGAGCCCGCGCCGAGGTTTATCGCCGCCTGGAAGGTGCCGTCGCCATTACCCAGAAGAATGCTCACGTTGTTGCCGCCGGTGTTTGGCACCGCCAGGTCGAGCTTGCCGTCGCCGTTGAAGTCTCCCACCGCCCCCGTGTCTGGCACTGAGCCCACGCCGTAATTCACCGCTGCCTGGAAGGTGCCGTCGCCCTTGCCTAAAAGCACGCTCACGTTGTTGCTACCGTAGTTTGGCACCGCCAAGTCGGGTTTGCCGTCGCCGTTGAAGTCGCCCACGGCCACCGAGTAGGGCTCTATGTCCGCGCCGTAGTTCACCGCCGCCTGAAAGGTGCCGTCGCCCTTGCCCAGCAGCACGCTCACGCTGTTGGCGCCGTTTGCCACCGCCAGGTCGAGCTTGCCGTCGCCGTTAAAGTCCCTCACGGCCAACTGGTCGAGAGATCCAGGCACGCTATAGTTCACCGCTGGCCGGAAGGTGCCGTCGCCGTTACCCAGAAGCACGCTCACGTTGCCGCTCTGGTTATTTGCCACCACCAGATCCAGCTTGCCGTCGCCGTTGAAGTCCCCCACCGCTACCGACCGGGGAGTGTCGCCCACGCCGTAGTCAACCGCCGCCTGGAAGGTGCCGTCGCCATTGCCTAAAAGCACGCTCACGTTGTTGCCTTCGTAGTTTGCCACCGCCAGGTCCAGCTTCCCGTCGCCGTTGAAGTCCCCTACCGCCACGCAGGTGGGAGCTGAGCCCGCGCCGTACCTGGCCGCCGCCTGGAAGGTGCCGTCGCCGTTGCCCAGCAGCACGCTCACAGTGTTGCCACCGAAGTCTGTCACCACCAGGTCGGGCTTGCCGTCGCCGTTGAAGTCCCCCACCGCCACCCTGTTAGGATAGTTAGGATAGTCGCCCACGCTGTAGTTCACCGCCGGAAGAAATGACATGGGCGAGGGGATGTTCGCGTTGTACGCCGTGTAGGTGTAGCCGGTGTTCAGCCACTGTCCGCCCGCAAAAGAGTACAGCGTGACGTACACCGGAGTGCCATCCGTCGGCAGACCATTGACCGTCACGGTCAGGACGTTGCCCAGGCTCTGCGACTGGTAATATTGATGGCCGCCAACCGTACTTCCCACATCCAGCCAATAGTCCGACGCTCCCGCCCCCGCCGTCCAGTCGAAGGTTACGGTGCTGCCGGCGAAGGTCGAACCTGGAGTCGGCGTGGTGAGGACACCTTGCGCCAGAATCGAGTTAAACGCCGTGTAGGTGTATTGGTTGTAAACCCACTGCCCGTTAATCAGCGAGTACATGGTCACGTAGACTGTGCTGCCGTCGCTGGGCAAGCTGGTGACCGCGGCTGACAGCGTAGTCGTAGGCAGGATGTTGGACTGATAGTAGTTGTTGCCGCCGGCGCTGTTTCCCACATCGATCCAGTACGCCGTCGCCTGGTTACAGGGTGTCCACTGGAAGGTTACCGAAGGGCCGCTCAGCGTGGAGTTGGGAGCCGGACTGAACACCATCGCCGGTTGCGAGTAAGTCGACGCGTTCAGCAAAATTGATACGTTGTTGCTACCGGGGTTTGCCACCGCCATGTCCGGCTTGCCGTCGCGGTTGAAGTCCCCCACCACCACCGAGATGGGACTTGTGCCCACGCCGTAGTTCACCGCCGCCTGGAAGGTGCCGTCGCCGTTGCCCAGAAGCACGCTCACGTTGTTACCACTATCGTTGGTCACCGCCAAGTCGAGCTTGCCGTCGCCGTTGAAGTCCCCCACTGCCACTGAGGTGGGACTCGATCCCACTGCGTAGTTCACCGCCGCATGGAAGGTGCCGTCGCCTTTGCCCAGGAGCACGCTCACGTTGTTGCTATCGGAGTTTGCTACCGCCAGGTCGAGTTTGCCGTCGCCATTGAAGTCCCCTACCGCCACCGAGAATGGGTCCCTGCCGGTGCCGTAGTTCGTTGCGGCCTGGAAGGTGCCGTCACCCTTGCCCAGTAGCACGCTCACGTTGCCGCCAGCATCGTTTGCGACCGCGAGGTCAGGTATGCCGTCCCCGTTGAAGTCCCCCACCGCTACCGAGATCGGCTCACCGCCGGTGCCATAGTTCGCCGCCGTCTGGAAGGTGCCGTCGCCCTTGCCCAGGAGGATGCTCACGTTGTTGGTACCCCCGTTTGCTACCGCGAGGTCAGGTATGCCGTCCCCGTTAAAGTCTCCCACGGCTACAAAGAAGGGATCTGTGCCCACGTCGTAGTACACCGGTGCCTGAAAGCTGCCATCGCCGTTGCCTAATAGCACGCTCACGATTCCGCTGTTCCCGCCACCGGGGTTTGCCACCACCAGGTCGAGTTTGCCATCGCCGTTGAAGTCCCCCACCGTCACCGACCAGGGATTCGGACCCGCGGCATAATTCAGCGCTGGTTGGAAGGTACCGTCGCCGTTTCCCAGAAGAACGCTCACGGTGTTGCTCGCCTCGTTTGCTACGGCCAGGTCGAGCTTGCCATCGCCGTTGAAGTCCCCCACCGCTACCGAGATGGGACTTGTGCCCACGCCGTAGTTCACCGCCGGAAGAAACGACGCCGGCGGAGGAGACTGCGCCAAAACTGTATTCAAGCAAACGACAAGCATGGTAATGACCACGCCAGTCGAGCGGGCGAACTTACCTCTTGCGCGGGCCAAGGTCTGTGCGGTCTGGATCAGTTCACGTACACCAGTTCCCATGGGAGTAAACCTCGCTTTCATGAGCGCACCATGCGCCTCTTCGCCGAGTGGATCAATACTCAGGGGATCATTTGGAGGTCAGTTCTAGGTCAGCGGCTAAGCGGCTCAAAAGCCAGGAGTTACACCCAGATGTCATCATGAACAACCTTGCGCGGAAGTCGGCGTGATAGTGGATATCGTCAGGGACAGAGGCACCATCGTTGGCATATAAACTTACATAGTTGGCTATTCAACGCGCCGGGGAAAGTTGGACGAGTAAAAGCAACGCCCTTTTTGTCGATTCTTCTCCGACTTCGAAGACCTGCACCGCGAGGATGTAGCAGTCATCGGCTCCGAGATCGATAAGAACTTCTTCCCGGCGCATAACAGTATTGGCAAGACGATTCTGGTTGACGGCGTTTCCTGCCGGGTCATCGGGGTGCTGGAAAAGCGCAAGGGCCAGATCATTCAGGACGTGGGAACCGCCGATCGGGTGGTCAAAGTTCCTTACTTCTCCTATCGCAAGCACTACCCTGCTGACGATGAGCACTTCATAGGTGCTGAAGCTTATCTCGGGATACAAGGACGCCGCCGAGGACGAGATCCGCGGTCTTTTGCGCCGCCGCCGCAACGTGCCCTTCAACAAGCCCGACAATTTCGGCATCACCAGCGCCGAAGCCATTGCCGACAACTTCCGCCAGATCATGAGCACCGTAGCGCTGATGACCATCGTCGTCAGCTCCATTGGCCTGCTGGTGGGAGGCGTGGGCGTGATGAACATCATGCTGATGTCGGTGACCGAGCGCACCCACGAGATCGGAGTGCGCAAGGCTATCGGAGCTAGGCGAGGCGACGTCGTCCGTCAGTTTCTGACCGAGGCTGTCGTCCTCACCGGACTGGGTGGATTGGCGGGAGTACTGTTGGGCGTTGCAGCGACCGCGTGCCTGCCCTTCATTTTCCCATCGATGCCAACTTCTGTGCCCATCTGGGCCGTCATTGCCGCCGTGCTGATGGCCATGAGCGTTTGACTGTTCTTTGGGATGTATCCCGCCGTCAAGGCATCTCGCCTCGATCCCGTCGAAGTGTTGCGCTACGAGTAGGCAAGTGCCAACGCTGCCGCTTCCAGCCCGCTTTTTTTCTAACAAGAGGAACGGCGACGGTGAGACGGTTAACTTACCGCCATCAGCACGATTGGCGTTTAATAGCCCCACGACGCCATTTTCCATCCATGGCACGCAGGGAGTGTTGGAAGCGCGCAACGTGGGATGGAAATCGTTCGGCCACGCCTTCTACATCCAGGACGGCACCGAAACCGACAATAAACTCTAGGCCAACATCGGCATTTTGGCTCGCGCGGGATAGCTCGGGGATGAAGGAACCGCTCTGCATCTTCCCTGCGGAGCCATTGCCTGGCCTAATGGTAGTGGTGGTTCAGAGGTTCCCTAGGCCGCTCCATTGAGTTGCTGAGGATAGCAATTCCCGCATGGTATGTCTCTCGGCGCTGATCTGCGCCTGAAAAGAAAAAGCCGCCTCAAGGCTTAAACGTGTACGAAAGCCCCAACAACGGTACTGGGTCGCTGCGCATCCCTACGTTGTTAAGCTGAAACAGACCATTGGCATAGACCAAGAGATTCCGCTTGTCAAACGGCTTCCACTTTAGCCCGATACTGAAGTCAGTCGCTGTATACGATGCATTTAGCCTCTCGACGCCAGTTACCGAAATCGGCATATTCCGGCCGTTAACATAGTTGGGTATCTGAGTTGTGCCTGGTACCAGAACCGGCGAGTTTTGGAACTGGTATCCGAGAATGTCTGCCGCCGCAGTAACTCGCTGAACAACCTTCATATCGGCGCCGAGGTCGTATTGAAACCCACCCGGAAGCCGGGTCGAAGTGCTTCCCGTGGGTGTAGTTGACGCCGGAATAAGGACAGTACTGGTATTCCATATATAGCCGAGTCTTGCATGAGGTGAAATCCTCCACTGATAGGAGGCGACGACGAAGGGATTAAATCCATATGCCCCGGAGCCAAGGTAGTTAAGGGCATCTCCGGTAGCCAGGCGAATGAACATCCCGCCAGTAAAGTGAAAACGCTCCCCTTTGTAAAGCTCATACTTGCCGCTGAGAAGTACGTCTCCGACGCCACTGGCTGTGCCGGCCTTAGCCATGATGGGGAATAAAGCAGTAGTGGTGGTAGGAGTGGTGGTGTTCGGGTTGTTAACGATATATTCGGTTCCCGGGCCCGCGCTACTCTGGCCCACTCCGATGGAAACCCGTTCGATCGGAACCACCACCGAAACATCCAGACGGTCTGTAAGGCCGTACGTACCGACAATCACATACTGGTCCACCT
>Ga0302325_10026853_pt1 | contig 11951 bp, 7 predicted proteins | sample Palsa_T0_2_FD_201948 | JGI IMG/M metagenome (GOLD analysis project Ga0302325, IMG submission 201948) | Peat permafrost microbial communities from Stordalen Mire near Abisko, Sweden - Palsa_T0_2 | ecosystem: Environmental > Terrestrial > Soil > Palsa > Peat permafrost | place: Sweden: Abisko... | reverse complement strand
CAGTTGAGACGCTGACCGTCGCCGGGCTCAACCAGCCCGTCGAGATCCTTAGGGATAAATGGGGCATCTCGCATATTTATGCCAGGAATGAAGCCGATTTGTTTTTCGCCCAGGGCTACAACGTCGCGCACGACCGGCTGTTCCAGTTGGAGTTGTGGCGGCGGCAGGCTACCGGCACCGTCGCGGAGATTCTGGGGCGCAAGGAACTCAAGCGTGACATCGGCAACCGCCTGTTCCTGTTTCGAGGCGACCTGGTACAGGAGCTGAACTGGTATCATCCGCACGGCGCGGCCATTATTGAATCATTCGTAAACGGAATCAATGCGTACATTGCGGAGACCGGGCGGAGACCCGAGCTACTGACACCGGAATTCAAGATGCTGGGGATCAAGCCCGGCAACTGGACTCCGTCCGTAGTCATCTCCCGCTTCAACGGCCTGCTCGGGAACCTCAACCAGGAACTGGATCTGGCCTTGGCCGTTCGCACCCTGGGAGTCGAGAAGGTCAAGGATTTAAGTTACTTTCAACCGGCTAACCCAAAGCTGGAGATGGACCCCGCCATCGATGCCGCGCTGCTCTCGAGAGACATCCTGGAGCTTTATCAGGCCTACCGGGAGCCCATCAAGTTCACCGCGGACGAAGTGGCTTCCGCCTACCGCGATGAGTCGACCATTCTGGCGCGGCTGGATTCGGCGGTCGAGACACCTTCGGGCATCGGGAGTAACAACTGGGTAGTCGCCGGCAAGCTCACGGAGAGCGGCTACCCGCTGATGGCGAACGATCCACATCGGGTGCAGCAGGTCCCTTCACTTCGCTATTGGGTGCACCTGGTGGCGCCCGGGTGGAATGTGATCGGCGGAGGAGAGCCGGCTTTGCCCGGAGTTTCCATCGGACACAATGACTTCGGAGCATGGGGGCTGACCATCTTCGGAACCGACAGCGAAGATCTGTACGTGTACGACACCAATCCGGCGAATCCGTCGCAATACAAATACAACGGCGGATGGGAAGCCATGCGATCGATCAGCGAGACGATCCCGGTGAAAGGCGAAGCTCCCGTCACTGTGGAGCTGAAGTATACGCGCCACGGGCCGGTGGTTTACGAAGATCAGACTCATCACAAGGCGTATGCGGTACGCGCTGCGTGGCGCGAGACTGGCGGGGCGCCATATCTGGCGAGTCTGCGTATCGACCAGGCGCATAGCTGGACGGAGTTTCGGGATGCGTGCGGCTACAGCCGGATTCCGGCCGAGAACATGGTGTGGGCGGACGTGGATCGAAACATCGGGTATCAGGCAGTGGGGATCGCACCGCAGCGGCCCAACTGGAGCGGCCTGGTACCGGTGCCGGGCGACGGCCGCTACGAATGGGATGGCTACTTGCCGATCAAAGCTTTGCCGCACGTACTCAATCCTGACAAGGGTTTCTTTAACACTTCCAACAACTACCTGATTCCGCCGGAATGGACTTACAAAGAGGCGCTGCACTATCTGTGGGCGGACCCTTATCGCGCTGCCGGCGTGGCCGAGTTTTTGAGCTCGGGCCGGATGTTCACCGTGTCGGATATGATTCAGCTGCAGAACAACGATCTCTCGATTCCCGCCCGAAGCCTGGTGCCGCTGCTCCGCGACCTGGCGATGGAGAGTTCAGCCGCGCAAGAGGCGCAGGATCGGTTGCTGCACTGGAACGCCTCGCTCGACAAAGACTCCGTGCCGGCCGGGATTTACGAAATGTGGCAACGCCGGCTGCTGGCGAATATGCGCGAGATGGTGGTGCCCAAGGAAGCACTGCCCTACATCGGAATTCCGGCGCTGAACAAGATCGTCCACTGGCTGGAGGCGCCCGACGGCCGTTTTGGCGCAGACCCGATCGCGGGTCGGAATGCCCTGCTGGCGAAGAGCCTGGAGCAAGCCGTGGCGGAGCTCACCAAACGCTTCGGTGCGGATATGGGCAAGTGGAAGCTGGGCGCCTATCATCATGCGCTGATACACCATGTGATGAGCGCCGGGCTCAAGCCTGAGTTGCGCGCGAAGTTCGATGTGGGTGAACTGTCGCGCGGGGGCGACAGCTATACCGTCACCGCGACTGGGGGCGACGATAATCAGACCGCCGGGGGATCGTTCAAGATCGTGGTCGATACGGAGGACTGGGATAACGCGCTGGGATTGAATAATCCGGGGCAGTCCGGCGACGTGAACGATCCGCATTACCGCGATTTGTATGAGCTGTGGGCTCGCGGGAAGTATTTCCCGATTTTCTATTCGCGCGCAAAGGTGGAGTCGGTTACGGAGAAGGCGTTGGAGCTGAGGCCGCGCCCTTGAAGCTTTTCGAGACATCCCGGCCGATCGTGCGCGCCTGGGAGGTGCCCGGAGAGGTCCGCGGACAGCATCGCGGCCGTTACCAATAGCCGCCTATTTCCGAATCTCCACATAGCCATGCCGGGCGAGGAAACGGAAATAAGCGTCCAGATCCAGTTGTACCGGTCCCAGTTCCAGTTCCGTAAGGCGCTTCACCTCGCCCAGCGTGCGGTGGCCGTCGCACCAGTAGAGTGCGGTAATGGCGGGCGTATCCCAGGCACCGTTAGGAAAACCCTCGCGCTGATCCGGTGGAAGGTCGTCAAGCGGCAGCGTGCCGAACCGTTTGCGCACGATCACAACGCCGTCGCCGTCGGGCTTCACCGCGGCCTGCGGCGGCGCCGCCGATTTAAGCACTGATCCTAGTAATGACGCGCGCAGCCCGGCGCGGCGCTCCGACGGAGCCAGCCGCAGAACCGACAGCACCGCTTGGCGTTGGCGATCCGACGCATAGGCTGTCTTCGCATCGCTTCCGCCGACGGCTCGCGATCGCCAATAATCCGCGGAGATTTCGGCCAGCCAGCGCGCCTCCGCCTCGCCGGCATTGGCCAGGTAATAAAGAAATACGGCATCCACGATGGTGAGATCGCGGAGCGAGCGCTGGTCCACGCGATCCGGCGTATCCTCCGAGTTGTGATGCGTCACGACGCCGGTTCCGCTATATGCCCAAGTGGTTGGTATTCCAACCAAAGGTTCTCCCAGGTAGCTATCGGTGCCCGGTGTGAATGGCATGGCGTGCCATGGCCGGCCTACCTTGGGCAAATACGCTTCGGCGACTTTCAGGATGAACGCATCCACGTACGAAGCCCCTGAGTGCGGATTCATGTAGAACGAGTATTCCGTGCCAGGCAGTTCGTAAGGCGATGCCGGTGTATCCAGGCACATGGCTGCGACTGTTTGCTTGATCCGCTGGGGATGAGTCGCGACATAATGCATGGAGCCGTACATCTCACCCATGGTCAGAATCCGGATGCCGCGCTTCGGTACGGGCAGTTTGCCGGACCGAATCAACCGGCTCAGTGTGGCGACCGATTCCAGCATGGCGGAAACGCCGGTCGCATTATCCTGGGCACCCTGCTCGGAGGAGTGTCCCAGAGTCATCACTTCTTCGTTCGACGCGCCCGGAATTACGGCGGTCACATAAGGATATTTACCGGCATAGTAGCGTGTCTCCACCCGCGCCCTGACGCGCACCGGACTTCGGTCTCGCAGCAGCTTCCTCAAGAACTCGGCCTGTCGCGGCGTGATCGAGAAACTGAGCAGCGGCGTGCTGGTCCGGGTGAACCCCCATCCGTTATCGCCCCACGCGTTGATCCATTGGCGGCCGTCCTGTAGCGACGGGTTTTCCGTAAACGCGTTGACCGCGCCAAGTGCGCCCGCCTTCACCAGCAGCCATTTGATGTTCGCCGGATTCACGCGGGTAAGCACCAGCTTGCCGCGCAGGTTCTGTTTCAGAATCTCGGCTTCTGCAGTAGCCGTGAGCTCCACAATTTCGGCGGTGACACCTTCGGGCGGCGTAGACCCGCTCCACATACCGAGCGAGGTGGGAACCTTCTCGAAATCCGCGAGCACCGCCTGATCCGAGGGAACGGCCGGTTGGATGATCTCAAGCTTGGCCTGCTTCACATCCCAGGCCATCGGCTCGGTCCAGAAGCCGAACTGGCTCACGCCGTCCGCCGGAGCGGCGAGCAGCTCGATATGATCGAGACCCATATCCGTCAAGGCACTCTTCAAGTAATCAGCGGTCTGCTGAAACTTAGAGAAAGTGAACCAGCGGTCGGTTGAATAAATGCGCCGCATCCGCTCCATGGCGTCCTGCGGGTGAACCTCCACCCGAATCGTCTCAATCAATCCATCGAGCTTCTGGCCGGAACTCGGTTGAGCGTTGCCGATCGCGAGCGCCACTGCTGTCAGAGCGAAGAGATGTATGGTGCGGCGTACGAATGTCACTCCGTCTATTCTAACCATTACAATGGACGCGGCATGTTGCGTCCTGGCGCTACAGTTTTATTTCTCGTGTTCGGCGTGGCGGGCGCACGCGGAAGAGACCGAACAGTGACATCGAGACATGCGTACGATCGACGACGGCTTGTCTGCCGGGCAATGTCTCTCTGCGAAGTACGTACCTCCGCCGCGAGTATGGGCCGCGACGGAAGCTCGAAGCGTAGGGTCCGGGCCTTCTATACCTGACTCGGCACGATAAACGGCGCGCGATAGGTGCCCGTCAGCATGGCGTTCGCCTCGTCGTCGCGTGTGAACCGCTGTTGCGCCGGGTCAAAGCGGAGTTCCCGCCCCAACCGGTACGAGATGTTGGCGAGCAGCGTGATCGCCGTGGAGGCGTAGGTCTCGTTGATCTCCGCGGTCAGCATATCGCGTTGATTCGCGCGAATGGCATCGAAGAAATTATGAAAGTGCGATAACTGGTCATTGCTGTAACGGTCCACGTCGTCGAGCTTACCCAGTGCCGGTTCCGGTTTCGCGGAGCCTCCCAGATACACCTCGGCGCGATCGTCAGTCAGCCGGGCGATCAGATAGCCCTTGGAGCCGTAGAAGATGACTCCGGACTTCATGCCCTCTTCAGCGTTCGTATAGCGGCCGCGGATCTCGATCACAAGCTCGGTTCCGTCGTCAAACTCACAGGTGGTCAATTGCGTATTGGGTGTCTGACCCTGATCTTTGTAGCCAAAGCGCCCGCCGGTCGAATGGATCCTCGATGGCAGGCCTTTGTGCAGGCCCCAGCGCGCCACATCCACGTAGTGAATCCCGTTGTTACCGATCTCGCCGTTCCCAAAATCCCAAAACCAGTGCCAGTTGTAGTGAACCAGATTCCGGTGGAAAGGCTGCATCGGACCGGGACCCACCCAGAGGTCCCACCGCAGCGTCCCTGGCGGCGGCTCCGGATTCTTGAAACCAAGGGAATCCCTAAGCTGATAGTGGATGCAGCGCGCCATGTAGAGATCGCCGATAACGCCTTCGCGAAGCGCCTGGACCGCGCGCCGGAAATATCCGTTCGAGCGTCGCTGCGTGCCGCCTTGAATCAGGCGGTTGTACTTTTGGGAGGCGGCGATCATCTGCCGGCCTTCGAACATATCGTGGCAGACGGGCTTTTCCACGTAAACGTGTTTGCCCGCCTGGCAGGCCCAGATGGCCGCCAGTGAATGCCAGTGGTTGCAGGTGGCGATGGTCACGGCGTCGATATTTTTGTCGTCGAGCACACGCCGCAGATCCTGCTCGAAGGCGGGTTTCCGGCCGGTGAGTTTGGCGAACTCCGCGCCGCGCTTTTCCAGTTGGGTTTCGTCCGGATCGCAGAATGTCGCAACCTCCACGCCGGGAACCTGCGCCGCCAGTTTCATGTGATCGGCGCCGCGGCCGCCGAGGCCCAGGATAGCGATCCGGATGCGGTCGTTGGCGCCAGCCCAACTTCGCGGCGTACCGAGCGACGTTCCGATCAATGAAGCAGCAGTGACTGCGCCGCCAACAAGATTTCTACGACTGATATCCTGCATCGATATACTCCCTTCACCTGCCATTAGAACGCGAAGTCCGGGTTCTCACTCCGGTGTCCCACATGAATCTGCTGGCCACGCTCGCCATGATAGATCGAGCGGACCTGCGCGGCGGGAACTACCTGGCCCAGCGGATTCACCGCATCGATGATCCAGACCGGACGCGGCGCGAGCGAGCCTGCCAGATCCGGCAGATCGTAATACTTGAGCGCCGACGGAACAATCTGTTCGAACATCTTGCGGTGGATTCGATGCGTGACCATCGCATCATAACTCACCAGCATATCTTCGAGCGCCAGCTTCCGGAACCGCGGGTCAAGTGCGGCAGCGTGCAGCATGGCCACCGCCGCCGCGCCCTTACCGAAGCCGGAAAGCTCCGATGTGTCCACGTCGGGCCTCGCCTCCAGCAAATCCATAGCGCGGGAAATATCCGCGGCTCGCATGCCAACCAAAGTCTTGCCGAGCAGAATGGCCGTCTCGGCGCTATCGTAATCCCCGAAGTAGCGGGCGAAGTCATCGTGCGCATCGAGTGTCGGGCGCGTCTCGCCCATCCCGCGCAGGTCCACTGTCATCACCATGAAGCCCTTGCGAACCAGCCGCTCGGCGTCTTCGGCGGAAGCCTTCTTACCTTCGCCGTCTGCGTAGAGAACGGCTGGGTATTTACCAACCTTCGTTTCCGGCACGTAGAGCAAAGCTGGAATCAAGATGCCCGGCTCACTCTCGTAAGTGAGCTTTTCTATCCGGTAGCCAGTGCGCGGCATCGTGCCGTAGGTCCGTATGTTGAGGTTGCCTCCCCGGGGATCGAAGGCCGCCAACTCGCGTACCTTGTCAAGCGATAGCGCCGGCCGATTCAACTTGACGATCTCATACCGCTTGAGATTGAGTGAGAAGACATCCTCACCCTGAAGCGACGTGGAAACCTGGCCGGTGGGGGTGGCCCAAAGTTCTTCGGGCCGGGCCATCGGCGCGTCCTGTTCGGTTCCATCATCTTCCTGCGACTGCAGCCATCGTGCAAACCAACGGTAGGCGGCCTGGCGGCGCGGCTTCGAGTAGCCATGTCCATCGTCGACTTCCACCTTCTGCAGTTTGTCGCCGTTATCCAACGCTTCGTAAACGCGATGCGCCTCGGCGAACGACTCGCGGGCGCCTCCGATGGGAAAGAAATCGCGGATCGCGGACAGCACCAGGAACGGCTTGGGCGCAAAGCTGTAGATGAAGTCCGGAAAGTCCATTCCATGTTTCAGCCAGCCGGGGAAGACCTGCTCGCCATCCTGGGGACCGAGTGCGTCCAGCAGCACACGCCACGAAGTGATGTAGCAAGAGGGCGCCGCAACCTTGATGCGATCGTCCAGAGCCGCAAGATAGGTTGTGTGCGTACCGCCGCCGGAGTTCCCGGTGGCGCCGACGCGGCTCGCATCGACTTCAGGCCGCGAGAGCAGGTAATCGAGAGCGCGTATGCCGTCCCAGATGGTATATCGGGCGATGGCATCGCCGACGAGCATGCACTGTGCGCCAAGCTCGGTGTGCTCGACGGTGGACGAAAAAAGCTTCGAGTCATTCCAATCCGGATCGAAAAATTGCTTGCGCTCCTCCTGACCCAGCGGGTCCCATGCCAAAGCAACGTAACCCCTGCGGGCAAGCGAACCGAGCATTTGCTGCCAGATGGCGTACGACTTGCCGCCGGGTTCATGTCCCAGCGGGTAGAGGATGGCCGGGTAAGGCGGCGAGCCGGTCTTCGGAAGGTAGAGATTCGCAGTGACAAAGAACCGCGGCTGGCTTTCGAAGACGATCTTTTCGATTCTGTAATCGCCGCGATCTATGGCACCCGTGATATGCGGGTTCAGCGGCGTGCGTTCGGGAAAACCGCCTACGGATTCGGTTATCGTCGCCCGCACGAGCTTCCGCCTCGCGGCAACCGCATTGAGAGTGGACATCCCGGAGATCCGCGCGGAGCGCTCCTGGAGGAGCCGGTTCGCCTCGTCCATCAGGTGTGCGCGGAGCATTCTGTGAAGATCGTGAAACTCATCGATGTTCGCGAGGAAGTCGAGATCGGCATCTTCCTGCGCTTGAGCCATCCCGGGAACCATCAGTATTACCAACAGGGCGAGCTGACAGATGAAAGGCATTGTGAGCAGAATACACCTCCTGCGTACTTGCACTCGAATATAACAGCCTCGTTTCCACTTTAGCGCCGGGCTGGATCTCAATCGAGTAACGACACGCAGTCGCGCCAGGTGGTATCCGTGTAGATCCGGCTGGCTTCTCCGGCGAATCGTGAACTACCAGACCTGCCGGGGCGCCACTCTCATCGGCCTCACCAAGGTCGCTACCCGGACGGCGTCCCTACCTGACTGACGGAGCGATCGCACGCCGCCCCAAGGAGGAGCCTCAGGGTGCGCGCGATGCCGCGCGCTCATGATATTTTGAGTGATTATGGTAAATCCCTACGCTTCTCAACTGGGCGAACTCGATCCCCTGGAAGTGATTGCAGCTACGCCGGCGAAGCTGCATGCATTGCTGGATGCGATCGGCGGCCAGCGTACCGAACAGCCGCGCGCGCCGGGCAAGTGGAACACCAGAGAAATCGTGTGCCACCTGGCCGATTGCGAAGTGGCTTTTGCTTTCCGGCTGCGCCAGACGCTGGCCGAAGAGCGCCACGTAATGCAACCGTTTGACCAGGAAGCATGGGCTAAAAGATATGCCGGCTACAGCGTAGAGGCTGCCCTGGCCACGTTTTCAGCGCTGCGGCAATGGAACCTGGCGCTGGTACGATCGCTCGGCCCGGCGGACCTCGCGAAGCCCGCGAATCATCCCGAACGCGGTGACATGACTCTGCAAACAATCGTAGAAACCATGGGCGGCCACGATCGCAACCACCTGGCGCAGGTAGCAGAGATCGCCGGCTAAGGAACGGTTTGGAAACGGGCCGTAATCCGGCCTCGGCTTCTCCCCCGTTCTCCCCTTGCTTACCGAGGGTAGTTATTGTACACAGGGCTCGGTAACCGAGGGCGAATAAATGAGCACTGCCGGCATTTACGGATCGATCTCGTATTGCCGTGGCACGCCGCACTCAACAAATCGCCATTCGAGTGGCCCTCGGCGCAAGCGTAGCGAGGATACTCGTGTTGGTACTGCGCAATGGCATGCTCTTGACTCTGACAGGAGTTGTTACGGGGATTGCAGGGTCCCTCATGTTGACCAAGGTGATCTCAGTGTTACTTTACGGCATCACCGCGACGGACGCCCCTACGTTCCTTGTGGCGACGCTGCTGTTCACAGCCGGGGCGTTTATTACTACTCTTATCCCAGCGCGCCGCGCAGCCAGGCTCGATCCGACGGTAGCTATCCGGCATGAGTGACTGCGGGTTGTAATCCGATTAAGGTCTTATAGCCGCAGTCAGTGGGGAACCGTCGCGCGATGCTCCGCAGCGGGCACGCTCGTACCTACCGGGTAAACCATGATTTCTACCTTGCCGCTCTCCTCTATCGTGTCGGCCTTACCCAAACCGATGGTCTTAACGCGCTCGTCATCTAGCTTGAAATTGTTAACCAGATAGTCGCGCACCACAGCGGGCCGGGCTTCCGTCAGCACCCGATCTTTCTCCGAGTCTCCTTTGGTCCCCGCATATGCCGAAATTACGACCAGCCCAAACCGGGTCTGCTCTAAATACTTCCCAGCGTCGTCAAGTGTCTTCTGATTCTTCAGTTTTGCTGTGTCGGGTTTGTCGAAAATCTGCTTTTGATCGTAGGTGAATGTTTTCATAGCCGGTGCGGCCGGCAGTTCGGAAATCAGGTTTCGCGTTAATTCCTCGTCATCTTCATATCCGCGTTTCTTGAAAAAGCCGCGGACCAGGAAGTTATGTTTGAGCGCTTCCATGTTATCTTGAAGATCGCTCGCGGCCTTGTTGGCCTGATTATAGACCGACTTGTCGTTAATCAGCGCTCCTACCGATCCTTTACCGGTATTGATCTTCGCGCTAATCGATTCCAGATTGCCTGCCGCCTCCCCGATGTTCTGTACCGCGTTCTGAGTGGTATCCAGTATTTGACTGGCTTTGCCGATCACGTCCGTGATTTCGAGAGGCGGCTGACTTCCGAGAGTGTCTCCATTATTAACCTTCGCGGCATCCATGGACCCGAACGAGATCTCGACATACTTGTCACCCAGGAGTCCTTCGGATTTGATCGCGGCCAGTGAATCTTTTTTGACGATATCCCGGGTAGCGCTCTCCAGACTGATCGTCACTGTGACCTTTCCGTCAGGCGTCTTGGGAAGGTCGATGCTCTTTACGGTCCCCTTGCGAATCCCTCCAACCCGGACGTCGGCGCCGTTGTTCAGGCCGGCCACATTCCGGAACTGCGTCTTCACCATGTAAGTCGACTTAAAACGGGTTTCTTTGTTGCCAATGTAAAAGACGGCGAAACTTAGAATCGCCAGTGCCAGTACGATAAATAGTCCGAGTCGAGCCTCTTTGGACATAATCTCCCCCTAGGCAGCGTTACTGAGGAATTGGGCCACGAACTTGTCTTTGCTCTTTTCCAGGTCCGCGAAGGTTCCTTCTATTAAAATATTGCCCTCGTTGAGCATAACGACGCGATCGGAAAACTGCTTCGCCCCATGGATATCATGCGTCACCACGATTGACGCCATCTGGTATTTTCCCTTCAGCTGCGAAATCAGTTGGCCGATTTCCGCGCCCGTAATAGGATCCAGGCCCGCGGTCGGTTCATCAAAGAGCACAATGCCGGGTTCCAGCGCGATGGCTCGCGCCAGCCCGACTCTTTTTTGCATTCCTCCGGAAATTTCGGAGGGCATTTTTTCCAGGTCTTTGTCCATGCCGACGCTGGCCAGCAGCTCGCGGGCGCGGTTCTTCAGCTCATCCGCGGACAATCCGGTATGCCGGCTTAACGGAAACTCGACGTTTTGCCCGACAGTCATCGAATCGTATAACGCCGCTTGTTGAAACAGAAACCCAACCGTTTTTCTGACCTCGTTGAGTTGCTTGCGGTCGAGACCCGTGATCTCCTTTCCGTGTATGCGGATGGATCCTGCATCCGGCTTCTGCAAGCCGATTAAGAGCTTGAGCAAGACGCTCTTACCGGTACCGCTGCGGCCAAGCACCGCCAGCGTCTCGCCGCGCGCGACGCTCAGATCGATTCCGTTCAACACTTTTTGAGCCCCGAACGATTTGCTCAGATGCTTGACTTCAATGGGCGTAGAGTTGTTTTCGGTCTCCATGGGGCTCAAGGAAAGAAGACAATAATGAGTCGAACCAGCACCACGTCCGCAAGAATTATAAAGAGCGATGAGAGGACTACGGCGCTGGTAGTGGCTCTGCCGACCCCCTCCGTGCCGCCTTGCGTATGCATGCCCTGAAAACATGAAACAAGCCCGATGATTGCTCCATATACGGCCGTCTTAAACGTGGGCGGAAGAAAATCGTTGAAGGTCACCCCGTTGGTGCCTATGTTCAGAAAAAGGCGCAGGGAAATCGGCTCAGCCAGCGTATCGGCGATCCACCCCATAAGGATGCCGCAGCAATCCGCCACCAGTGTCAGCAGGGGCAGCATCGCAATGCATGCCAGCACTCGCGTGGCTGCCAGATATTTATTTGGATCGACGGCCGAGGCCTCCATGGCGTCGATCTGCTCAGTGACTTTCATCGAACCAAGCTCGGCGCCAATGCCGGCCCCGACGCGGCCACTGACTACCAAGCCCGTGATTACTGGACCGCTTTCTTTGATCAGGGAATAAACGATCACGCCTGGGAGCATCGACTTGGCCCCGAACCGCGTCAGGCTGTCGCGGGTCTGGAGGGATAACACGACCCCGGTCGCTGCCCCGGCGAGCGCGGCCAGCGGAAGCGATTTTGATCCGATCGCGTCCATTTGGCGGATCAATTCGCGGAACTCGAAAGGAGGAGTAAAGGCCGCCCGCGCCACACGCCCGCAAAAGGCTCCAAACTCACCGAACCATTCGAAGAAACGCGCGATGTATGTCGCAACGGCTCGTAAAGAATCACCGTTCCAGCCCTCCGGAACACTTCTCCCGGCAGTGAAAGCCGCTGCAAGAATAATGATGGACAGGCCG
>Ga0302325_10026850_pt1 | contig 11952 bp, 13 predicted proteins | sample Palsa_T0_2_FD_201948 | JGI IMG/M metagenome (GOLD analysis project Ga0302325, IMG submission 201948) | Peat permafrost microbial communities from Stordalen Mire near Abisko, Sweden - Palsa_T0_2 | ecosystem: Environmental > Terrestrial > Soil > Palsa > Peat permafrost | place: Sweden: Abisko... | reverse complement strand
GCCGCGACCCAGAGCGCCATGGCAAACGCCGCCGCGGTGAATCCCAAAGCAATAGTGTTCACGAGCACCTTAGGAAAGCGCTTGCCCAGCAGGCCGTTGATGGCGGCGCCGGTGAGCGGAAGCAGCGGGATGATCCAAAGGTGCATGCTCATAGTCGAAGGAGGTTCACGCGGTCGACGTTGAGCGTTTCGCGCGTGCGGAATACGGCGATAATGATGGCCAAACCTACGGCAGCTTCAGCCGCAGCTACTACCATCACGAAGAAGACGAAGATATGCCCTTCCAGCTTGTTGAGCTGCGCGGCAAAGGCGACGAACGAAAGGTTTACGCCGTTCAGCATCAGCTCGATGGACAGAAATATGGTTATGATGTTGCGCTTAATCAGGAATCCGGCAACGCCGCAGGCGAACAGGATCGCGCTCAGCACCAGATAATAGGAAAGAGGTACCATGCTATTCTTCCTCCCTCCGCGCCAGCACCACGGCGCCCATGATCGCAACCAGGATCAGGATTGAAGTCACCTCGAAGGGCAGTAGGTACTCGCGGAACAGCAAATGCCCGACGGCCTGCGGATTACCGAAGACGTTCTCGCCATTCATGACCGTCGGTCCGCCGATGGCGATGCGATCCAGCCCGGTGAGATGGCTGACGACTGCGGCCGCAATGCCCAGGCCGATGATCAGGGCCGGCACGCCCAGCATGGTGGCCACGCGGCTACCATGTGACAAACGCTCTTCCTCGCCTGCATTGAGCAGCATGATCACGAAGACGAACAACACCATCACTGCGCCGGCATAAACAATCACCTGCACGGCGGCAACGAACTCGGCGCCGAGCAGCAGGTAAATCAGCGCCAACGAGCCCATCACCACGATCAGCGACAGCGCGCTGTTGATAGGGTGCTTCTGCACAAGGAGGTTGATCGCACCTCCTACGCAGAGCAGAGCGAAGATGAAGAACAGAATCAGTGCCAACGTTAGATCCTGAAAGCCTGGGCTGTTAGCTTTTGGCCCTTAGCTCTTAGCAAGCGAGCACACCATATGACTGCCAACTGCTGAAATCCGGCTCCGCCTGCTAAAGGCTAAAAGCTAACAGCTAAGGGCCAAGAGCCAGCTACCTCACTGCTACGACGAATGCCGTCACCACAATGTTCGCAATGGCCAGCGGTAGAAGGAACTTCCAGCCAAAAGCCATGAGCTGGTCATAACGGAAACGCGGCAACGTTCCCCGGACCCAGATGTAGACAAAAATGAAAGCAAACACCCTCACAGCGAACCAAGCGATAGGCAAAAGCGACCGGAGGACCGGCGGCCCGAACACAGGCCCTGACCATCCCCCCAGGAACATAATCGAAGCCAGGCACGCCACCGTGAACATGTTGGCGTACTCGGCCATAAAGAACATGGCAAACTTCATCGAGCTGTACTCGGTGTGGTAACCGCCGACCAACTCCGTTTCCGCTTCCGCAAGATCGAAGGGAATGCGATTGGTTTCGGCGTAGGCCGCCATGATGTAAATAAAGAAGGCGACGAACTGTCCCTGGAAGATGTTCCACTTGGGAATGAATCCCAGCCAGGTGCCCGATTGCGCATCTACAATGTCACGCAAGCTGAAGCTGCCGGAAAGGATCAGCACCCCCACCAGCGAAAGGCCGAGCGCCACTTCATAGCTGATCATTTGCGCCGAGGCGCGCAGGCTGGCCAGCATGGAATACTTGCTGTTCGATGCCCATCCCGCCAGTGCTCCGCCGTAAACTCCGACAGACGTGATTCCCAGAATGATGAGCAGACCGATGTTCACATCGGTGATCTGAAGCGGCGTGTGGATTGAACCCAACGAGATCCATGGACCGATGGGAATGACCGCTATGGAGGTTAGCGCCGTCACCAGCGCAATGACTGGCGCCAATAAATACAAGGGTTTGTTGGCGAAGGGAGGAGTGACATCTTCCTTAAAGATAAACTTTAAGCCGTCCGCCAACGGCTGCCAGATGCCGAACGGCCCCACCCGCGTCGGCCCCCAGCGGTTTTGCAGGTGGGCCACGACCTTGCGTTCCAACAATGTCGTGTAGGCGACCGCCGTCATCAGGACGAAAACCGCCAGCAGGATCTTGACGATCGATACCAGGATGTAGATGCCAATGGTCATTTAGCGACTAGCAATTAGCAATTAGCTCTTAGCAATTAGCAATTAGCACAAACCTACATTTAGCCGCGCCCTGCCGTAACCTGCCTCGAAATTCAGCGCCTTCGATTGTCGGCTCGCCGGCTCATGTAACTCGGCCGCGGTTTGAACCTGAAACACAAAACTCGAAACTGACTTACAGCCCTTCGGCCCGGACCATCGGATCGTAACCGGCGGGCATCTCCAATTCGGACGGCGCACTGTACCGCTCCATAACCGTGTTCAATGTCGGCGAGAATCGCCCCAGGGTACCGGAGGTGAATAACGAATCATTCGCCGGCATCACCAGCGCAGGATCGCCAGTCCCTGTCGCACCAGTAATCTGGACCAGCTGCGTGTGCTCGTCGCGGCCGGCAAGCAGCCCCAGACGAGAGATATCGTATCCCGGCACCAACCGCTGAATTTCGTCGAGCATCGCCGTCGGATCGTAGGGGCTCATCTTCGGTTCCAGGTTGTGCTCGGCCAGCCAGACTGCGTGACGGTCGGCCTCACCCGATTGCGCACCGCGCGTCTGCCCCATGTCGGCGCGCGTGCCTCCGCCGCCGAAGGGCACCAGCTTGTGGACGTCGTATCCCATGCGAGCCGCGATGCGGACGATGCACTCGAAATCGTTGCGCACGCCCGAAAACTCGCCAGCTTTCTTCAGCATCTGCGCGTCGCCGCAGGTGTTGGTGTAAGTGCCACCCTTTTCATAGGCGTTGGCGACGGGCAACACCAGGTCTGCGATGGCAGCCGTCTCGGTGAGGAACATGTCCTGTACGATGACGAAGCTCTTGGAAAGGGCGAAAGGATCGATGTTGTAGCGCGCGATGGGGTTAGACCCGACGACATAGAGCGCCTTCAGCTTCCCTTCCTTGGCAGCTTCCATCATTTGCAACAGGTTCAAGCCAGGGGTCGTGGGAATCTCGTCCAGCCACTCTTCATGGAAGCGCGTCGCGCTCGCTACCGGAGCGTAGCCCGGCAGCATATCGGGATACACTCCCATGTCGGCCGCGCCGCGCGAGTTGGCATAATCGCCGAGGCAGGTAAACCTCGCGCCTTGCGCCAGGCCGAAGTCGATCAAAGTCTTGACATCGTTGCCGCGCAGCTCCGAGCCGAAGATGATGACCAAGCCGGATTCAGCTTTCACCGCGTCGCGCAATTTGGTCAGAGCTTCGCGAGTGAGCTGCTCGGAGACGACTGCGTCCGCCGCACCGTCGTTACCGGCCAGGAACTGCACAAAGCTGGCTTCGGAACCGGAAGCGATGTGCGCAAACACCGTAGCCTGCCGGTGCAGCTTGATGGGAGACGAATTCGCCACATACAACTTCGCGCGATGCAGACGGACGTTGCTGCGAATCTGCCACGCCAGCAGGGGATGCTGTTCCGTGGGATCGTTGCCGATCAGCAGGATTGCCGGTGCGCTCAGAACGTCGCGCATTGAGGCTGTGGCGTTCTGCTTGCCGGCCAGCGCCGAAGCGAAAGCAGGAAAATCGGCGGTGCGGTGATGATCGATGTTGTTGGTGCCGAGCACCAAGCGCGCAAATTTCTGTAACAGATAGTTCTCCTCGTTGCTGGTGCGATTCGATCCAATCACGCCAATCGAGGTAGGGCCATCGGTCGCCAGGATTTCCTGGAGCTTCGTCGCGATCAGGTCGAAGGCTTGCTCCCACGTAGCGGAGACGAACTTGCCTTCGCGCTTGATCAGCGGCTGCTGCAGGCGATCCGGATTATTCGCGAAGTCGAATGCATAACGGCCCTTGATGCAGAGGAAGTCGCCGTTGATGCCGCTCTTGTCGCGATTGTCGCCGCGCACAATCTGCATGCCGCTATCGGCGCGGCGCACGCCCAGCGTGGTTTTGCAGCCGTCACCGCAGTGGGTGCAGACCGTGCCGGTGTGCTTCATCTCCCACGGGCGCGTCTTGTAGCGATAGGCGCCCGAGGTGAGCGCACCGACGGGACAGATGTCGATGCACATGCCGCACTCTTCGCACTCCAGATGATCTTCTTTGTTCGGCGCGATGATGGAGCCGGAGCCCCGATTCTGGACTCCGAGCGCCCACACATCCATACCCTCGCCGCAGACTCGAACGCAGCGATAGCACAGAATGCAGCGCGGACGGTCGAAGTACACCACCGGCGACCACTGTTGCTCGTCGCGATGGTTCTTCAGGTCCATGAACTTCGATTCGGCAGCGCCGTACTTGAAGGTCATGTCCTGCAGCTCGCACTCGCCGCCGGCGTCGCAGACCGGACAGTCGAGCGGATGATTGGCCAGCAGCAGCTCAAGCATCGACTTGCGCGCCTGTTTGATCTTGTCGCTCTCAGTGGAGACGATCATGCCCTCGGCGACCGGCGTAGTACACGCCGTCTGGAGCTTGGGCATCTTCTCGATTTCCACCAGGCACATGCGGCACGCGCCCTGCAAGGACAGATTGGGGTAGTAGCAGAAAGACGGCACCTCGATGCCCGTGCTCTTGCAGGCTTCAATGAGGAGCGTCCCCGCGGGAACGGTGAGCTTCTTGCCGTCGACAGTAAGGGTTACGTCAGCCATAAAACCTAGCAATTAGCAACTAGCAATTAGTAATTAGTAAAACCAAATCATGCCGCGTGAGCCGGTGTGCTGGTTGAATCCGTCCGCGGAAGTGGGACGGCCAGCCATTCAACTACGTACTGCTTCGTCTGATGGTCTGGATCAAATTCACTGAAATCTACGCTAGTTGCAATAGCGTCCGGCACCGGCTCTCCCGCCTTCGCTATCTCGCTCAGATACAGTTCCATCGCATCACGCATATTCGCGCGCGTGTCGTCCAGGGTATCGCCTAGCGAGCCACATCCAGGGATGTCGGGCGAAAACGCACTCCAGTTGTTTCCGCCTTTTTCGTAGACAACCAGATATTCTCGCGTCATTTCAGCCTACACCGTCAATCAGCGCTCGTGTCGTCCCTAAAGGGACTCACATGCTCAAAATGCCCGCTTACCCAGCGCTCCCGCGCTGGGCTAATTACTTTCGCCCTCCGGGCTTCCGATCTAGCCACTGGCCACTAGCTCCGCCGCCTTCTCATACGGGCACGGCTTGCCGTTGAGGTGGTCCTCGAACTCCTGCCGGTATTTCTGTATGTAAGAGATGATCGGCATCGCCGCCGCATCGCCCAGCGGACAGAAGGTGCGTCCCAGCATGTTTTCCGCCAGGTACTTCAGATTGTCGATGTCCTTCATGACGCCGCCGCCACTGTGGAAGCGCACGAGCGTCTTCTTCATCCAATCGGTGCCTTCGCGACACGGAATACACCAGCCACAGCTCTCATGCTGATAAAACTGCGTGACGCGCAGGGCAAACTTCACGATACACATCTGGTCGTCGAGCACGATCACGCCGCCAGAACCCAGCATCGAGCCAGCCTTGGCCACGGAATCGAAGTCCATGGCGACGTCGATCTCGTCCGGCTTGAGGATCTGCACCGACGATCCGCCGGGCACGACGCCTTTCAGCTTCTTGCCCTTCACCATGCCGCCGGAGACGTCATAGATCATCTTCTTCAGGTTGTAGCCCATGGGCAGCTCGTAGACGCCGGGCCGCTCCAGCTCGCCACTCATGCAGAAGAGCCGCGTGCCGCCATTGCGCGGAGTGCCCAGGTGGGCGAACCACTCACCGCCGCCAAGAATGATGTGCGGGACGCTGGCCAGGGTCTCGGCGTTGTTGATGACCGTGGGTCCACCCCAAAGGCCGACGACAGCCGGGAACGGAGGACGGATGCGCGGTATGCCCCGCTTCCCTTCCAGCGATTCCATCAGCGCCGACTCTTCGCCGACTTCGTAAGCGCCGGCGCCGGAGTGCACAAAGATCTCCAGATCAACGCCCGAGCCGAAGATGTTCTTGCCGATGAAACCGCGCGCGTAGGCATTGGCGACGGCCTTCTCCATGATCTCGACAAGATAGCGGTACTCGCCGCGGATATAGATGTAGCCAGTCTTGGAACCGACGGCTAGCGCGGCGATCATCACGCCCTCGATGACGGAGTGGGGATCGTGCTCGAAGATGAGACGGTCCTTACAGGTGCCGGGTTCGCTCTCGTCGCCATTGCACAGCACATATTTAGGCTTGGGCGACTGCTTGGGCACGAACGACCACTTCATCCCAGTGGGAAATCCTGCGCCGCCGCGGCCGCGCAGGTTCGACGCCTTCACTTCGTTGACGATGGCGTCCGGCTCCATGGTGAGCGCCTTCTGCAGTGCTTTATAGCCGTCGAGCTCCAGATAGCGGTCGAGGTTGGTCGCGCCCAAGCCAAAGCGCTTGGAGACGACCTTTACCTCATCGGGATGGGAAACTAAGTACGCCATTCTGCTCGCCGTCGCTCGCGGCTCTTAGCTGTTAGCTCTTAGCTCTTAGCTCTTAGCAGGCCCGCTTCCATAACCGTTTGCTAAGAGCTAAAAGCTAAAGTCTAGGAACCGAACTTACTGCTGCGCTTTCTTCTTTAATCCGTCAATCAGCTCGTCAATCCTCTCGGGCGTCAGGTTCTCGTGGAAGTCGTAGTTCATCATCAAGGCCGGGGCCCAGGAGCAGGCACCGATGCACTCCACTTCTTCCAGATAGAACAGGCCATCCGCCGTCGTTTGCTTGTTGCCGACACCCAGCTTTTTCTTGCAATGCTCAAAGATGTCTTCAGCGCCACGCAGCAGGCAGCTTACATTGGTACACACCTGCAGGTTGTATTTTCCGACCGGGCGCGTGCGCAGCATGGAGTAGTAGCTGATCACGTTGCGCACTTCCAGGTCCGACAGATCGATCCGCTTCGCAATCTCGTGGATGGCCTCGTCCGTCAGCGCGCCAAGTTCATCCTGGATGTAGAGCAACATGGGGACCAGGACGGAGCGCTTGGTCGGATAATGGCCAACCATGGTGGTGAAACGTTGTTCGAGTTGGTCGGAGAATTTCATTTTCGAGCAACTAGCAACTAGCAATTAGCAATTAGCAATTAGCAATTAGCAATTAGCCAAACCCAGAACCATCGCACTGTAATCCCTACTGAGGACTTCAGTCCGAGCGGAGGGACCTGCGGTCCGTCTGCAGCCAACGGAGACCGCTCTAATCGAACTCGCGTTTCGGCGGTGTCTGTTCCACACCAACACGACCGGCGACAATTTCAGCCTTGAAATAATTCTCGGCTTTGACCGGCGAACCGGCGATGCGCCGCAGCATCGCGATCTGTCCCACATGTGCAAACGCGTCGGCAATCGGCCCCTGCAACAACTTCTCGGCGCTTAGCCCAAGCGGCTGCCCGGATGCCAGGTAATCCTCCATTGCCTGCAAGGCCGCGAAGAAGCGATGCTCTTCCTCATGCCACGGTAGCGGCGCCGAATTTTGCCAGCGCTGATTGCCCTCTGCCATGGAAAGCGCCCAGTCGAGCAGGTCTCCGAGGTGCGCCAGAATCTGTCCCGGAGTGCGCGAAGTCTCGGCAACGCGGAACTCGGCAAAACCTGCGGGCGCACCGCGCAGGGACTTGCCGCCGCGGTAGGCCAGCGTCGCCAGCGCATGCCTCAGGAGTTCGCGCTTCTCATCTGCCGCAACCGTCTGTGCCGAGGTGCCCATATTTTTCGCGACGCCCACCTGAAGGCCGGCTCTACCAACTGTGCCGTCCCCAGGGGACTCAATTGCCTAAATCTCGCCTACCCAGCGCTGAAGCGCTGGGCTATCTTCTTCCGTCCCGCAACGCGGGACTCATACATTCGCAATTCAACCTTGTCGCTTGCTCCTAGCAAAGGAACTCGCGGTCAAAGTCCATTGCCAAATGCCAAGTGCCAATTGCTTCTACTATCTGTCACAGTCGCCCAGCACAATGTCGATGCTGCCGATGGCGGCTACGACGTCGGCAATCAGGCGGCCCTCGCACATCTTGCGCAACGTCTGCAGATTCGCGAACGACGGCGAACGCATGTGCACGCGATACGGCTTGGCGGTGCCGTCACTCACTACGTAATAGCCCATTTCGCCGCGGGGCGATTCAATCGGCATGTACACTTCGCCTTCCGGCACGGCAAATCCTTCAGTCACGATCTTGAAGTGATAGATGAGCGCTTCCATCTGCGTTTTCATCTTCTCGCGATCGGGCAGCACGACCTTCGGAGCGTCGGCCTTGAACGGACCTTCCGGCATTCCTTCCAGCGCCTGCATGGCAATCTTCTGCGACTCGCGCAGCTCGGCGACACGGATCATGTAACGCGCATAGACGTCGCCATCGGTGGAAATCGGCACCTTGAACTTAAAGTTTTCGTAGCCTGTGTATGGCAAGTCGCGTCGCAGGTCCACATCGACACCACTGCCCCGCAGTGTGGGACCAGTAGCGCAGAGCGCGATGGCATCTTCCGGCGACAGGTACGCAACGCCTTTAGTCCGGTTCACCCAGATGGGGTTGTTGGTCAGCAGGTTCTCGTATTCATCGATGTTGCCGGGAAAGCGCTCGAGGAATTTCTTGACGCGCTCCATGAAGCCGAGCGGCGGCTCCAGCGCGAGGCCGCCAATACGGAAATACGAGGTCATCATGCGCTGGCCGGAGACAGCTTCGAACAGGCGCAGCACGTCTTCGCGCTCGCGGAAACAGTAGAGGAAGACGGTCATGGCGCCGATGTCCATGGCGTGTGTGCCCAGCCAGACCAGGTGCGAGTTGATGCGGGTCAGCTCGTTCAGCATGACGCGAATCCATTGCGCGCGCGGCGGAATCTCGATTCCCAGCAACTTCTCGACTGCCAGGCAGTACGCGAGATTGTTGGTCATGGGGCAGAGATAGTCGATGCGATCGGTCATGGGCACGACCTGCTGGTAGAACTTCGCTTCGCAGGTCTTCTCGATGCCGGTGTGCAGGTAGCCAATGTCGGGCATGATGCGCACAATGGTCTCGCCATCGATCTCCAGCAGCAACCGCAGAACGCCGTGCGTCGAGGGATGCTGCGGGCCCATGTTCAGGACCATCGTCTTGTCTTGCGATGGATCCAGCACCGGGGTTGGAGTCATGTGAGCCATTAGCGGTAGCCCTCGACGGGATAATCCTTGCGCAGCGGGTGACCTTCCCAATTCTCCGGCATCATGATGCGGGTGAGATCGGGGTGTCCATCGAAACGTACTCCAAAGAGATCGAAGACCTCGCGCTCGAAGAAGTTGGCGCCTGGCCAGATGGGCGTGAGCGAATCGATATTGGCGTCTTCTCCCAGGAGCTTCACCTTAAGGCGCACATACTTCTTGTTGGGGATGGAGAAGAGCTGATAAACGACTTCGAAGCGCGGCTGACGCGGATACCAATCGACACAAGTGAGGTCAGCGAGAGCGTTGTACTGAAGCTGCGGATCGTTCTTCAGGAGGAGGCAGGCTTCGCGCAGGGCAATGCGATCGACCCAGAGGGTGAGTTCGTTGCGGTCAAACTTGGCGCCGGTAACCGCGGCAGAGTTCCACGCCAGCAACGCTGCCACTTCCGGGCGGTCTTTCAGTTGCTCGATATCAGTGATGGCCGGCTGGAGTCCCATCAGAGCTTCTCCGCCTTACCCTGCTTGTTCCAGTCGAGGACGCCCTTTTTCCACACGTACCAGTAACCGGCGAGCAGAATGCCGATGTACACCAGCATCTCCCAAAACCAGAACATGCCAAAGCCGGAGGCCTTGAGCGAACGCTGGACAATGGCCCAGGGATAGAGAAACACGGCCTCGACATCGAACAGGATGAAGAGCATGCCTACCAGGTAGAACTTCACGGTAAAGCGTTGGCGGGCATTGCCCACGGGCTCCATGCCGCACTCGTACGGCGACATCTTGGCGGGATTGTATTTGTGCTGGCCTATGAAATAGGACAGCGTCACGATGGCGCAGGCGATGCCTCCGGCCACGAGGACATGAATCAGCAGCGGAAGATAGCGGTCAAAATAAAAGTCCGGCATGATTGCGCTAGTAACAGAAAGCCTTGCACAACAAGAGGCAAACATTCGAGTTTAGAGTTCGGTGGCGGACGATGTCAACCGCGCTCGGAGTGCGATTCATCGAGGTTTTACAAAAGAAAGTTTCCAGTTTCAAGTGTCGAGTTTCAAGCCGCGAAAATGAGGCTATGTGACCGCGCGCTATTGGCTTGTAGTCGAAACTAGAAGCAAATAACCGCCGTTAGCCCCCGCCGACGAAGTGGACGATCTCCAGATGATCGCCGTCCTTCAGCGTTGTTTCCGGCCACTGCGCACGGGGGACGATCTCGCGATTGAGTTCGACGGCGACTCGATCACCCTTCATGCCAAGCTGTTCGACGAGTTGGGCGAGGGTGAGGGGTTCGTCGAAGGTCTGGTCTTTGCCGTTGATGATCAGGCGCATGAAGACAGTTTCAGGTTTCGGGTTGCAAGTTTCAAGTGAGCGTTGCAGATGTCTGAAGGTTAAGGCTTGGCGTCCAGTCCATAAAGCTTAATGGCATTGTCGCGCATTACTTTTCGCGCGATGTCGGTCGCTTGAGCACGCGTGATTTCCCCATCCTGCATCATCCCGGTCAGCGCGATGGCCAAGGCGGTCCTTCCCGCAGTTGCCGTCTGATACCCGGTCTCTTCCCAGTTCACCTGCGGCGTCAGCGGATAAAGATCGGTGCCGAACAGCACCTTGTCCGGGTAAAACTCCAGCATGAAGCGGATGCTGGCGGCGATATGCCGCGGCGAGGTCATCCAGGTTTGCTCGGAGAAATCGGCATAGACGTTCGGCTTCATTAGCAGATAGGGCACGAACTGCTCAAAGCCGCCGGAGCCGCCGTGAAGCATAACGAAATTCGTCTTGCGCAGCGTCGGGTCATTGAATACCGAATCGAGCAGCAAAGGATTGCTGCCCTCCATCTGGAAATAGCCGCCGCATCCGCCACCGGTGTGGAGATGCACGGCCATTCCAAGCCGCCCCGCCTCGCCGGCAATGTAGCGGAAAAGATAATCCTGCAAAATCTTGTACTCGGCGTCGCTGGGAACTCCGCCCTTCACGTAACGGGCAAAGATACGGGTAGCGTCCGCCTCCTTCGCGGCAGCGAAATCGAGCGAGCGCAGGTAGGCAGCTTCAAACTTGATGGCCACGGCCCCATTCCTCCGTTGCAACTCCAGCAGAGGCGTCACGATTTTTGCGGTGTATTGAGCCAGCGTCGGGGGCACGCCGTTGATGTCGAGCTGATTCAGGTATCGCGCAAACAGCGATTCCTCGCGACCGTAGAAAATCTTGCGATCAGGCGATTGCGCCGCGAGCGACGAATTATTCAACGGGAAGAGCAACGTGTCGTCGAACGCCACCCAGCGGAAGTACGGCGGCTGAAGTCCGCGACCCAGAGCGACGCGGTTCGCCAGCTCCGTCTCGATCCCAAGCTGATCGAGCACCCAATTGGGATAGTTATCGCCCTTACGCTCCTTCACCTTTTCCTTGGCGGCCAGCAACTCCTTTACGTGCTCCGGCGCAAAGTCGTCGTACTTGTAACCGAACATCGTCTGCCACGCCTTGATGTAGACGGGGTTGTCTTCGCGAAACATCAGCCCCGAATCGGTCGGCTCCAGCGGATCGCAAGGCAGCGCGTCGAAGTCGTCATCCTTCTCGCCATTGGGGCCGTTGAGCGCGGGAGGATGCGAGTGGTTGTCGATGGCCTTGATCTGGTTGATCTCGGTCATCAGGCTGGGATCCGGTTGTAGCCCCTGATTAGTTTGCGCGAGAAGTGTCGCCGGAAGTGTCAGTGCGAAAACGAGCAGAAGAGTTTTCATCGGCTGCCTGGAGTCTCTGCGGCGGTGATGTCAGAGACTGGGGCAGTCT
>Ga0302325_10026848_pt1 | contig 11953 bp, 11 predicted proteins | sample Palsa_T0_2_FD_201948 | JGI IMG/M metagenome (GOLD analysis project Ga0302325, IMG submission 201948) | Peat permafrost microbial communities from Stordalen Mire near Abisko, Sweden - Palsa_T0_2 | ecosystem: Environmental > Terrestrial > Soil > Palsa > Peat permafrost | place: Sweden: Abisko... | reverse complement strand
CGAACGCGGCGTGATCCTCGAAGAGATCAAGATGGACGAGGACAATCCCGACTACCTCGTCCACGAAATCTTTACCCAGAACTTCTGGAAAGATCATCCTCTCGGCAAGCCCATCCTCGGAACCAAAGAAACGGTAAAGAAATTCGAGCGCCAGGCCGTGCTTGAGACCTACACCCACCGCTTCGCGCCTGGCAACATTATCGTCGCTGCCGCCGGGCATCTCGACCACGATCAGTTCGTCGACCTCGTGGTCAAGCACTTCGAGCACCTGAAACCCGCGCAGAACGGCTTCCATTCGCCCGCACCCAAGATCGTTCCTCGCATCGTCTTGCGCAACAAGAAAGCGCTCGAGCAAGTGCAGCTTTGCATCGGCGTACCGGCATATCCCATCGCCCACGAGAAGCGCTATGCCGGCTACATTCTCAACACCCTGCTCGGCGGAGGCATGAGTTCGCGTTTATTCCAGAATATCCGCGAGCGCCAGGGCCTCGCCTACTCCATCTACAGCGACCTTAATCCCTACCGCGACACCGGATGCATGGCAGTCTACGCTGGAACTTCCCTGGCATCGGCGGCCAAGGTCGTGCAGTCGGTGGTCGGCGAATTCCGCGATCTAAAAGTTAGGCCAGTGCCGGAAGAAGAATTACGCCGCTCCAAAGATCAACTCAAGGGCAGCCTGATGCTCTCGCTCGAATCGAGCACGGCACGCATGTCAAATCTCGCCCGCCAGGAAATGTACTTCGATCGCTTCCAGGACCTTGACGAGCTGGTCCTGAAGATTGAAGCTGTAACCGCCGACGATCTGCAGAGCCTGGCCCAGGAGTTCTTCAAGACCGAGTCCGTCGCCGTCACCGTGCTGGGCAATCTGAGTGGTCTGAAGATCTCCCGCAATCAACTGACCTGCTGAGAATGTTCCGCCTTACCTTGTGTGCCCCGTGCCCGCTGTGTTTTACGCTTTGATCTCGGTGTTGTAACTTCCTGCCCGCTGGCACGTCTGATCTGAGTCTGCAGGTGCAGACCTGCCGGACGACCTAATTCAAGACTCACCCAAGGAGGAAACCATGAAGAAGCTTGTTGGCAGTCTGATGCTTGCCTGCATCCTGGCAGCCCCGATGGCAGCCTTTGCCCAGGACACCATGAAGCAAGATAGCACCCCGCAAAACACCATGAAGAAAGACGACTCGATGAAAAAAGACGATTCGATGAAGAAAGATGACACCAAGAAGGCCAAGAAGGCCAAAGCCGCAAAGAAAGACACCATGAAGAAGGACGACAGCATGAAGAAGGACGACACTATGAAAAAGGACGACACGATGAAGCAGAACTAGTCTGTCGTCCGGGATCGAGGCGCGGGCCATCGGGTCCGCGCCGTTTGTTTTCTATTAGCCGCCAACAATTGGTGGAAAGTGAAGTCGCGATTACGGTGAAAAATGTTTCAAATTGACGGACACAGAGATGCGGTGAGAGAATGCTTGTCATTTGTTGGGGTCAAAAGGAACTTCCGGTTTCGATTATTTCATGTCCTGCAGCCGATAGCTTTTGACACAGATTCTCATTCCCCGGTGAGTGGTAAAGTACGAATCATACGCGAGAAAATCTCCTGCTGTCGGTACGTGACGCGAAGCGAGACGAGACCACGAGTAGTTAACCAACGACCCAGTGCCACAACCAGAATTGGCCAGTAATCCGCCAGAGAGAATTGTTCATCTCCTGTAAGCTCACCGCATGAGCACAAGTTCACAGCAACAACAGGCACGGTCTTTTTTTGACCGCATCGCCTTGGACTGGCGGAAATCAGCCGAGGGTAACGCTGACTCCGTCAATGTCATCGTGCAGCGCAACAACTATGTTTTGCGGGTGGCAGACGGTCGCGAGAATGTAGGAACAGCGCTGGACGTCGGCTGCGGAACCGGCGAATTGGTCCACGAACTGTGTAAACGGGGTGTTTCTGCCATCGGGGTTGATTTCGCGCCGGAGATGATCAAGTTGGCGGCGTACAAGGCATCCGCCGATGGCCTGAAGGGTTGTGAATTCGTCTGCGGTTCAATCTTCGATTACAAACCGGGCACTAAGTTCGATCTCCTTTCGGCCAACGGTTTTATCGAATACCTGTCTCCTGAACAGTGGCGACAATTCTTGCGAATGGCGAGAGGATGGCTCAACCCGGGAGGCTCGCTTGTTTTTGGCTCACGCAATCGTCTGTTCAACGCATTTTCGATGAATAATTACACTTCGTTGGAGATGTCGCGGAACACGCTGGTCAGTCTGATTTCGGAAGCATTGGTAATTGGCCGTTCCGAGGACCTCATCACCTGCATACAGCAATTGAGTCGTTGTCGGCAGGAACTTCCAACGGTCGGGGAACATCCGGAAACGGGGATTGGAGTTGCCACTCGGCATCAATACACGCCTGCTGAGTTGATTGGAATGCTGGAGAGCATCGATTTCCAGGTCGCCGGACTGGCTCCGATTCACTATCACGGCGTTCCACCAAGGTTTGCGAAGGCGCATCCCCAGATCCATACCGCGATTTCAGAGGGCATGAACGCCACACCGGAGCACTACCTGATTCCGTTCGCGTCAACCTTTATGGTTCATGCGGTAAAGGATAGCTAAATGCCGTCCACGCTCACAGTCGTGATGTATCACTACGTCCGGGAACTCCGGCACACGCGGTTCCCAGCGATCAAGGGATTGAACCCTTCTGAGTTTCGCGAGCAACTCGCCTATATTCGCAGATTTTATTCGGTGATCACGGCGGAGGCACTTCTCGACAGCCTTACAAACCAGGGCACCCTGCCGCCTAACCCGCTGCTACTGACCTTCGATGATGGATTTGCCGATCATTTCGTCAACGTGTTTCCGTTGCTGGAACAAGCAAAACTCCAGGGCAGCTTTTTTGTTCCCGCAATGCCGGTCGCTGAAAAGCGAATGCTCGATGTTCACAAGATCCACTTCATCCTGGCAGAGGTCGCAGACAAGAAATCGCTGGTGGATGACATATTCCGGGCGATTGAACGGGATGCTACGAAGGGACTCCAGTCTCCCGCCGCGTACTATGCCCAGTACGCTGCACCGAGCCGATTCGACCCCGCCGAGGTCTGCTTCATCAAGCAGATGCTGCAGTACGCGCTACCAGAAAATGTCCGCAACGCCATTGTGACGGACCTGTTCACGAAGTATGTAACTTCCGACGAAGAAGCTTTCGCGGCCGAGTTGTATCTCACGCCAGATCAAATTCGTTGCATGGTCCGCATGGGCATGTACTTCGGCTCACATGGTTACTCGCACCGCTGGATGGGTCACATCGACCCCTCCGATCAGCACTTGGAAATCTCGCGCTCGCTGGACTTTCTAAGCAGTATCGGGGCCACGACGCATCGATGGATCATGTCATACCCGTACGGTGATTGGAATGCGGAACTGCTGGAGTTGCTGCGGGGGACGGGCTGCGTTGCGGCTTTCACGACCAAAGTTGGACTCGGCGATCTGAAAAGCGAGCCTCTTCTGCTGAGCAGGATTGATACCAACGATTTGCCGAAGATAGCGACCGCTCAGGCTTGTCAATGGGTGCAGCAGCCGACTGCACGTTCGGAAAGCTCCACGTCGTGACGTGCTATTTGTGGTAAGCGCGGGTACTGCTCGGTAGATCTTGCAGGTGTAGTAAGAAACGAGGCTCTGGCTAAATTAGAGGAAGCAACACAGGGAGTTCACCAACACGGCTGCTTTGAACGGAGGACCGTGGACCTCCCGATTCGAGGTGACAAGGCGTATGCGGATTCAATGCATTAGCGGTGCCTTTTCTATATCTTTAAGAAATAGAAAGCAAAACGCCGAGCCGTCTCACCCGGAATCCACAACTTACGAGAAATCGAATCGCCGGAAGCCCAGATGCTGTTGAGCCGAATGGCAAGCCGCACTAACGCCCAGCCAGGCTGAGAACTTCCTCCGACTCCTCTTCCTCCTCCACGCTCCCGCTATCAGCAACCGCCGCTCCCTGATGTCTCGTCAGCCCCGTCTTCAGATACTGCCGCAGGCAGCGGGTACAGGGGAAATAGCCCTCCTGCATCGCTTGCTTAGCCGTCAGCGTGCGCTCAGAAGCCTTGTCGTGAATGAAGCGACATCCCGGCACGTGAAAGATCTTTGATCCGGATGAAACCACGACCACCAGATCGGGAGGAATGTTATTGGCGGGCAGCGCATGTTGTGACTTAATGAGATTTCGGAACGTAAACGTGTTCGCCAACTTCAATCCGCCTGCGATCAAAGCGATCGCCGCCACCGGCACCAGCCACGCCGCCCAGCTCGACCATCTGCTTCCCTTCACGGCAGCGTCTTTCGTCAGCCGCTTCTCCAGCCGCCGGCTGAAACCAGCAGGCACCTCCAGCAGGCGTTCATCCCCATAGAGTTGAATCACATTTCGCGTCCCCGCCAGCACCGAGGCGCAGCGCTTGCACGTACGGAAATGTTCTTCCATCGAAGAACGCAATGCAGCATCCACATCTCTGTCGATGTAATTCGAAACCTCGCGCCAGACCTGTTCGCAGTGCAACATTCTCTGGTTCACTACCATGGCTTGGTCCCCTTCTCGAATGGCAGGCGACTGAACCAGCCCTGTTCCCATCCGGCGGCCAGCAGATCGCGCAGCATCAGCCGCGCCCGCAACAACCGCGTCTTCACGGAAGCTACCGATATGCCCAATGCCTCCGCTGTCTCCTGAATGTTCAGGTGCTCCATATCGCGCAGCACAAAGACCTCGCGATACTTTCGATCGAGCGTCCCGAGCGCCTCAGCCAGCCGCTGCCGCACTTCCTTACGTTCCAGCGCTTCCGATGGTATCTCGCGCCAATCGGCGAACTCCCGAGGCGCATATTCGCTTTCTTCGTCGCGGCCGTGCTCGATGCCTTCCATGACTACAGTTCGCTCCCTTCGCCGGCGCATCAGGGCTTCGTTCACCGTGATCTGGATCAGCCACGTACTGAAGCGGGCCTCGGCGCGGAATTGCCGGATGTTCGCGAACGCTTTCAGCATCGCTTCCTGCGCCGCGTCCTCGGCGTCCTGCTCGTTGCGCAGAATGGCAAGCGCCGCAGCGTAGACCCGCCGCTCATAGGGCCGGACCAACTCATAGAACAATTCGTTCTGGCCGCGCTGCACGCTCAAGATCAGCTCCTGCTCGTGCGCGCCACTCTGCCCCGGATTGTTCAACACCACGCTCGGTTCCGACATCTGGCTCGCAGTCCTCGCTGCTCGCGTCGCGAGATTTAGGTCTTGGGTTTTGGTTTTCCGAACACTTGAGACCTTAGACCTTTTCCGTCAGTACTCCGGATCTTTCTTCCAACCCGTCAGCATGGAAACGAAATTGTTCGAGCCGTGCAGGATCACCATGACCAGATGCCCCAGCACAAAAAACAAGATCGCCCACATCACCGCGAAATGCCAGATGCGCGCGTAGTGAAAGCCTCCCATCATCCAGCCCAGCCAAGAGAACTGAACCGGCTTCCACACCGCGAGACCGGTGAGCACCGAAAGAACACCCAGCCCGATCGCCGTGGTGTAAGCATGCTTCTGCAGCGGGTTGTAAGCCTCGCGAAGCGTGGGCTTCGGTCCGAAAAAGAAATAATGCTTCACCATCGGCCACACGCCGGGAATGTCACGATGCGTAAACAAGACCTGGCGGTAGTTGCCGCTGAAAAGTTGGTAGCCAACATAGAAAACGCCGGTCGCAATGTAGATCCACATGAAGGTGAGGTGCCATTGCAACGCTCCGCCCAGCCAACCGCCGATGGCGAATGCCCTTGGCCAATGCAGCAAGTCCTTCTGCGGAATCTTGGCTCCGAAGCTGGGAAAGGCGCGAAAAATCTGCAAGCCGCTGCCGACCATCACAAACAGTGCGACCGCATTCAGCCAGTGGCACAGCCGCACCACAAACGGATGCTCGTAGACCGCCCGTGCGACGACGACGGGCGCTTCGTCCTCGCCATCGGCGTTCTTGCCCTTAGGCTGAATGATTTCGATAACTGAACCGCTCATGTATAAGCCTCCAAGTAGCGCCGGCCCCGCACCGTCTTTCACCGATCGTTGAAGTCCCCTCGCTGCGGGCGCCCCCGCGACAGCTGGCGCGGCGGCGGCGCTACAGCCCGTAAAACCAGGAATAGCCCTGGTCTTCCCAATAGCCGACTCTGTCCAGCACGTGCGAGACTTTCAAGTCGGTCAAGTATTTGGCCTGCTTGTAGCCGATCTTGGTGGGAATTTGCAGACGCAGTGGCGCACCGTGCTGGCGCGTGAGGGGCTGCTCGTACATTTCATAGCAAAGCAAGGTCTGAGGATGCAGTGCCGTCGCCATGTCCAGTGATTCGTAATAGTCATCGGCGCAGTTGACCGTGATGAAGCGCGCCGTGGGATCCGCGCCCACCATTCGCAGAAAATCGGAGAGCCGTGCGCCGCCGAACCGCCCAATCACGTCCCACCCTTCGACGCAGATGTGGCGTGTATTCTGCCGAAAGCGGGGCAGCGCCTGGACCTGCGCCAAACTGTAGTCTCCAGGTTTCTTAGCCGCTCCACTGACGGTCAGTGTCCAGTTTTCGAAGATCACTCCGGGATCGTCGACGTCATAGCCGTTGATGGGAAACTTCGCAAAGGGAGTCAGGTCGGAATTGTCGAAAGTCGGCGCCAGATGGCCGGAGCGGAAAAGCCGCGCCGAAGCCCAGTCGCTGAACCCTAGTCCCTTCTTGAGCAACCCCTCCTGCAGGCTGGGGAGGGCGAACGCGCCCAGCGCCAGCAGGGGCGTCAGTTTGAGCCATTCGCGCCGGCCAATCTTCCGGAATTTCTTTTCATCCATCGTGCGATCGTTTATTTTGCGATCATTGTTCCTCATGAACCGGCCTTCTCACTCAGATTGCGCTGGTACAGACTGCCCTTGCCATCCCAATGGCTGTAGGCCAAAAGGCTCTGGGACGAGACTTAACCCGTTCCGCACCTATGGGATTCGCGAGACTGTCCGAAGTTTCGGCCCAGACCCGTTTGAGAATCATAACGCTTCCGAATCAGGCGTGACGGCCACCCCTGGGTGGAGGCTAATTTCATCAAGAAAGCCCACTACCCAGCTTTTGCTGGCCTTTCTAACGTTTTCAGGGCATACTGGGGGGAAGCGCCATCCCCCCCTGGTGCCCGGGGTATTCCGGCATGTTCGATCTAAACACAATCGTAGAGAAAATAGATCACGAAGCCTTGGCACAACCTCGGAGGCGTACGCCCGCGCCCGAGGATCCCAAACAGCGGAAGTTGATGGTCGGCTCTCTCTGTCTGCTGCTACTGGCGTTGGGCATCGTGCTTTGGCGTAACCGCGACTTCTGGTTCCCGGATACGCCCGAAGCGGAATCCGTCCAGCCGGTGGAGACCTCGCCCGTAGCCAAAGTCGCTCCGGTACAGCCTCCGGCGGCAACTGCCAAACCAGCCATAGCCACAACTGCGAAGCCCATAGCGGCAACTGCCAAGCCAGCCATAGCGGCAAAGCCAAAGCACCATGTCGCGCCTGTGGCCACGACGCCTGCTCCCCTAACTCCACCTCCGCCGGCCGTCGCCACGTCGCGCACGGTCTTGCCCCCTTTGGAAGTGGAGGTTGTCGGCGGCGATTCGCACCGTCCCATCCGGCCCAGCAACAGTTCCGTGCGGGTAGATCTTCAACCGGGCGCGCCGCCGCAGCCGGTCACCGACGCTGTCGTGGCCGACGATACAGAGACTGCCGCGAAAGTAACCAGCGAAGCCTCCGAGCGCGTGCAGATGTCCGCCAACGCCTCCGAAATCGTGACCCGTCCGGTGAGGCCCAATTATCCACTCCTGGCGCGGCAGATGAAAGTGCAAGGGTCGGTGATTCTGCAGGCGCTGATTAGCAAAGATGGAGTCATCCAGAACCTGCGCGTGGTAAGCGGTCCGCACATCCTGGCCAGCGCAGCCCAGGATGCCGTCCGGCAATGGCACTTCAAGCCGCACTTTGAGGGCCGCGAAGCGGTCGAGACCCAGGCCAAGATTACGGTCAATTTCACTATTTCAACCAACTAAGAGCTCGGGTTTTGGGTCTCAGGTCTTAAGCAAGACCTGATCGAGGCCTATTTCCCTTGATGCACAGGAGAGTGCAAGCGTTAGCGGTTGCACGATATTTTTGAAATTGTTCCTTACGCTGCTGTTGGCACATCTTCAGGCGATTTCCCGCTTCAACCGTCGAGTATAGTGCGAGCTAAGCTTCAAGGTCAGTGGACTTGAACTAGACCAGCTGTGGTATGGAACAATGACCTTGAAGTGATTACCGGCAAGCGACACCGTGCCCATACAGGGGAAGTGAGCGTAATGAGCGGCGCTCCCTATGGCTACCGTTATATTCGCAAGACGAAAGAGGCGCTCGCCGCCTACAGTGTTCAATCATTCTGGGAGAGTGGACGCTGGTATAACACCTGACACCCAAGACCTGATACAACAGCTCCATGGCCAAGTTCCTATTTCCCATGCTGCGTGCGAATGACCGGGCCCAGTCACTAGCATTGGTTGCGATTGCGGCTCTTGCCTCAGCCTTGACGGTTGCTGGTCGCGCTTCCTCGCCAATTCCTTCCTCGCTAGCGAGACCTGGAGGCAATCCTGTGGCTTTTGCCATTTCCAGCCCAAGTTTCTCCAATGGCGGTGACATCGCGAAAAAGTTCACCTGCGACGGAGCCGATGTGTCCCCGCAGTTGACGTGGAGCGATCCACCCGCCGGAACCAAGAGCCTGGCGCTGTTGGCCGACGATCCGGACGCGCCCGTGGGAAACTGGAACCACTGGGTCTTGTGGAATTTGCCAGCAGAGAGCCGCGAGCTCGGGGAAAACGTGGCCAAGACCGGGCAATTGCCAGACGGTTCCCGACAGGGACCGAATGATTTCCGAAAGACTGGCTACAATGGCCCTTGTCCTCCTCCGGGCAAGCCACATCGCTATTACTTCAAGATCTTCGCCCTCGACGCCAAGCTGGATCTGAAGGGCAGTGCCGGAAAACGTGAACTCGAAGCCGCCATGAAAGGACACATTCTGGCACAGTCCGAGTGGATGGGCCGCTACGGACGCTAGCCCGCTGCATAGCGTTAGTCCCGCAAGATTTGACCGCGGCGGAGGAAAGTTCATTGCTTCGCGCCAGCAGCTGGCTTACATCGAAATGGACCGCCGAAATTTTATTAAGAGCTCACTCTTGGCTGGTGCCAGCACTCTGCTCGCCAGACGTGGCCTTCGAGCCAACTCTTCCTCATCTCAAGAACAAGTTCCGGGTGCGATTGCAATCTCGGAGATCGAAGGAGCCCACTTTCCGAGCGGATTTCTTTGGGGCATGGCCTCCGCTGCCTACCAAGTCGAAGGGGCGTGGAACGTAGACGGTAAGGGGGAATCAATCTGGGATCGCTTCTCCCATACTGTGGGCAAGATCAAAGGCGCGGCTACGGCCGATGTTTCCTGCGATCAATATCACCGCTACAAAGAAGACATCGCCATCCTAAAACGCCTGAATCAGAACAGCTACCGCTTCTCAACTTCATGGGCGCGTATCCAACCTACGGGCACAGGGCCGGTCAATCAAAAGGGTATCGATTATTACAGCCGCCTTACAGACACTTTGTTCGAAGCGGGCATTCGCCCTTTCTGCACAATTTATCATTGGGACCTTCCGCAAGCGCTTGAAGAGCGAGGCGGATGGCCGAACCGCGATCTTGCCGGCTACTTTGCCGACTTTGCCGGAATCCTCGCCAAAAATCTTGGCGACCGAATCACCACCTGGGCTCCCTTCAACATGCCGTGGACCTTTACCTACTATGGCTACGGCATCGGTGTCTTTCCTCCGGGCAAGGCGAATTTTGAACAGTTTCTAAAAGCGGCGCACACGGTCAACCTGGCGCAGGGCGAAGCATGCCGCGCCCTCAAGGCGGCATCCTCTAAGGCAACCGTAGGAAGCGCCTACGGCATGGCCCCCGCTTATCCCAAGACCGAGAGCGAGGCCGATCGCGCAGCGACCGCCCGTTACCATGCCATGAACAATATCTATTTCCTCAACCCTGCGATGACGGGCGATTACCCAAAGGCTTTCGTCGGCGAAACTCCATATGACGCGATGGGATACAAGCCCCGGCGACGACAAGATCATGAGAGCCCCTTTGGACTGGCTGGGATTTCACTATTACACGCGCCGCGTCGTCTCCAATGCGGTGGGGGTTTCTCAGTCCGGCAATGCGGGCCACTTCGGCACGGAAACCGAAGGCGAAGGAGGCTCATCGAGCCGCGACCCATTGACCCAAATCCACGTCGAGATGCCAACCGAGGGCCCACTGACCGAAGCGGGCCTGGAGATATGGCCACGCGGGATCTATGACCTGGTCTTGCAAATCTCGCGCGAGTACAACCATCCCATCATTGAGATTAGCGAGAATGGCTGTTGCTATCTTGACAGCCCAGACGAAACCGGCCGCGTTCCCGACACGCGCCGTATTGCCTTTCACCGCCAGATCCTGGCAGAGCTTGCGCGCGCCATCGCCGACGGAGTGAGAGTGCGTGCATATCACGCCTGGAGCCTGGTGGATAACTTCGAGTGGGCGGATGGCTACACGCAGCGGTATGGACTGACTTACGTCGACTTCCGCAACCAGAAGCGCACGGTGAAGGATTCCGGACTGTGGTATGGACGTGTCGCAGCCGCGAATCGCCTGGGTGTGTAGTGTGCCGCGGGTAAAGATGAAGAGGAGAGGCCTTTGAAAGCCCTCGAACTAAGGACTGGAAATCTCCAAAATAACGAGCGCCCCAGATCTCTTTCGAGATCGAGGCGCCCGGGCAGCCCTCCCCCAGAACTGCTCATTTCCGAAAATAAAGGCGGGGCAGGGTTTTGCATATGGCACTCCCGTGCCACCCCACTGCCCAAAAGTGCCATCCCTCCAAACTATTGCAAGCCAAGCCTTTAAAGGGATTTGGGCGAAGAATCTCCAATTCTGCCGTTGCCTCGCTCCTATCGAGTCGGCGAGTTTTCTGCCGTTCTGGATTCCGATCCGGAGGTTGATCATTATGAGGCCGCGCTGGCTCGACACCGCCCGCGGAGACTCCCGTCAAGAAACAATAATGCCCTCTCGGTTGCAAACAACTTTACGATTCGCTCGCCTCCATCGCCGAAACCACGCTGTATAATCCCCAGTTCGATCCCCAATCGGGAGCTTCTCTCATGACGAGCCTTTTCCGCCTGGCCTGCCTTCTGCTTGTGATCTCCTCGGTCCCCCCACTGTGGTCTCAGGAAAAGGTGGATCTGGAAACCATGGGCCGTATCCGCTACGAAGGCTTCCACGACTCCAAGGTGATGGAGTTCGCCGCAGGATTGATGGACTCGATCGGCGAGAGGCTTACCGGCTCTCCCAACATGAAGCGCGCCAATGAATGGACGCGAGATCAGCTCACGGCGATGGGTCTCGCCAACGCGCACCTTGAGCCCTGGGGACCGTTCGGCCGCGGCTGGGCCAACCAATACATCAACGTTCGCATGACCTCGCCCGATATCGCCCCGTTGCTAGTCTATGCCAAAGCTTGGACCCCGGGCACCAACGGCGTAGTCCAAGGCAAATGCATTCGCGTGAACATTGAGGACAAGAAGGATTTCGATAAATATAAAGGCAAGCTTGCCGGCATGATTGTGATCTTCGGGCCTGACGTTGACGTGAAACCGATCACCGAGGCTCCCTTCAAACGGCTGAGTGACGACGATCTCGCCAAGCTCTCCGACTACCAGATTCCCGGCGACCATCCGCCCTTCGCTTTTGCCGCTTTTTTGAAGCGCCAGCAGTTCATCAAGGACTTGAACCAGTTCTTCGCCGACGAAAAAGTTCTGGCCGTGATCGACCACTTCCGCGTAACTTCCGGGGGCGGTACCGTCTTTGTGCAGTCCGGCGGATCCTATAAGCCCGGCGAGA
>Ga0302325_10026845_pt1 | contig 11953 bp, 8 predicted proteins | sample Palsa_T0_2_FD_201948 | JGI IMG/M metagenome (GOLD analysis project Ga0302325, IMG submission 201948) | Peat permafrost microbial communities from Stordalen Mire near Abisko, Sweden - Palsa_T0_2 | ecosystem: Environmental > Terrestrial > Soil > Palsa > Peat permafrost | place: Sweden: Abisko... | reverse complement strand
CGTCCGCGGTCCATCGGTCAAACCGGGTCAGCGCGGGAGGAACGGCGTCCATCGGAGATGAGGACTCCGGCTGTTCAGCCATCACCCCACGCCGCCAGTCAAAATGGAGGGTTCCCTTCGCCGAGGCCGCCAAATCCTTGTCCGTAAATCCAGACAGGCCCATCTTGCCTTCCGCATCGATTGTGCGGCCCGACCAGCTCAGCCCCAGCAACTGGCCCACAAGCGCAGGACTGAGCTTTTCAAACTGGCCTTCCAGCGTATAGGCCGGTTTGCCCTGATCAGTATCGGTGCGCAGCGTGCCCGCTCCATGCACATGCCCGCCAAGCAGGTCTGCGTCAAGGCCGGTGATCTCCGCGCCGTTTGGTAAAATGTGCAGCGAGCCGGTAGCATCCGTAAGCGTGACCGGACCCAGAATCAGTGAATCCGCTTTCACCGTGCCTTCGAGCGGCGGCCAGGCAGGTGCTGTCGACGAGTCCGACGGCTTGAGCCGGGCCAACAGCGAAGAGAGAAGCGTGCCCTGCTCATGCGCGCCCAGAATTGCCGCCTGCAAGACGCTCGCGTCCAGATCGCCGAACTCGACCTCAAACTTTGGCAAGCAGGGCTTGCTCGCCTCGCAATGCGTGGGAAGGTCGAGGCTGGCGATGCCTTTCACCGGCCCATAGGAAAACACCACCGGGTCCCAACGCAGTTCCGCGTTTTCCAGGTGCAGAGTGGCCTGTGCAATCAGCACATGGTTGGCAAGATAATCGGCCTTCCAGTTGGCGTTATGCAAGGTCACGGTGCCGGTTACGATGTCCGTCGGCGTCGGCTCCGCCGCATCAGTCGCTGGCGTTGCTCCGAGCGGCATGTCGGTTGCATCGATCACAGAAGCGTCGTCCGGGGCGCTGGCAAGGGTCGCGTTCACGGACGGCAGCCAGGGGCCCGCGGCGTTTAGATCCACGGTGATGGGATCGCCGGCCAGTGAGTCCAGCGCAGTTACGCGCGCCATTCCGGCCACACGCGCCAGTTCCCTGACCCGCGCAACGCTGGCCTGCCCCCGCACCGTCACCTCGTACCCTTGCAGCGCCAGCCGCGCAGTCACCGCCAGCGGACTCGCACCTCCCGCTGGAATCGTCATGGTTGCTTCGAGAGCAGAAGGCGGGATGCTCTCGGGACGATGGGCCAGTGTCTGACTCTGTGCCGGTGCCGCCACGGGTTCCAGCACCAGCTTCGACGCCTGAATCGGCGTGCTGAGCCCGTCCCCGCTAAGTTGAAATCCATTCACCGTGAAGCTGCCCGTCAGCGGTCCTGGCACAGGTACACGCATCTTTGGCGCTCGTGCACTCGCCCCGCGTTTGCCCCGAACCGGCTTTTTCCGCAAAGGCTCTTCAGCCGAGGCCGTTTCCGCGCCAACCCCGGCATAGCTGATCTTGCCGCTGATTGTGCCCGCAGCCTCGAGGCCTGGCCCAAAATCACTGCGAACCGTCCGCAGCGCATCCAAACCCGCAGCGACCGGAATCCGGTCGAGCTCGACGGAAACATGCGGCAGGCCGGCGTTGCCCGGCAGGTTTCCGGCGAGGTGAATCCGGCCATCGCCAAGAGGTGAGTCGCAGGCCAGGTTCTCCACGGCGCGTGCGGTGAGGTGGTACAAGAAGACGCAACTGGCATCGAAATCCATGGGAGCCGCGGGCGCGAATTCAGCGCGATGAACACCCGTAGCGCGCAATTGCGTCCTGATCTGCGCCGCATCCGCAGTGCCGTCAAGGTGCAGTTCTCCGGTCAAGTCTCCGCGCCACCCGGGATCCCGCCCGATCAGCAGCCGCGCAAGTTGGCCCAGTTGCGCCTCCCGCCACTCCATATCCAGATGAATGGGCAGCCGCCTTAATTCCGAGGCACTCTGCAGTCTTGCCTCCAGCCGCACCAGCCCGGTATCGGCAAGGTCCAGGCTCACATCCGTTCGAGCCGGCTGGCCGCGAAGCCGGATGCGCCAATCCCCTGGCTCCTCTTGCCAGAAGGAAAGGTCGGTTTCCACCAGCGAGAAAGGAAGCTTCTCCGCGCCATTCTTGAAGTTGATGCGGGAGTTGGTTGCCTCCAGGTAGGGGAGTGGAACCACCCTTTTCTTGCGGCCCTGCACGGCGCTGCCGTCTGCAGGCTGGGTTTTAGCAGCCGTGCGAAACAGCGGGTCGAGATTCCAGCGGCCCTCCGCTGTTCGCACCACATTCAGGCTGGCTTCATCCAGGGTGATGGTGCCGATCTCCAGCCTTCCCCGCCACAGGGACAACAGGCGTATCGAGGCCTTCACCGTGTTGGCGTGTAGTACAGGCTCGGCTCCGTAGGCCGGATCTTCATCAACCGTCAGATCGGTCAGCACGAAAGCCGGCACGGGCAGCAGCCGCAATTCGACCGAGGAGAGTCGCACCGGCCTGCCCAGCGACTCAGACATCAAATGAATGATGCGGCTCTTGTACCGGTTGATGCTCACCAGCGGCGGCACGATGGCGACGACCAGAAGAAAAACCAGCACCGCCAGGGCCAGCCAAAGCGGCCTGCGCTTGCGTTGCCGGCCTTGCACTTGTTCTGTCATGGTTTTTTCAGATGCCAGCTGCCAGCTCACCGCACCAGGTGAAACGTCCGCTTCCAGCGCGTATCGCTGAAGAAGTGCAGCGCCACATGGCCCATCCAGGCCAGATTGTTGAGGATTCCCGTCTGCTCCAACTGATCTTCCGTGGCCGTGAATGACCAGTAGTTGAACAGCGGCCGCCCCACGATATTCTCCCTGGGCACAAAGCCCCAGTAGCGCGAATCCAGGCTGTTGTGCCGGTTGTCGCCCATCATGAAGTACTTGCCCGGAGGAACGACCAGCTCGCCGTTCTCCACGTGGTTGGGAAAATCGACGCTCCAGGCCTCGGTGGCGCCAATCTCCGGGCTCGGCGGAATGGAGGGATACTCATCCAGAAATTCTTCGGACGCCGTTGGCCCCTCTTTGCCCTCCGCGGGCAGCGCTTGCGCCACGCCGTTGAGAATCACAGTGCCACCGTGCAGGCGAATATGGTCGCCGGGAACGCCAACCAGACGCTTCACGAGGAATGGGTATGTCGGCGAGCCGTCCACCGGGTCCGGGTCGGCAGCCGGCTTCAGGAAGACGACGATGTCGCCGTGCTTTGGCTCGCGGTAGTGAACCAGCGGCATCCATTCGGTGGGCGGAGCCAGCGTGATCCGATCCACCACCAGGTGGTCGCCCACCAGCAATGTGTTTTCCATTGATCCCGAGGGAATGACAAAATTCTGTCCCAGAAATGTGAGAATGAACAGGCCCACAACCAGCACCGTGCAGATGCTCGCCACTGCTTCAAAGGGCGTTTCTTCCACCCTTGTTTCAACGGGTGCTGGAACCGCTTCTGACTCAGGTTCAGACTGCGTCTTGGGGGTCGGAGTTTTCTTTTTCGTCATCCTGTCGCTCTTGATGAGTGGTCAGTGAACAGTGGTCAGTGGTCAGCGAACGGTGGATCGTACTTCGGGCTTTTACTGATCACTGACCACTGTTCACTGATCCCTGCCTTTAATGCACCACGTGGAAGATCCGTTTCCAGCGCGCGAACCCCGTAAGCTTCGCGGCGAGTTGCCTGTCCTGTCCGAGTCTATCATCCGCAGCCTGTTGGACATCGGTGGCGGAAGGCCTTGTCAGCGAGAAGTAGATCATCACCGGCCGGGCCACGATTTGCTGCCGCGAAACGAATCCCCAGTAGCGGGAATCGCTGCTGTGGTTGCGGTTATCTCCGAGAACGAAATACTCGCCGGGCGGGACCACTAGCGTTCCGTCGCGCGTGAGGCTCCGCATCTGGTGCCACCACAGCGGATCTACCGAAGGATCTACCGAAAAATCGGTATACATCTTGGCCGGAAAGTCATCGTGAAACGGATTGTCAGCCGTCGGCTCAAACGCCGCGTAAGGTTCATCCAGGGCTACTCCGTTGACAATGACCCTCCCGTCCTCAATGCGCAGCCTGTCGCCGGGGATGCCCACCACGCGCTTGATCAAGAACGGGTGCGGCTGCGGATGATGGAACACCACGATGTCCCCGCGAGCAACCTCGCGATAGGGCAGAAGCAGGCGGCTCAACCGGTCAGGCGGCGCATAGATCTGCTTGTTCACCAGCAAGAAATCCCCCACCAGCAGGGTGTGCTCCATGCTCTCCGATGGGATGAGAAAGGGCTGCAGCACAAAGGTATTGACAAACAGCGCTATCACCGCAAGCGAAAGCAGCGTGGCAAACGCCTCGGGCACCGTAGGCAGGTGAATTCGCGGTCGCGCACCCCGCTCCTCTATTGGGACCGTCCCTTGTGCCATGGAGCTCATTCCGCTGTTTGTTCCTCCTGGTTCCCTTCCCGCAAGTCTGTCTGGCCGTCTTGAGTTTCCGCCGTCAGCAGTTCCAGGGCGCGTCGCGCGGCATCCTGTTCAGCAAGCTTTTTGGTATTTCCCTTGCCGCCTGCAAGCGGCAGGCTCGGATCCCCATCACCGGAGTTCAACCGAACCTCCACCAGAAACCGCTTACGGTGATCGGGCCCGCTCTCGCTCTTGACCCGGTACTCGGGCGTCCCCGCCCTGCTCGACTGCAGATATTCCTGCAGCGCCGACTTGTAGTTGCCCAGTGCTGCGCCGGCTCGCAACTCCTCAGCCAACTGCTCAGCCACCTCTCCCATCACAAAGCGGCGCGCAAACGCCCTTACCGGCTCCAGTCCGCCGTCGAGGAACAGCGCCCCCACCACTGCTTCCATGCTATTCGAGAGCACGGTGCTCCTGTTCCTCAAACCGCCGCGTTCTTCTCCCTTGCTTAGCCGCAAGTAAGCACCGAGCCCGATGGCCATCGCGACCTCGGCCAGGTGCTTGCGGCTCACAAGCTGAGCGCGAACGCGGGTCAGTTCGCCCTCGCGCCACTCCGGATGCGCCTCATACATCGCCTCTGCAACCACCAGCCCGAGCACAGCATCGCCAAGAAACTCCAGCCGCTCATTGTCTTCCGCGGCCGCAACTTCTGGATTTCCAGCAGCCGGAATCGGTTCGCCCGCAGCGCGTTCATGGGTCCGTTCATGGGTCCGTTCATGCGCCAAAGACCGGTGAGTCAGCGCACACACCAGCCGCTCGCGCCTGGCAAAGCCATGCCCGAGCGCTGCCTCCAGTTCAGCCAGAGGAGCTTCCGCATGCAATTCGATCGCGTCCTGCTTTGCTTGCTTCACCTTGGGGGACGGCTCCGCGAGGAAAGATTTCCAGGCCTCAGTTGCAATCTTCCAACTTAGACTATTAGACGCCACGCCAGTCCACGCCGCCGACCTATTGCGGCTTCTGGTTCGGTTGCGGGCCGGACTGCGGTCCTGCCTGCGGGGCTGCTGCGTCCGGCTTGGCTCCCGCGCCAGGAGCGGCGTCATCTGCATCCTCGTCGCAGCTGTGGCCCTTCACGGCGTACGCGGTCTTGACTCCGCGCTCCGCCGCCAGCCTCGTGTCCTGCTGGCCGTCGCGCACGGTGAGCGCCAATTGATACTCTGAGACCGCCTCGTCGCGCTTGCAGTCCAGATCCAGCATCCTGCCCAGGTAAATGTGCGACCAGGCCAGCAGCCGTTGATCCTTGCTGGTGGCCAGCGTTTTCTGGAACCGGTCGATGGCCTCTTCCGGATGGCCGGTCATGATGGCCGCGCGCGCCAGAATGAAATTGGCGCGCGCCCCGCCCGCAACTGACTCCAGGCTGTCCGACTGGTCCGCGAGCGCCTGGTTCGCCAGCGTCTTCGCAGTGTTCACATCGCCGGACGCGAGCTTTGATTCGGCCAGATCAAGCCCTGTCAGCTTGACCGGCTTGCTGCGCCCGAGCACTTCCCCGTCAGACTCCTTGTCGAATTCAATCTGCCGGGCGCGATGCACCTGCTGGTCCACATCCATGCTGTAGACCATCTCGCCCACAGTGTCTTTCAGGCTTGCAGGGTCCTTCTCAAAGTTGATCAATTGGTCATAGAAGTATTGCGTCAGCACAAACCCCTGCGTCATGTCGTGGTGCACCGTCGCCAGGCGGACGGCATCCACCTTCTGCTGGTAAATCTGCCGCTCATGCTCATACCGAGGCAAGTCCGACCGGTCCGCATTGGCGGGAATCCTGTACTCCGGAATCCCCGTATCCATGGTCCGCGCCTCGATGGCTTTGATCAGGCACTCGATGGTCAAGGGCACCGTGTCCGACCGGTAGCGAAACTCCATGGGAGCCTCGCGCACCTCTTTCAGAATCGGCTGCGCGCGGTCAATGGCCGAGGCGCGCGCGGTGAGCAGGGGCTCAATCACGTAATGCAGATAGGTGTGGCGCACGTCGTTCATGCGAATCTGTCCGTTTACGGGCGAAACCACCACGATGAAGTCGGAGCCATAGATGCGCGCATTCACCACGCTGGGCGAGAGCATGGGCTCGATCACCACCACAAACCGCCGCCCATAGTTGGTCGAGGCAGGCATCTTGAGATACAGATCGGTTCCCACGATCATCTTCGACAGCGGGTCGTGCAGCCGGTCGGCCTCTTTGTCGTAAGTCGGGTGCACCGCCAGCCATATTCCGTGCAGATCGACCGCGGCCACAAAGTTCTTCAGCAGCGGCACAATCTCCGCCACCTGGGTGGAGTCGGGCGGCATCTCCGCCAGGTCTTCCGATAGCTCCATCTCCGGGGGCGGCGTCAGGTAGAGGGCCAGCGAGATGTACTGCGAAACGTCGTGCTCCGTGCCTGTCATCCGGTGCTGGGCAATGTACAGGCACAGCCTGTCGCGGCTGGCGCGTGCCTCCTCGCTCTTTCCGAGCGCCTGGTTGATCTCGTCGCGCACGCGGGTGCGTACCGGCGCGCTTTGATCCAGCCCCTCGTCGTACCCGCAGGCGTTCAAGGCCGCGGCCATCAGGAACAAGGGTTCCGCGCTGGTCAGCGACACAGTAGGCCCCGCCGGGTCGATCAGCGACGGCGCCTTTTCCTGAGGTGCTTGTGGCGATGAAGAACTCTGCGACGAGCTCTGGTCCTTGGTCGATTTGTCAGAGGAACCGGTGCCTGGGGATTGAGCGTGGGTCGCGGGGAGCGACAGAGCCGCCAGAAGGCATGAAACCAAAGCCGGTAGAACGGAAAACGATCGGAGAGTACGCAACGTCATTGAGAATCCCTGCCTGCAAGTCTAGTTAGACGCACCGGCAGGGTCAAACGGGAGGAATGCACCACAGGGCGATCGCATGAACTCAATCCGAGACCCGGTGACCCCGCATTTCGCTTGGAAAATCGTCTCGGGTCCCGGAGGGACTGCGTGAGAATAGCCCAGGGCGAGCGAAGCGCTGCCCTGGGAACGCGATCCAACCCGGCCTAGCGCCCCAGAGGGTCGCTTCGACATCCATGCAGGGCACAAAGACAAACTCATGCGATTGCCCTGGAATGCGGCATCGCGCGTTCGCGGAGTAGGAAGTTCGATGAAAAGCAATTTGCCTCTTGCATAAAGATATATCTTGCGATATAGTTTGACTCATAAGGAAAAGATATATCGCGAGATGTATCGAGAATAAGGAGAAAAGAACCATGCACACACACTTTTTTGTAATGAACGAATGTTGGGATCGCCGTTTCGCAGGACGCGGGAAAGATCGAGGGGGAGAACGCGACGAAGCGGAACGCGGCGGCAGAGAGCACGAATTCGGAGAACGCAGACACTGCGGACACGAGCGCGGCTTTGGCGGGCGCGGTCCGGAGCGTGGCTTTGGCGGGCGCGGGCCGGGCGGATTCGGGCGCGGCTTCGGTGAGGGGCGAGGACGGATGTTCGACGCCGGCGATGTAAGGCTCGTGATCCTCAAGCTGCTCTCCGAGCAGCCAAGCTACGGCTACCAGCTGATGAAGACGATGGAACAGACGCTTGCCGGCGGATACACACCAAGCGCCGGCGTGATCTACCCGACCTTGACAATGCTGGAGGAGGAGGGCCTGGCCACTTCAACCTCTGAAAACAACAAGAAGATTTATTCCTTGACTCCGGAGGGCATTGAATATCTTGAAAACAACAAGGAGCGGATCGGTGAACTGTTTGAGCGGCTCGAGGAGACAGGGCGAGGCTTCGAGCGCGGCCGGTCACCGGAGATCATGAAGGCTTTCATGAATCTGCGCAGCGCAGTAATGGCGCGCGTGTCGCGTGAGAGCGTGAAGCCCGAGCAGATTAAGAAGATCACCGAAGCGATCAATGCGGCAGCCAAAGCAATCGACGAACTCTGAGTTCAACATTCGGTTGCAGCAATAAGAAACCCCGCCTGGAGAAATCCAGACGGGGCATCTTTCTGTTCCCTGTTCCCTGTTCCCTGTTCCCTGTTCCTCTACCCGCGCACGGAAACTCCGGAGAACGACAGCACCGCCAAGCCCCGCACCGGCTGGCCGAAGAAACGGGCCGGGTAAAAGACGCTGGTCAGCAGCAGGTTTTCAATCTGCGAGCGTGTTGCCGCGTCGTTGGGGCCGGAGACGATGCGATAGTCGTACATCGCGCCCTGGGGGTTCACATAGACCTCCACAACCACCGGGCCAGAGGCGTCGTCAATCTGGTCTTCGCCCACGCCGGTAGACAGGCTCAGCAGCCGGGGCGCGGTCGGATTGCCCAGCGGCTCATCCTTGGTGGCCTGCGCCACCTCAGGCTGCGCGAACATCGTAATCAGCAAAATGATTGAACCCAGCAGCATTACCGCACTGGCAAAGCCGGCACCTGCCTGCAGCAGGAAAGGCCCCACGGTGTTTTTCCAGGCCATATCCCAGCCATGAAAGAGGCTCTGGCGGCTGCGTGCACTCTCCTGGCTCACCGCCACGCGAATCCGCAGCAGCAAATCCTTCGGCTCGGGAACCGGACCCAGCGCGGCCAGCGATGCCTGCGTCTGGCGCAGCGACGCCCATTCCTGCGCGCAGCCGCGGCAGTCCTCCATGTGAGCCGCTACGAGATGCATCTCCCGCCCGCTCAGCCGGCCATCAAGATACTCCGTAAACCTTTCTTGAACCGCACCGCACCCGCTCATCGCGCCTCCTCTCCGAGAGGTACTTCAAACCCCGCGTTCCCCCCAACTCTTTCGTTGGAACGCCCCTCCGCCGCTGCTGCCGTCAGGATGGCCTTCAAACAAGCGCGTCCCCGCACCAGCCGCGATTTCACCGTGCCCAGATTCACACCCTGTATCTCCGCCACTTCCTCGTAGACAAATCCCTCAATGTCGCGCAGGATCAGAGTTGTTCGGAATGGCTCGGGCACCTGTTTCAATGCCGCCTCAACGCGCTCCCGGTTCTCTGCATGAACGGCCATCTGGTAAGGCGACTCCGCCGGATCCACCAGCATCTCTTTCAGCCGCACCGGCGTTCCGCATTCCCCTTCCGTCATTTCCTGCTCGATGGGGATTTCCCGCTGTTTGTGCCGCACCCACCAGCGCCGCTGGTTTGAGGCTTCGTGAAGCGCGATGCGGTAAATCCACGTGCGCAGCGTCGACTGGCCGTGAAAATTGCGCACCCCGCGAAAGACCTTTACGAAGACTTCCTGCGCCAGGTCGGCAGCTTCGGTGCGATCCTGCACCGTGCGCGCCAGCAGCGAGTAAATGGGTTGGTGGTAGCGCTCAATCAGCCAGGCGAACGCATCCTCAGAGCCGGCTTGCAGCTCCGCGATCAGAGCCGCCTCTTCGGATTGGAGCGTCAACGCGCTGGCTAAATTGCCCATGGTGAGGTCCGCCTGCAAACCAGTGTCCTCCCACCTTACCGCAAATGCAATACGTCTGGCAGCTCAAAACTCTCTTCGATTTCACCGGCCCAAAACTACCGGCTCCCTGAAACCGAATGCCCAGACCCACTGCTGCTGCAGCCACTCGCCCCAACAGCCTTGCCCCTGCCGCCAGGACCCCGATACTGACCCCGAGTGCGCGGGATGCGGAGCCTCTGATTTGCCGATAGTTCCGCAACCTTATTCTGTTAGACACCGCGCCCCCCCGGAAGTGTTCCCGGTCACCACCGTTTTTATCTATGAAGAACCTGCGGACTCCAACCCGGCTCCTTTCCGGGACCGGAGCCCGTCTGAAACGCGTTCACTTGATGTCGATCGTCTTGGCGAGCCGTTCGATCAGGGCTTCCGTCCTGGCGACTCCCGCTTTTTCGTAGGCCATCCAGAGCCTGATGGTTTCCAGCATCTCGGTCAAGGGCCAGTCGATCCGAATCGCCCCTGGGAACGGGGTGGCGACATATCCGGTGAAGGTGTCGAGGTTGCAATTTCCCACAATGACCCCGGAATCGTTGATGTCGCGAGCGTTCAACAAGTACGGCGCGCCGCCGCCAAGCACCTGACCATTTAGATTGAGCGCCGATCCAGGCGAGGCCGGCGCGCCTCCCTTTTTCGTTGGTCCGTAGTAGACAAACGGGTAGCCACTTTGCATTCCAGTACCTGTCGTGGCTACGTTGCCTACGATCACGCCGCTGTTGTTTACGGCCATCCAGGTGTCCCCACCCCCGCCACTCACGGCTGCCGGTGAAGCGGGAAGCGGGATGAGGGTCACACTCCATTGGGCCGCAGGAAGGGAGAGATCGATGTACACAGGCAAGCCCGCCGAGTATCCAACAGCCAGCAGATTGTCATTGATGTCGAAAAGGCTGCAGTTGAAGGGAAGATAAATCACCTCGACTGTGGAGAAAAGGAAGGGCGTCCCGTCAGCCAGGTTGCCTACCACGAACCCATTGTTGTTGATTCCCCGGCATGTGGCGCCCGCGGGGATCAGCACTGGGTTCAAGGTCGCTGTGTTGTCCGGCTCGATCTGGTAGATCGAGCCATCTCCCAGCAGGATCTGGTTGTTGTCGTTGATATCCGCCACCAGACCTGGGATGGTTGTCGGCGCGATGACCGGGACGTCGGGTCCCGACCCCGGCTCGAACTTGTATGCGATCACATTGGTGCCGCCAAAGAACCCAATGGCGTAACCGTTGCTGTTTGCTCTGAAAAACTGCGACAGCAGCGATCCCGCAGCCAATTCAATCACGTCTTCTGCGTATGGTGCAGGCCACCGGGCTGGCGTCGACTGCGAGAATTCTCCATCCGGAATGAATGTGGCGCCGACAGCCTGCCCAGAGCTATCGATCCCGTTTAGAAACCCGGATGGTCCGGGAAACTGAAGCGTGTAATCTGCCATGTTGTTTCTCCTTGTCTTCGGTTCTGTACCGGCGCCCCACGCGGCGCCATCGGCTGGTGGACCGTGAAAACCGGGCTCGCTGAGAAGTCTTCGGTGCTGCAGCCGTAGAGTCTGCCCGCCTCACTTTTGTGCACTGTCAGGCGCCGGAAAAGTAATGCAAGATGTCCACGGATCCAGCATGGAGGATTCGCGTGAGTGGAGAATCGCGATTCGGTCACGCCTCAACACAATTTCGGTCAGGGTTTACTGACAATCATCTGTCCTGACACAGGCACGACTTCGCGTCGGCAGACATCGCGACAGCCTTGCGAACTCAGAAAGTTGACGCGCTGAGGCTCAAAGAGGGTCCCCGAACCGGGTTTGACACGTCCCGCCCCAGCGGCGAGAATAGAGGAGTTGCATCCGCGCAGCATGTGGGCCTGTGGCGCAGCTGGGAGCGCGCTTCCATGGCATGGAAGAGGTCATCGGTTCGATCCCGATCAGGTCCACCAAACAACCCCTTAGAAATCAATAGATTAGCAAAGAGACGCAAACTGCTCTTCGGGGCGTTTGGTAGCATTTGGTAGCAAATTACCAAAACCTTTCTCAGAACCGGATGATGCAGCTCGTCTGTCCTCCCCTTTCTTCCGCTCTCCAGCGGATATATTTTTCGCTGCGATTCGTGCTTCCGACTTCAGCGACGCTTGAGCGCGACGCTCCGCCGTCCATACTTGTCCATTGCGCGATGAGGACTTCGTGCTCAGTTCGCTATGGATGGAGTTGACCGTCGCCTGCACGCTCTCGGGAATCTCCTG
>Ga0302325_10026844_pt1 | contig 11954 bp, 8 predicted proteins | sample Palsa_T0_2_FD_201948 | JGI IMG/M metagenome (GOLD analysis project Ga0302325, IMG submission 201948) | Peat permafrost microbial communities from Stordalen Mire near Abisko, Sweden - Palsa_T0_2 | ecosystem: Environmental > Terrestrial > Soil > Palsa > Peat permafrost | place: Sweden: Abisko... | reverse complement strand
AGCTGCCGATAACGAGGCAGAACTATCGCCCGTAAGCTGCACTGGCGGCCAGCGGTTTCCGGTGGAAGGTGTAGCCGTCGAAAGTTTCGGAGCGGAAATTTACGTTGGGGGCGCTGAGCTTTTCGGTTTGACTCAGGAAGAGGTATCCGCCGGGCTCGAGGTAGAGATGCAGTCTCTCCAGCAGGGCCGTGCGTTGCGCGCGCGAGAGGTGGGGCAACACGTCCATGCAGAAAATGCAGTCGAAGCGGCCGATGTAGACCGGCTTGGTCAGGTTCATGGTGTTGAAAGTGACCAGGCTGCGCACCCGCGGTTTTACCTGCAGGTGCGCGCCGTTGGCAGATCCATTCTGCGGCGGCGGCGGTCCGTTCGTGAGGCCGCCGGGTTTTCCGTTCGACGTTGCACCGTTGGATAACCCGCGGGCCGGCAGTCCGTCGAATGAAAGTTTTTGCGACCCGTTCGAGCTTCCGTTGAAACCGCTTTTCGAAAACGACGCGCGAATGGTGGCCGGAGGCAATCCCGCCAGAGCCGACTGCGGATACAACCCGCGCTCGGCGACTTCGATGCTCGACGCAAGCAGGTCGCTGCCTACGATGTGAATGGAAAACTCCCTTCCCGGTGGCAGCATCCCCGGCTGCGCGGGGAAAATCTGGCCCGGAGCTGTAGCGGATGATTCGGCGATGCCACCATTGCGGCTGGCCGCGCTCTTGCCACCGCTCGATCCGTTGGAGCTTCCATTTCCGTTGTTCGGGGTCGCAGAGTTCGTGCCGATGCTTCCGTTGTTATTTCCGGCGACGTTCGCGGTAGTGCCGGCAGTGTTCGCAGCCAGCGCGGCGCATGCGGCCATGGCAATCGAATACGCCTCCTCGCCGGTCGAGCAACCCGCGCTCCACATGCGGAGCGTGGCGGGATTGTCCGGAGACTTGCGGGCAAACAGCTGGGGCAAAACCTGCCGGGTCAGCGCATTCATGGCGCCGGGATGCCGGAAGAATCCAGTATCGGTGTTGAGGACGCCATCGAGAAAATGCGGCAAGCATGCGGGATCCTGATCCGGGGAGCGCAGTCGTTCCAGCACGGCGGCCACGGAATCCAATTCCTGAGCCTCGAGATATTCCGCAACGTGGGCGGCCAGCGCGCTGTTGGGACAATCCAGCAGGATTCCAGCCTGGCGCTCGACGAGCAGCCGCAGATCGGAAAGCTCGTGCTCGAGAATGGTGCCGCCGGCCATCAGTCTGTGCATAGGTTCTCAGTTCTCAGTTCTCAGTTCTCGCTTTCAGCTCTTAGCTCTTGGCAACCCCAAAGCCTCTTGTCATCCCGAACCGGGCTGGAGGTCCGGTGAGGGACCTTACGTCAGCCCGTACCCTCAACTGCAGTCGACCGGATGCCCTCATACTTCAATGCGTACCTGCAGCCGCTGCGTATAACTTGCCGGAATCTTTTTCCGCTTCTCGCGCGGCCACATTCATTTCTTTTTCCAGCGAAGAGAAGCGCTGCAAGACTTCGTGAATGCGCAGCGTCATGTTCCGAACTGTTTCAAGCTGGGCGCGAGCTTGCGCCGATAGGCTGCCGGGTTCGAGCAGCAAGAGGTCGGAATTTCCCAGCACCGAGGTGAGCGCGTTATTGAGGCCGTGGCGCATTTCGAGCATGTAGCGGCCGAGCGTCGCTTCGCGATCCAACTGGGCGCAGGCGAGTTCGGCGGCGCGGGCGCGAGCTTCCGCACGCGAACGGTGCACGGCTTCGCAGGCGGCGGGCACCAGAATTTCAAGCCAATTTTCGGCGCGCAGAATGGAGACTCGCGGCCAGCGCCGGTGCACGAGCTCGGCGGTTTCGGAATCCTGGCAGACGCAAAAAATCGGCTGCCTTGCGGAATGCAGGGGTTCAAGAACAACCGACAACAACTCACGGCGCAATTCGCCGACAATCGCGATATCGAAGGAATCAACCGCGAAGCGCGGCCACAGATCGCCACTGAGCATGGTAAAAGTCGGCACGCTCCGTTCCATCTGCCAGCGGGCCGTAACCCGTCGCGAGAAATCGACCTCGTCGGAGATGATCAGTACAGTGGGTTGATCCAAGTTCCTTACCTTCTGGTTCCTTACCTTTTGCGGCGTTTCTTTTCCCAGCAGTTCTTTCGCGCGCCGGGCTTCTGCGTCCAGTTCTGCAATCAGTGTTGACAAACTATTTCTTGCCGGTTGGCTTCGATCCGGAATCTGTATCCCAGTCCTGGTCGGCGGAGACTTCAAACTCCGGACCATCGTCGCTGGAAACGGAAAATTGCGCGTGGGGTTTGGCGGCCGGAGCTGCCGCGGGTTTCACCGTTCCCGCTGCCGGCTTCACTGTGGCCGCCGACTTTACGGGAGCGGCGGTCTTCGCAGCCGCAGGTTTCACTGCCGCGTTAGAAACCGCTGAGGTCGGCGCACCACCAGCCGCCTTGGCTGCGGCCGCTTTTGGCGCAACCGCGGCGGCCGCAGCGGGCTTTGCCGGAGCTGGAACTGGAGCCGTTGCAACCTTCGCCGCGCCTGCCGCGGCCGCTGGTTTCGGGGGCGCGGGCTTTCCAATCACGATCTTTGCTGGTGCTGCATCTTTCTTCTCGGCCTCAGGCGCCTTGCCGCGTCCCAGCGCGTAATCCACCGACGCCCGCAAGTCCACCAGCATGCGCAGCGGCGTGCCGGAGGAATATTCCGCCTGGAACATCACCTTCCAGGATTGGCAAATAATCCGCAGCCTCGCGACCGGCTCCTGCGCTGAGAATTGCGCGCGGCGGCAGTCGATGGCTTCGATCCCTTTGGTTTCAAGTTCGTTGAGGCCGTCGAGAATGGAGTTGAGATCGTTGTGCATGAGACGAAAGAACGTACGCCGCATGAGATATCCAAACCGGGTAAAGGCCACCAGGGCAATCGGCAAATAAAACAAATCGCCGGCTTGAGTCTTGGCTTTGCGTCCCTGCTCGAGGATGCCTCCGTGCAAAAGCTGATCGAGAGTCTTGCATTTGCGCGCGCCTTCGAGAACGCGATCCAGGGCATTCAGCCACAACGGAGTCTTCAGATCCACTTCGCCCAGGGCCGGTTCCAGATATTGGGCCACCATGGCGAGATCGACGTCGTTGTCGTCGAGTTCGCCGGGAGCGGCCGTGCTGAAGTACTGGACCAGGAGAAAGTCTATTTTGTCGCGAGTCGCATCGGTACGGGTGGGACTTGCCAAAAAGTGCCGCACCAGTTCCAGAAGCCCTTCCTGATCGGCGAGGGGGCTGGACTGCAGAAACTGGCGCAATTGATGGACCTGGACGCGCTGGTCCATTTCCTCGAGCCATTGCGTGGCCTGCTCGACCGCTTCGCGGCCAGGCGTGTCGGCGCCGGTTTCCAGGTCGGCGCAAGGCTGCACGTCGATGACGAATTCGCGCGCGATTTCAAAATAAATGGGGTAAAGCCGGCGGGCGGTCACCCACTGGGCGGCAAGATCTGGTACGGGCGGTGTCGGTGTCATGATTTCACGATCCAGTTGGGCACTTCTCCAATAAAGCGGGCGGCGACCACGGTCTTACCCGGGTGGTATTGCACAGCCACGACTGCTGCCTCAATGTCGAGGGAGCCATCGGAGTTGCGCAGGCGCAGGACGTCGGCAAACTCGAGAGGAGTCGCGCAGGCGAACAAAACTTCGCGCGGAGTGCCAAATTCGATGACTGTACTTTCAGTGAAGGGACGGGCATTGGAGCCGGGCTCGCCGCCCCGCGCCAATTGCACCGGGATGCGCACCGGAGCAGCTTCCGGAAAAAAGCGAGCCAGTCCGGCTACTGTGCCGGCACTCTGCGCCGCGCGCGCCGCTGCTGTGGCTGGTTGCGCCAAAAGCGTTCGCCCCCTTTTTGCCTCTGCCCGATTGCAAATGCGGTTGGGCTCCCCTCTTCCCGGTTAGGAAGAGCTTGGGGAGCCGAGAATCCGCGGTTACACGAAGAACAGGTGCAAGGTGGGAACCAAAGCGGCGAACGAAAGGTCTAGCACCACGGGCAGTGCATTTTCAGTAAGTTAGGAGCCGGAGAGTCGGTCCGGGACAGTGCGGTAGCCGCCCTGGCATCTCAGGTTGAGACGGAATCTCAAAAAACCTAGGGACAGCGGCAAGTGGCTAGTTGGTGGAATCTCAAGAGCAGTGGCCGGTGAGTAGTGGTTCGTGGCCGGCACACCCAAAGCTACTGCCTTACTGCAGTGTGTGGCTCGACGATCCTGGCGCTGCACCGACGATGTTGTAGCGCTTAAGTTTGCGGTAAAGCGTCGCGCGGCTGATGCCGAGCATGCGACCGGCCAGCGCCTTATCGCCATTCACTTGCTCGAACACGCGTTGGATGGTGGCGCGTTCAACGTCTTCGAGGTCGGTGGCCGAAAGAGGAGCCTGGGGAGATTCGGGCACGGCCACCAGGCCGCCGGAATCCAGATCGGAGGAATCCTGCCCCGCTGCCAGCGACGCCGTTGCCGCGGCGATGGCGGGTGGAAGATCCCCGGAATCAATGATATGGCCGTTCCCCAACGCGACGGCGCGCTCCACGCAATTTTCCAGTTCGCGCACGTTGCCGGGCCAGTCGTATTGCATCAGGGCCTTCATGGCGGCGTTCGAGACCCGCAATTCCGATCCGGGCGCGTAACGTTCCAGGAACCAGTGCACCAGCATGGGCGTATCGCTGCGGCGCTCGCGCAGCGCGGGAACGTGCAGCGTGACGACATTCAGCCGGAAATACAGATCTTTGCGGAACGCGCCTACTTTATAAGCAGCTTCCAGATCGCGGTTGGTGGCGGCGATGACCCGTACATCCACTTTGATCCGCTGGTTGCTGCCTACCGGACGCACTTCCTTTTCCTGCAGCACCCGCAGCAGCTTGGCCTGCAATTCCAGCGGCAACTCACCGATTTCGTCGAGGAAAATGGTGCCCCCATCCGCGGCCTGGAATAATCCCTGCTTCGATTTCAGCGCGCCGGTGAAGGCTCCCTTTTCGTAGCCGAAGAGTTCGCTTTCAATGAGCGTGGGGACCAGCGATCCACAATCCACCGCGACAAACGGGCGCGCCGCGAATGCGCCACGGAAGTGCATCGCCCGCGCCACTAACTCCTTGCCGGTACCGCTCTCGCCAAAAATCAGCACCGGGGTGCGCGTGTCTTTGAGGCGCGAGACCATGCGCATCACTTCCTGAATTTTCGCCGACGAACCAACAATGCCGTGCACCGCGGTTTCCGAATCCATGCGCTGGCGCAGGAATTCGTTCTCCTCCACCAGGCGGATTTTCTCCGCCATGCGCCGCAGAAACAGGCGCAACTCCTCCAGCGGGGAAAACGGCTTGGTGATGTAGTCGTACGCGCCCAGTTTCATCGCCTGGACCGCGGTTTCAATCGAACCGTGCCCGGTCATGAGCGCGACCTCGGTGCGCGGCAGCAGCTTTTTTACTTTTTCGAGAAATTCCAGACCTGACATGAGCGGCATCACCATGTCGGTAAGCACCATATGAGCCGGCTGTTCTTCGAGCAGGGCCAGCGCCGAGTCGCCACTCTCGGCTTCCATGCAGACAAATCCCAGGGCCTCACCCACCGTAACGCAAAGCTTGCGGATGCTCTGCTCATCGTCGACGACGAGCAGCCGAATGCGCAGCTCATCTTTACTCATGCCACTCTGATTCATGCCACTTTTGCTCAAACTTCCGCTCACTGCGCTCTCCCTAACGTTCTGGAAACGACGTCAATAACCTGCTGCACGCGAAAAGGTTTTTCCACGCAGGGGGCGCCGGTCTGGCGCAGCGTGGCCACGGTTTCTTCGTTGGCGATGTCGCCGGTGATGAACACAATTCTCGAAACCAGATCGGGCCGGTGCTGCGAAACCCAGGCGTGAACCTGCGCTCCGTCCACGCCTCCGGGGGTTCGCATATCGGAGACGATGCCGAGGAAACTTCCATTCTCGAGCAGAGGCAAGGCCTGCGCGCCGGAATCGCAGCACACCACAGGATACCCGCTGCGCTCCAGAGCAGCTTGCACGTAGGCCATGACGGCCGGTTCGTCCTCGATCAGGAGGACAGGCAGAAGAGCGGGTTGAAACGCGGGAAGGCTCATGTGGGCATAGCTCCTGCGGCCGCGCTGACAGAGACAGTGCGGGCCGTTGCGGGAAGTCGGACAATAAACGTGGCGCCTTGTCCGCCGGTATTGTTGTGGCACAAAATCTCGCCGCCGTGTTCCTTGACGATGCCGTAGCAGATGCTCAGGCCGAGGCCGGTCCCTTTGCCGACCTCTTTGGTGGTAAAGAACGGATCGAAAATGCGATCCGGCTGGGAGATTCCAGCGCCGTTGTCGCAAAACGAGACCTCGACCGTCTCCCCGAACTTAGCGGTCATGATCTCGATGCGCGCCGGACGCCCTACTTCATGCGCGGCATCGTAGGCGTTATTCAGAATATTCAGGAACACCTGCTGCAACTGGTGCGCGTCGCCAATCACTTCGGGCAAGCCTTCGTCGAGGTGCTCGACGATCTCGATGCCGTGACTCGTGAAATCGTAAGAACGCAACTGGATGGTGCGCCGCAACACCGAATTCAACTGCACCGGGTTGCGTTGCGGCGGCATCTGCCGCGCGAAACTCAACAGGTTCTGCACAATCTGCTTGGTGCGCTGCGCTTCCTGCAGAATGATGCGTAAATCCTTGCGCACACTCTCCGGCAGATCGGGATTCTCCATCAGCAGATCGGCGAAGCCCAGAATCGCGGTGAGCGGATTATTTACTTCGTGCGCCACGCCGGAAACCAGTTGTCCCACGGCTGCCATTTTTTCCGAATGCATTAATTTGCCGCGCAGCACCGCGGAATCGGTAATGTCGGTCAGCACCGCGACAATGCTCACCACGTTGCCATGCTCGTCGCGCATGGGACTGAGATTCGCCGAGAACTGTCCGGGAGAACCGTTGCCGCGCACAATCTGCAATTCCAGGTTGTCTACTTGCTGCCCTTCGAGCGTATTGCGGATGGCCTCGGCCAGCGGAGCCACGAACCCCGGCGCGGCCAGCGCCACCAGAGGCCGGCCCAGCACGTCGCGCTGCTCAAATCCCGCTTCGCTCCAGCGCCGGTTGGCGTAGCTGATCAATCCCGCGGTGTCGGCCACCAGGATCAGGCTCTGCGTGTTGTTGAGGATTTTCCCGGAGAAGTCGCGCTCGCGGTGCAATTCCGACTGGTAGGCGCGCAGGCCGGTAACGTCGAGCATCAGGCCCCGGATTTGCGTGAGTTGGCCGAGATTGTCATACAGGCCAAAGGCATTAATCAGCACATGAACGGGCAGGCCATTTTTGCGGCGCAGCGTCGCCTCAAAATTGCGCAGATGCCCGTGCTCTTTCATGACTTCGGCGCGCTGCGGGTTCTGGTCGGGCGAAAAATAAAGCTGCGAAGGAATATCGATCTGCAGCAGCTCTTCGCGGCTGGAGTAGCCCAGCATGCGGACCATCGCGTCGTTGACTTCGATAAAGCGGCCGGCTGGAGTGCTGAAGAAAAGGCCTTCCTGAATGTTGTCGAACAGCTCGCGGTAACGGCGCTCGGCTTCCCGCCGGTCGGTGATGTCCTTCAGGACGTGAATGGTCTGCACCCCTTCGCTTGACGCCCCTTGAACCCGCGAAGTCGAAACCAGATAAGTGTGGTCGAACACGGGGTGCACGAACTCGTCGCTGTCATTCGCCATGGATCGGCAGAAGGGACACGAGTAGGAAGCCACGTCGCCGGTCAGAGCCATGAGCGCGCGCATGTTGACGCCGATCAACTCACTGGGAGGCACGCCGATCATCGTAGCCAGGGAGCGATTCACGCGCAGCACCCTATCGGTTTCGTCGTGCGCCACGATGAAGTCGGTGATGGCGTCGAAAATTTCCAGCCAGTGCTGGTTGGCCTGCTCGACAGCCGTAAACAGGCGGGCATTCTCGAGAGCCGTGGCGGCGTGGCTGGCCATGGCTTCGAGGAAAAACAGATCCTCCTGCGCTAAGGGACGAGAGCGCCCTGCCAGGCACAGCATTCCTGCCAGTTCGTTTTTCGCGCCTGAGTCGGCTTTCGCTCCCACATCCGTTTTCGATCCCGATTCCCCCTTCGATTTAAATTCGTTATTCGATTTAAGGTCGCTGTTCGGCTTAATAAGGCGGACCACCGTGCACTCAGCCCAACCTGTGCCCGCGGCAACCTCGGGGCCCAGCAGGTCCAGGGTAGAGCCGGATACAACGGGTTCCGGGTGTCGCGACTCGAGATCGGCGAGAGCGTCTCCGAGCGTCCGTTCCAGCGCTCGCTGCGAACGCCGATCGCCGGCCGCGCTGGATTCGACCAGCGCAACTCCGTTTTCACCCGCGGCGCTTCCCCGCCCCGCCTGTGCCTGCGAAGGTTCTGCGCCTTGTTCTTCCGGCGCTGAGAGAACGGCTGAGGGAGCCACAGCAAGAGCCGCAGCAGAAGTCGCAAGACGTCCCGCAGCGGGATGCAGAACAACGGTCTGGGCGCGTCCGTCCTGGAACAGCGCCAAGGCTCCGGAACTGGCCCCGGTGAGTTCCGCGGCCCGGGTGACGAATCGGCGCGCGAAATCCGGTACGCGCAACGCACCGCTGATCTCGCGGGACAACTCAATCAGCGCCTCCGCGCGGCGGCGGTGCTGCTCTGAGAGGTCCAGATTGCGGGCCACTTCGAGAACCACAGCGACCTGATTTCCCAGGGTGCGGGCGCGGCGAATGTCTTCCTGCGAAATTCCGGAACTGTCGAGCCGGTCGAGCACGCCGAACATGCCCAGCACTTCCCCATTCGCGCCCAGCAGAGGAACTACCAGAAATTGATGCACTTCATACTTCAGCACTACGTCGAGATTGATGCCCGGAGTGTTCTTGGCCTCATCGGTCCAGAAAACCTCTTTCGCTCGCAGCGCGCGGGTGGCAATCCCCTCGGGAAAAATATGATCCAGGCGCCGCGGCTCGCCCTTGCTCACGACGTAGCGCAGGTGGAACTCACCGCCTTCCAGCAGCGCCATAAAGCATCGCCCAAACCCCAGGAAATCCGCCGCCCGCACCACGAAGGCCTGCAGAAATTGTTCCAGGTCCCCACTCGCGCTCAGAGTCGAAGATATTTCGAGCAGTTGGTGGAGTTCGTGAGCCTGGGCATGCGCTGTGGCATAGAGTTCAGCGTGCGCAACCGCTACCGCGCCGAAGCCGGCAATCGCCCCGACCAGCGATTTTTCTTCCGCAGTGAAGATTCCCTCGTGCCGCGGATACACCAGAATTGCGCCTCGGGTGCGCGAAGTGCGCAGCGGAGCGGCGATCAGCATCCCGGGTGAAACCAGGCTGCCCAGGGAATGTACGTCCCCGCCGATCGAGAGCGTGATCGGTTCCCCCGCATTCACAGCACGTTGCGCCAGATCGGCGGCAAAGCGGACGGTCTTGCGGTCATGCCGGGCGCGGACTGAATTGGCCAGCTGCGGGGTCTCGGCGGAAACCGCGCGCAGTTCGAACGGCCCGTCGCGGCCCAGCAGCACGCAGACAAGTTGCGCCCGCAGCAGCAGGCGCAGGCGATCGGCCAAGGCTTCAATCACCGCGGCAACGTCCGGGGTCCCGTGCAGGACCTGGGCGACGTCAGCGAGAATTTCGGCGCGTCGGTGTTCTTCGCGCGAGGCCTCGGTCAGCCGGATCGCCTCCAGCAGGCTTCCCAACTGCCCGGCCAGGATGGTGGCCTTGGTGGCCATGTCTTCGGTGAAGAAATTCTCGTCCCGGTCGTGAAGAAACGTGACCGCGCCAAGGACCTCGTTGAACACCACCAGGGGCGCGGCCATCAGCGACCGTGCCTCGAGCTTGGCGGCGGCGGGAAAAGCTGTGGAATCAACACGATTGGCCAGCATGGTCCGCTGCCGGCGCACCGCCTGGGCGGTCACGGCGCTTTCCACGGAGTGCAGGCGCAGGCCGACGAAAACCTCCACCAGCTTGCCATCCCCTTGCTGGCCAATGAGTTCGTCCGCCGACTGGCAGCGCCAGAAATAGACCCCCGCCACCTGAAAGAACTCGCGTGTAGCGCGGCAGAAGAACTGGATCAGCGCCCCGCTGTCCGGCCGTTCGGTGGCTTTGGCGGCCAATGCCAGAAGCAGTTCCTGAAACTTCTCGTCGGAGCCTGGGGTTCCGGAGCTTGGGGTTCCGGAGCTTGGGGTTCCGGAGCTTGGGGTTCCGGAGCCTGGGCTTGCAGAGCCGGGGCCTGTGCCGGGCTGGGACGGCAGAGGCATAGGGCTGCCACCGAAACTTTTCAGTGCGTCATCGGCGGCGGATGGAAAGGGTTCGTGATTCACAAGTTATTGAATATAAGGGGAAACTACGCTGTCATCTCAATTTGAGTCAAGTGAAATGGGAAGGGCAGGTGCCCAAGTGTGAAATCTCAATAGTTGCGTCTGATGTCGTCTCACAATGAGAGCGGCCAGTACTGACGCCGGATCTGAGACGGGTCTAATCCTGGGCGGGGTCGGCGCCATTCCACAGACTGTCAGTAAATCTTTTCTTTACATGGAGATCGGGGTTGTGACTTTGGTTTTTTCTGGAAGTGTCTCATGGCCCCGGCTTTGCACGCGTAACGGTTCACCACGCTTTGCGCGAGGGGAGGAACCGTGTCTCAACGAACGACTGCGGCACTTTTGGCCGCTCTGATCTCAGTGCCGGTTGCGGCAGCGCCGGCGATGGCCCAGGCTCAAGCGGCGCAAAGTGAAGAAATGTTGCGCCGAGCCAAGACAAAAGTGCAGCCCACCTATCCCGACTTGGCTCGCAAGATGAATATCACGGGAACCGTAAAGATTGAAGTAACCGTGTCCCCAAACGGGACGGTGAAAGAAGCAAGGGTCGTGGGCGGTCATCCGGTGCTTTCGAGCGCGGCGCTGGAAGCGGCGAAGAAATGGCGCTTTGAACCATCCCCGGCAGAGAGCACAGGCATCATCGACTTCAAGTTCGAACCGCGCTAGAGGCGTCCGGCCGCGGAGGAGAAACTGTAATGACGATTGGCAAGAAGCTCTACATGAACTTCGGCATCATCCTGACGATGGTGGTGGTGCTATTCCTCGTCAACCTGTTGGCGGTGCAGAGGGAACATTCGGCCAAGGCGGCGGCGGCGGCATCGCTGCAACTGAAAGACAACACCAACACCGAGCGCTTTCAGATGATGCAGAACCGCCTCTATCTGAGCAACTACCTGCTCAGCGGCGACACCCGCGAAGTGGACCGCATGAACGAGGGTCTGCGCATCCTCAACCAGAAGCTCGAAGACGGCAAAGCGCTCGCCACCTCCGACCAGGAAAAGACGGCGCTCACCCGAGTGCAGCAACTGGAAACGGCGTGGGCCCACGAGTTTGCCCAGCCTCTGATCGACAAGCGCAAAGATGTGGACTCCGGCAATGCCACTGTGGCGGAACTGCAGATCTATTACCTGCAAAAAGACGCTTCTTCCTGGGTAAAGAATTCCACCGACGCGTTGGACGTGGCCGACGCCGAAAACCAGAAGCTGGTGAAACAGGCAAGCGACTCTGATGACACGGCCAGCAAGTTAACCATCTTGTTCTCCGTAGTCAGCACCCTGATCGCGCTAGGCCTGGGCATCGTTATCGCCTTCCGTACCGCCCGCTCGATCACGGAACCGCTTACCAACCTGATGAAAGTCGCGCGGCTGATCGGCGACACCGGAGACCTCGAGCACACCATCGAACTCAAACAGGACGACGAAATCGGCGAACTGGCCCGCACGTTCGCCAAGATGGTTTCTTACCTGAAGGAAATGGCCGCAGTTTCCGAGTCTCTGGCCGGCGGCGACCTGACCGTGGAAGTGAAGCCCCGCTCCACGCACGACACTCTGGGCAACGCCTTCGCCCGCATGGTAGAAGGCCTGGCCGGTCTGGTGCGCAGCGTCCGCGACGCTTCTTCGCAAGTCGCCAGCGCTTCCAACCAGGTGGCATCCGCCTCCGACGATTC
>Ga0302325_10026843_pt1 | contig 11954 bp, 8 predicted proteins | sample Palsa_T0_2_FD_201948 | JGI IMG/M metagenome (GOLD analysis project Ga0302325, IMG submission 201948) | Peat permafrost microbial communities from Stordalen Mire near Abisko, Sweden - Palsa_T0_2 | ecosystem: Environmental > Terrestrial > Soil > Palsa > Peat permafrost | place: Sweden: Abisko... | reverse complement strand
TTAGATGCAGAGCCTGCCTTTGCAATATTCATGTCTGCTGCTGTTTAGCAAATGTGAGGCCATAAGGGCGGTGAGTTTCATTACCTGAGAATATGACTACAGTTTCGATCCCTGAATCTCCGAAGTTCTTGAATAGCAGTTGGATTTCAGGGGTATCACTCTTACTGAACGGCAATACTTGAAATGGAGACCTATTTTGTGCAAACAGTCGCTGCAGTTTCCCAATGTCATCCGAACTAGGAGCGAAGGACTCGTCGTAGTCTATATAAGGCAGTAATTCCATCGTAAAGTCTCCAGGAAAAGAATGCTGCACTCCAGCTTCCGTAAACACTTTGGAGAGCGCAATCGCTGCTTCCATGATGCTCTGTTCCCCGTGCGCGCTCTCGACTTGCTGCGAGAACCTGCCGATATGAGTTCGCTGAAGCTTGATCGAAGTTGTATCTCTTTGTTGACTCGGTCTAGCTAGTTCCGTCCGTGGTTTCGGGTGGTGGATGTGTCTCTTTCTTGGGACGGCTTCGATTTTTGTCGCAATGAGCGGTGATAAAACCTGACCTTCGATATTAATAGCGATGAGAACTGGGTACATCTTCCCCGTAACCTCAGCAGTGAACTCGGCTTGGAAACCGTATTTTCTTTCCAATAGGTTCGTGTGAAATGATGGAACTATTCCGTCTCCAGTCAAGGTGAAGCCGTATATGGTGCCAAGATCAACGCTCTCTGCACCAAGTGGAACTTTGATGTGCTTGCGCTCGCCTACGAGTTGCAATTTGAGCTCCTCATCTGATCGGCCGTTAATTGTTGCAGTGTCTTCAATCCAAGCTCCAAGTTTGAAGGAGGTGAGCATAACACAAGGTGGATTCTGGTTCCAAAGTTCGGACGAGGAGGAGACGCTCAACAACAGCGGAAATACTTCCCCAATGATGATGTTTCGAGGAATTTGGATGTCGAAATTAAAGATGACGTTGTCGGATATTGGAGTTAGATAATCGTAGTCCTGCGGATCTTTACTATGAGGCAGTTGATGGCTTGCAGTATAGAGATCCGTGGAACTTGATCTTCTCATAGACTGATCAATAGGGGCGTTAGGCCTAATTTGCACAAATCGAAGTTGCTGTTCCGTTGCTCCATCCATCTTCTCGCGGAGTCTGGTCAAGAACCCAGCTGACTCCCCATACCCCTCTTCCCGATAGCGGAGGTCTCCTGGATCCAGCATCGACCGAACATGGTTATCCATTTGTCCGATATCACCACGAACCACGACAACTTTATATTCGACGCTACAATGAGCGTTTTGGTCTTCCTCGTATAGATATTTCCCGCTGGTGGGTAGCAGCTCGCCCCTTCCTTCTTCATCTTGGAAGCTGAACGTGAAAGGCCATTCGTATCTCACTTTCTTGCGCAACTTCTCAGTCCCTTCGTAAAGCTTGAGGTGGGTCTGAACCAGAATCTCTTTTTGCTTTTCTTTGAGGGGATAGTTGTGATAGTGGCCTTGCAGGCCACTTGTTCGAAAAATCTGAGCATGCACCCATCCGTGGAAAAATACATAAACCCAGCCAAGCTTTTCTTCGTGAGAGCTCTCGAAGACGACACTGCCTGAGACTTCATCCTCGTAAGTGTAGAAACCCTGGGGAGGAGAATCTAGGACGATTTTGAAATCGTGAAACATGGTGACTTTGGGCAGCAGTAGATTGGGGACAGTAGGTGCGTATTGAGATTGGCCAATGTGCTCCAAGAGGACTGTGGCGTCTACTGTGAAGGTATGACTTTAGAACCTGACCTTCCAGTCCCAAAAGCTTCATGTGCCAAGAAATACAAGCTTTGAGAGATTTAGAAGCGACCTTAGAAGCCAATTGTACACGTGGTGGGAAGTCGAGCATGGTGGCTTGATGGCGTCGAATGGAAGGGAAGGGATATGCAAGTTATCGGAAGCCACGAAAGGCTTGCCCGTAAACTGCGAGCACCACTAAATGGCTGAAGCACGTGTGGGAGAAGCAAGTTAGAATAAATTTGAGAACTTCTCAACATATGTGGAGGCTAGTATTTTAAATACAGAGTTAAGTAAAAAATACAATAGCAGCGACTTTGATGCTTATAGCTGTCATGTGTCAAGCGCGAGAAGCTGCAAACTGCCGATGATTTATATTCCTGGGGTGTGCTGAGAAGTTCCAAAGCATCACAATCATTTTAATAGCGTCAGTTGGTGCAATATTCCTGGTTTTTATCCTCTCATACTTATCTTCTTCAAAATTCCCAGTATGCTCAGTTTTTTAAAGCCATCAAATATTAGCACGGGCAACAGCCCAGCATGCTCACTAGGTTCTTAAATGTTTGTGCCCACCTCGTGAAATCACCAAATTATCGTAGAAAGAGAATTATGAATTACGTTGACTCGACTACCGGGGCTAACATTTCAGTGGGATAAGTTTCGATACTAATTGCCTACAATTGGTGCCCACCACCTTATGCAATAGGTGCCTGGGCGTTGAAACTTGTCACAACTGTTGTACCACCCGCGGTCGCATCAATTTCCATTTTCTGAAAAACCATGGCAATTGTCTCTACCAGTGTTGAATCGCCAGCAGTATATGACACGCTATCCAAAGCTCCGTTGGTAAGTTTCCACGCGAATGTGGTTGCGAGGTGGCCATCTGCAAGACAAAAAGTTAGTCAGAAAAAGAACGAATCCTCAATTGTAGAAAATACCTGAAGCTGACTCCACGGCAGATATGGTAGCTTGCAAGACCTCATTGGTCGTCAAGATTCTCATCAAAAGCGGCGAAGATATGTCCATCTCTTTGTAAAGTGTTACCGGGGTATAAACATTCTTGCCGGTTGACATTCCTGTGGCAATATCTCTCGAAGCGTTTGCAGAGAACGAGAAGCCAAGAATTGGAACGGCATTGGTGAAAGTGCTAACGTTCTGGTGGTACAACGAGCCGTCCACGGCGGTGGTCAACGACACTGATGAAGTTCATTTAGAATTTCTGAACGACCGCGATGAGCATTTCTGGGATCTTACGGTAATATTTAGGATCGGCGGCTAGAACGGTGAATGATAGGCAATATAAGAAAACGGCAATGGCAAACTTAGTAAACATTTTGAGCGAGGTGAGCTTGGAAGAGACTCAAACACTGCAAACAGTTTTGTTTAACTCAGATGCTAAAATAAACTTTGACAAAAAAGAAAGGGCGGGCACTCCTACAGGTCTGCGGTTATATTTTAAGCCTTTTTAATTCTCCTTGCTTGACGCCAAAGCCACATTACCGTCATCTCCTTATTCCGATTGTCTGCAGGTACAGAACCCGGCGTTCGCCAATCGTCTGGATGCGAAGTGCGCTAAGACCTGTGTCATGAAGCAAGGCATCGGAGGTAACGCGAGGCTGAAGGAACATGAATTGATACGAGATTTTGGCAGCCGTAGAGTAAAATTAAAAAGAGTTGGCATGGGGACGCCTCCTCGGAGATGCTACCTCATGAGACTCAGACTCATGCCGTGTTGCAGATCCATTGACAACAGTACTTCGAGACCCCGCCTCGCGACAGGAGGTTGAAGTTGCACAGGGAAATTGCCTATAGACTTTCAAACTTTACTGGCTTTCCGTACGCTCAATTCTTTGTACTTAACACACATGACTTCCCACATTGTCAGAAAAAGTTGTGAATGAGCCCGTGGATAATAGGTGGCCCAAAATCCGCACAAATTATTTCTTTCTCAAAGAATCAAATGACTCTCAATACGATTCTTGGGACCGCACCCAAACTAATGCTTCCTCTATCATACAATTCCCATCATCCAAGAACTGCGGAACGCTCACTTTTAAGGAAGAAATTTGCTAAAACCGTGCGAAGTAATCCACCAGATCGAGACTCCCTAATTATTATATCTTCATAAGAATACAATAAGAAACATAATATCGGCCACAATTCAAGTATTGTTTTCAAGACGATGCGCCGCGACTCCAACCGGGGGTATTTTGACATCTTTGGCACCTCGAATGTCCGCAATTTCCAGGGCGACCACAGAAGTCTTCTGTTTCGTCGCAGTAGTTCACATGACCACACTAAACTTTTTGTTAGATTTGAGGACCTACTTAAAGAAATAATGTCCAGGGCTGAGGGCTCAAGTGCAGATGAAATGGCCAGGTCTTCGTTACACATACTCTGTCATAGACTTCGCCACCGCAGCATATCCAAGCGGGTCGGCTGGAGAGTCTTTGTTGATCTCCTGCTCCGCCCTTGTTGTCACCGCCCCTTTTCTCATCTCCCTTCCGCGGCTGGTCATGTGATCTCTTAGTCCCGTGGCCTTGAGTGTTACCACCGTGTACTGGCTTGGTCGAAGAACCCATATTGACCACTTCTCGCTAGTCTGTTCTGTTGAGGTATCAATGTTACGGCTTTGCGTAGTTTCGTGGTGAGGAAGCTTGAGTTATTTCTGTGTATTGACGAGCTTTAAGTTGAAGAGAAATTGTTGGCTAGAACTTTTGTTTGTTTACTGGGTGCCAATTCTTTTGTGGATAAAGATGTATGTTGAGGAATGGAAAAAGCCCAGAAGAAGGGAATTCCATTTAATTTATAGACATCGATTACGGGATCTGAATCAATATAATTCAAATACCAGTCAGCCAGCAAAGAATTGTTGTGAATCGAGGTATGAAGGGGATGAAGGTCGGTGATTCTAGAAGTGTACAATCGAATTGAATGCGGCTGTCTACGATCCTGAATCGAATATTGATCACGATAAATCGTTAATAAGAGGCGCATATGTTGGAGGGACATTGCCCGCCTCTAAACCCAGCTCTCTTTCAACATTTATTACGGCAGGGTCTCTTGAAGACTACCTCTCCTATCCTTAAGAAATCGTCAAATGAAATTTCAACAACTCTCTGTATCATCGACAAATTCTTGACTCCAAATAGAGACAAAAAGCCATTATAATACTTCCGCAAGCCCTTATTATAAACTTATAGCTCCCGGTATATACAAATTGAATTCTCTTCTTGACTATAATATAAACCTGTTCTACTAGTATATTCTCCAAATTCTCTTGTAATAAGTAAATATCATTTCCAGACGTTATAGTATTAGCTTTTGAAGCGAAGAATACGAGCAGCTCTAAGCAAGCACTAACTTGACAAATAGAGGCTATGCCGCTAGTTCAGCGCCATAGTTCCATCACTTTAAAAGAAACGATATTAGAGAACCAGCTCAACACGTATGGATGCTCGCTCCTCTAAATGCAAGGAACACAAATATGGACACGAGAAGGTAGTAAGGTTTTGCAGCATTGACCCCGAGGTTAAAATAGTGATAAATGCTATGGCATTATTTACCCTTCACTCCATTAAGCCAAATTCATGTTCACAAGTAGAGTTAATGGAAAGGGTATGATTTGAAGAGCGAACAAGAGACTACATATGCAAAACCACTAAACATTACCCCTCAACCCTAAACCTCCTTATCCTTCGCCACAAACCGATGCCTCTCCTTCTCCTCCAAATACGCCGCCCTCACCTTCTTCGCCTCCTCCTCACTCACACTAACACTCCACGCCGGCCTCCCCGCATCACCCAGCGCAACATCCCCTCCGCCCGGCGCATTAATCTGCACCTTCCGCAGCGTCGCCAGCAACGCACACATAAACTTCGATCTCCTCGCCACGCGGAGATTCTCATTCGACCAGTTCGACTTATACCCGAGATTGATCCTGAGATCCAGCTTCGACATATCGCCGACATTCAGCACCTCCACCTTAAGCTCCGGTTGGTAGTCCCTGCGATTTTCGTCCGCGACGACGAAGGATTTCAGTTCTTCGGTGAGGTGCTCGATCTCGTCGAATGTGGTGCCGGCGGAGATGGCGAGGGAGAATTGCTCGCTCATTGCCCGAGAGCGCGTGATGTTCTCGATCCAGTTGCCGTTGTTGACGATGTTGGGGATTTGGACGGTGCGGTTGGAGTCCACGCGGCGGAAGACGGTATAGAGGAGGGAGATGTGCTCGACGATTAGGTCGATGGAGTTTATGTCGACGCGGTCGCCAACGTCGTAGGGGTGCTTCACGAAGAGGAAGATGCAGGAGCCGGTGAACTCTTGCACTGTGCCGGCGAAGGCGAAGGAGAAGGACATTAGGGAGGTGGTGTAGAGGGACATGTTTTTGAAGAAGTTTTGGGAGAAGAATGTGGCTGGAATCTGTCAGCTACTGCGAACTTGAAATTTGAGAGGAGTTGTTGTCTTAACTTACCATATATCATTCCGGCACCGACGAGCACACACACCATCAAGATCCTATCCAGAGCTTTGATGGCGCGGTCTACATCGTGCAAACTTCTCGTCATTGCTCTCCTTCCTTCGCCGAGTTCTGTAACCATCATGGTCATTTCATCCAGACTGACATCACCATTGCCATCCTTATCGAGAGCGTGGAAGATCTCTTCGACAATTCGCTCGTTTTCAGCGCCCAGAACGCGCTCGATGTCTTTTTGATACAGGGCATCGTTGCCTTCCGCTACAAGGGCCGTGAAGACACGGTGTGCGAGTGCTTCAGATGCAGCTTTTCGCTCCAGCGCCCAGGAGACAACTGCGTGAGGTGACTTGGAATCGGTAGCCTGGTTACCGGTGACTTCGCTAACGATATTACGGAATACCGAGGTCACACCCGTCCCGAGACGGCCTAAATTGTCGAAGATGCGGACAGGGGCGCCACCTGGGATGTCGGCTACTTCTTGGATACCCTTACCGACAGTTGAGAGGATGGAAGTATTGATCGTGTAATCGTCGTTCGCGAACTTTGGGCAATAAGGTGGATATAGGATTGCTGAAGCCTCGTAGAGAAGCTCAAAGAGGTGCATTCGCCGCTTGGATTCGTGGATCTTGGCGCTGAATTGCGTACGGTGATAGTTCACGGTTATGAACTCGATAAGGATCTTCTCGACGAGAAAGACGCAGGAGGCAGGAATGGAGGCGAGGAACGCTTTCTGGAGTTGGTTCATCCAGTCCACGGCAGAATCGGAGACATTCACGTGGGTTTTGTTGAATTTACCGATGACCGGGACTGTGGCCCAGCAGATGATGACCCAGAGTACGATTGACAAGGGAACTTCGAGGGCTTTGATCATCAGAGAGTGCTTGCGTGTTCCGGCACTGATGACTCCACAGCAAAGTCGGAACAGACGAGGAAGTTGCTTAGCAACGAGCTTAGCCACCCATAAACTGCACCAGACGATCTCAAGCCAGACAAAAAGGCCATAAAGGTGTATGCCTTGGATGTTCGCGTGTTTATAGACGGTTGCGAAAAGCGCGAGCGGTATTGCCAACATGGCAGCCACGGGCAGGATGTAGAAGGCATATCTCGTAATGATGGAAAATGTCATAATCTTGTTATAGACCTTGCCGAGAACCCGGAGAGTATCGACTTCGCCATCGTAACCAACATTTTGATTTCCTGCTGTCTCGCCCAGGAAGTTTCGCAGGCCGGTGTTCTCTCGATTTAGAATGGGACGCTCTGTGACCTCTTCGGTAGTGACAGTATACCCTTTGTAGTTTTCCGTCTGCCGAAGTGGGGTGGTGTCGATGGGAGGGAGGATATTGATGATCGTGTCGGTGGACGACATGTTGTTTTGTTGTCAACACGTTTGCGAATAACCAAGAAAGAGAGCAAGGTACAGAAGTCAAGGTAGGCGGGAGGAATGCCTTCTCCTCAAATAAAATCTGAGACCCAACGAAAGCAGAGGGATGGGAGGAGACCCTCGAATTTTTCAAGACCTCGCGTAGAAGCTAACGAAGCCCAGAATAGAGGGGCATAATAACCTCGTATATGGCCAACGCAAGGCGTGCTACCAGATGTGAAAATTGGTTCTAAACTTTTACTATCGTCGGCGACTCGGTTCTGGAACCTTATATCAAGTCCCGGAAGGGCAATGATTGACATCAGCTGGCAGCATGCATGGCTATGCGATCGAGCTTTTGAAAAGCTTGAGCGGGGCTACTTCGAATTCGATGTCGAGGCCGCTCCAAAGGGCAACACGGGACAACACACATGGAACATTTAGGGCAGTTTGAAGTAGCTGTGTCTCGAAGCTTGCGGTGAGTCCGAGTTTGTGGGCAAGAACAGCCTATGGGCAACACTTGCGGTGCGTGCTCGCATGCAGCAGCGGCAGACTTTGAAGCTTTCGATATCTAGTGACCAACTTGACAGCACCAAAGGTCAAGGAACTGTTCCTAATCCAGATAGCACAGACCGCAAGTAGTAGCGAGATCCCAATGCCAAGGAGACGGTGTCTGTGCATTGTGCCAATGCTCGGTTGGCGTGTCGCGAAAAGTGCATCGATAAAGTCAATGATTGGCTTTGAGGATAAGGTACGAGTCTATGTGGCCGACAGAACAGGGCTGAAAGGCTACTAGTCTGCTTTAAACATGCAGAAGCGTGCCTTGCCAAGAATCCGATGCGGAAAGAGAATCGTGGTCTGGACAAGATGTGGCAAAATAAGCGAGGTCGCCTAGCCGATAAGGGGCTGCAGCCGAGCCAAGCGAGGTTCCTTTCGGGATTGGCTCCAACTCTAAATCTGCCGGCTCCACCTTTTTTGTGCTATGCGATGTACAAAATGGAGATAGCACCGCTTGGCAAATGATTGGCAGCCAGCCCGTGTGGCCTCGACCTCCGTCAACCTCGTAAGTGTGCCTATCGTAACTATCGTTGCCCAGAAAGTGGATGCGCAAGCCACAGGACTTTCCGGAAGTCTAGCTCGGGGCGGGAAGGGAAACACTACAATTGTGCCTGCCGTTCTAGTATCAATTGAGAGCGCAAAGCGAAGAATGTCTGGTATCTAGACCAATGGCAGCGTCCTGAAGAGACTTTCTGGACCGCACCTGCTGTGTGTAAAAATGGATTTTCTTTCAGCTAGGCAATGCATGAATCTCGACCTCAGGATCGGCAGAGATGCGCCAGTCCCGGAAACACGGCTGAGGCTTTTCTTCACAGAGGGGCTATTGATATATCCTTCCTGCCTGCTCAAAGTTTATGAGCAGAAAAATCGACGCAGCTGTACCAACTCCAGTGGCACCATAGCCATACACTGCACAAAACTTGCCGTCCACATCTTTGACAGAACTGGCACTTTTTGTAAGTTCGCATACACTCATATATGAACAAGGCTCATTAGAAACCAACATTAGCTTTCCATCAAAATGTCAGAACAACTAAAGAAAACCGCATCTACAACTGCACAGGAAGTCGAACCAAAGCTGAGCTCAAGCAACTCAAGTCAGAAAGAGGGTTTCTTCCCTTGGCTCGAGGACGAAGAGCACAAAAACCTCACAGCAAATGTCATTAGACGCTTCCCAGTTCTTGGAGCTATTGGTCTCGTCGGATCAGCCTTGACTGTTCTTCTCTCATGGATGACTTTGTTCTTTTTCAACGGCCACAAAGTCATCGACGGCGGACACCTGCCCAAACCCGCCGCATGGCTGTCGATAATTCTCTCCCTGAACGGGATGTTCGTCCATATGGCCGTAGCGCAAGGAATCGCGGTGACTTGGTGGTACCGAGCAAGCAGACAAACGACGACTGTTGCTGAACTGCACAACATCTGGGCCACTGGGAGCAGCATTGTGTCCGTCATCACGTCGTGGAAGAGCTTCAACTACATTGCACTTGCAACCGTATTCGTTGCAACGCTGCCTGCAAATGGTATCCTCCTACAGAACGCCATTACCTCCGGGTCCGTAGACACGAACTTCAACAAAACAACATCATTCGGCATCGCCAGCGCACTTCCAGCAGGCTTCTCTGCCGATCTGAATGAGGATGGGGGAATAGCGACTTACAAGACCGCCTGGCAGGCCGCCATCCCACTCGTCATCAACAACATGGATGCTTTGTACAGATCTTATGGGGTGTTCAACACCTGCAACGGGACTTGCCAAGTCAATCTCGACCACGTAGGATTTAACGCAACGTGTGTCGATTCCACGCTCCCGTACGACCTCCCACTCAATAGCCATTCTTCAAATGTGACAGCCGACGAAACCATCCTTTCCCTCGATCTGACCTGGAACGAAACACACCCCAACCAGATCGGTTTGAACACCTTATACAAATCAGACGGTGCCTGCACCGGCGCCTACAAAGTCACCAACTGCACTCTCGATATGGCAAAGGTCAACAGCCCAGTGACCGTCTCGTATAACATCTCAAATGATGCCGCTTGGGCATGGTACCTCCAGTAAGCCTTATCTCATCATAGTTTGCTGTTTCCTTCTGCGAGAAGCTAAGCGCCGAGGACCTTTGGAGAAGCGACATCTTCCCATGTCCGGGGAGCTTGGCTGCTTAACTCCTCAGAACCCACTCCAATTTCCGGAAAGATTCACACTGACACGATGACAGGTCCCAGTACTTGACCCCTTCGCACCGCGCCAACAGCGAATACTCTCCCTCGAATGTAATCTCGCTCTACGAAAACGGAGACAACAGCACCACCACAGTATTCGGCGGCATCGCCGCAGCATTGAAATCCTACTACTCATCCTCGATCGTCCTGCACCCCTCTAAGAACGGAGCCTCGCTCAACGTAAACGGCGTCTACGGGCAGCAAATCCAGCCCGCATCCAGCGGCTGGAACGACGACGGAAGCCCCAAGGTGTTGGCGAACACCTGCAACCAATCCTTCAACCAGTTCGGCTACTACACCAACCCCACCGACTTCATGCTCGACGCCATCCGCGCCACACTCTTCTACACCTCGATCTACGCCTCCGACCAGGAATACGACCCAACCCCAATTAATCACCAGGTCCTCCCGGACGTGGCGGACTACGTCGGCAACAACGAGTACACCGTCCTCTGGGTGTACTGGGGCGCTAGCGTTGCTGTAACACTGAGCATCGTGCTCTTCATCATGCCGACGTTCTATGGCTTCTGGACGCTGGCGAGACAGACGACCCTGAGTCCCTTTGAGACGGCACGCGCGTTCCATGCGCCGATCTTGCAGGATGCGCCGAGGGAACTGGATACTAAGAAGTTGTTGAAGGAGGTGGGATCCAAGAATCTGCATAGGGATTTGGGGGGTGCTGCGCAGAGCCCGGTGGAGAAGAGTGAGGGTTGATGGTTGAAGTGAGCGTTTTAAAGTTTGAGCTTGCAGGTTGCTGATTGTATGTGTCACGTGGAGTCTCGCCTAATCGGGCCTAGCTCAGCTATCTTTGCTCTTGCATAATACCTACTTCCATAGACCCGTCTTTTGCTTTTATGTAATGATAAAACGAATTAATATCTCATTGCATTGCTTTCTTCAAATTGATCCGTCCTTTTAAAGACAGCCCCTGATGAATTTCTAGCAGTCATAATCATCGGGCTGGATGATGTTCATTACTATTTTCTTTGAGGACTTGCAACCAGGCGAGTTCCGTCACCCTTTTATTATTTATTGTCAGCTCTAGCCTTAGCCGTGAATTCGTTCACTAAATTAGTGTAGCGAGTGTGCTTTCGAGATATTAATAAAAGTAGTTTAGCTTTACGAGCTCGACCTTAAAGTTTGTATTACTAGCGAGGTTTTCAGGCATCGCAAAACCAAAGTCGCTTCCTTTACTTCACTTCACATTTCCTTAGGAGCTATAGATTATAACCTCATATCCGCTATTTAAGTATAAAAGATAAAGAAGTTAGAGTGTGTTTGGAAAGCTTTAAAACCAAATCCTGAATATCAAAAAGAAAAGAAAAGAAAAGGGATTAAAATAGTTATAAGGTCGTTTTTCTATCGAAATGCTTTTTAAAAAATATAGATTTTTGAGGTAAGGCTCGTTATTAACTCGTAGCAATAAGAGCACTTCATACTGGCCGAGGAGAGTATTCGGTATTGGTAAACGGCGTCGTACTTAATCTTGACCTTCAGACTTACTAAAGCTGGAGGTTTCGTAGAGGGTTCCGCATCGTAGTACAGGTACAAAATCATCATTCTCTGGTAGTAAC
>Ga0302325_10026841_pt1 | contig 11955 bp, 14 predicted proteins | sample Palsa_T0_2_FD_201948 | JGI IMG/M metagenome (GOLD analysis project Ga0302325, IMG submission 201948) | Peat permafrost microbial communities from Stordalen Mire near Abisko, Sweden - Palsa_T0_2 | ecosystem: Environmental > Terrestrial > Soil > Palsa > Peat permafrost | place: Sweden: Abisko... | reverse complement strand
TATTGGTACACTCAGCAGTCCAATGATCCAAGAGGAGCACAAAGGTCCAACGGTGCAGCAAAACCTCCAACAAGCTAGCAATCTCCTTCAGATTCTTTTGTCTCCTGCCTCTCCATCATTTTTTTTTGATGGACTCCAACTCAGCTTCTGTCTCATTCCGCTCTTTGGTGCCTTCCTTGGTGCTCTGACGCTCTTCGTACAGCAGCTGGATTGCCTCTACGATCTCAGGGCAGGCAGCAAGGATCTCCAAGCCTTCTTCTCTGGTTGGGCGTCTTCTCTTAAAGATAGACTCGGCTTGAGGATTGCGGAAGACGAACTCAGTCCCCTTGTAGGTGATGATGAAGGCTTCGGGGGTTATGTTGACATCGGTCACGTCTCTCGGCAAATTTAAAGGCACCCGGGAGCGAGAAGGCGACTCTAACTTCGACACTACTTCCTTGCCCTCCGGTGTTTTGCAGATCTTGGCAAAATCTTCAGAAGAGATAAGTTCCATGATGATCTGTTCTTCCACTAAGGTAACGGGGGAGTCAGTGATTGCTCAATGCAGAATGTTCCAGGGGAAGTAGAACATTGTCTTGGGAGAAATTCCCGAGACAATCTTAAAAAGGAAAGGGTTTCTCCCCCAATACCTACTGGTTATTGAGCAAGACGTTAATTGTCAATGGATTGTCGAAGGTCGGTTATCTTGTTTGAGTGTGAACCGGTGTGGGTATGCTGGTCAATTGTAAATTAGCAGTGGTCTAGGCTGGTGCGAGGGGGGCTTTTACACTTGCAATAGATCTCGAAGTTGAGTTCGAAAGGAAATTCTCGAAGTTCAAAGACGAAAACTCTGCTTATATACAGCCATCGTGCGCTAACGTGTCGTTTATTTGTAAACAACCAAGTGAATTTTTTTAAATCTAAAGGTGAGCCTTTATGCTTTGTGGTGTTGGACTGGGCCCTGGTGGAAATGCCATCTCAGTATCAGAATAAGTGAAAGAGGCATTTTGAGGTTCTCTAATGCTATTTCTGTGTAGTTCCCACCCTTGATTCCTTGACTGCTTTGTTGCTATCTTAAATGCGAAGCACAAGTTCAGATCGATGTTCTGACGCTTTTAATTCATCGCGATGAAGGGTGGGTAAGGATGAGGGATATGATGACTTTGACTTGCTACTACCGTGAGCATATGCTTGACAAAGGGTCCAAAGGGGCCAACATTGATGATTGTGTTGTGGAAGCAACGAAGTGTATAATTTCTTGTTCTTCTATTTCACCGGTAGGTAAGCTCTGCTCAATGACCATGGTAACTAATGTCAAGTTCGTCACGTCAAAGACACTGTCGATGCAGTGTCTCAAGAGACTTTCATAGCAGACAGGCCCTGTCACCAGTAAAGAAAAGATAAGGAGAAGTACATTGAAAGGAAGCTTAATGCCCGAAGCAAAAAACATCCACTTGGAAAAAGCACATCTGTTAAAGCTTTGTGAGCAACTCTGGCAGTTTCTACTCACTAGGATTGCAGTCTTTGCTTCTTAATGTCAATCCTTTTTATTTTCCGTGTTTGTTTTTTTTTGGTTTCCATGTCACACCCACTACTCAGGGCAGGAAAGGGCTATTTACATGAGCCTTGTCATACTTCCAACCACAGAGCGATCAGAGTTGTCCCAGCCTGGCCACGCTAGTCTACTCCTCCAGCTAGCTCACTTGTCTGCACTAGCTGCTGCTACTTCGGACTCTTCGCAGTAGTACTTTCTTTGTGGGCACTATTAGATATTGCTTCCTCCTCAAAGGTAACCTTCTTCGGAGTTCTGGAAGCAGTCTTTTTCGAGGTATTTGAAGCACAGTCCTTTTGGGTAGCACGCAGCTTGGCGGTGAAAGATGTAACTTTCTGCAGACTTGAATTTGCCACATGAAAGGGATCAGGCAGAGTATCAAGAGTTTCATCTTCCGACTCTGAATCTTCAAACTCGGTGCTCAGCTCGTCTTGAATCTCGGAACTCAGCGCATCCCACACTGCCATCTTCTCATTGCGGATTTGAACGAGATTGTGTATATACTCCATACCATTTACAATAGTTGGATTTGCCATGACATACTTTCGCGCGGCGTCTTCTGTCGGGGTCTTGCCTGCGAATATCAAATCCTTAACGTGAGAGACCGAAAAGACAAGGGTTAGTCCTTTTAATGTGAGAAAGAGCTGTTCCGGAGTGACATGGATTCCAATCATGGCGCTGACCGATGGCGAAGATGAGGTCGTTGATGGGACAGCAAACTGACTTGCTAACTCGGAGGTGAAGTTCTCGAATTCGGGCGAGTTGCGGATCTTGATGAGCTCTTCGGCTGAGGAGAGATCGAGGTAGATCATTTCTTCCATGGGTGGATCAGAGATCGAAGCCATTGCTTTGGTGAGCTGACAAGGAGCTGATTAGTATAATTGAGTATAAGTGCGGCGGTCTGCTGTGGTAAGTATGTGTTCGAGTAATGAGGGTTGAGGAGCATTATACCTCGATGCCACGATATTGTTCTTGAGGGTTCGAAGAACAGAATGCAAGGAGGAACGTAGGGAAGCTGGGGAAGAGTCGGGGCAAACTTTTCTGGACTCTTTTTGAGGGAATTCAAATCGTCTCGTAAACTTCGAGAGCAGAAAAGCTAAGGTACAAGGAGCGAGTTGTGGAATCGCGTCGAGATCAAAGAGGATGAAACTCGTTTGAAGATATATTGTCGTATGAATTCTTATATCCAGATCGATCTCTCGGTTATGGAATTCCCATGCCCAAACGCCGCGCTGAATGCCGATTTCGGAATTTCAGATGCTCAAGCAGCGATAAGCTACCTTCGCCCTCTTCCAGCACCTCCCATACCCGGCATCATACCCCCCATCTGCTTCATCATAGCTTGCATGTCCATTCCCCCTGGCATCCCTCCACCACTTCCTCCTAGCATCTTCATCAAGGAGCCCATGTCTGGCATACCACCACCAGCTCCTCCAGCACCACCCATGCTCGCCAAACGCTTCTGCATGGCAGCCATTTGCTGCTGCTTGTTTCCACCACCCATCGCACCTTGCGCCCTCTGAATGTTCTTCATGTTGCCACCCATCTTCTTCGCCATACCAGCCATCATTTTGTGCTGGGTAAGTAGATCTTCCACTTCTCGAACACTAGTCCCGCTGCCGTAGGCTATTCTTGTCATCCGTGTAGGCTGTTCAATGAACATTTTGCCATCACTATCCAATTCCTTCGCAGTCATGGAATCACAGATATAGATCATTCGTTTGAGCTTCATTGAGCCCTCTTCGTCATCCATACCCTGCATCATACCACTCATGCCAGGAATCATTCCAGCCATTTTTGATAGTGGCCCCATTTTCATTATATTGGAAAGCTGGTCTCGTAAATCTCGTACTGTAAAAACACCTTCGGCGATGTGCTTCATCGTATCTTTTTGATCCAGTTTGAGTGATTGAACATGCTCGACAAGTCCTTGCATATCTCCCATTCCAAGCAGTTTCTGGACGAATTGTTGTGGGGCAAACCGTTCCAAATCTAACATATGCTCTCCAGTTCCAATAAAAACAATGGGAGTGTGGGTTGCTGCAACAGCGGAAATCGCTCCTCCTCCACTGGCGTGTCCATCTGTCTTAGTGATAATGATAGCACCAAAGTCTGCCGTCTCCTTGAAAGCTTTACTCTGGGCCTCGGCTTGCTGTCCAATACTGGCATCCATAACCATGATGGTCTGATCTGGCTTGACTGCATTTTGAATATCGACCATCTCCTGGAACAGAGCATCTTCTTGTCGATGTCGACCAGATGTATCCACAATTATAATCTCAAATCTCTCTTTCTTGAATTTCTCCACACCTTCTCTCGCTACAACGGCCGGATCCGTCTGTGTAAGAGAGCCATAATAAGGAATCTTCGCTTTGGTAGCATTTTGTTTCAACTGATCGAAAGCACCAGCTCTGAAAGTATCGGCGCAAACCAAGCAGGCCTTGAACCCCCTCGATTGATAATGTCGGGCAAGTTTCGTACAAGTTGTCGTCTTTCCAGCACCCTGCAATCCAACAAACATGATAACATTGGGTTTTCCCTTCTTCGGTTTGAATGGCTCGGCATGAGGGTCCACAAGTTTGACCAGTTCGTCAAAGACTGCTTTCTGGATGAGTCGTTTCTTATTAACACCTGGCGCAAGTTCCTTGAAGTTGACAGAGGCTTTGATCGATTTTCGCAGATTTCCAACAAGTTTAACGTTTACATCGGCTTCAAGGAGAGCCGAACAGATCTCTTTGATCATGCCTTCAAAAGCCTGCAATCTGTCAGAATGACACGAACAGATAGAGCACGGCTCAGACCTTCTCATCAAGGTTACTTGACCTTGTCAAGTCACTGACGGCCGCATTGATGCGCCGCCCTAGATCTTGGAGAACCATTCTAGTAGATGTGCGACGCTGTCTGGTGGTGTTCCGTTGTCGATGGTAATGCACAAAGAGGGTTTCAAGGAATGTGGGCGAAGGCGGGGTGGCCGAGCCAAGACCGGAGAAACCTTCCCCCGGCTCCGAAACTTTAAATTATTTTCCTCTGATAAGATCAAAGTCAACCCACCATTTGAAGCATCCACAACGTCCAATCCACTAGCAACATGGCAGGACCACTCTCCAAGAAGCGCAAGGTAGAAGAGGGAATGAAGGGGAAATTTTCTCGACCGGTCAAGAAATTTAAGAAGCAAACCGACTACCAATCATCCTCCGAAGATGAAGCACAAACAGATTTCCCTGCTGTGAATCTTCAAGACTCAGACGAAGAAGGACTCGACACAACAGACTTAGTCGGCGCAGATGAATCGGATGCAGATGATGAGCCAGCACTCGACGAGGAAGAATTGGAGGAGGTCACTGATGCTTCAAATTCGGACTCTGAAGACGAAGACGAAGACGATGAGAACGAGAACCCCAATTTAATACGGAAACGCAAACGTAATGACCCAGAAGCCTTCGCAACCTCTATATCCAAGATTCTTGGCTCTAAATTATCAACTTCGAAACGGAGCGACCCAGTGCTATCACGCAGTGTCGATGCGCTACAAGCAAGTAAGGAAATTACGGATGAGGCATTGGAAACGAAAGCAAGACAGAAGTTAAGAGCAGAGAAAAGAGAGGCGTTGGATAAGGGACGAGTGAAGGATGTTCTTGGGGCTAGTACGGCTTTTGATGCTGCTAATGGGAGGGGCGAGGGCCCTACGGTACAAGAAACTATGGAATTGGAGAAGCGATTGAGAAAAACGGCGCAAAGGGGTGTGGTTAAGCTCTTCAATGCGGTCAGGGCTGCTCAGATCAAGGGAGAAGAGGCCGCCAAGGAAGCCAGGAATAAGGGATTGGTGGGACAAGGAAGACGAGAAGAAAGAGTCAATGAGATGAGCAAGAAAGGGTTCTTGGAATTGATTGCGGGAGGCGGGGGTGGATTGAAAGCTGGTGGTGTAGAGGAAGCCTGAAACATAAGACTTGCATGGTAAGGCGTTGAGGTGGGAATGTGGTGTTTGATTTTAGCATCTTTGACGCACCTCCAACGAGTCGTCTATGTACAAAATGCCTTACTGATATCGTACATGGGCATACATGATACCTTCCAGCGAAAGCCCTAGGTATCGTCTTAAAATGCTCCACCCAAGTGCTCACTATCAAAAATCCACCAGTCTCGATCATCTACCAAAGTCATCTCATGGACGCATGATATGACCAATTAAGTCTTCTTGCTGAAGTCGCTGGCCTGCATGTTCCTTGTCATTGAAGGTAGTCTCACTCGCAGCCCATCCAGTTCCTTTGACATCACGACTTGGCATCCCAATCTCGATGTCTCAGTCAAGCCAAAAGCCAAGTCTAGCATATCATTCTCATCATCCGATGCTTCCTCCATCTTATCATACATTGCTTCGTCTTCGACTATAACGTGGCACGTTGAGCACGAGCAGGATCCTTCACAGGCCCCTAATCGAATTGTCAGATAATTGGTATAATGCATGTAAAGCTCGTTGAACTTGCCCTCCATCTCAATATCATACGTCTGAGCAATTTCTAACAAGTTGTTGCCTTTGCTTACTGCAATCTTGTGCTCATCGCCCTCCTTATCAACAAAGGTAACATAGAGCCTGCCTAGGAGTTAACATCGTCCTTAGGCCAAATCCAAATCCCACTTACTCTTCACCAGGCTTCGGAGGATCCAGGTGGCCATGTGCAACAGCTGCTGATGCTGAAAACGCTCGCCGAGGATGCAATGTTCCCGCATGACTCCTGGGTAACACCCTTTTTGGTGTGGTACTGTGAGAGGTTGAGATGGGTGAGTGTTGAGGTGGGCATGTTTGTAATGTTGAAATTGAAGCTCGGGCGTGGATGGAGGTCGAACATGGTTTTCGAAAAGTTTGTAGTGCCCCTCTCCCCAGCCCCGCCAGACTTCGAACTGCGCTTCTTCTAGCAGACATAGTAATGCCTTCCCTGTTTTCTTCGCAACTGAGAACTTCTCAGAGATGGAGTTTGCCGTGATCTCCGAAGGAAAATTCGGTGCTTGGGCAGATGGCTTTCAGGCGAGACCTACACAACTTATATTCACTGGTTAGCGAAGGGAATAGCCATAACCAGTTGTTGGTTCTCCAAGGGTTGTTAATACTGAGAGAGGTGATGGTGGCTCATAAAGCTTGACCTCTAAAAAGTGTTTGTTCGGAGTAAGGTTTTTGCGAAAGTGCACGATGACATCCTTGTCGAGATCTCAAAATCTTGGTCTCCGCTTCATGCGATAACTCATTTCTCCTTTTCTGACGCAACAAATTATCAGATAAAATGTCGAATCCACGGGATACTCCCAACCCCCTAAGGCCCTACTACAGACCGCCATCCATAGGTATTCCGTACGATGCTCCTGATGCGACGAGCTCCGGAACTCATGGCCTGGGACCAAAGAATGGCAGTGCGGCATCCTACGCGTCTTCTGCTCGCGATATGTTCTCGGAGCTTGATTATGGGGACTACTTGTCAGATACTACGCCAACGGCTGTAGAATCGATCAGGAGACAGGTCGATGAATGGTTCTACAAATATACAAGCATCCTGCTTTCCCAGCCATTCGATGTTGCGAAGTTGATTCTGCAAGTAAGGAGCCATGAGCTAGAAGATGAATCAATTCCTTTGGCAGTCCGAAATAATGGATCAAGACAAGGAAGCTATCGAAAGTCAGCATATAGTGATGTATGGATCGTCAATAAATACACAAGAAGGATTATCTAATTTGGATATAGTACCCTTCAGATGACTCTGATCCTGATGAACCTGCTTACTTTACTGCCACGGCCCCCCTTTCTCATTCATACTCGCCGTCTCGACCTCGAAGGCGACATGATAGCGAGCACTCTTTATCACCTCCTCCGCCAAAGGATCGTTCACCTTCCCCTCACCAACTTGTTCTCAAAAAGTCGAATTCGATATTAGAGGTAATATCGCAGGAATGGACGAAGGAAGGCGGGTGGGGAGTATGGAAAGGCTCGAATACCACATTCGTCTACGGTGTTTTGCTACAAACGCTGGAGAAATGGTCGAGAAGTTTTCTGTCAGCTCTTCTCAACGTTCCAGATCCGGATCTCACCACCGGACTTGAGATGTCTGCAGAGTTACTCGGCACAACCTACCCGTGGGCTTCTCTGGGTGTGGCAATTGCTGCTGCAGTGGCAACAGGACTCATACTGGCTCCGTTAGATCTTATTCGAACAAAGTACGTGCACCTATTGTTCTACCTTTCGTTATCAATCCAGCGAGTGGTTACTAACAGAGATCTACTAGACTCATTGTGACGCCTACAATGCATCCCAAGCGATCGCTAACCGCGCAACTCCGCATGCTACCCTCCTACCTTTGCCCGTCACCTCTGATTGTTCCAACGATCCTCCACTCTGCCATCACACCCGCAATCTCGCACACCACCCCTTTATTTCTCCGCTCTCGTTTAGCCATTGACCCTCTTCTAACACCAAATACATACCAGCTCGCTCGCTTTATGTCCAAAAGCGTCGAATTATTCATCAAACTGCCGCTGGAGACAGTGCTAAGGAGAGGACAATTGACTGTACTGAAGCAAGAAACGACAATAATTAGGGAGCAAGGCAAGTGGGAAGGCGATCTGGAGACAATGGTCAAAGTCGGCGAGTACAGGGGCGTGGTAGGCACAATGTGGTTGATTGTCCGGGAGGAAGGCGTACGAGAGGTCCCAGTCATCAAAGGGAAGGGCAAGCTCAAAGTCACGCATAAAGAGTTGCCAGGTCAAGGGCTCCCCGGCCTTTGGAGAGGATGGCGAGTCGGAATGTGGGGTCTCGTGGGGATGTGGACTTCGAGAATGTTGAATGGTGGTGCTGTGAATGGTGGGGAGTTCTAAACTCTGCTTCCGTCGAAGTGGTGTGCTCGATTATACAGTTTTGAGAATCCTAAGGTACAAAGTGGAGGGAGATGAAGATGGAAGGATGGCCTGATGATACCAAGACTTGCTTTCTCAGCGCGCGGCGTTGGATTATCCACAATGGATGGGGGAGTTTTGGGCTTTTTGGACGATATGATACTCAACTCTGTGTTTTTACATGTATACGACCACTTGTAAGTGCAAGAAATAGGCGCAGGGAAATTTACATCCTTCTCTAGACCAAATTGTCTCCTGCGATCCTTTTTTCTATTATCTGCGCAAAGTTGTGTTCACCGATTAAGATTGATTAGTTTTAATGTAGTGTGCAAGCTGTATCGAGGCTGTCCAGAGCAGTATACCGACTCAGGAGCGCATGCACAGCTGCAGAAGAACCTAGGTGCCTGCGTTTCGGATCTTATCACAGGCACATCCTCCTTTTACGTCTGTAAGTTCCGAGTTTTTGTCTGTTCTCAGCTGGGCAGCTCAAAGCGTGCCACAATTCGAGGAAATTATACTCTTACTTCTAACGCCGGGGGTTACTGGGGCTAAGCGCGCTCCACATCGCTCTTAGAGTGGGAGAACTCTCGGCAGCTAGGCAGGGTGCTAGTAGTTGCTGGTGGGAATGCAAAAGCCCCCGAGTTAGTGGCAGGCCTCTCAGCGCTGAGAAACACCACTCAATTTTTGGGGTTTGTACTTGAACAAGGATCCATTGTTATGTGCAAATAAAGTAATGTCGATCGTGACAATCGGTCCCCTTCTCAAGTGCCAACGTATCTTGAGAGTGGATTGAATTCTGATTGAGAGACTAGTGAATCCCGAGGTATCTCCCGGTGCGGCAGAGAATATATAGGGGGGATTTTTTCTGCCAAAATTCATAGCAACCAGTAACAAACACCAATGAAGTCACCAGACAATATGGACTGTTTAGCTTTAGAAATAAGAGATATCATGACGTCAGAAAATGCATCGGGATTCCTCCAAAATGGGGCTCAGCCAAGCTCCAAGTAACAGAATCTTAAATTCGAAGTTCAGCTAAGCTTGAGTCAAGGACAGCAACCTCTGATCCACAACATTCCTTGGCATGAAGTCTATGCACTAACAGCTCACGAAGGAACATAATGAATATAGATCGAAGCTGATTCGTCAAGGAATCAGGATTGATAACTGTCGACATCTAGTATAATCCTATTTGTTCTGATTAAGAGGTCAGGTGAAGTTCACGTGCCCGGTCGAGCAGAAACAGATGAGATAGTTAGGTATCACTGGATTTGATGTACTGAGAATATTTTTGAAGAATAATTCTTCGCGCTCTCTCAACACGTAAAGGGTTCTCGTTTGCATTCATGAGTACAACAACAGCTAAGTTGTAAAATAATTTAATGGCAGAAAGATCAGTTTATGATCGAAAGCCAAAACTCTGATACCTTGGAAGTTGAGTGAGATACAGAAGTCCCAACGACTAATATCACACTTTCAAAGCCCTTTCAAAGCCGTCTTTAGATTCGCAGGAACCTGTTTCCACTGCTTCGTCACCGGATCCAAGCACTCTTTCTGCGCTTCTTCCCACTCTCTCATCACTAGTTCCGCTCTCTCCTTCGATCTGGGCCTAATATTGGCAACGAATTCCTCCGGCATGCATACAAATCCTTGTGTAAGCTTGTCCGGGTCTGGCAAGATCTTATTTCCCTGTTTATCAAATTTTGGGTCGATATCAAATGCCCACAACATCCTCGACATCCCGAGGAACAAGCTGCGCTCCGCAACATGCATTCCCTGACAGATACGGCGTCCTGCACCGAACGTGAAATTGTCGCGCTTGCTTGCGTCAGGGTTTGCTGCTGAGTCTGCGAAACTAAGGAAATCATCCATATACCGTTCTGGGTCAAATACCCTCGGGTTCGGAGACCGCTTTGGATCCATGTGGATGGCCCATACATTGTTCATAACTCCAGCGCCTTTGGGGATGAGATATCCCTTATATGTGTCGTCCTGAGTGGTTGCATGAGGCACGGCACCAAGGATTGTGGTTGGCATCCAGCGTAGGGTCTCCTTCATGCAAGCCCGGATGTACTGCAAGTTCCCCTCATCTTCCATAGTAGGCATGCGGTCGGTGCCTACTACCCTATCGATCTCCTTTTGAGCTTTCTTCTGGATATCCGGGAACAAGAGCATCGCCTGGACAAAAGCATACAATGTGCTTGAGGTGGTATCCGATCCGGCCTCAAGGAGTGTACCGGCCATGTAGGCTGCCTGGTCGTCGCTGAAACCGTCTGTTTTCTGTGCTTCTGCCATTCCCACGCAGAAGCAAGGCTGTATGATCCCCTTCTTGAATTCATCTTTGGCCTTAAGCCAGTGGCCTCGATATAGAGCCTTCTCGTGCTTATGCAGCTCTTTGGCTTTCTTCTGTGCTGGTAAAACGAAGTCTGGTAATTTCCTCAGCCACGGGTAGAAGTCGATCAGGGCAGCTGTGCCTGTTTGGTTTAAGGCTGCAAACTCGTTGAAGCTCTCAAATAATTGTTTCATGTTTTCGTCCTCGTACGTGGGTGTTCGCCAGCCATAAACCATGGTGGTTGTCAAAGCGTTTGAGTATCGCCGGATGTTTTCTAGGAATCGATCTGGCTGGTTGAGCATTTCGTAGAGCATTTGCTTGTTTTCCAGCACCTGGTATGGGACATATGATTTTGCAGTTGAGATGTTAAGAAGTCCATGGACCATTTTGCGGAACTATCATGTTGTCAGTTCACTCATAGCAATTTATGAGGATACTTCAAACATACCCCACGCCATTTCGGCCCATATTCCTTACCATTGTCAGCATCGTATTTGGGAACATAAGGCGAGAGAACTTACCATCATCAAGAACCGGAGATCGCCACTGCATAGTGTCTGGCCAATATACATCTTTTGCCTGTCAGAATAGATACCGCTCTTCTTATCAAGCAAGTCCTTGACTGCCTCATCGCTCGAGAGCACAACCAAGGTCTTGGTTCCTAGCATCAGACTGTATACCGGCCCGTATTCTCGAGCCCACTTTTCGAATTGAAGATGGGCATCTCGCGTAGGCATCTACAGTCACTTTTTTCAGCATGTAAACTTGAAGAGAATGGCCGGGACGGACCTGATGTATGTTTCCAATCAAAGGGAGAGTTGGGGGTCCAGGTGGGTAGTTTTTGGGTCTTTTCCCAATCGAAAGAAGTCGTGCAAGGATGGCAACAATGCCTCCTACAAGGAGCAACAAAGTAACAGAACTCAACATCTTGTCCGCTCAATCAAGAAGTATTGAAAATAAATCGTCCAAATATTGGTGTTTTTGAACCCAAGAGCACATATAGAGCAAAAGAACTTCGCCTGCCATCGTTGGTAGCACAAGCATTATATATTTCCAACGCATTCCCATACTCTCTTCCGTGTCTTGAATAGCTGCACGTTCGGAGGCGATGTGGTGTCCAGCGGACGCGGGGGTGGGATAGTGTAAAGGCGGAGGGCGGAGTGGGGGTGGGAGAGTGAGGGGTAGGGCGCTACTGCTTCGGACAAACCCCAGACCC
>Ga0302325_10026840_pt1 | contig 11955 bp, 9 predicted proteins | sample Palsa_T0_2_FD_201948 | JGI IMG/M metagenome (GOLD analysis project Ga0302325, IMG submission 201948) | Peat permafrost microbial communities from Stordalen Mire near Abisko, Sweden - Palsa_T0_2 | ecosystem: Environmental > Terrestrial > Soil > Palsa > Peat permafrost | place: Sweden: Abisko... | reverse complement strand
AACCGTCTGCGGCCCGCTGAGCGTCGCCACGATGCGGCCCTGCGGATCGATCACGATGCTCGTCGGCAGGCCAACCAGGTGGTAGCGCGCGCTGAGCGCGTTGCCGCGATAGCGCAGGATCGGATAGCTGAGCGAGAAGCGCCGAACGAACGCTTCGCCGCCGGCGCGCGAGTCGTTGAGATCGACGCCGACGAGCGCGGCGTGCTCCGGCGCGAGGCGGGCAAAGCGCTCGAGTTGCGGCGCCTCGCGTGCGCACGGACCGCACCAGCTCGCCCAGAAGTTGACGACCACCGGGCGCCCACGGAGCGAGGCCAGCGACACGCGCGGACCCGACAGCCGAGTCCGCGGCAGCGCCGGCGCCGCGGCGAGCGTGCGACTCCCCGCCGAGCGAAGCGCGGGAATCGCCGCGAGAACCACGGCGACCCCGAGCAATGCGGCCAATGCCCACCTTCGCTTCGTGGGGCCAGCGTGCATCGGCCGACAGCGTAATCGCTCATTTGTTCGAGCGAGCAAGCAGGCCCGCCACGCGGCGATTCTAAGAACATCCACATCTTTGGTGCCTTGCAATCGTCTGCCGCTCCCGGTAGACCGTTGCCCCATGCGGGCCAGGGCCCTTGGGGTGGCGACCACATTTGCGGTTCTCATCGGAGCCATCGTGGTCTACTGGGTGTACTTCCTGACCTCGGGGCCGTCCGCGATCTCGGCCACGGTCAACAGGGACGGCAGTGCGAACCTCACGCTCCAGGTCGTTCCCGCCTACGGCCACCATCCGTTTCCGGACTGGGTCAGCTACCTCGCCAAGGACTCCAGCGGCAGGTGGCGACACACGACGATCTACAAGGTTCCGCCGCACACGATCGTCCACGTGACGATCTATCAGTACGACAGCCAAACGGGGCTTCGCAACCCATTCTTCGGGCAGATTCGCGGCACGGTGGGCGGTGTCGCGCGCTACACCGACGTCGGCAATACGGGCAAGGGGAGCGGTCTCCCGCTCTACGACGACACGGCGGAGAGTGTGCTGCCGCCGGGCTCGGCGGCGCACACGTTCACCGACCCCGATCTTGGCCTGAACGTGCCGCTCGTCGGCATCAGCGACGCGGCGACGAACACTTGCTCGGCGGCTCCGTGCGCCACCTCATTCGCGCACACGATGATCCAATTCAGCTTCCGGACGCCGGGGCCGGGAAGCTACCGCTGGCAGTGCATCGTCCCGTGCGCGCTCGGCTTCCTCGACGGATTCGGCGGGCCGATGCAGACGATCGGTTACATGGACGGCCTCATCGTGGTCACGTGAGCACGTCGGCCGCAACAGCCGGAGGGGCCCCGCGGCACGGGGTGCGTATAGCCGTCATCTGGGCCGTCGCGACCGCGATTTCCGTCCCGGTGATGATCTGGGTCATCGGGCCACACATCCCCCCGGGGGCGATGAGCAACGACACGCGCGACCAGCACACCGTCGATGTCGTGCTCGCGACGCTCGCGATGCCGGTACTGATGCTCATCTGGGTCTACTTCGCCTACTCGATCCGCTACTTCCGTCAACCCGAGGGCGACGTGATCGTCGACGGGCCGCCAGACCGCGCTCAGCCGCGGATCCAGATCCTCTGGCTCGTGGTAACCCTCCTCATGGTCATCGGCCTCGCCACCTACGGAACCATCGATTTGCTCAACGACGCCGGCCTTGGCGGTGGCGAGGGCCCGCATCCGCTCGCCGTACCGGCGGACGCAAAGAACGCACTCCAAGTGCAGGTCATCGGCCAGCAGTGGTTCTGGACCTTCCGCTACCCGAGCTACGGCGGAGTCGAGACCCCGAAGCTCGAGCTGCCCGTCAACCGCGAGGTTGAGTTTCACGTGACGTCGGTCGACGTAATCCACGACTTCTGGGCAATCGAGCTCGGCGTCAAAGCCGACGCCGTTCCGGGAGCCGACAACACCGCCTTCGTCAAGCCGCTGGAGAACGGAACCTTTCAGGTTCGCTGCGCCGAGCTCTGTGGACTCTGGCACGGACACATGAACACGACGGGGCGGGTCGTCAGCGACTCACAATTCGCGACCTGGATCGCCGCGCAGCAGACGAAGTACTCGACCATCACAAAGGATTTGCCGCCTTACTCGCTCGTCTACTACCCACAACCCGTACGGAACGGTTGACATGGAATCGGCCAGTGTCAGACAGCCTCAAGTCGTGAAGAGCAGCACTCGGATTCCGTCAGCTTGGGGGCAGCTGCTCGGCTACAACGTCATCTGGGCGACGGTGCTCGCGATCGTCGGCTACATCGTCCTGCACAAGATCGGCGACACGATCGGCGCCCATTCGGTGGCTGAGACGGGGAGCGGCGGAAGCGACCAGGACGACATCGCGATCCTCATGGGCATGGTGGGGGCCATCCTCGGCTGGATCGGCGGGCTTGGCTTCTTGAACTACCCGGTCAGCCGGATCCTCGGGCGGCCGGCGACGCTGCGCGAGCGCGAGGAGCACGGGGCGTGGCGCTACTTCCGCCTCTGCACCGACCACAAGGTCGTCGCGATTCAGTACCTCGTCGCCGTGCTGTTCTTCTTCTTCATCGCCGGGCTCAACGCGATGTTCATCCGCACCGAGCTGACGAGCGACAACGCCACGCTGTTCGGGGCCGGTAACTACCTCACGCTCGTGGGCCTCCACGGGACGATGATGCTGATGATGATGTCGGCCGGCATCCTCGGCCCGCTCGGCAACTACCTCGTGCCGCTGATGATCGGCTCCCGCCGCATGGCCTTCCCGCGGATCGAGTCGCTGACGATGTGGCTCACCGTGCTCGCCGGATTCATCCTCCTCGCGGCGACGCTGCTCGGCGGCTTCCCGACGGGGTGGACCGGATACGCGCCGCTCGCCGACGAGGCGCGCGCCGGGATCGACGCCTACCTCGTGTCGTTTGCCCTGATCGGCGTCGCGCTCGCGCTGGTGGGCGCCAACATGCTCGTCACGGTGATCACGCTGCGTGCCCCGGGGATGCACTGGAACCGCCTGCCGATATTCGTCTGGGGCATGGTGACGACGTCGATCCTTGCCGTGCTCGCGGCGCCGGTGCTGCTTGCCGCGCTGATCATGGTGATGATGGACCGCAGCATCGACACCACGTTCTTCGTCGCGGCGCAGGGCGGCAGCCCACTGCTGTGGGAGGAGCTGTTCTGGTTCTTCGGCCACCCCGAGGTCTACATCCTCGCGCTCCCCGGCTTCGCCATCGTGCTCGAGATCCTGCCGGTCTTTGCGCGCAAGCCGCTGTGGGGCTACCGGGTCGCGGTGGCGGGCATGTTCGGCGTCGCGCTGATGAGCTTCATGGTCTGGCAGCACCACCTGTTCATGAGCGGCATCAACTCGAACCTCCGGCCGTTCTACATGTTCACAACCGAGTTGATCTCCGTGCCGACCGGCATGGTGTTCCTCAACGCGATGGGCACGCTGTGGAAGGCGAAGATCCGCTTCACCGTGCCGATGCTGTTCGCCCTCGCGTTCTTCTTCAACTTCCTCTTCGGCGGCCTCTCGGGCGTGTTCCTCTCCGACGTGCCGAGCGATGTGCTCACGCACGGCAGCTACTTCGTGATGGCGCACTTCCACTACACGATCATGGGCGGGCTGGTGTTCGCCCTGATGGGCGGGATCTACTACTGGCTGCCGAAGATGACGGGCTTCAAGCTCAACGAGAAGCTCGGCAAGATCCACTTCTGGGCGATGTTCATCTTCTTCAACCTGACGTTCTTCCCGCTGTTTGCCGCCGGCATGCTCGGCATGCCGCGACGGGTCTCCAACTACAACGCCTCGCTCCACACCCTCAACGTGTTCGTCTCCTCCGCGGCCTTCTGCCTCGGCGCCTCGATGCTGGTCTTCCTCGGCAACCTGGTCTGGTCGATGGTCTTCAAGCGCGAGCGGGCGGGCGACAACCCGTGGCATTCGAAGGGGCTCGAGTGGCAGCTGCCGTCACCGGTTCCGGTGTACAACTTCGAGCGGATCCCGGTGATCAACACGGATCCCTACCAGTACGGGTCGCCTGACGCACCGCCGGTCGCCGACTTCGGGCCGCGGGTGGTCGCCGGACAGGCCGGTGCGACGTGAGCACTACCGAAACGACGATCGCCGATCCGGAGGGCCCCGAGGTTCTCGCGTCGAACATCGCGGTCGGATCGCGTCTGCTCTCGAGCGCGGTCGTGTTCTTGTTCATGTCGTTCGTGTTCGCGTTCTTCTACCTGCGAGCACTCAACACCTCGCACCTGTTCCGCGAGCCGGGGGCCAATCCGCCGACTGCTTGGGGGGTGGTCGTGCTTGTATGCGTGCTCGCGTCCGTGGCCGGTTTCGAGTTCGCGCGCCGCCAGCTCAGCGACGGAACCGGAACGCCGTGGCGCGCCGCGTCGGCCGCCGCCTGGGTGATCGGGCTCGCGGCGGTCGTCGTCCAGTTCACGCAGTACTACTACCTCCACTTCGGCGCGACGGCCGGCGGGCTAGCTAGCGTGTTCTTCGGATTCACGGCCGTGTTCGCCGTGTTCTGGCTCGGCGCCGTGTATTGGATGGAGACGCTCTGGGCGCAGTCTGTGCGCCAGCCAAAGACCGCCGCTGGCGATGTCCATTCGCCGAGCGCGCTGATGCGACCAAGCGCCGACTCGTGCATGATCTTCCTCTACACAATGTCGGTTGTCGAGATTTTCGCGTTCGTCCTCCTCTACCTGGTGAAGTGAGCGCTGCGATGCTGCCACTCGCCGATTTTGGTAGCGACACAACGGCCGCCGGCTGGATGACCGTCGTACTACCCCTGTTCGTGTTGGCAGTCGTGTTCGCGTTCTGGTACCGCGCGCTCAGAGCGCGGGCTCGCTCGGGCGCGGGAGACGATGCGTCGCCGCAGCCGCCGTTGCCCAGGAACGACCCGCCGGCGCTCCAGGTCATCGCACCGGTGCTGCCGGCGGCCCTGCTGCCAGTTTCGCTCGCGCTCGCGCTCGGGCTGGCTTTGGCGGCCGTCGTCGCGGTCGTTTGGTGGCGCCGCACGCGCCGCATGCGCGCGTAGCGATGCTCCCTGCGGTAGACGTGCCGCTCGTCCTCGTTTCCCTGTTCGGTGCGCTGTACGCGCTCGGCGAGCGGCGCGCGGTGCGCGTCCTCCGCCGTCCAAGAAGCCAGCGCGATCGTTGGCGCGCGGCGTCTTACTACGCCGGCCTTGTGGTGATCCTTGTCGCGCTCGTCTCGCCGATTGACTCGCTCGCGGAGAAGCTGTTCTGGGTCCACATGGTCCAGCACGTCCTGCTGCTGACGGTTGCGGCGCCACTGATCGTCCTCGGCGCTCCGTGGTCCTCGATTTGGCGGCCACTGCCGCTCGGATTTCGTCGGTCGACGGCCAAGACGATCAGCCGCGCTGGATGGTGCGCGCCGCTGCGTGCCCTCGGACGTCTTCTCGCCCGCCCCATCCCGGTTTGGATTGTTTTCAACGCGAACCTCGTGCTCTGGCACATCCCCGCCGTCTACGACCTCGCGGTGCGTGACGGTACCGTCCACGCCCTCGAACACGCGACGTACGTGTTGTTCGCCATCCTGTTGTGGTCCCAGGTGCTCGATTCGCCGCCCCTGCGCGCCCGCCTCAGTGCCATCCAGCGTGTGTATTACATCGTCGCCGCGTCGGTTGTTAGCTGGGTGATCTCCCTGGTGCTGATCTTCTCCACCTCGCCCCTGTACCCGGCCTACGCGCATCTGAACCACCGCCCTGGGGGTATCTCGGCGCTCAGCGACCAACAGCTCGCGGGTGGCGTGATGCTGGTTCCGGGATCACTCGCGATGACGGTCTTCGTGTTCATCCAGCTCTACATCTGGATGGGGCTCGAGGGCAAGAGCGAACCGCCGCGCGATCATGCACGCCTTCGAAATGGTCCGTCTGCGGATGACGGTCCAAGGCCTTCGCTCGAGCCGGCTCCACGCGACGAGGAAGCCGGGCTTCCCCCTGTGCCAGTGGGCGCCGCGCTCGACGTCTAGGGTTTGAACAGCGGCGCCCGCGAGGGGTTGCTGCTGCCGAGGGCGGCTCGCCTGCGTCGATCGTTGTGTGCGTGTGTGTGTGTCCGGCGCCCGCCCCGCGATCATTCGTGGGTGGCTGAGGCCGCTCAGAGCACGATCAGAATGTTCTTTGCATAGGCGCGCGTGCGGCGTGGTCGTCTGATGCGAGCGGCCTATGATGGATCGATGTCGCTCGCTGCCGGACGGCCCAAGACGGCCGGCGTGTCCGAATCGATCCTGGTCATCGAGGACGAGCTCGCGATCGTCGACTTTCTCGAGCGTGGTCTGCGTGCTGAAGGCTTTGTTGTCGACGCGGCGACCGACGGCATCGAAGGCACCAGGCGGGCGTTGCTTGACAACGTCGACCTCGTTGTGCTCGACATGATGCTGCCCGGGCGCAGCGGTGCCGAGTTGCTTATGACGCTCCGCGAGGCGCGACCGACGTTGCCGGTTATCGTCCTGACGGCGCGAGGGGAGCTCGAGGACCGTGTCGCTGGCCTCAATGCCGGTGCGGTCGACTACCTGGTCAAGCCGTTTGCGATGGCCGAGCTCGTGGCTCGGATTCGAGCGCAGTTGCGGGTCGCGTCGCAGGCACCGACGACAACTGCCCGTTGCGGTGACATCGAGCTGGAGTTGATGACGCGCGAGGTCCGCCGTGGCGAGGTGCCAATTCATCTTTCGACAACGGAATTTGAGCTGCTCGCGTATTTCGTGCGTAACCGGGGACGCGTTCTTTCCCGCGCCGAACTGCTCGGCGCGGTATGGGGGTATGAGCACGATCCGGTTACCAACGTTGTCGATACGTACGTCGCGTATCTTCGACGCAAGCTGCGTCAGAGTGGACAGCGCGCGCCAATCGTGACGGTTCGCTCGGTTGGCTACCGCCTCGACGATGCGGCTTAGTTCACGTTGGCGAACGGGCCTGCGCTGGCGGCTGGCCGCTTGGGTCGCATTCGCAATGATCTTGTCGACCGCCATTATTTTTGTCGTCGTCTACCGCGAGATCGATCACGAACTCCGAAGCCAGATCGACGGCGACATCGCAGGCGATGCGGCGGAGCTCGCACTGTCGCTGGACAGTTCCAGTGACCCCTACCCCAGTGCCATCCTGGCGGCGGCCAAGCGCGGCATTGGCACCGAGTCGTACCGCACCACCGACAAGCTGCTATTCGCAGCCGTGGTGGGCGCCGGCGCGACGAGCAACGATTACGGGCTGTTCGGTGGCGGTGGCCCGTCCGGTATTCGCGACTCCGGTACTCGGCGGGCTGAACCAAGCGCGCTTGGGCGAGCGCTGCTCGTGTCTCGTTCCGGCTTCTCGAACCGCTTGGTGCCCGGAGAAACCACGATGCGAATGTTCGAGCAAACGTTCAGGGTGGGAAAGCACACGGTGATCGTGGGCGCCGGTGAGTCGCTGGCTGCCGTCACTCGCGCGGAACAAAGTCTCGCGAAAGCGTTCATCATCGCCGGCGGGCTGGCGCTCGCGGTTGCGCTTCTCGTCGCCCACTTTGCCGGGGCACGGGTTTCTGCGCCGCTTCGCCGCATGGCAGCGGTGTCCGGGCGCGTCGACGCCGGCGACCTGGAGGCGAGGATGACCGTCCCAGCCGGGCACGACGAGGTGCGAATCCTCACAGAGGCCTTCAACCACATGCTCGATCGGCTAGCCGAGCAGATTGAGTCACAGCGCGTTTTCATCGCCGATGCCTCGCACGAACTTCGCACACCGCTGACTGTGATCCGCGGCCAGATCGAGGTCCTCGCCGCACTCCGGGACCCCACCGCTGCCGAGGTGCGGCGCGTCGAGCGGCTCGTAGTGGCTGAGATAGCACGGACGAGCCGACTGGTCGACGATCTTCTGCTCCTCGCGCAGGCCGAGCGGCCCGCCTTTCTTCACGTCGAGGCGATCGACCTCGAGGCCTACGTTGCCGAGCTGTGGGATGGGATGAGCCTCACCGCCGAGCGCAGCTTCAAGCTGGGTCCTGTACCAGCCGGAACGCTGCTCGCCGATCCGGACCGACTGGCACAGGCACTGCGCAACCTGGCACGCAACGCGATCGAGAACACCCGCGAGGGCCAAGGACTCGTTCGCCTCGATGTCAAGCGCCTGGGCCCAGATCGCCTCCGGTTCACCGTGAGCGACAACGGCCCTGGCATCCCAACGGCCGAGCAGACGCGCGTATTCGAGCGCTTCCACCGGACCGACCCCGCCCGTTCGCGCTCGGCCGGTGGCGTCGGGCTCGGACTCGCGATCGTGCGCGCCATCGCCGAAGCCCACGGCGGCAGCGTCGTCGCCAGCGACGTGCCTGGCGGGCGCGGGGCACGCATCGAGCTCGAGCTCCCTCGCTTCACTCCGACGCCGCGCGCAAACGCACTACACGGGCAACTCGACCGCGCGACCTAGCGGCGGTACGCGGCAGTTGCTGAGTTCTGGTTGCCGCGCTCGGCTGCGAGGCCGGTGCGCGCTAGATTGGGGCCGTGACCGTTCGTGGGCTGCTCGATCAGACTGCCGGCCTTGCTGCCGACTATCTCGAGGGTCTCCCGCGGCGGCGCGTGGGATGGTCCGCCGGCGTGGACGAGCTCCGCGCGAGTCTCGGCGGGCCGTTGCCGGAGCTGCCGGTCGATCCGCGGGAGGTGATCGCCGAGCTCGCGGTGGCCGCCGACCCGGGGCTTGTTGCGAGTCCGAGCGGGCGCTACTTCGGTTTCGTCATCGGCGGGTCGCTGCCGGTCGCCGTCGCGGCTGACTGGCTCACCTCGGTCTGGGACCAGAACGCGGGGCTCTATGTCTGCGGGCCGTCGGCGGCGATCGCCGAGGAGGTTGCGGGCGCCTGGATAGCTGAGCTCCTCGGGCTGCCAGACGGGGTCTCGTTTGGTTTCGTCACCGGCTGCCAGATGGCTCACGTCACGGCGCTCGCTGCCGCCCGTCACGCCGTGTTCGCCCGCGTCGGCTGGGACGTCAACGAGCGCGGCCTGATCGGCGCGCCGGCGGTTCGTGTCCTCGTGGGCGCGGAGCGCCACGCCACCATCGACCGCGCCCTGCGGTTCCTCGGGTTCGGTACGGGGTGCGTCGTGGCGGTGGCGAGCGACGAGCAGGGGCGGATGCGTTCGGACCAGCTTCGCGAGGTGCTCGCGGGCGCTACTGGGCCGACGATCGTCTGCGCTCAGGCCGGCAACGTCAACACGGGCGCGTTTGACCCGCTTGAGGAGATCGCCGACATCGCGCAGGAGAGCGGTGCTTGGCTGCATGTCGACGGGGCATTCGGGCTGTGGGCCTCGGTGAGCCCGGCACTGCGGCACCTCGTCGCGGGCGCCGAGCGCGCCGACTCGTGGGCGACCGACGCGCATAAGTGGCTCAACGTTCCCTACGACAGCGGGCTCGCATTCTGCGCGCACCCGGAGGCCCAGCAGGCGGCGATGAGCGTTCGTGCTACCTACCTGGTCCACGCCGACGACGGCGGCCCTCGCGATGAACTTGATTGGAACCCCGAGTTCTCTCGCCGGGCACGGGGCTTCGCGGTCTACGCCGCGATCCGCTCGCTCGGCCGCTGCGGCATCGTCGAGCTTATCGAGCGGTGCTGCGCGCACGCGCGCCGCTTCGGCGAGGTGCTCGGAGAAGCCGCGAATGTCGAGGTGCTGAACGACGTCGTACTGAACCAGGTGCTCGTCCGCTTCCTCGACGAGGCCGGCGACCACGACGCGCGCACGCGTGCCGTGATCGCGGCTGTTCAGGACGACGGCACCTGCTGGCTGAGCGGCACGAGTTGGCACGGCATGGGCGCGATGCGCCTCTCGGTCTCGAACTGGGCCACAACGAGCGAGGACGTCGAGCGCTCGCTCGAGGCGATCCTCCGCGCCGCAGCAGACGCCCAGCCCTCAAAACGCTGACAAGGGCGACGCAGTTCAGCGCCGTCGACGGCTACGTACGGCGGGGCCGGATCGGCGCCGGCGCGGTGATCGTGGCGTGCTCGGTCGTCTGCTTAGCGATACCGCCCGTCGGGATGAATGTCACGACGATCGTGACCTGCAGTTTGTGCCGCGCCTTCAAGAGCGCGAGCGCCGCCCGCGTTGGTGTGAGCGTCAACGAGGTCGCGCCCAGGCCGGCGGCGGTACCGCTCGCGTCGGCGTAGGTCACGGTCCGATGCACCACTTCCTTGTGACGGTGCTGGCCCCGTCCGCTTTCCACCTCGAGCGTCTCGAGGAATGTGATGCGCGCGTTGAAGGCGCCGGCGTCGGTGCTTGCCAGCCGCAGCGTCACCTTACCGCCGACGCCCATCTTCCGCGATAGCGTCGAGAACTCGTTCGAAGGCGGCCCGTTGGTTGTGGGCGTCAGCGAACTGGTCGCCGTTGGTGGTGGCGGCGTCGTCCTCGTGACGCCCTGGCCGGCGCCGTACTCGGCCTGGACCTGCGCGGCGCTCAGCTCGCTCATGAACAGGGCTGCGTCGCTCATGCTGCCCGAGAACGCGCTCGTCGGCTGGTTCGGCCAGCTGCCATCCAGGTAGCCACCGAGCTGCCAGCTGCCCAGGTAGGACGCCGCCGTCGCCGTGGCACCAGACGCTACAAGTTGACCATCGACGTACAGGTGCATTCCGTCGCTGCCCTGGGTCGCGACCACGAAATGCCACTGGCCATCGTTGTATGACCCCGGACTCTGGATCGTGCTCGCCGTCCCGCTCTGCACGCCGAAATCAAGTTTGCCGGCGCTCGTCATGTAGACGACGCGGTCGAGGTCACCGGTGCCGTCGGTATACGTGGCGAGCACTCCGCCGCTGCTCGACGTCGTGTTGAACCACAACTCCTCGGAGTAGGTCGTCGGAGTCGCCTGCGGCTGGGTCGAGACCACCTGCCCACCATTCAACGTGATCCCCGTACCCCCCGAGTCACTCGGACTCTGATAGGAGATCCCCGACGCCGAGAACGCGCCCACATCACCGTTGCCCGACAGGTCGGCGGCGCTCGTTGATCCGGCTGCGTCCGACAACGGCCAATACAGCGCTGGGCCATCGGCGTAGATCCTCTGCCCGTACGCGGTCGTCGGCGTTGACGTCGGCGGCGTCGTGATGTCGATCGTCGCAGACACGCTCGGCGTACCGTTCGAGTCGATCGCGAACAGCATGTAGGGCCCGGGAAGCGCTATGCCGGGGTCCGAAGGGATTGTCATCTGGTAGGTGTCGCCGGAGGAGGACACGATCGAGAGCGGGATCCGTCGCTGGTCGTTGTCGACGGTATGGGTCGACTCGCCGTAGCGGACGAGCACGAAGCTCGAGACGGGTGCGCCGGTGGTCACGGAGATCGTCTGTCCCGTCACCGCGGAGGTCGGCGCCGAGGTGATCGTCGGCCGGGTGCGCAGCGTGCCGTCGGCGTTGAAGAGGTATGGCGGATAGAAGATCTGTCCGTCCGGATGGTTGGTCGCGCAGGAGCCGCAGAGACCGCCGCCGCCGGAGAAGACCGTGCCGTCGGGGAGCAGGACCGCGACCGAGTGATAGTTCCGCGGCTCAGCCTCCTCGGCCATCACCGTCCACTGCCCGCTCGTCGGGTCCCACATCTCCGGATAGAGATCAGAGGTTTCGTCGGAGAACGGGACGGCGAACGTCTGACCACCGACCGTGAAGATCTGCCCAGTTGGGAGGACGACGCTGTTGGCGAACGCGCGGGAGTACGTCATCGACGTGGTTGGCGTCACCGTCGGCGTCGAGCCGCTGATGTCGACGACGTTGGCCACGTTGGTGGCGTCCGAGTTGTCATAGTCAGGCGCGCCGCCGACGGTGAAGATCTTGTCGATGTCGTAAAGCACGGCGTTGCCGTTCATCTCGTCACCGCTCGAACCCCGAGGTGCCGCGTCCGTGATCGACCCGGCGCCGGTGGTCGTGATCCAGTGCATCTCCTCGGACGGACCGGCCTGGAAGATCCGGCCACCGGAGGTGGCGATGAACCAGCCGTGGTTGTCAGCGCGGTAGGCG
>Ga0302325_10026839_pt1 | contig 11956 bp, 11 predicted proteins | sample Palsa_T0_2_FD_201948 | JGI IMG/M metagenome (GOLD analysis project Ga0302325, IMG submission 201948) | Peat permafrost microbial communities from Stordalen Mire near Abisko, Sweden - Palsa_T0_2 | ecosystem: Environmental > Terrestrial > Soil > Palsa > Peat permafrost | place: Sweden: Abisko... | reverse complement strand
AGGCTTCTAAATCATTTAAGCTCTATTAAAGGCGGTTAAGAGTTAAGTTTTATTAATCGAGCTTTAAGGCCACTAAAGAGATCTCTTAATTCGCGACAGGTTTTATAGGAAATATAAACTTATTCTTAGTATAAAATGTTAAAGCATCTCTTTGTAGAGGATATCCTTTCCGGACGCAAGAGTCAATTGGCCTTCCGGATACTTGTAAAGCTCGAAATTCACAATAAAAAGGAAGAGGTATATGACCCTTATATAATAATTTCCCTTCGAAAAAGTTTTATACTTTTTAGTAAGACTTAATGCATTTTCTAAAGTTTGACGGGCTTCGGACTATTGCGCTTAATACTAACTAACGCGTGCTAAGCTGATTATTAAACGGATATAGTTTTATTAATCGGATATATTATAGCCGGCTATCCCTTCAAAGATGTTAAGAAGTTCTCGAAGGATAGCCTTAGCTACCTTTAATCTCGTTTGCAGGATGTAAGCCTCTATTAACGGCAAAGCTAGACGTCGGAAAGCTTTTAAATATTGCTTGCTACAAGCTCTTAGCTGCTTAATCTCGTTAAGTACTAATTTTTTAACCTCTTTTAGCACTCCTAGTTTATAGTAAACGTCGCTAAAGTAGTGCATAATATAATAGCGACTCGCATCGGAATCGTTTAAAGACATTGAAGTAATAGCATGCATGTGAGAATTCGCCCTTATATCGTAACACTTTACCGAGTATAGTATTCTTCAATCGAATTACTTGTAGCTCTAGTCTAGTAAGTTCCGAATTCACCGGGAAGCTCTTATTACCCCACCTCGAACGTACTTGGAAATTTGTTTAAGGAGAGCCTCGCCTTTGCTAGCTCATATCTGTAATAGCTTAGTAGAAGCATCCTTACCGACATACAAATTACTTAGTCTATAAAAAGGATATGATTTTAGTGCTAGCTAAGATCTAAGATCTTAAGTTACTAAGAGATAATATAAGTAACTTGTAGCTTACAATTAGTTAAAGCTTAAACATAGTAGTTATAAATACTTATTATGTAGCGTAGAATAATAGGACTAAACCTATAAGTATTAGTTATAGTATTAGAATATAGTTATTTTAAGGTAATATTAGTACTTAACATTGTTAACTTTAACCTCCGCGTCGGAGCTATTATATTAAGCGTAGTGTAATTGCTGCGAAAGGGGTATTCTTATCAGATATCTTAGATACTTCAAATATTTTAATACAAAGAAATTTTAAGCAATCGCTCTTTACGTGTATAGTAAAAGGGATTACCCGATAACCCCTATAACCCTTAACCGCTTAACTTGAATTTTAAAGGCCTTAACGCCACAACTTCGAAGAATTAACACAATATTTGCAACATTTTAAGTATTTTCTATAATCTAGAAAGTTTTTAGAATTTTCTAAAGACTTTGAAAAATCGAGAAAATTTTGGTAAGGTAAGCGTAAGCGGTTAAGGGGTTATAGGCGGTTGTCGGGTCCCTCTACTCTCTACTTTATCCCTTCTTTACCCCCTCCTTTCCTTTATATTATTTACCTTTTACATCATTTACACCTTCGCGTATTTCTTAATAAAATCGGGTCGGACTGTTTCGATAAAACTTATAATTCTTAGACTTGATTAATAGAGGGGCAATGCTTAGGCTTACTTTTAAATGCCTTCGTAGCCGCTATACTAAGAAGTAGGGTGAGATAATATAAGCTAAGTATAAATAGGGATTAGTCTGCTAATCACGTGCATTATAGCTAACATCGCGTTTCTTAGCACAAAACGACGAAATAATAATAGATGTTTACGTTAAAGCTTGCCTTAGCAATAGTTGTCTTATTAGCTGTAATACTTCGTGCTCTTAGAGTCTTCCTCTCTAAAACGGCGACGTCGTCTACTCCTTATACTACAACCGTTGTTGCTTACTTAGTTATCACAGATTTGACTGTACGCTTCTCTTTAACAGTTTCTCCTTTTACTTGCAAACTAAACCCGCGAAAATAGCATTATATAAAGAAGGAGCTCTACTTATATACATCTTAGAAGAGTGCATAGCTATATGTAGCGCTTGCGAATAAGGACGATCTTAGAGCTAAGGACCTATTAATTATAGAAATTAGAGTCGGCGAGCCTCTCGACCCTAGCTTAAGTCATTTATAGGATAGTCGAGATGGCGGAATTTGGGTGCGAAGAAGCAAGTTCTTTAGCAAGATTGGCCAGGCTATAATAGAGGTAAACATTCTCTTTAGTATAAATGCCGTTAACCCACGACCATAATAGGCTCTTATAGAATTATCGCTTTAACTTAACGCTTAGCTAAAGGTGCTAGTTACAAGACTAAGCGTACTTTATAGTAAGGCTAAGAGATTAGATGCTTAAGCGGCTTTAAGAGTCGGGAAGGATAGCAAATTTAAGATTGTTTAAATCTTTAATACGTATATGGTCACTAGTGTCGGGGTATGCAAAGATGCTATTAATGCTTATAAGAAGAAGCTACTAGAGAGCGTCGCTAACCCACTTATAGTAGCCTTTATTAGAAATATTTTAGATGTCGAGGAATTAGACCTTATAATTCTTACTAGAGATTAGTTGCATTATAGCATCTTTAATAGCTAAATTGCCCTCTTTAAGGTAGCTAATCCTATAATTAAGCGTTTAATCCTATTTGCAGCTGTCTTTGGTAATTATAATAGTAAGGGCATTTATGCATTATTATGTAAGTAACTTCTTTTATAAGGTAGCTAATTTATAAAGCTAGCGATCGATAACACACTCGGAGTTGTTACACGCTTGTAAATTGCTTTGCTTTACAAGAGAGTTATGCAATCCTAATAAGCTAGGTCTTGGGAATAATAGCTGTTTATTCTTGCTAATTAGATTATAAGCACGGAATAGATGTTAATACTTTAAAATCTGCCTTTTAGCCTTTACAAGTTAAGCTTAGAGCAAGTCGACGGCATAAGCAACTTTTACCTTTAAGTCCTAGCTCTCGCCTTATTACAGCTCTTATTATCGACTTTATATTTCCTAGATTTGCATAGTTAAATACCGAGTAAGATATATACTAACTATAACTATATTAAGTAAAGCTAAATTGACTAGTTTATGAACATTTCTTAAGCGCAATGTAAGAAGGACGATAACTATTTGTCTCTAGTTTTCTTACATATCCCTCTTCTTGAGTTCGGAGACCGCTATTTTAGTATACGCAATAGCTAGTGGAGGGAACCGACTAAGAGCCTTAGCTATAATTCCCGTTTCTACGACGCTTTAGTTAAAGAACGCATATTAGCATTAAGCTGCGGGCACAATCACGTGAATAACTTTTGCGCTTTACTACTACAACAAACGCAGCAAGATGGCGACAAAACCCTTTAATTTAGCCCTTAGCTATGCTATAGAGGTGGTAGTGGGTTCGGGGGATATTATTTATATAGTAGAAAGCGATTTTACCGATAAGCGCGGGTTTAAGAACTCGATACGAGTACTAGGAGCTTAAAGACTTAGATGCGGGTCGAATATGCTATAGACAAAGTTAATAAGCTAGTGCTTGTAAAAAGTAGAGCGGTGGTTAATCCCTTTAAAGAAGAAGATAAAGGCAAAAGCTATATAGTAAGTTGAAGCTAATATCGCTATATAAGGAAAAGAATAATGTTTATAAGGAGAACACATTTTAGGGCATGCCCTGCCTTTAGCATAGCTTTCTTAGTTACTTAAATAAAACGATAAAAAGTAAATACAAATATGCAATTACTTATAAGGACTAGTTATTATTAAATTAATTCCTTCCGGCAAGGTGTATATATTTTAAGCTTCTTTTAGGCTACTTGTCAATTTTATCCTCCCTTATTAACTCTTCTATTTCTCCCTGTAGTGTGTTAGCGTCCTCCTCTTAGCCTTAACCTCGAAGCTAACCCTTTAAAACATTTATGAATTTAGGGACTTAAGAATGTTATTTTCCCCATTAACTTACAATTATTCGTATCGCCTTTCGCATAGTTTGCTTTACTGCTAGAGTCTTCCCTTAGTTAAATTGACTGCGAGAAATGATTTTTAGAAATTTTATCCTCTCGACTATCTCATATTCTTAAAGCAGCAAAAGGACTTTTAGCGCCATCCCCTCTACTTCGCTATAGCGTCTTTGTCTATTCAAATTATGCGCTAGGTTAAGTATCGCCCGCGGGGGCAGGGGGCTAAGAATGCTTTCGAATTAAGCAAGGAGATCTCGAAGAAGCCGTTCTTCTTTAAAACAATTTATAATCCTGTATACGCGCTTTATATAATCGAGACGAACAAACATAGCAAGTCGACTAAACGTTCCGAGTTTGCTATTAAAAGTATTAGTAGTGCATTTCCAAATTTGTGCTATAGCTTAGCTAAGAGATTCCGAGTCAAGTTTACCGAGAAGCTAACATATTTGACCCTAAGGATGCCCCTTCTTAGTGACTTTTGCAGACATTTCTTTGATAAAGTCATAGAGAGAGGAAGTTACTTTAAGGAGCCCGGTTTATATAAGGTGAATAAACACTTCGAGAAAGTAGGCTAAGGTTCGAGGATGCTCGGCTCGAAGGATTTATTCGATAAGAGCAAAGGCTTTAAAAAGTGCGCGGCGAAACTCGACGTGCAATCCCTTTTCTTTGAGCATAGTAGTAGTAAAGCAATACGAGTCGAAATTGTTGCATAAGTTATTATATAACTTGGCGCTATTTAAAGTGAGGAGGGTCTTATAGTCGTCTAAAATCATATTTCGACAAATGTTTTCGAAATATACTTAAATATTATAAAATAGCTTCTTAGAAACTAGCAAAGCTTAAGGTAAAGACGGTAAATGCGACACTTTAGGACGGTCGGAGACGAATCCTTTGCGTAATAAGGTACTTTTCTAGTGCGCTAGTGCAACTTGTAGTTGTTCTAGTAGCTAGTCTCCCGAAATCTTAGTAGCTAATGTACAATAGAGGCTAGCATCGTGTAGCGTAACTTCACAAAACACTCCTTACTTGCTCTATTGCAGCTATAGAGATATTGCACAGCTAAGCATAACTTTAAGGCTGTTGCTTGGTGTTGCTTTTATAGCCTCCTAAAATCTAAGGGTAATTGTTAGTAGCGTAGCTTAGAAGCCGAACCATTTAACTTACATGGGTTTTAGGGTCTAATCCCGAGGATAGATATAGGTTATAAACATTAACTTAAGGAGTTATAGCTCCTCGCCTTTTAAGGATTAAGATATTTGATGCTGTGACTAGTCGCTAATTAAGTATATCACTAAACTATCCTTTAACTAACTTTGCTTAACTAAGCTAAGTTAGATGCAAAACTTGATACTTTTCTCGAGCTTGCTTTAGCTAAAGAAGAGAGATACGATTTGCTTATCAAAGATAGCTTTATGTGGCGTAACCTTATGCACTTTTTTGCAGTTATCTTATCGTTTTTGTGGCTCGAGTCCACGAGAGTATAAGAGAATTATAAGAGGATCGGTGGAGAAACTCGTATAGTTTATAAAGGACGCTATAATAAGGTCTTTTAAGGGAGCTAGGAATATAGATAAAGGAGAGTCGTTATCGCAAAGGGAAAAGATATTAGATCTCGGAGTAAGCATATATTAATGCAAGGTGCTTGCTATATCTTAGTTAGTTAAGGTATTAGATAGCTTTCGGTATTATTGTTGCTAAAGGAGATTTGGTTTAAGAGAAGAAATATTAAGTATCAAAGTAAGTGTATCTTAGTAAGACTAGAAATTTTGCTAATCTCGCTAATGTAAGTTGCCCGCCTTACCTTAGTCGGATAAGGTATCGGATAGCTATAGATATTGCTAATCTTTTTAGGGAGTTAGAGTAAGGCGGAACTAAAGACAATAGCGATTTTGCGGCGGGGAGGCGACTACTTGCCTAATTTGATATATCTCTTGTAGGTGTTAGCATTGTTAAGAGACTATAGCCGACGTATCCCTTAATCGAGATAGTGGATATCGAGCTTGTGTTGCTCCTAAATTGTCCACAGTCTCTAATATGTCCCTCTTTTGCTTCCTCCTAGCATGTGCCTTAAGATATTAAAGTAAATGCGGAGCAAGCGGCCCTAAATTAGTTTGTTAGCGGGAGAAAATTATTTGCAAAATATAAAATATACCTCGCGCGCTAAGAAATTTCGGAATCCATTTAACAATTTGTCTGCTAAGCATCTTAATAACGCGTTTCACTAACTACCTTCGGAATCCTTTAATAATAGCTGTCTAAGTCTTTTGTATCTTTCCAAATTCTCTAAAAAACAAAATAAGCGCAATAATGCTGTTATATCCTCTATGCTTGTAAAACGCGCCTTCGATATTATCCTCCGCATATAACCTATTAGACGCATCTTAGATAATATATTGCTCTTTCGGGGTAAAGCTCTAATTAAAGTCGATGTTTTTTAACGCTAAGCGAAACCGAGATTCTTAAGTTTTAAGGGCTTCGAGCGAGGATAAAAGTAATTTGTTAGGAAGAAAAGGCATCGTGTATATCGTGTCGCAGATTGCAGATAGAAGGGCCGACAATGTTTCCGAACGGTTTTCGGCAAGGGCGCTATGCAAGAGTCTCTCGGGCTATATAGGAGATTTGAAAACGATCTTTATAGACGAAATTGCTACAAGGCTATAGAATTGTTGTAGGTGTGTGTGCAAGGCAAAGAATGAAGCGGGAGCGGTGAGGCAAAATACGAGGCAAAATGCAAACTGTCACTATCTTAAAAGCGACTACTACTAGTTAGGAATCACGTGCTTCGGCCTAGATCTTTGCCGCTCCGATGTCAAAGATAAGGCATCTTTAACGATACAAACTTTAGCTCAAGTTAACTACCGACTTAAAAGTCTTTAATGCAAGGCCTTATTAGAGCGGATTAGACATCTCTAGATAATTATAGTAAGTTTGTAGCTTTAGCCCTCAAATTACATATAGCAGCGAACTTTCGAAGCCGATTGTTAAATATGCTACTAAGGTAACGACAAAATTTTGTCTTATTGCGTTTTCCTTATCCTCGCTAAGCAATCTAAGTACCCCGACTATTCTAAAATATATATTTCCGGACGTAATTATAAACCTTAAAACTTAGGCTATATTTTAAGGCTCTTTAAGCATCTGACTTAAGTCCCGGATTTTTATCTTTCGGATAATTTTAGTGCCGAAGTCCGGAACAAGCATGACGAAATCAAAACGTATTTAAAATCAAAATATTACTAGGATTTAGAGCCTCCTTAGCATGCGCAATCACAGCTAAGGCAACCCCACTTGCAACTATATATATCAAAGCATTTATACCTAATAGGGAGAGATTAAGCGATAAAGAATATTCCTTATAAAGTGGAGATATCTCTCTCTTTTAGACTTCTTCTTCTTATAGCTTCCTCTTAGGAGAGACTTGCTACAAACCCCTCTGTTTTATATATAAAGCAACAATTCGGGTCGAGGTGCAAAGCTATTAAGATTGTTTACAAAGAACCTTGTCCTTATATGCGATATCGTTAACCGGAGTGCTATTACCTATAATCACTAACTTTGCGTATAATGCTTGCTAAGAGTGTATAAGAGGCCCGTCCGTCCAAGTCGTGTAAGATAAGATTAAGCTCTCCCTTAAAGCTTATAATTCTTAATATACGACGGAAGTATAGTAAATAATCGTCGAACGATGAGGAATAGACGTATAAATAGCAGCTATAAAGTAGACTACACGGCAAATTAAACGGCTCGTCTAATATTCCCCTTAGCTCTAAGATATTCAAGTCGTGTTTATGCGGAGCTTGTAAATTAAGGAGCCTATTTGCGCAAGGCCGAAGAAGGTAAAAGTTAACTCTTCAAAATAGAGCCCTTTAGCGGACTATGCCGCAAAGGATAAGGTAAAGTAATAAAGGCGCGTAGCGCAAGAAGAGGGAGAAATATTTCTAATAAAAATATCGCTAGCCTTAAACGTTAAAGCCTGCTAAATATAGTAAGAGGGGGTAAAGCTTATAGTAGGATATATGACGTGGGTGCTAGACAACAAACTTATCGCTATCGCTTTAGATAAACTACCCGTCGTCTTATTATCTCGTTATATCTGTCCACGTTATGCGGTTTAAGATATTAAACGATAGAGTATTACCGGAACAAATTTTGGCAAGCATAACTAAGAGCCTTGCCTATAGCCATAGAAGGAACCCGAAGGCAGCCGAAAATATCCTAGTCCACTTCAAGCGCCATTGCCTTTTAGCTGCTACCGGACGCTAGTGCCTTATTAGGCTTCGGTCGCATTGTTCTAGAAAGTCTCTTATTTGGGATTCTAATAGTGCACCTAACACACAATACTACTATTTATGCATATGATATACAGTAAAAGGCGAATTTGGTGTCGCTAGTGTTTTAGTTAATTCTTTTTAGCGGGGTCCATTTCTAGACACTTGTGGCTGTGCACCCCGGCGCGGTTATACTCCAAAGTACCGCTGCTTATTGTCATCGCAAAGCGGAGCCAATTCTTGCCCATTCTACGCCTCACGCTCAAGTTTACAGTACTATACAAAGTGGGTTTATTTACATGTAAACAAAAAGGGGAATTTTGGTGTTCCTCCGGAAAAACAGTTATTCCGACCCGAAGGCTGGCGCACATGGTGGCAGCCCCGCGTATAATTGACCTCAGCGATCGCCGGCCTCACATCTGCTTCCGAGGTTAACCTCACCCCTATTGTTGCGTCTGGCCTGTTGCGCGAACTCCGGCAGCTGCCACCCTTCTGCTTATATTGTGCTCGGAGCCGTGCCTTGTATCTAGCCACCAAAGCATGGCCCTAGCGCCGTCTTGCCAGGTTGTCCAGTACCCCTGGGCTGGGAAGACGCCTACCCCACCACCGCCGGCGCTCCGCGATGTACGGAGTAAGGTTCCGGACCCGCGCTTTGAGCGCCTTGAGCCGTGTCTTCCACACGAACGGGTGCGTTGGGTCACCACTACCAACATCTGCGCGCGACGCGCGTCGCGTTGTCCCCCGCGTTGTGGTGGGGGCCCACGATTACTGGTTAGTGTTACTCAAAAAAGTAATTGCCTCCACACGGATGAGGAAAATCGATGAAATATTGGGTCGGTGTGGCTTGAGCCAATGCATGCGAAGTCTTCAGCTGCCGTGCTCATGTGCAAACTGTCGACTAGGTGATAGGCTTCAAGGCGCCACAGTTTCCTTTTTTCGATCAACAAGCCAGCCATTCAGGGCCCCATTGCCAGCAATCTGAGGAGATGGCTTTTGAACCCCAAAAGCTGGCAAGACGTCGACATAACCCTCTAGTCGGCCTGATTTTGAATCCATTCTTGTCGCTTTTTCAGACTCCAATTCACTCGACAACATGAGGCAACCAAGCAACTCTCAAATGTTGCCTCACAGTCAGGCGACTGACTCCGAAAGCCTCAGGGCTTATATTATCCATTATGATTCCGATGATATCCTCAAACTATGCCCGGAAGACGAGGCTGCGCAGACGGTACGTTGCACGAAGTCAACCTTCAGAGTATACCGTTCTGAGATTTGTGCGAAGAATAATACCGACGGCGGGAATAAAGCAGCGAAAAATTGTGACCCAAACTCTCAAATCCTTGGCCTTTGGTTTGTTGACGTCCAAGATCAGGCCAAGAAGGAGGTCGAAGTGGAGTAAGTTGTTATTCTCACATACAGAACCATTACTGACCACCATATCTCTCCACAGTATCATCTTTATATCTTGCAATCCCGGATACGACTGTTATCCTGGTCATGGCACTTCCCAAGGGAACGATTGGAGAACGAAGGACGGCACATATTTTCCTAGATTGATATCTCAATCTGTTCCGCACAGTCGCACTTGGGCCTTTGGCTATGAATTCACTAAAGTCATGGAAAACCCTTTGTTGTCGGCAGCTGACGGCTTTATTACTTTCTACACGCTACGGCGGAGAAGAGATCAAGAAAACAACAAGGTGAAGACATCTTGGGATGGAATAGTATGATTGCACTTGCTTTTACTGATGTTAACGTACGGACTAACCGATCGAAACCGTCCGAGTTGAAATTCTTCTTTGTCACGAACATCCTGGGTGGTGCCATTGCAAAGGAAGTGTTGCATAAATGCCTCCATGGGAGCCACCTTGATGAGGAGCGAAGGTCCATTGGAAGATCTTGCCTGGGCGTTGTTTTCATTAACACGCCACATGACCTGAAAGGAGAAAGGGTTCTCCCAAAATTGACGGCAGAACTACTATCTGGCGATGAAAAGCTCCTTGAACATCAATATATCGATGTACAACTTATCAACAGATATTATTTTCGGGACTTTCAAGGCACTCCTCGCACACTTTCAATCGTCAGACATCACCTTGACGATGATTTGAAGCCCAATTGTGAAATTCCACATCGCCGTCCTGGTCTGGATGAGTTACATCAAACTCGCAGAGCTGCCAGAAGCGGCTTTTGGACTACAACAGACCAAACCTTTCACATCATTGTTGGCTGGATTCGGAAACTATGTCCCCACCCTCGTAATTTGCGCTAGCACATGTTATTATGCTTTAGCGTTCCTCCATCTTCCAGATTCCCGCGACCGATCGCAACGATATCAAACTTCCTGGAAAGAATTGGCCACCGGCCTTCTGTAAACGCCACCCAGAGCTTAAAGCTATGCGAATAAAAGCAATAGATTGGGATAGACATGATCGTCATATATATAATAAGGTTGTAGACTGGTTCGCCGTAATTGGAAAAGAGCTGGCGAGCCCTGTAGTTCTCGCCGAAAATACATATAACATGGATGAGACAGGTGTTCTTCTTAGTGTCCTCAACTCGCTCAAGGTCCTCGTAGGCAGTCATGAGTTGAAGACACATAGAGGGGCAGGTGTAAAACGAACCTTGATCACTGCAATAGAGTGTGTCTCTTCAGACGGTCGGTATCTCAACCCTCTGATCATTTGGCCTGCTGCCACCCACAGGAGCACTTGGACAACTCATCCTACCCCGGGATGGCATTATGGTCACTCCGACAGTGGATATACAGATACAGCGATCAGTCTGCACTGGATTCGACACGTTTTCGACCCTCAGACAAAAGAACGAGCGAATGGCAAGCCCCGCGTATTGATAAACGATGGATTCGGCACCCACGAATCGTTGGAGCTGATGAAGTTCTGCTTCGAAAACAGTATAATCCTCTGTCGCCTTCCCTCGCACACTTCCCATAAACTCCAACCTTGTGATGTCGGTGTATTTGGCCCATTGAAGATCGCATATCGTGAGGAGGTCGAACGATTATATCGAGGAGGTGCAAACATGATCGGAAAGCAGCATTTTACTCTTCTGTACGATCGCGCACGACGTAAAGCAATAAATTCTCGAAACATTGTCTCAGGGTGGTCGAAGACAGGACTTCGCCCATTCAATCCAGAGCGAGTACTAAAAGAGATCCAGAAGCTTAAGGAGAACGGTGGTGAACAGTAATGAACAAGGTTCCTTACAGTTTTTGTACTGCCGATGTAATTGTTCTGAGGCGGCGGACCACCAAGAGGGTCTAGTTTGCATCTCCAGTTATACCGGAAGTCGTTATGTCTAGATTCATGGGTCCCCGAATCGGCTATAGCATTGATAAGTTGTTTGTGAGGATCAAGCCCGAGATCATTGATTATTGTTGAAAAATCGGCGATCTCATCAAATGTATAATGGTCAACTGGCCAGCATTGTTCTTGGAAGCAAGAATATTCCTGTTCCCATCGAGGCATTGACTCGGCCACATGCGCTTCAAAGATCTCGTCTTCGATCATCTTGAGGACTTCTACTGGCAAGCCTGTTATAGGCGCTGATTTCCCATACTTGTGGCATAGGCGCAGCGTTTGAAATAATGGTCTGCATATATTGTATGTCTCAAGGTGACTTCCTAATTTCACAGGGTCAACTTCATATGCCCATACGATGGCCGGATCCTCATAATAGTCACGTGCCATATCGCAGTTTA
>Ga0302325_10026837_pt1 | contig 11956 bp, 2 predicted proteins | sample Palsa_T0_2_FD_201948 | JGI IMG/M metagenome (GOLD analysis project Ga0302325, IMG submission 201948) | Peat permafrost microbial communities from Stordalen Mire near Abisko, Sweden - Palsa_T0_2 | ecosystem: Environmental > Terrestrial > Soil > Palsa > Peat permafrost | place: Sweden: Abisko... | reverse complement strand
AATTTTCTATTTTTTTAATAAGTATAATTGCTAATTAATTGCTTTACTTGCCAATTGACTGCCAAACAGCTGCCAATGGCACGTGCGCCTAAGCGAAAAATTGTTAGCAAGTTTTTTTTCCCTGATAAAAGCTAAAGTTGCACTTGCAAAATTAAAGTATAAGCTAAATAGCAAGCTGTCCTTTAGTCTCCAAAAGTCAATTATCTCGCATTTTAATACTAAATTAACCTTTTATAAATTCGCAAAGCAATATACAATTTATAACTAATCTTTAAAAGCTATTGAAGAATGCAAGTCATATATACAAACGCTTTGTAATGCAAGCAATGCAAATAAGACTTTGACTACAACTATACTTACAATTATACTTGCAACTACAACTGCTTTATTAACTATTACCCCTTATATAAATACTTTTCTAAATACAAATAACCTCCCGAAGCTTATATACTAGAACCCTTTACGCTAGCAACTAAGCAATACAAGCAAGTGTTTTATTTGCTGGGAATCGGGATATAAGATATATAAATGCCTTTATTATACAGATATTAAAGCTATTAAGCAGTTGAAGGAAGTCTTAGAATTTGAGGTGTTAGTGTTAGAAAACAACAACCCTTAAAGGAAGTTTCTACTCTAAGGTTATATAGTATTAATTTGTGCAAAGTAGACTTAAGTTAATTGCTTAAGGGGGATTCCTTTACCTTTTTATATACAATTAGCAATAATAAACTAGGAATAAAGATATATATACTTATTAATACTAAAGCAAATAGATATGGATTTATTAATTCTAAATTTGCAGCTCTTACTACCTAATTCCTTAATATAAAAATATAATAACTCCTTATATTATATAATATATAAGGATTTGATAGCAAAATTGTATAACTAATTACCGATTATATAAAATTAATATTGCTTCTTAATAAAAGACAAATAAAGGTTTTTATGCTAGTTATATAGCTAAGGGGATAAGACATAATATTAGGCTGCAAATAAGCCGCAAAAACAGGAGTCTTAATTAACTATAAGAACTAGTAGTTAATATAGCTAGAAGATTACTTTAAAGATAAGGGCTAAAACTGCATATTAGCAACTACTAAGGGGAACTTTTTGCTATAACCCTTTAATCTTATATATTAAAAGGATGCTAATTAATATATAAAGCTAATAGTAAAGGATAGCTAAAGACTTAAAGCTATACTTAAGCCCAAATCGCAAATAACTTAAAGGACTAATCGAAAACAATAATATAAGGATATATATAATAAGCTATAAGGTTAAACTAATAAGCTTAAATTGCGCAAGTAACTTGCAAATTAACTTACAATCGAAAAGCCTAAGCTTGAAAAAACAATTAACATTTGCAAGATTAGCTATCTAGCCTTTTATATAAACCTCAAATGCTCCAAAAATACCTTATTCTTATTATCTTTATACAAGTTAGACTATAAGCTCAAAGATTAAAAACAAGTACAAGAAAAACCGAAAGTAGAGTTAAATCTTATAAATTAACAACCTCACAAAACCGAGTTGTAATAGCTATAAAGGATATTACTAAGAAAGCTTAAGGAATTTGCAAATATATTTTCTAAGATAGCATCAAATAAACTGCTACTATACTAGTTATATAACTATAAAATTTAGCTTAATAATTTAGATATTAGCAAAATAAGCCATTCCCCTTTATACTAATAGTTTATATAAAAACTCGAAGAAATAAAACAGTTTTTGGAAGAGAACTTATATTAGAGCTTTATCAAAGCTAACTAATTATCTTTTGCATCTCTAGTATTATTTGTCAAGAAAGCTAATAGATTATTGCAATTTTGCGTCAATTTTTAGAAACTAAAAACTTTACTTGTAAAGATTAATACTTATTATTACTTATTAATAAGACTATTGCACAATTAGCTAAAGCTAAAATTTATATAAAGTTAGATATTTGAGAAACATTTTACTAAATTCAAATAAACCCTAATTCAAAGGAACTTACTACATTTTAGACCTATTATAGGTCTTATAAGTGCAAGGTTTTATAAGAAAGCTTAACTAATAAGCCTGCAATATACTAATAATATATAAATAATATTCTTTTTAATTACTTAAACAATTTTTATATTATATACTTAAATAATATTATTATTTATTCCGAAAATCCTCTAAAATACAAATGCTATATATAAAAAGTCTTTAAATAGCTTTGCAAAGCAAGTTTCTAAGTTAATATTAAATAGTCGGAATTTAATGTTACTTGTATAAAATTTTTAGGTTTTATCATTTTTACAAATAATATTAAAGTAAACTTAGAAAAGGTTACTATTATAAAGAATTAGAAAAAACTAATTATAGTTAAAGGCATATAATCCTTCTTAAGTTTTTGCAACTTTTATTAGCAGTTTATTACAAATTACAAGCAAGTTACTAAACTATTAAACAAATTAACTTATAAAGGAACTATATACTTGTAAATAACAAGTTATTAATTTGTATTTAATCAATTAAAGCAAGCTATATTTATAGTACTAATTCTATAATATTATTAGCTTAAATTACTTACAATAATAGAGACAAATGCCTTAAATAAAGTTATAGCAAATATATTATTTTAGTAAGACTTGCAAAGTTAGCTATAGCACCTTATAGCTTACTTTTTTAAGACTATATAACTAGCTTAGCTAAATTATAATATTTACAATAAATAGATGCTTGCTATTATCCTTGCTTTAAAGGAATAGCGTGCTAAATTAAAAGGTTTGTAAACAAATCCTTTTTAATTTATTCAAATTATAAAGCATTTAAATACTTTATAACTACAAAAAAGCTATTTGCATAGCAAGCAAGATAAGTAAATTATTTATCCTAGTTCTATTTTAAGCTTATATACTATGCAAAGAAAGCAAATAAACAAGCAAATGCTTTAAGCCAGAAGTATAAAAATATAAAAGAATAAAGCAAAGTTATAAAAGAACATAAGACTTAATGTGACAGCTCCGGCTGCCACCTTACCATACGGGTACTATACGGATCCTGTACGGGCCCTAGGCTAGGCTAGGGCCACGCTATATCACCTGACCACTTACTGTGTATATAGCTCACCTTCCCCTCCTTTACCCTCTTCTTCTCTCCTTAGCTTTAGATCTTCGCATATAGCCTAATTATACAAGTTTAAGTGAAGACCTCTTCCTCTAGTAAAGTATATCTTAGCATACCTTGTAAGCCTATTATATTATCTAAAGCTCTCTCTTACTCCGCTTAAGAAGGCCTCTTATAATATCCCTTACGCCTATAGTCTTTTGATAAGCTATAGAAGAAACGCCCTAATTTCCTAGCTATAAAGCTCCTTAAAAGGAATTAAGAAGATTTGTCATTTTTGTATAATATAAACCCGGATACTTAAGGGATATAGTTACTCTTTATACACACTTTACTTAAACACGTCACTATTTATACCGAAAAAACGAAGCTATCGCTAGTCGTATAATACAATGGCGACTAAAGGCATTAAGGGGAAGGCCGCGGCCTTTAATCCCCTTACTATATAGCAAAAAACCCCTTAACTTTTAGCTGTTCGGGACCTTAAATGCTAGCTAAAATCCGAATATGATAATACCCCGGAATAAGACAGTTTTATACGCTATCAAATCCTAAAACTAAGACAAAACTAGGCAACTATAGAGGCTATGCTCTAATAAATCCTTTAGCGGATTACGGTATTAAGTAATAGCTTAGCTAGTTAAAACGATCCCGGCTTTTAGCGGGATATTACCCCTTAAGTGCAGCATATTATAAAACGTGATTCTTTAAAAGGTCCAAGCAAATCCGGTAAAACTAGGCTATTTAAGAAGATTGCCGATTCCAAAGAACTTATAAATAGTATCGACCTTATATTTATTAGCTAAAGGATCTTAATCCGCGGAAAGCTCTATAAGAACGCCGACTATTTCCTTATAAAAGAGGACTATATACTTCACGTCTTCAAGTAAACCTTAAAGGACGCTTAAAAGCATTTATAGCCCTAGTTTAATAAAAATTCGATTACACGGTTTATTATAGCCGAGGAGATGCTAGATCACTTGGCCTTAGTTTATACGAATTTGAACCGTGTGCGGGACGCTAAGCATAACTATAATGCTCTAATTATAAGACAAGATTAAACCTTTGCCGAATTTTAAACCACTTTCTTGCATTTAGCAAGAGAGGCCGAGGTCCTTTAAGCTAGCTTGCAAATAGACTTGTACAATCGGATCATGCTAGCCCTTTAACGGGGTATAGCTCTTAATTTGCCTAAGCTCCGTTTATATACCAAATTAGCAGCTAACGTCTCCTCCTTAGATTTAGAACTCCGACGAATCACTGCTTATAAAGACCGCTAGCAAAGGTTCAAGGAACGCTAAGCTTTATAGCCCTTATAAATTACTAGCCTTATTACTAGTTCTAGATCCGGTCTAAGCTTAACCTTTGCTTTAGCAGCTACCCCTTCCCGTATAACCCCCTCTCTAAGCACATTTTATAAGGAGCTTACCCCTTATACAAATCGTACAGATCGCTATTTAGTAAAACCCCGCTATATAATAGAGCTTACGGACAAGTGCTACAATTATAACAAGCTAAGACACTTTTTATTTGATTGCTTTAAGCTTAAAAGGACTAATTTGCATAAAATCGAGGAAGAACAATTATACAATTCTTAAGAGGAGACTAAAGAATCGGGAAAAGAGGAACCTTAAGCTAAGACTCTTGCTTAAAGTACGCAATTAATTGTTCTAATATTAACTTAAGTCGATTAATAAGGGGCTAACACTTTACTATTTCTTGTACTTTATTAAAGAATAAATATAGTATTATTATACCTTTATTGCTTGACATAAGAGCAAACGGTTTTGCATTTATTAATACCACTTTTGCTATTTAGCTAGCTAACTTCTTGAATATTAAGGCTTAACCCTTAAATTATATAATTTAAGCTAAGGGGTTCGACGGAAAAACTAGTAAAGTAATTACTCACTTGCTTATTTTAAACCTTATAATTGACAGCTACTACTAAGAAGAGGTGCCCTTTTTAATTCTTGACCTAAGGACTTATAATATAATTTTAGGCCTTAAATAGATAGCTTATTTTAATATATAGCTAAATCTTAAGTAGCGTCGAATTATATAGCTAAATAACTTTACCCGGGAATTACCTTTCTCTTTTTGCAAAGAAATCCGGATCCTTAAAAGTTTATTGCAAGAGGTATGCCTTAATCGGGAGTATTAGAGGGATATTGCTAAGCGCAATTAAGCTATAAAATCGGAAGATGCGCGGAGCAAATTAGGAGCTTATGCTATTTAACAAATTTAAAATATACTTAATTTGACTTGCCCGGCAAGTAAAATAAAAATCCTCCTTTATATAAAACTTACAAGTTAACTTATAAATCTTATAAATCAAAATTCGGGCTATAAGAGCACTAATTCTTTCGTAAGACTATCTTAAAAAAGAATTAGTATTACTAGCTAAAATAAATACAAGTAAGATATATAAGACTAAATTAAGCATATGCAATACGAGCTACAAATGCTTAAAAACTTACTCTTAAAGGCTCGTATAACCCTTACTAAACTTAACCCCCCTTTTAAAAACTTACTTAATTTGAATATTGCACATATTACCGCTATTAGCTTTTACTAGCAAGCTTGTAAGAGGGAAACGTCTCTTTTTATATTAGCTTATACAAATTAGACTAATTAATCGAGGATAAAAGCATATAAGACTAAGAGGCTTAAGACGATAAGGCTACCTTTAAAGAAATCTAAGCTAAGCTCCCTTTATACTACAATTTATACAAAGACGTCTTCTTAAAGGCCGCTTCTAACATCTTCCCCTTATATCGATTATACGATTACTAGATCTAATTAGAGGCCGATAATACCTTAAGCTATAGTCCCTTATAGCATTAATTTATAAATAAATTACAAGCTATTAAGCAATACTTGCTAGATAACTTAGACAAAGGCTTTATTAAAGATAGCTAGGCCTTATACGCATTACTTACCTTATTTGTCAAGAAACTAGATAAGAGCTTACAATTTTATATCGACTTTTGTAAATTGAACGCCCTTACTTGTAAAGACAAGTACCCTTTGCCGTTAATCGATAAGACCCTAGCACAAATTAGCTAAGCTAAGATCTTTATTAAGCTAAATATCCGGCAAGCCTTTTATAAGATCCGAATGCACCCCGATTCGGAGGAACTTATTACCTTTTATATAAGGTATAAATTATATAAATATAAGATATTGCTATTTAGGCTTATTAACGGGCCGGCTATATACTAGCAATATATAAACGATATGTTATTTGACTACTTAAATGATTTTTGTATAGCTTACTTAAATAATATCCTTATTTACTTAGATAACGAGCTTTAGCACTAAGAGCATGTGCAAAAAGTCCTTTAAAGGCTCCGTGATACAAGTTTATAAGCCGATATTAAGAAGAGCAAATTTAAAGTTACTTGTACAAAATATTTAAGCTTTATTATAAGCACTTAAGGCATTAAGGTTAACCCGGAAAAGACCGATATTATCCGCTATTAGGCCGAACCTTATATAATAAAGGGTATATAATTATTTCTAGGATTTTGCAATTTTTATCGGCATTTTATTCGGGAGTTTAATGCACTTTTAAAACCCCTCTTATAGCTTACTTACTTGAATCTACTATTTGTATAGGACAAGACTTGTACTAGAGCCTTTGAAGAGCTTAAACGGAGGCTTATTTTAGCCCCTATTCTCTGCTACTATAACTACTTATTAAAGACAAAGCTAGAAACTGATACTTTAAATAAGGTAATTGCTAGCATACTTTCACAATTGCATTCGGATAAAAACTAGTACCTTATAAGATACTTCTCTAAAACTATAGCCCTTGCAAAGATTAATTATTAGATTTATAATAAGGAGATGCTAGCAATTGTACAATCCTTTAATTACTAGAGACTAGAGCTTTAAAGGAATACCAAATAGATAAAAGTTTATACAAATTACAAAGCCTTAAAGTACTTTATAACAACTAAATAGCTAAATAGCCGCTAGGCCTACTAAGCTAAGCTATTAGCCGACTATTCATTTATTATTATATACCGATCCGGGAAGGAAAATGCTAAAGCTAATATACTCTCTTGCAAGGAATAAGACTTAGAACCCTTTGCAGATCTAAAAGCTTACCTTTGTACAAAGGCCTTGCTATAGCTTAAACAAATCGATCTGCAAATCCGTGAGGCCCTAGAAATTTATGCATTAGATGCAACTATGCAAGAACCTTTACCTTTAATAAAGCGATTGCTAGCCGCTAACCGAACCTCTAATTTACTATAAGCTTTATATACACAAGCTACGTTTACTACTTTAAGAAACTTCTCTCTTGCAAACGGCCTATTGCTATACTAGGGCAAGCTAGTAATTCTTACAAATAATTAGCTAATTGTAAACCTAATTTGTAAAGCATATAACCAAATATCCTTTGCTTACCTTAGCTATAGCAATATAATTCGGATCTTAAGCAAAAAGTACTATTAGGCACAATTATCCGCATATATAGCCTAATATATCCGGAATTACTATGCTTATAAACGATCCTATATACTTAGGGACTACACGCCTAAAATGCTATACCCCTTGCTAGTCCCGGACAAGCCCTAGTAGCATATTGCTATAGATTTCAAGTCATTTGCTAAAGCAAAGGATGGCTATAATACTAGATTTGTTATTATAAACCGATTAAGCAAGCAAAGCGTGTTAATCCCTTGCTACAAGACAATTATAGCAAAAGACATAGCCTAGCTATTTATTATATACGTGTACCGGTATTATAAAGCCTTATAGTCTATTATATCCGACAAAGGCCCTTAATTTATATCTAGTTTCTAGAATAAGTTTTACCGGATCTTAAGCATAAAGCTTAAGCTCTTAACCGCTTTTTACCCGCAAATAGACGGCTAAACAGAAATAATAAACTAGTACTTGGATTAACGCTTATAGCTATTTGTGAATTACTACTAGGATAATTGGCTATAGCTCTTGCCGATTATAGACTATGCTTAGCTTATATTATTGCATAATAGCATAAGTATATCTCTTGCTATGCTTGTAAATGCATATAAGCCTCGTATATCATTCGACTAAGACATGCCAAAGGTAGCAACCCCCCGGGAGAAGCTTAATCGGGAGGAAGGCTAGCAAGTAGTTTGTATAATACAAGAAGCTTAGGAGATAGCTTGTAAGATTATAAAAGAGGCTTAAGAGAAGAAAGAGCGGGATGTGAACTTACATTATAGGCTTATTAATTTTAAGCCTAAGGATAAGGTCTAGATTTTAACAAAGAACTATAAGACTTAGAGGCTAAGCTATAAACTAGATCACTAAATAGCCGGCTTATACGAGATTTTGCGCTATATAAGAAACTCGTATAAAGTTAAGCTACTTAAATCGATGAGAATCTACCTTATATTCTTACCGGATAAGCTATAGAAAGCTAGTAATAACCCTTTGCTAAGCTAACGGAACGAGCCCCTTTTACTAATTCAAGTTACGGATGACTAGGAGTAAGAAGTGGAGGAAATCCTAGCTATACGGAAAACTAAGAAGTACTTATCTTACTAGGCCAAATGGGTTAGCTATAATAAAGACCTTAAATAGTACCCGGCCGGCGATTTTAAGTATGCACCGCATAAGCTACAAGACTTTTACTTGCAAAACCCGGATCTACTAGGACCCTTAAGGTTATTAAAGGATTGGATTAAAATGTGGGAGGACGGAGCTAATTTGTACGATGAATTGGAAGACGATACACAAATGCCAAGAAGCTTGAGGGCAAGCTTTTTTTTTTTAAAGGGGGGGGTAATGTGATAGCTCCGGCTGCTACCTTACTATACGGGTACTATACGGATCTTGTACGGGCCCTAGGCTAGGCTAGGGCCACGCTATATCACCTGACCACTCACTGTGTATATAGCTCACCTTCCCCTCCTTTACCCTCTTCTTCTCTCCTTAGCTTTAGATCTTCGCATATAGCTTAATTGTACTAGTTCAGGTGAAGACCTCTTCCTCCAGTGAAGTGTATCCTGGCATACCTCGTAGGCCCGTCACACTTAAATTTTGCTTTTTTAAATAAAGATTGATTTTGCAATTGTAAAAGACTTATAATTTGCCCCTATAAAACCTGTACTAAAACCAGAACTTATAACAAGCTTTACCTTGCTATATAATAGCATTTAACTTTTAGACAAATCTTAATTTCTAATTAAATATTCCTTGACTTAGCAAAGCTTTATATAAAAGCAAAATTCGAACAAGAAAAGACTTAGCAATTAAAGGATAGCTTATTACTATAATATAAGAAGCTATATATGCCAAATAATATACTTATAAATAATATGCCTTTGTAGACTGCAATTATTTGTAAAGTATACAATTAACCTCTTTCCGGTTATTTAGGATAAATAAAACTATATTATTTATTATAGCAGTATTATTATTAGCTAAATTAAAAGAAGGATATTAATTAATATTAAGCTAATTGTTATACTTGTTAGCATTTGCATATTCCTAAGGATAAGAAGCTAGGATTTCTACACTTATTACTTGTGCTAGATTATCCTTAGTAGCATATTATAGTTAACTTTAAGAAATGCCTTAAAAGTAAAGCTAGCTATAACATAATTGCTATATTTGTAGATAAACTAGGGAAATAACTAATTATAATACTTATACAAGATACAATTATAGCCCAAGAACTAGCTCCCTTATTCCTTTTGTATATAATATAATATATTAGCATTTTAGAGACAATTATATTCAATTAAGGCCCTTAATTTATATTAGATTTTTGGAATAAGTTTTATAAACAAGTTAAAGTAAAGCTTAAGCTATCAATTGCAAATTACTTGCAAATAGATAGCTAAACAAAAATTGTAAACTAATACTTTAATTAATAATTATATCTTTATATTGATTATTATTAAGATAACTAAAATAAATAGATACTAATTATTAATTACTAGCAAGCTTGCCTCTAGCATAAAACTACTAGCTAGTCTCTATTTTTGACTAAAAAGGAGTATAAATTGCGTATGTCATTTGATTAGGATGCGCTTATTAAGCTAAAGTCTGGCACACTAAAAGAGAAACTAAATTGTATAAAGGCAAAAACTTTAATAGAATAACTATATAAATCTTAGGGCATTATACAAGGAAATATAACTTAATCTTAGCAATAATATGTAGCACAAGCAAATAAATACTACTATATAGTGGATTTTAGAGTAAAGGATAAAGTTTAAGTTATAATAAAGCACTAGAAAAACAATTAACTAAGCTATAAATTAGTATAGTAAATAGATAGCTTATATAAGATTTTAGAGAAAATTAGGCACTCCTTTAAGCTCAAGTTGCTAGAATCAATTAAAGTATACTTGGTATTTTATGCTAAAAAGCTATGCAAAGACTTTAGAAACCCACTATCTGGCTAGACTAATCTAGAATACAATTTAATAGAAGTGCAAGAAGGCAAAGAGGAGTATAAGGTATAAGAAGTGCTAGCGGTAAAGCTTCTTTGTAATAAACTACAATATTAAGTACAATAAAAGGGATAAGATTTTAATCTTGATTAATATCTTGCTTCTTTGTTAAGTAATAGCCCTACTGCCCTATAAACATTTTACTATGTATACCTTAACTAGCTAAGCCCCCTAAAAAACTTAATATACTAGCTAGAATACGCGTAACAAGATAAGTTCCTTAAAGCTAGGGAGGATAATGATTTGGAGGAGTTGTTAAGGAATTAAGTTAAGGAATTCGGGTTTTGGGCTTGAAAGCTTAAGCTGCTATAAGAGAGGGAATTCCCCCTTTAAGGGCAGCCTGACAAATAAGGCATCCTTGTCATGTGACTTAGTAGAAATGTAGCTGTTTTTATAGCAAATCTAGAAGAAACTACAAAATCGATTATACAATTACAGAATACAAAGCTCGAGGATAAGCTTATTCCAAAGGGGGGGGTAATGTTACAGTTCTAGCATTCTATATCATGTGGTCACGTGCACTAGCGCAGCTAGTATAAGCGGTGTGCAGTGGCAGAACCCGAGTATTTGTATAAATTGATCCTTTGTAAATAACCCCTTCTTTCCTTAGCTTTGAATAGTTGTAATTAAGACCATTTAACCAACGCACTTTGTGCTATGAATCTAGCGCTCGTGACATTTATAATTATTAAACTTTAATATTATATTAGAAATTGCTTTATTATATTCTAAATCAAGCTCTTTTTGTAGCATTTTCCTATTAAAAATAGTGGTATCCTTATATATATTAATATATAACTAGTATAAATAAAAGGTATTTACTTACTTTTTAAGATAATTAAGTAAATTCTTATAAGATATACTTGAAATTGTCCAAAAATGGGTTGTTTAATAATATAAAGTTTAAAACTAATTCTTTAAACTTTTTAAAGTCAAATATATTATAAGGACATTTTTTAGCTCTTATAGCTAATAAGAAGTCTTGTATATTGCCTTGAGATCAGTATATCAAATGATTAAATTAGATTAGAATACTAGCTAGTAATCTAATCTAATTATCAAATATAGTTGCTAATTATATTCTAATCATATTCTAATTATAAAAATTATAAATATTCATAATTACTTTGATTATTACATAATGTAACGCGGAAAAACTCGGCCCGAGGGGCGCTAGCCGCTTTAGGGTGACGCCCAAGCTTAGCCCCACCTCGCTACTTAACATCACTTCTAGAACTCCCTCCCCTCTATAGCTTTATAATATTAGCAATATAAAAGATTAGTATTTAGCTTCTCTTTTATATATAGTTTAATATATCTTATTAAAAGATGAAAAGATTTTTTTAATAATTAATAAGTTATTAATTTACTTGCTCACGTAACTAAGTAATCAC
>Ga0302325_10026836_pt1 | contig 11956 bp, 9 predicted proteins | sample Palsa_T0_2_FD_201948 | JGI IMG/M metagenome (GOLD analysis project Ga0302325, IMG submission 201948) | Peat permafrost microbial communities from Stordalen Mire near Abisko, Sweden - Palsa_T0_2 | ecosystem: Environmental > Terrestrial > Soil > Palsa > Peat permafrost | place: Sweden: Abisko... | reverse complement strand
TTCATGATGAGGCCCCTCTCGCCCTGCCTTAAGCCGTTGAACAATATAATCACGACTTACGGGGGGGAGTTGGGGTCAGCCGGTCGCTTGGAGGCCCTGTGCGATCCCGCTGATGGTGGCGCGTAGGGCGCCGAAGAGCGCTTGGTCCTCGCGGCCTGTGGCGCGCCAGCGCTGCAGTAGATCCACCTGCATGAGGTGCATGGGATCGATATAGGGGTTGCGCAAATTGATCGACCGCTGCAGGGTCGGATCGCTGTCGAGCAGTCGCGCAGAGCCGCGCAGCCGCAGCACGTGCGCCACAGTCAACTCGTATTCCCTGCGGATGGGTTCGGCCTGCGTCCGCAACGCATCGCCGGCCAGCGCATCGTAGTGACTCGCGATCTGCAGGTCGGTGCGCCCCAGCATGGCTTCCACATCGTCGAGCAGGTGCGCAAAAAAGGGCCAATGCGCGACCATCTTTTCCACCACATCGTCTCCGTGCTGATCCAGCGCGGCGGACAGACCACTGCCGAAGCCGTACCATCCGGGCAGCATGTGGCGGCTTTGCGTCCATGCGAATACCCAGGGAATGGCGCGCAGCGCACGGATACCCTTGCCGTCGGCGCGGGTTGCCGGACGCGAACCGATGTGCATGCGCTCGATTACGTCGAGCGGAGTCGCCGCGCGAAAATATTCGAAGAACTGCGCATTGCCGAACACCCGTTCGCGGTAGACCGCCAGGCTCCGCGCAGCGATGGTTTGCATGACCTCCAGGTACACGGCCGGTGTCGGCGGCCTCGCTCCGGCATGCGCCGTCGCCAAGGCCACCGATGCAAACGTTCGCTCGAGCGTGCGCATCGCGATCGGCCGTAAGCCGTAACTCTGATTGACGACTTCACCTTGCTCGGTCAAACGCAGGACGCCGTGGACGGCCCCGGACGGCGCCGCCTCTACCAGGTTCTCGGTGCGGCCGCCGCCGCGCGCCGGCGTACCGCCGCGGCCGTGGAAAATGAGCACTTTGATGCCGGTCTCGCGCGCCGCCTCCAGCACCGCGGTCTGCGCCACCTGCAGGGCCCAGCGCGAGGCCGCAATTCCGCCTTCTTTATTCGTATCGGAATAACCCATCACCATCATCTGGCAATCGCCGCGGGAGGCCAAATGCCGCCGGTACGCGGGCTCTCGGTGAAGCGCACACAGGAACTCCCCCGCCCGCTCCAAGGAGTCGATGGACTCGAGCAGAGGTGCCACGTCGAGGGGCGACTCGCCGGTGCGCTTGTCGCCGATATCGGCCCAGCGGGCCAGCAAGAGAACGGCGAGGACGTCTTCTGCACCCTGTGCGCCGCTCACGATGTATTGGCCGATGGCGCGGCCTCCGAATTTGTGCCGCGTCTGCGCGATGGCTTCGAACACCCAGAGGCTGCGCCGGCCCAAGGCGTCGAAAGCCGAAGTCGGCCCCTGATCGCGGGCCAGCAAGTCGCGCAGCTGCTGCAGCCGCTCCTCGGGGGCCAGCGCAGGCCAGCCCGGATTACCGAGGCCCTGCGCAATGACTTGATCATGGATATGCGCGTGCTGGGTGACGTCCAGCGTCGCAAGATGAAAGCCGAAAGTGCGGACTCGGCGCATGAAACGCCGTACCAGGAAGTATCCGGCATGGCGCCCGCGATTCAAGGTCAAGCTATCGGCCGCCAGGGCTATGTCGGCCAGCAATTCGTCCGGATTCTGATAGGCGTTCGGGTGCCCGTCGTAGGTCGCCTTGAGGCGCTCGCCGATTTGGCCGAAGAACATCCGGTAAGGCATGCGGTCGTGCCGCGCCGGCGCGAGCGCCTGGGCGCCCGGCAATATCGCGCTGTAGGAATCGATGCGTGCGGCCAGCGCAGCGCTCACGCCGACGCGGTTCGCGCTCTGGCTCAACGCCTCGGCGAGCTGGCCGCATTCCGCAAAATAGGTCGAGACGATCACCTGCCGATGCCGATGCAAGGTCTCGCGGATGGTCTTGCCGTGCACGTCGGGATTGCCGTCCATGTCGCCGCCCACCCAGGAGCCGAAATGCAGAATACTCGGCACGTCGAGCGTCTCCGCCGGCACCGAAAAGGCCTTCGCCAGCGCCGCCTCGATTTCTTCGTAGAACAACGGCACGACGCGGTAGAGAATGTCGATCAAGTAGAACAGCACATGCTCGCGCTCGTCGGCCACCGTGAGGCGTTCGCGGGGATGCTCCTCGGTCTGCCAGATGCTGGTGACCTCGAGCCGCACGCGCGCCCACAGGGTATTCAATTCGGCCGGCGTCAAAGCCGGATTGAGCCGGTCGAGCAGGTCCTGCGCGATGTGCTGCTGTTTGCGCAAGATCGTGCGCCGGGTCGATTCCGTCGGATGCCCTGTGAACACCGGCTCGATGCTCATGGACCCGATCAGATCAAGCGCCTGCGCCAAAGTCACCCCGTCGCGCTGTAGGCGCGCGATGCAGTCGGCGATGCCGCCGGGCTGCGAAGTGCTGGAATCGTTGAGATACTGGCGGCGACGGCGCACACGATGCACCTTCTCCGCCGTATTCACCGCCTGGAACCAAATCGAGAACGCGCGAGTCAAGTCGGTGGCCGCCGACGGCGATCGGCCCGCAGTACGCTGCTGTAAACCGGCCTCCGCTCCTGGCTCCGTCCCCGCATCATCCGCGGAACCGCTTTCGCGCCGCCGAATTGCCGCCATCCGATCCCCTTCCACGAGCTGGAAGAACTCCTCTCCCCCCTGGTCGCGAAGGGACTCGCCGATCAAGGTGCCCAAGGCATGCACGTCCTCGCGCAGTGCCGAGTCCTTGATGGGAAACTGAATGTTTTGGCGATACATAGTGCTAGGCTCGCGACAGAGAACGGAGAAACACTACCATGAGCCTATTGGCCCAGATCGCTATATTTCTCGCCGCCGCCGTCATCGCAATCCCCATATTCCGCTACTTCAAATTGGGCTCGGTCCTGGGCTACCTGGCTGCCGGAATCATCATCGGCCCCGGCTGTCTCGGCCTCATCAGCCGGATCGATGCCACCGAGCACATCGCGGAGTTCGGTATCGTACTCCTGATGTTCGTCATCGGGCTCGAGCTGCAGCCCTCGCGCCTGTGGGTGATGCGCAAATCCATCTTCGGATTGGGACTGGTGCAAGTGCTCGCAACCACTTTGGGCCTTGGTTCGGCCGCGTATTTCGGCTTCGGGCAAACCTGGCAATCCGCGCTGATCATCGGCTTCGGTCTGTCGATGTCGTCCACGGCGCTCGTTCTGCAATTATTGGCCGAACGCGGCCAGCTCAACTCTCAATATGGCCGCTCCGCCTTCAGTATCTTACTGTTTCAGGACGTTGCAGTCTTGCCGGCGCTCGCCCTGCTCCCACTGCTGGGCGTCGCCGCCGCCAGAAGCGGCGGCCCGGACGGCTGGTTGGCGATCAAGTTCGTCGCCGTGCTCGCGACCGCCGTCATCGGCGGCCGCTACGTGCTTCGCCCCATGCTGCGGATCGTCGCCGCGACGCGCGTCGCCGAAGCGTTCACGGCGGCAGGACTGCTGGTCGTGATCGGAACCGCGCTGCTCGTCAGCCAGGTCGGATTGTCGCTGCCCCTGGGCGCCTTCCTGGCCGGCGTACTGCTCGCGGACAGCGAATTCCGCCATGAACTCGAGGCCGACATCGAACCGTTCAAGGGCTTGCTCCTGGGCCTGTTCTTCATCACCGTCGGAATGTCGGCCAACCTGGCAATGGTGCGCGAAAAGCCGCTGACCCTGCTCGGCCTCACCTTGGGCTTCATGCTGGTGAAGGTCGCCGTGCTGCGCGGCATCGGCCGGCTCAACGGACTGCCGAATGCGGCCGGCCGAGGCCTGGCATTCAGCCTGCCGTCCGGAGGCGAATTCGCGTTCGTGCTGTTCGGGCTCGCCGCGACTCTGGGCATCATGGGCACGGAAATCGCCGAGCTCCTGGTGCTGGCGGTGACCGGCTCGATGATATTGAGCCCGCTGCTTCTGACGATTCACGATGCCCTGTTCCAGAAGAAGGAGGCGGACAGCCGGCCGTTCGATACGCCGGACGAGCTATACCCCAAGGTCATCATCGCGGGCTTCGGCCGCTTCGGCCAGATCGTCGGCCGTATCCTGCGTGCCAAGCAGATTTCCTTCACCGCTCTCGAGGCCAATCAAACTCAAGTGGACTTTCTGCGCCGTTTCGGCAATCAGGTCTTCTACGGAGATGCCTCCCGCCTGGAATTGCTGCGCGCTGCCCACGCCGAGAACGCCGCGGTCTTCGTGCTCGCCATCGACGACGTCGAAGCCTCGGTGCGCACGGCGGAGCTGATCAGAAAACATTTTCCCCACTTGAAGATCTTCGCGCGCGCGCGCAATCGCCAGCATGCGTTTCGGCTGATGGATCTGGATGTTCGCTACTCGATTCGCGAGACCCTGGGATCGAGCCTGGAGATGTCCGCGAGGGTCCTCGAGACGCTGGGACTGTCCAAAGCGAAGGCGCTGGAAACGGTGCGCCGGTTCCGGGCTCACGACGAAGCCACCATGGCGAAACAGCTGGCGGTGAAAGACGACGAAAGCAAGTTCCTGCAGACGACCCGCGAATCCGCCGAGCAGTTGCTGCATCTGTTCGAAAGCGACGCCGTTCAGTCCGACGGACCGGCCCCCTAAGCGCTCCGGACTCTCAACGAGGGCTGTTGAGCAGCACCGTGGTGTCGAAGCTCTCGAAACCCGTCAGAACGCGGCGATACGCGTTCTGCATGATGCGCTCCGCGTTCTTGTCGGTGCGCGCCCCGAGGAGCATGCGAATGACGACGTCGTCCTGGGGACGCGCCGCGTCCTCGCCCAGTATCTGGTTCGCGAAACGCGCCAGTCTCTGGTTCATTTCGTTGGCGAAACGCAGGCGCACCGCATCCTGGCCGTCGCCCGCTCCCACCTTGGCCTCCTCGGCGATCTCGAAGATCAGGCGCGCGACGAACCGTGCCTTGTCGACCAGGCCCAAGTCGCTGAAGAACTCGATTTCTGATTGAATGTTCATCCGGCTGGGAAGAAATCTATGGGTTTGGTGGCGGTCAGAGTCGCGACATCCTTGGCCTCGAACCTGAACAGGCGCACTCGCGCCAGCAGCTTGCTCTCGAATTCCTTGTCGTTGAGATCCGACGAAACGATGCGCGCCGCCGTGATTTCGCCGGACGGAGCGATGGTCAATTCCAGCACGACCTTGCCTTGCAATGCCGGATTGTCGCGCAAGGCCCGCGCATACATCGAATCGATGGCGCCTTTGTTCTTGGTGAACACCAGCGCGATTTCGTCCGCGCTGCGCGAAGCCTTGCCGCTGCCGCCGGCGCGGGTCGCCGCCTGGCCCGACGTGCCGAGGTTCGGGTCCTTCACCTGCGTCGTGTGGATGCCGTTCAGCGAGCCCGAACCCGCGGCGAGGCCGCTGCTGCTGGGCGCGCTAATGCCGCCGCTGGTGCCCCCGGCCTTCGACGTGATGATATTTCGCGTCACCACGCTGACATCGCCGGGGTCGGTGGTCTTGGGCTGATCCTTCGCGAATTTGTCGAGGTCGACCTGGTCGCGCAAGGCCGCCAAGTCATCCATGCTCGCCAGCAGTCCGCTCTTCGATGCCTTGACCCGCGCATCCACGGGCGGCGTCGGCTTGGCGGCGACCGGCGCCTTTTCGACCGGCTTTTCCGGCTTGGGAGGCGGAGGCGGCGGCGGCGGGGGCGGCGGCTCCATGACCAGCTGCACCACTCTCTCGGGCAATGACTCCGTGTTCACGACCCGCTCGTGCCGCGGCAGAAAAGGCATGAGCACCGCGAATATTGCAAACACGATCGCGAGATTGCGCAGAATGTTGCGGAAGCGCCGTTCCATCTCCTCCGACGGCGACCAAGGCAGCTCATAGCGCCGGTAGTACGGCGCGAGTCCTGTGGGGATGCGTTGCGCGGGATTCGCGGCGGCCATTTAAGTCGCCGCCCTTTCACGCTCGACCACGGCGAACGACACTTTGCCGTACTCGGCTTCGCTGCAAGTCAGCATGATCTTCTTCAGCACGCTGTAAGGAATGCTCTTGTCGCCCATGATGGTGACTTCGCGCTTGGAGATGTCGGTTTTCTGTGCGCTGTTCAGGCTACGCGCGTTCTGCGCCAGCAGCGCTGCCTTGAGCGGCGCGAAAAACGGTCCCTGATCGGCCACGACTTCGTTCAGCGAGCCGACCAGTTGCCCGTCCACGTACAGCGAGTCCTTGGTGATCATGACCACCACGGCGGCGCTGGGCTTGCGATCGGACAACGACTGAGGAATCGATATGTTCTTGGTGTTCGGCAGGATATCCACCTCCGCCGTGTGCGCCAGCAGGAATACCACCAGGATGGTCATCATGTCGATGAACGGAATCAAGGCGAAATGATTCGCACCATGCCTGCGCTGCCGATGGCGCTTGATCCGGGAGGACATCATGTGGGCGCATCCGCAATGGCGATATCCGGAAACAGCTCCGCTTTGGAAAACGGCGCCACCGGCAGCTGATACACGCGAACCGCGTCCATGACCTGCACCAAGGTATCGTAGTTGACCGCCGGGCCGGGCAGGATGGTGGCGTCGGTCATCTGCGGGAATTGCGCTTTGACCCGCCGCATGAATTCCGACAGACCGTCGTAGTCATAACCGGCCGCGGTGTTGGCCAGCGTCTTCAAAGGCCCGGAGTTCCGGTCGTTGATCACGAGGTCGTCGGGACGAATGATCACTTCGAGCTTCAATCCCTTGGGCAGGTCGAGCGGAGCAGCATTGCTGCTGGCGGGCAGATTCATCTGAAGAATGTTCGTCTTGGAAAACACCGCGGTAAAGATCAAGAAGAACACCAAGATCACCATCATGTCGATCATGGGCACGATGTTGAGGTCATCACGTCCCTGGTGGTAGCGGGCGTGATTGCGTCGGACTAGGCGCGCGGACTTTGACTTCATGGAGAACGCTATCCTGAGGGCAGGTCTCGAGCTAGATGGTGCCGCGGGCGGCGGTCGGAGCGCGTGCCGCAGAGGCGGCCGCAGCCGCGGGTTCATGCGCCGGGCGGTCGCCTTGCCGTTCGCTGATGGAATTCAGGAATTTCACGGAGGCAATCTCCAAGCTGTCGATGAGCGAGGTGGTCTTGGATTCGAGAAACATATGCGCCGTGAGCAGAGTGATCGCCACCGCCAAACCCGATGCGGTGTTGTTCATCGCGACCGAAATGGCCGCCGCCAACAGGCTGGCCTTCTCCGCCGGATTGGCGGTTGCCACGGCGCTGAAAGCGCCGATCAAGCCGGTGATGGTGCCGAGCAAGCCGATCAGCAAGCCGACGTTGGCCAGGGACGACAAATAGTGAGTGCGTTTCTCGATGCGCGGAATGACCTCGAGCAGGCTCTCGTCCATCGCCTTTTCGATATCGTCGCGGCGGCGTGCGCTCGCGACCCGGGCCACCCCATAGTTCAGTATGGTGGCGATCGACGCTTTGGAGTTCTGCGTCAGGCCCACCACCTGTTTGAAGTTGCCGGCGCTCAAGGCGGGCACCAGCTCATCCCACAAGCTGCGATTGCGAAAGGTCTCGCGGGTCAGGTACACGTACCGCTCGATGGCGATCGATACCCCGACCACGAATATCAAGGCCAGGGGGTAGAGGAACACTCCGCCGTCCTTGAAGAAATTGACCACCGAATTCATGAAATTCATCTGCGCGCTCCTAAAAAATGCCTTCCGCTCCGAACTTAAGATTCAACCAGATTCTGTACAATTAGCAGCGGACTTACTTCTCACCCTGCTGCGCCGGCTTGGGCGGTGCACCATTTTGAGACCCCTCTGCTTGCACCGCGTGGTAATAAATCACCTCGCGTTTGAATACGTCCCGATCGACGGGTGCAAGAATTTCATCTACCAGGCTATTCATCGGCTTGGCCAGATCGCCTATATCCGATTTCTTCCACGGGACGATATACATGACCTTGGGCTGCTCACGGTCGCCCGTGACGGTCGCCGTCCCCAGGTCGATCCGATCGGTCTTGGAAGCTGATTTCTGGCCCGATCCTGAGCCCGGCACGGCGTGGTCAGCCGAGGTCCGGGCGGCGGTGGCGGGGTGGCCGGAAGACGGCGTGGCGGCCGCGGGAGGCGGGCCCCCAGCGGCGGGATTTGTCGCAGCCGAGCGGTCCGTGGCCTCGGGGTTTACCGGACTCGAAGTATCGGCGCGCGGCTCCCCCGCCTCGGATTGCGCAGTCGCCTTGGACGGCTTGCCCGTGGGAGCAGGCGTCGCCGCGGACGGCGCCGGTGCGTCGGACCCGGGGGGCACTGCGGGTGAAGCCGGCTGTTGCGCCACCGCGGTCGCCGATACGGCGCAACATAGGGCTATTGCACTCAAGATCTTGGCTACGCTGTTCATGCGGCCTCCTTCTGGGGCGTCGGCGGCGGCGGTGTCGCCGGCGGCGGTGCCGTTTCCGGTGCTGACGTCGGTGCCGTCACCGGCGGCGACGCCGTTTCCGGCGCCGCTGTGGGTGTCAATGTCGAGGCCGGCGCCCGTGCCGGCGCTCCGGTGCGCTTGCGCAATTCCGCCAGCCAGCCGGTGACCTGTTTATTCTCACCGGCAATTTCCACGTAGCGCTCGAACTGCTCGAGCGCCTTTTGCGGCTGCGCAAGGTACAGATCGTAGAGCACGCCCAGGTTCAGATGCGCCGGAGCGTAGTTCGGATCAGCGGCTATCGTACGCTGATAAGCCGCCTCGGCTTCCGTGAATTTACCCAGCTTGCGCTCGACGATACCCAGTTCATTGCCGGCCACCACATTGGTCGGACTATTTTCGAGTGCGGTCTTGAAAGCAGCCTCTGCTTCGGGCAGACGCGAATCGCGCATATACAGCAGTCCTAAATTCAGCTGCGGTCCCGTCAATTGAGGATAGCCGGCGACCAGTTGCTGGAACTCCAACTCCGCGTCGGTATTGCGCCCCGATTTCATGAGCTGCAGTGCCTGCGCATATTGCTGTGCCGCACGCTCGGGGATGGGGGCGGAGTCGGATGCAGCGCCGGCACCTGACGCCGCGGTGCCGGATTCCGCGGCGGTGTGCTGGTCTTTCGCAGGCGCGCTCGACGCCCGCGGCGGCGCGCTCTGACAGGCAGCGAGCAGCGCCAGCGCGCTCACGCTAACGAATCGATTCGACCAGCTGCTCACCGATCTCCACCTTGCCGTAACGGCCTGGATTGAGTTGTGCCAGCGCGGCAAAGCTCTTCTGCACCCACTCATCGTAGGTACCGTCCTTGGTGCGCGCCGCGTTCACTTCATGCAATTTGATCGCCTTTTCCTCGAACGGAAAAGCCTGCTCCTCGAGCAATACGTCGTACTGCTCCAATTCGTCCTTGTTCAGGTTTTTCGGCCGCTCCGAGCTCATCAGGTCCTTGCCCAATTGACGATACAACTCGGCGCTCTCGAAGGTCGCCGCGGTCGTGACGTCGGCCACCTGGTAGTCGGCCGCCTGCTCGTAGGCTTTGAGCGCAGCCTCCATGGACTTGCGTTTCTCGGCCAGCGATTTCTTGAGCGGCACCACGAGTTTTATGCGCTTGAATTCCTCGCGCAGCGGGATTGCCAAGGTCAAGGTGGCCTTCGCCGCCAAGGCCCGGCTGCGATCCGTGCGCGCCGCGCCCGCGGCACGATCCGCGGCGATGATGTCCTTCAGCCAATAATCCCGAGCCGTCGTATCGCCGGCTTTTTCGGCCATCAAGCTCAATTTGTTGCGTGCCTCCATCGCCGGATTCAGCGGCTGAGGGAAATGCTTGACGAAGGCCTCGAGCATCGCGTGCGATTTCGCCGTGTCGCCCGATTTGTCGTACAAATCGGCCGCCTGCAGAGTGGCTTCACGCTGCACGTCCGGCGCTTCGCCCGGCGCCTGGGAAATTCGTTCGAACTCCGCGGCCGCCTGCCCGGGATGATTCGATTCCGCGTAGGCCACCGCAAGATCGCGTGTGACATCGGCCTGCAGTGGACTTTGCGGGAAATTGCGGCGAAATCCCTCCAACACCACCACGGCCCGATCCCATTGCTTGTCCTTGATGAGCAGCGCCGCCGCATCGAATTCCGCATTCGCCCGAGCCTTCGAGGCGGGCGCCAACGCCGACACGCGCAGGAAATCATCCACCGCGGCTGTATTGTCGCCGGCCTTGCTCTTCTGTTCGCCCTGCTTATAGATCGATGCGGCCAGCCGTTCCACTATGACGGGGCGCTCGGGGTCGTTGGCGGGCATCAGAGTCTGCGCGTGGGTATAGGCGGTCTCCGCCTTGTCGAACACGCCCTGATCGAAGTTCGAATTGCCGATCACCGTCCAGGCGACGCGTTGCTGGGTGGCATCCACGGGGGGCTGGCGGGCCAGCAGCGCCTCGGACGCCGCGACCGCCCGCGGATAATCCTTGGCCGCATACAGATCCGTGGCGGCCCGCGTCAGCACCTTCGCGCTCTCCGGATGCTCCGGGAAGGTCTGCGCGAATTTCAGCGAGCTGTCGACACCGCGGTTGTGAACGGCGGCCTTGGCCTCGCCGCTCAAAGTCTCTTCCTGCTTGCCGTAAGCGACGATCGCAGCATAGCCCGCTGCCGCGGCTTTCTCATGTTTGCCGTAGTGATAAGCCGTGCTCTCGTATTCCTTCGCCGCCTCCTCATATTGCTTGCTCTCGAACAAGGTGTCGGCGAGCAGGAAATTGGTGACGGCCGAATCCGGATCGTCCGGGAAGGAAGTGAGGTAACTGTGGTACCACTTCGCCGCCTCCTGATAATCCGCCACATTTTTGGTGCGCTGGGCCTGGGCGTGGTAGTACTGCGCCACGTCCTTGAGATTGGTTTTGAGTTCGGCCACGACTTTGGGTTCGTTCTTGACCTCTCGACCCTGCCAGTACGCGGTGCCGAAGGCATAGTCCTCGACGAACTCCTTCTTGCCCTGCAGCACGAGCTGCGGGAAACCGCCCTTCTGGTAAGCCTCGATCGCCTGCATCTCCAGCAGCGGCGCTTTCTCATTGTTGCGATCCTGCGAAACGAAAGCTCGGTAGCTGTCGGCCGCGTCCGTGTAGCGCTCCTTCTCCATATAGAGATCCCCCAGGCGCGCATACAGAAGATACGAATACGGCCGCGGCGGCCGGCCGGGCGGCGTGTGGCGTTTGACGAACTCGTCGACGGTTTTCGGGCCTTCCAGATAGGAGAAGGTGATGCTCATGACCCGAAAAGTGTCCTCCACCAATTCGCGGTTCGGCCGGCTCAGGGTCTCGAGCTCGATCAGCTCGTTCGGATCGCGCTTCGACACCAGCACCGAATCGAGCACGCCTGCGAAAGAATCCAAGCTGCGCTCGTTCTCGCCCTGCTTGAACAGCGACCAGCCGTGCTTGTAAAGGCTCTGGTTGTAGAACGGGGACGACGTCCCGATCTTGATGACCGCTTCGTACGCCGTCTGCGCCGGGGGATACGCCTTGTCCGAGAACAACAATTCGCCGCGCCGAAACTGTGCTTCGTCGATGTAATGGCTGTTCGGATAGCTGGCCACCAGCCGATCCAAGGACGCCAGCGCCTTGTCAGGCTGAGCGTTGAGTTCGTAGGCGCGCGCGAGCTGGTAGAGCACCGAGTCGTTGCGCTCGTACTTCGGATAGGTTTTCAGCAAGGCGGAATACAAATCAATGGCTTCCGTGGCGCGCAAGCCCTCGTTGGTCACGAGTTCGCGTTCGATGCGCTCGGACTCGGAGCTCTCGAGGTTGAGGTCTCCGAGGCGCCGCAACGCTTCGGCGCGCAGCGCGGCATCGCCGGCATTGAGGTCGAGAAAGCGCCGATAGCTGTCCATGGTCTTCTTGTCGTCGACGTTCTTCGGCGGCTCGGTGTTGACGTCCACCTGCTGGCCTTCGAGATCCTTGATGGTCGGCGGATTCTGATTCGCGGCATGGCCCAGGCCCGCCAGCAGCGCCGTGGCCAGTGCCGCCGCGCCCACTGCACCGCGTACG
>Ga0302325_10026835_pt1 | contig 11957 bp, 14 predicted proteins | sample Palsa_T0_2_FD_201948 | JGI IMG/M metagenome (GOLD analysis project Ga0302325, IMG submission 201948) | Peat permafrost microbial communities from Stordalen Mire near Abisko, Sweden - Palsa_T0_2 | ecosystem: Environmental > Terrestrial > Soil > Palsa > Peat permafrost | place: Sweden: Abisko... | reverse complement strand
CGAGAGAACACTAACTTTCTCACCACTAATTCATATCCCGACGTGTAAGGAATCTGCGTGGTCTAGCATGCAAGTCCTTGCTCTCAATTCCACACGCACGAGTTAGCAGGCTAGGTAGGATGTCTCAATTGATCGCGAGATATAATTCTCCAATCATTTCCACGCGTATCCCAGACACCTTCTTTTCTCCCTCCCACATGGTACTCCCCATCCTTTCCCCCATTCCATCACGTTCAACACTCGAATTACATGAATTGGTCCCCCTGATTGAAGTAATCTATTTGGGACTTGGACACGTTAAAAATATTTGCGAATCCTCATCATATTAATATAGATATACATACGCATATTACCACTGCCATAAATAATTTTTATTCCTCTTCTTCGTCTAATGGCAACAGCCCGCATGCTCAATGCTTTCCGCGCCATATATACAGGATGCTAGCTCCCAAATGCAACAAAACAATGCCCCAGATACATAATACATGCACCACTTCCCCCTCGCGCCCGTTCCCGCCGGTCTTTATTTTCCCATATGCATTACCCCCCAACCCATTCCCGTTTCCGCATCTCCATATATGGCGTTCCGCCTCCTTCTCTTCCAGACAGACTGCAACCAATGGAGTTACTCTGAAATCACGACCAAGAAACCCGTCGTGTAAAAAACGAGCAGGAGGTCCGCGGGGATACTTGGCCCGGGGGGGATCAATCTGACGGTCACTACTCGGACTGGACAGTTGGTTTGTTTCGGTCTATATCTGGTGGAATTAAGAAACTGGTGAATGGGCTTGATTTACTAGAGTTGAGGAGTTGAGGGGGAGGATCTCGCCCAGCGGTTGCGTTGTTGATTATAGTTTCCTTCGTCGTGACATTGTAAAAGTGAGAGACCTAGTCGGCGGTTGCCGCCGACCACGAGCGTACATGTGACCACGCTTCGGCGAGCGGAAATATAATGCCATTTACAAGGGGATTGGTTGAGGGGGATTTCGCTGGCCGGGGGGTATTAAACAATCGCTGTGGATTATATCTTTCGGTTTGCCGGCATGGTAGTGAAACTGAGAGAGCGATCTAAGCGGTCGGCGAACAACCAACGTACTTGTGACCAAGATTCCCCGGCGAGCGCACATATAATGTCCTTTACAAGGGGATTGGTTGAGGGGGATTTCGCTAGCCGGGGGGTATTAAACAATCGCTGTGGATTATATCTTTCGGTTTGCCGGCATTGTAGTGAAAGTAAGAGGGAGCTAATCGGTCGGCGAACAACAAATGTACTTGTGACTCACATTTTCGGCCTGCGCAAATACTATGCACAAAGGAGTGCCAGCCGGTATCGTCCTGCGATGCCGTTCGGCGGTGCAGGATCGGCGGTTTCCTTGCGTGAGATTGGCCAGAGATCAGCCATAGGATGGGCTGATCCGGTTAGCCTTGGAATTGCGCATTCATATCGACGAAGATGCCCCACAAACCGGCAACTCTGCCCCGAATTGCATTTGCAACAGCATGGGCGGACGCACCGCCTCACCACGCGTCGCTGTCAAAAAGCGGGATTTCTAGCCGACGGCTGCTGGATAAATAACCCCCGTCGACGGCGGCTCCGCTCAGGTCTGAGTCAGATACTAGCTGTAAGACTATTCAGGAACGAACAACAAAGCTCCTTCCGTCAATAACGTTGTTTTTAACGGTCATCTGAGGCTCGGTGGAAATGTCTCGTCCCCGCACTAGCCCTGAAACCAGCGCTAGCCCAACCCGAGGTAGAAACGGAGGTAACATGATGTACAGACGAGGATCTCAAGGGTATCAACCCCCCAACCCCCCGAGTCAAAATAGACAATAAATGACAAGTAGGGAGCAACCAAGGGATTTCCGAAATATCCAAGAAGCCATGCAAATCCTGGAAAGGTTTGCGACCGAGATAGATACAGATAACGCCTGGCCACGTGTATACGCGGATGCCAAATGCTCCAAGTGCGCCAACTCCTCAACAAAGCGAGCGGTGAGTTAACCTTCCAATAATTTCCGTCGATCACTGTAGATTTCCTTGGTTGACACGCTATTGCTGCTCTCGACGTCGGAGTTAAAATTGTTTTGGGAGATCATTTGTTTCGCAACTGTTTTTCCTACTACATCTCGCCTCTCTACAAAGAGAATAAGACCCCCCCTTTCTGACATCCCCCAATCACTGCCTTACAGTTATGCAACCAGAAACGGCAAAGATTCGAATCCCGATTGTAGAAGGAGGTGGGGCGGTCGAGCTAAGTGCGGCAGACATCGATAGGCTTGGTAAAGTCCTGATTTTGTTCTCGCTAAGAGATGCAGTGGACCAGCAAAAGAATGGACTGATTGCTTATTTGGCGAAAACTCAAAACGAAAAGCGAGCTCGAGTAATCGGGATAGAAGTTCAGCATACGTTGCTCAACTCAAAAGGACGGGTAGTGATGGACATCGACTCGCCATTTCGATATAGCGGCGGACATGCCTTTGCAATCGGGTCAAAATACTTGATTACTGCCGCTCATGTTGTCATGCCAAAGGATCCCTGGCTCGAAGAAGAAACGGAAGACTGGACGTGGGTGCCAACCTTGACATGAAACTGATCGATGGAGCGGCAACAGTGAGTATACAATTCAATACAAGGACCTATACAAAGATATTTGCCTCCTCAAATGTCAAGCTCAATACACTCATCTTCGCCTTCCCCTCGCAAATGAACCCCTCGGCCATGGAAAAAGGGTATTCAGTGTGAACGTGCGGAATCCAGCATCAATACGGGTCTTTGAGGGTTCATGTTGGCTATCTGATATGTCTGAAGGTGATTATTACGACACAACGTCATACTGCGACTACGGTTTTAGTGGAGGTCCTGTCATAGCTACGTGGCAAAGGATGATTCTGGGCCTTGATCTGATATTGGTAGACTCTCATGGTGCGCTATTGGGATTGCTGTTATCTGATGCCGGGAAGCGACGAGGCGTTGGTCGGTTTTTGAGTGTGGGCTCCCTTTTTGAAAGCCTTTAGTGCTGGCTCCCTGAATACTGGAAGGAGATCAACCTCGCCAACAGCATGTACCCTTTGGTGTCCGAAGCGACCGTAGAACCATGGGACACTGATACGACATCTCACGAAGAAGTAATTGGATCCACGGACTCGGAGCCAATGGCGTTCGCTACAGAATCGGATGTTCAAACGACAAAACGCAGCCTTTCGTCGTTCAGACCATTTGTCGAGGCGTACCGACGCATCGATGCGGAGTTTAACAGTTTTGAGAAACCGGAACCTGCCAGTAAATCCTTCCAACCACACTTCAGCTGGCGTATGCCGAACTTGCAATCGAAATTGCCCTTTCAATGGGATTAAGAATTGGTTGGTCCAAAAACGTGTACCACACTAACTTACTAGTCTTTTGAGTGTACTTGAATTGGTTCTTTTTTTGGATCGGGGCTCGGCAGGAATTTCATGGTGTCGGAGGGCATGAGCATTTTGGGAGTAAGATCAGGCTTTACTTATGTCGTAGTCTTCATTTGGTCAATTTGGTTGTTAGATTTGGGATACTGTCTTCTTTTTGGATCCTGCTATGTGTTGAAGTGTACGCCAAGCACGATAAGGGACTCTGATGGAAAGTCAGCATTACATTGCGTCTGCGAAAGGGGGCCCGAATCGCTCGGGAAACGTCAACTCCTCGGAATACTTGTCGATCATCTTTCCAACCGGTCAGGCCAGGAGCCTGGGGAGGACCTGGCTCCGGCCGACTCGCGGGATAATGAAAGCGAAACTCCCTTGCACAAGGTCCTATACCACAGTCGATTCGACTTGGAGGCAACAAGGACGTTAGTCGCTTGGAACCCTCGCCTAGTGGAGGCGCCGGACCATATTGGACGGACTCTCATGTGTACCGTGAATTGGACCGGCAACAAAGTCGAAGGGCTCCTTGTCATTTTAGATCAAAACCCACAAGCGGCATTGCTCGTGAACGAGTGGGAGGAAACGGCCTTGCACTTAGAAGCCAAGGCGATGGTACATGCCTCCCGACCCAGGTCGGAAGTAGTCCGCCTTCTCATGGCGGCTTGTCCGCAAGTTGCGGAAGTGTGGGATCAGCATCGAAACACTGCGTTGCATGTCGCGCCGAGACTCGGCATGCTGGAAGTGATTGATATTGTGGAAGAGATTAACCCTCTGGCGCTCTCGATGATGGATAGGGACGGCCAGACGGTGAGCGCTCTTAGGGAGAGGTATATGCATGAATTGTCAAGGCTCATCCAAATATGGTCAGCTCCGCCTAGTGAGTTGGAAGAAGTCCAACAAGGGGTTTCAGAGTTGCACCTGCAGGGGGAACAAACAGAGCAAACAACAACTGGCCTGTGGCCTGGTTCCGTAGAAGCGGAACAAGGGGACCAAGGAACATATGCATTCGAATCATTTCCCCATACGATTGGGATTGATTGGGATTATGATCAGAATCCTGATCAGATGTGGTAGGGAGCATAGCTGGAGGGAGAAGGTGCATTGATCGGAGTCTTGGATTATTTTGTATTTGGTTGGCGGCCGCGGGCGGCGCCTTGGATCACAGAAGTTGAGATGTGCATGGAAATGTTTGATTGTGGTAATTCGTTTTGGGGGTTTTCGCATATATTTCAGTCTACTGTAGTATGATTACCATGTAGTTTGAAGCAAATTCCATTATAAGCTCATAAACTCCTTGATGTCTCCTAACAAGCACGAGCAACTCCAGTGACCTCCTGTTCATTCCGCTCTCAGGGCCCACCTCCGCCGCCTAGAGTAGATCTCCTTCTTCTTTCCCGTGTTTCCTCCCAGCGATACTGCATCGCAATGGCGGTAACAACAATAACATCAATCAACATCTCATTATCCCCATAAATCCTAAGCACGCCTTTCTTCGTGAACGAAAACCCCTTCCTCTCAAAAATTGCAATCACTTTCCCTTCACAACTCAACTCCTTGTCGCTGCTCCACACGTACTCTTTCCCATTATACTCGAACGTGCTCTTCGAGCTGAACCACCCGGTCGGCGGAAGGATAGACACGGTAGATGAATTGCGCCCTGAGGAATTGGGATACAAATCGATAACGTATTTTGGATGGAAGCAGCCTGATTTGGTGATTGTGCTGAGTTTGCTGGTGCCGCGGTAGACGGTCTTGGGGGGAGCCGAGAATAGCGCCCAGGGAGCTTTGATGGTGTATAAGATGTCTTGTTTGGTTTGATCTTTTACGATTCGATCGCGCGAGCCATCACGATAGATATGCAGCTCCATGGTCGTGCAGACTTTGTCGTGGATGAGATGTGGGCTCCCCTGCTGGTTTTATTGTTGCCATAGCTATTTGGTGCGACCGGAGTGACGAATCACGGTATGATTTCCCATTACGGTTATTTCCCCGGTCATGGTCGCATCTCAATTAAAGTTCAACCCTGCCTCTTGAATATAAGTGAATTACTTGTTATATATGTACAAAAGTCTATAATACATGCGACGCTATCGGAAATACGTCCCCTGATCAGAATATAACGAGCGCTAATAATCCCATGACCATTACCAGTGACGGTACCCCGAGTTTATTTGCTTCGCTCTTGAATATCACCACTGATGGTTTAACGGGCGTTCCTGCAACGGCGGGGGTAACGACAGATGTTATCACCCCTGGAGTGGTGGTACATGTCGTGAGTGGTGTAGTCGTACAGGGAGTCGTCGGCACAGCTTCCTCCGTCTCGCAACTTGTGGTAGTCTTCTCCTCATCTTCGCAATCGCAATCCTCGGTAGTAGTAGTCTCAGGACACGCGGTGGCGGTACTGATCGGTCCACAAGGCTCCGTCACGATATAAACGGTGGTTCCGCCCTGTTCCTCGCATTCGCATTTTTCGGTGACGGTACGGGTGGTTATAGGAACGAGCTCGAACCAGTTTGTCTGGAGAGTCAGGCACTGCTCCAGGACGGTGATGGTGAAGCCGCCCTCGCAGAAGGCGCAGGGGATGGTGCTGGTTACGGTGACGGTGGTGGTGGGACAGACTGGGCAGGGGGTTGGTGCGGTGGGGTAGGGCCAGGGGCCAGTTGATGAGGGAGGTGGCGATGGGGTCGGCGTTGACATTGGCATCCCACTGGGACTAACTGAGGTCGGCCCCATATTATCTACAATCAGCCACCGAACAAGTAGATGCGAAAGTGGAATCGAGAGTATCGAGTACGCAGGAGGACGTGGGAGGGTGTACCCCATGTGGTGGCCAGATCAATCATATCCGTTGCACTCCCATAAAACACATCACTGAACTCAAAAGAGGGACTCGTAAGAATCAAATCGTACGAACAGCTCCAATTGTAATTCTGCAGAGAAGTGCAATCGACTTGGAACGTACAGATATCCTGCACCACAAGATTCGTGACCGCGGAAGTCGTTTCACGGGTAATCGTCGCTGCGTAATAAATATTGCTGACATCCCCAGTGGCATTTGCAGGGGCGGAAACAATGCCCTCGATCGTGCGAATGGAACCGGTGCCGATGGTAGTGGTGTCGACGCTGTCCTCGTTGATGTACACCAGCGCGTCGAGACAGTTGGCGATGCCGTAACCTATTTCGGCTGTTGAATTGCCCTCATCGGCGGACTCCTCAAGGAACTGTCCATTGGCAATATGAACGGATCCAAGAGCTGCCAACGCAAGAGTTGCCAATCGCAAGGTCATGTTGTATTCTATGTCTGTCTGGACCGGCGTTGTTTGATGTAGCGGTCGTCGTCGTCAGGGTGTTGCAGCGGTGAATCATGGGCGCCGAGAGGGGGTTATAAGTACGTTGACAGCAGTTGGACGTTAGCGCGGCGCGACGGGTGCCTTGTCGGCGCATTCTCGTGGACGGAATTTCCCTTTCGGACAATTCGAGGCATGGAATGTGGATCTGCGGTGGTGGGCGTCAAGCCATTTCAGCCACACAGGAGGCTAAACTTCGGTAAAAGATTTCAGCCACATTTTTGGATCAAATGGTTTGACCGGCCGCGGGATTAATACTTAATTGATATACGTACATACTCTTAGTCGAGAGTAAGTAGGCAAGATTAGATAAAATCTCTCTCGGCTCTGCAAACGTTTTCTTCAGAGATGCGAAGATTGTGAACGATACTTGGAAGGAGAATTTGAAGGATGTGGGAGCGTCACTACAAATTTAAGATACATAAATAAATCTTCGATGGGGATTTGTGCAGTTGCGAGTGGCTTGGGATATATTCAGATAGGGTTGCTTCTGATCTCAAAACATCAAGTCTTACTCGACACGGAACACCCATGGCTATCACACATCTGACCGTCCAGTTCTTGCATGAGGTGCCATATGTCCTTCTCAACGCGTTACAAACGCAGGCGGTGTTACAGATCCATCATCGCGGGAAGATCCGACCAAGTCACGTGTCTGCCCCTGTCTTCATTTCCTTCCAATTTCCAACGACAAGATTAAATTCCGCCGGCTAGATTCCTGTGCCCGTTGCCTGTCAAGGGGCTGTCGACCCAAGGACAAACGTTACAACCGGCAGCTTAAAATGGCCGCAGTCCGCTCTCTGTGGAGCAAATCCATCATCGGCCGTCGTTCATTCAACTGTCAATTGTCGCGCGCGAGACAACTGACACGTTTCCGGGGTCTGTCATTCATTTCTCCACGGTTGTCAAGACTTGTCATTCATTATGCATCATCAGTCACTCTTCTTGACCGTCACGCTCATTACGCTATGCGGTAGATCTCTTGCTGTGAAGGTTAATTAATAGTAGGCTTTGCAGCGGCGTTGAAGTTTCCCATGATGGGAAACCAGATCATTAATCCTCGCCGGGCCCACGTCGAAGATCCCAGTGCATCGGACAACGAGAAGCGAAGTTTCGAGGAACTAGAACGGCGCCGAGAAATATGGGACCGCAAAACCCTCGCCCGAGCACAATTAGAAGAGCGCGGTCTCTTCGACTGGATGGATGGCTTATTCGATGGCAGCGCAAACTGTTACGTCAAAGGATACCCTTCCTTTGGCGGAAGTTGTGCATCTACCTCGTCTCCTTATATTCGGTCTCCTGTACCTCCCTGATCCCTATCTCGTCTGCGGGATTTTTGCTTATTGTGGTAGTCCGGCGGCGTGAGTCCTGCGGAAAGCGCGTATATTTCCTCGCGCAAGGCTGCTGCGTTCAGTGCTTACTCGAAATGGTTGAAGAACATGAATATCACGGGAATGCCGAGTCCGTCACCATCTAACATGCCCAAGGTCGCTGTCGCGTTCAGTGGTGGAGGACTTAGAGCCATGTTGTCTTGTGCAGGTGTCTTCGATGGCTTGGACTCTCGGTCTACCACTGCGAAACCAAATTTAAATGATGGAAAACCAACCGTCAATGGTCTCCTCGATTGGGCCTCCTACATGACGGGTACACCCCCTTACACCCCCCTTAGAGCCGCTTACCTGCGCTGTCTCGATTTCCACTTTGGAAAGCATGCTGACTTCAGGATTGTCTGGTGGGTCATGGTTGATTGGTGCTTCTGCGCAAAACAATTATGCTACGATTGATACCCTGAGAAGCAAGATTTGGAAAACCCCTCAGATTGTCCCTGATTTCTCGGATTTGGGATTCTCTTTCGCTAACATGGCATCGGATTTCGCGCGCAAGAACGCCGCGTTTCCAGACTTGGCATCCATCGTTGATCTCTGGTACTCCCTCCTCCCCCGCCCCATCCCACCACCTCTCCCTCTGCCCGTCCTCGTCGTCCTCTTCGTCTGGATCCTGTGGGTTGAAACTTATGTTTAGGTCATGGTTCATTGGATACGGTCTAATTAGTCGTGGACAGTCCCCTGCAAAGACATTGTTCAGGGATATCCTTACCAAATCTGCCTATCAATCTTCTCAGATGCCCTTCCCTATCGTGGTCATGAACCAACAAGCTTCAGGAAGTTTGTATAACGCACAAGATCCCAGTGTTCCCATCGTCGAAGCCACGCCCTACGAATTCGGCGACTGGAATGTCCGCGGATTTATCAAAACTGAAATGTACCCCCCAACCCCCCACCACCCCTGCGTCTCCCACATTTCCCTCTGTCCCTGCATCATCCATTGGCCCCCATACCACTTTTAAACACATGTTAACAATTAGGATGAGCACTGTCTTCCAGTCCGCGACATCGACGTGGAAATGTATGGCCAACTTTGGTCTCACGCAATGGATCTTGGGGGCCAGTTCGGCTGTTTTCCCGGGTGCGTTGCCTCAGATCGATGCTAGTCAGGCTGCCATTATGCAGTATCTGAAAGAAGCACAGAGTTCGCCGTTCACAAGAATTGCATTGAGTGCCGTGTCGATTGTTGCCCCTAGTCTGGGAAAATTGATTCAATCTGGCGGAGATCTCAGTGCTACTTATCAGGATCTTGGGAAACAAGGTCTTTTGACTTCAAATGTACATCCCACCTGCTTACAACCTATCATTCCTCGTCCACGTTAATTCCCACGTCTATTTTCTACATATTTTCCTATTTTCTGGTATGCAGGGATGGCAGCTGACTTCAGATGTACAATCCTTACAACTTTGCTCCCGGGGGAAAAATCGTAGGCGACAAATCCGCCCCCGACGGCCCTATCCTCAGACTCAACGACGGCGGCATGGACATGCAAAACCTCCCCATCGCCCCACTCCTATACCGCAACGTCGACGTCATCATCGCCAACGACAACAGCGGCGACACAGCCGACATGTGGCCCAACGGCACGGCCCTGTACATGACCTCCCACTGGGCCAAGACACAGGGCCTGGCCTTCCCCAGTGTGCCCTCGCCCGCGAACATGGTCGCCCAGGGCTTGAATACGAAGCCTGCTTTCTACGGCTGCAACGCGACTTCTGGCCCGCTGATTGTGTGGATTCCTGCCGCGGCAGGGATCGCGGGGGCGGATGGGGTGGTTAATATTGGGACTGTGACGTTGAGTGTTGAGCAGGGCTTGGTGCAGACTTTTATCGCCAATGGGAATGCCAATGTACTAAGGGGGAGCGGGACTTTGGCTGCGCAAAACGTGCCGGGTAATTGGCCTCAGTGTGTTGCTTGTGCGGTTATGCAGAGGCAGTTGGCTAGGTTGGGGAATGGGACTATGCCTGCTGTCTGTCAGACATGTTTCTCTGCTCTATGTTATTCGTAAACCGAAAGCAGAAAGTAGGATGGTTTGAGATGTCACCGGGATGTTGTTGACTGTCATCTGACGAAAGGGAATCATTTGCGGCAGGGCGGCGCGGGAATATTGTAGATGTATTATACTGTAAATAGTGTAAGATTAGATTTTCTGGTATAGCAGCCCAATTAGACTTATAATAAAGAAAAGCCATCCTGAAGCGCATTTCAATAAGTGAACCAGTGCCCAGTGCCCACCCTTTTCCCGTGACTCGGACCGCAATTCTTTTTCGTTCATGGAACTTTTTAGATGTACAAGGGTTAGGTCTCCCCGATGAGCTGTTTACAGCCCTTCCTTTCCCTTTGCCGCAACCTTCAGCCGCACAGAAACCAACGGGAACGGGCGCACAAACAGAAAGGCGACACACACACACACAGTGAAATTTGTGTTGCGTTTGTTTGAGGACTGAAATTTCTCTTTCGTCTAAGATTAATGCGATTGAGTACTTGTCGGCCAGCCACCACAGCGCACAAAATCGAAAGACACCGATTTGCTTGTTCCAGGAGGACTAGTATTTGCTTTTGTACCAACAGCAGCAGCAGCAGCAGAGGATGACGGCCGTGCCTTCACCCGTGGTGGCTGCCGTGCCTGGCGGCATCATCATGGACGCTAGTACTACTAGTGCGTCAAGCGTGGCGGGAAATACGCTGCCTGCTTTGGCGCCGTTGTCTCCTTCGATGGCTCACATGCAGAGTACGGCGCTCGTCAACGGGACAGCGCAATTCTACTCCGCTCCACCGGCAATACAGACACATTCAACATCCTCAACATCCCTCTACGCCGCCGCGCAGCATTCGCCCTCTTCACCTCCACCGACACAACAAAAACAAAGTTCTCAGTCACCCACGGCCGGTCAATCGCCCTCGCGACCCTCGCAGAACGATATCCTCCGCAGGATAGTCAAAGCCGATGACGAGGGCATCAAGAAGAGGAACAAGCAGCATCAATTCAAGGGATTGAAGGGCACGATTGTCCCGCCCCCGCCGTTGAGCAAGTACAAGCGTCCGCCGCCGATTATTCCTAACAGACCCGGCGAGCGATATCCCCTTGGAATGCCGTAAGTCCCTTGTCCCCCCTGTCCCTTGTCCCCCCTGTCCCTTGTCCCCCCTGTCCCTTGTCCCCCCTGTCCCTTGTCCCCCTGTCCCTTGTCCCCCTGTCCCTTGTCCCCCTGTCCCTTGTTGTGCCTGGGTTTGGTGCAGTTGACTGATTATGACAGACGGCGGTGTGCGAGGGAGGATTGTGCGCTGAATAGTAAGGCCTCGGTGTCGAGGCATTGTATTTCGGAGTATGTCCAGAAGGGGGCCAGAGGGAGTTGTATCCCTAAGGACCTCCGTGTGGAATGGTGTAATACCTGCTACATGACGTACTTCCCCGTCCCTGAAACCTCCCTTCCATCGATTTGCATCGCCCCAAGTTTCTGAACAGCCTTCGCAAATTTACTCCCCCAAACTCTTCTCCCCCCCTTTATCGTTCAAACCCTTTCCCTCTTCCAACACGCATCTCTCTCTTTCTTTGTTCAAAATACTGACCTCGCGACCAGTCACCGCCGCGACGCAGACTACTACCCCCGCGTCTTCTCCCTCCTGCTAGACCAACTCGAAATCTGCGCCCGCGAAGACAACGCAACAACATTCTTCACCCTCTACAAAGACGAAGAGATCCTCGTGGACTTAATCGGTGCACACGAATTTATCCTGCGTATCTGGGAGAAGTGGGATCGGGATGGCAAGATCCGGAAATTTAGGATCATTCCGGAGAAGTATTAGTCTCTGAACGGCGGGGGAGGG
>Ga0302325_10026832_pt1 | contig 11957 bp, 9 predicted proteins | sample Palsa_T0_2_FD_201948 | JGI IMG/M metagenome (GOLD analysis project Ga0302325, IMG submission 201948) | Peat permafrost microbial communities from Stordalen Mire near Abisko, Sweden - Palsa_T0_2 | ecosystem: Environmental > Terrestrial > Soil > Palsa > Peat permafrost | place: Sweden: Abisko... | reverse complement strand
AACTCCGACATATAAGCCGCCGAAGGCGGGGACTCGGTATTTGTTTCGTTTGCGGAAGGCAGGCGCGAACCCTATCAGGCCAGCCGGCGGCGTTCGCAGCGGCCACCCGTTCACGCATTCGAGCAAAGGAATTCGGACGGCGCGAGAATCGTAACGATAAAAATCTTCGTTCTGCAAATCATCGCCAGAACGGCCGGATAAATCACAACAATATCCGCCGAAAACTATCATTTATTCAAACTGAACCACCACCGGCTTGATTGGGTTCATCGCAGTCTCTACCTTATCGATTAATCTGGCCCGTTTAATCGCAATGACAGGCAGAGGATAAACGCATGTTCGTTTCCCCTTCGAATCAATGGTCGTTGGCGTTGTTTGTCCTGTCGCTGGTCTTTGCGTCGACGGCGCTTGGGGCTGATCCGTCCACTCAGCCGGCGCCGGTGAAACTAACTGCTGAACAGGATCATCAGCGGATCATGCAGCTTCTGAACATCACTTCGCTTCCGCCGGGCGCTTCAGGCCAGCACCCGAATCTAGACGAGTCCAAGGCCAATCCATATCCGAATCTGCCGGACCCGCTGACCCTGAACAACGGCCGGAAAGTGACCACTGCGGAAATGTGGTGGGACCAGCGGCGTCCGGAAATCGTGGAAGATTTTGATCGCGAAATTTATGGCCGAACGCCAAAAGTTACGCCGAAGGTGACATGGGAGATCACGAGCACAACCAACAACGGCACAACGATTACCAAGAAACTGGTCGGGCACGTCGATAATTCATCGTATCCGCTTATCAGCGTGAATATACAGGTGACACTGGTGACCCCCGCGAAAGCTGCCGGGCCGGTGCCGGTGATCATGCAGTTCACCGGAGGCGGGTTCGGAGGTCCGGGATTTCGCCGATTCGGCGCGGCAACGCGACCGGGCGGCGCTGCGACTCGGCCGGGTGGATTCGCCGGGTTTGGCGCATTCGGCGGCGGCCCGAGTTGGATGCAGCAGGTGCTCGCCAAGGGGTGGGGATATGCCACCATCAACACTTCGAGCATTCAGGCGGACAACGGCGCGGGCCTGACGCTGGGCATTATCGGTCTGGTCAACAAGGGTCAGCCGCGGGCGCTGGATGATTGGGGTGCATTGTCCGCCTGGGCGTGGGGCGCGAGCCGGGCGCTGGATTATTTTGAAACGGACAAGTCAGTGGATGCCCGGCAGGTTGGACTAGAGGGTCACTCGCGATACGGAAAGGCGGCCATCGTGGCAATGGCGTTCGATCAGCGTTTCGCGATCGCCTATGTCAGCTCCTCAGGCGAGGGCGGCGCGAAGCTTCATCGCCGAAATTGGGGCGAGCTGGTGGAGAATGTTGCCAGTACCGGCGAATACCACTGGATGGCCGGCAATTTCCTCAAATATGCCGGGCATTGGAACGATTTGCCGGTGGATTCCCATGAGCTGATCGCCCTGTGCGCCCCGCGGCCGGTGCTGATCACCGGCGGGATCACCAATGGCGATGCGTGGGTCGATGCCAAGGGGATGTTCATGGCCGCCGTGGGGGCCGGGCCGGTCTATACGCTTTTGGGCAAGAAGGATCTCGGAACCACCGTAATGCCGCCGGTCGGAACCGCGCTGATCGACGGCGACGTGGCCTTTCGCCAGCATAACGGCGGGCACACGGATGCCCTGAACTGGCCCACGTTTCTGAAATTCGCCGGCCGTTACCTCAGCGGCCCACCCTCCGCGGCGACGCAGCCCACCCCCGATGGGCGATAATGCCGACCATCGAAACCAATTTCGACGCCATCTGCGGCCCGACGCACAATTACGCGGGGCTTTCGCGGGGCAATCTGGCTTCAATGGCGCACACGAATCAACCATCCAATCCCAGACGGGCGGCGCTTGAAGGTCTTGCGAAAATGAAATTTCTTGCCGATCTGGGCGTGTCGCAGGCGGTCCTTCCGCCGCATGACCGGCCGGATATTTTCACGCTCAAAAAACTCGGGTTTTCCGGATCCGATGCCCAGGTTCTGGATGCCGCCCGGAAATATCCGTTGCTTCTGGCGGCATGCGGATCGGCATCGGCGATGTGGGCCGCCAACGCCGCCACGGTCTCCCCGAGCGCGGACACCGCGGACGGCCGCGTGCATTTCACTCCGGCGAACCTGGCGACTCAATTCCATCGTTCCCTCGAATCGAGCACGACCTCTCTGATTTTGAAACGAATATTCCAAGATGAATCCGCCTTCGACCATCACGATCCATTGCCCAGCTCCCCACTCTTTTTTGATGAGGGCGCGGCCAACCATCTGCGTCTATGCTCCTCGCATGGGGCCAAGGCATTGGAGATTTTCGTCTTCGGCAGGCGAGCATCTGATAAAGACGGCTCCGCCCCGACACGCTTTCCCGTTCGGCAAAGTCTTGAGGCCTCTGAAGCCATCGCCCGGCTCCATCAGCTCGATCCAAAACAGACATTGTTTGTTCAACAGAATCCAGAGGCCATCGAAGCCGGCGCGTTCCACAATGATGTGGTTGCAGTCGGCAACCTGAATGTCTTGCTCTATCACTCGCGCGCGTTCAGCGAACCGAAGACCGATCACATCCGCTCCTGTTTCAAACAGAATCCATGCCATCTGATCGAAGTCCAGGAATCCGAGGTTCCTTTGGCCGAAGCGATTTCCTCATATCTCTTCAACAGTCAGATTGTTTCGCTTCCCGACCAGACCATGGCCGTCGTTGCGCCAGCCGAATCTCGCGATAATCCGCGGACGCGCAAATTTCTGGATGATCTTCTCAATCTCAATACTCCAATTCGCCGGGTGCATTTCGTGGATGTTCGCCAGAGCATGAACAACGGCGGAGGGCCGGCGTGCCTGAGATTGCGTGTGCAACTCACGGACCGCGAGCGATCACTGATAAACCCGGCCGTCCTTTTTACGGAGGGGTTGCATGAATCGCTGGAATCCTGGATCAACCGCCATTATCGAGACCGGCTTACGCCGGGCGATCTGGCCGATCCCAAACTTCTGGAAGAATCCCGCCGAGCGCTGGATGAACTGACCGGGATGCTGAAACTCGGATCGGTTTATCGGTTTCAAACGGTTTGAATCACGGCGATCTCACGCGGCTGAGTTCTCTTCCACGCCCGCCATCAGGCGCAACACCCGTTCCTGGGTGACTTCTTCGCGTTTGAGTTCCCCGACCATTCGTCCTTCCCGCATGACCAGGACTCGGGAGGAAAGATTCAAAAGCTCCGGCAACTCGGAGGAGATCAACATGATGGCGATGCCCTGACCGGCCAGTTCGTCGATCAGAACGTGAATGGCCGCTTTGGCGCCGACATCGACGCCGCGCGTAGGCTCGTCGATGATCAGAAGTTTTGCGTTTCGTCCCAGCCATTTGGCGAGGGCGACCTTCTGCTGATTTCCACCACTGAGTCCAGCCACGGGAGATTCCAGCGACGGGGTTTTGACGCGGAGCTTGTCGAAAAAAATTCGCGCGAGATTTCGCTCGGCGCGCTTGTCCATGATTCCCAGCCGCCGGAAACGGCGCAGCATCGCCAGGGAGAAGTTTTGCCGGCCGCCCATCATGAGGACCAGTCCCTGTCGCTTGCGGTCCTCGGGCACGAGGGCGATTCCGCGCCGCATTGCGCGGCGAACGTCCCCCAGGCGAAGTGACATTCCCAGCATCGTCACTTCGCCTGTCGCCCGGCGGTCAAGGCCGAAGATGGCCTTGGCGATCTCGCTCCGGCCCGAGCCGACCAGCCCGGCAAATCCGACGATCTCACCGGCCTTCACGTCAAACGTGATGTTCCTGAACCGTCCCGGCGAAGAGAGATTGCCAACCGAGAGCACGGTCTTTCCCGGCATCTTGTCCAGAGGCCGAGGAAAATACGCCTCGAGGCTGCGCCCGATCATCATGCGTACGATCGCATCCGGCGTAGCCTCGGCGCGACCAAGAGTTCCCACGTATTTTCCATCCCGCAGCACCGTGATGCGATCGCATAGCCGAAAAATCTCCGGCATGCGGTGCGAAACATAAATCATCGTCACCCCGCGCGATTTCAGCCGGTCGATCAATGCGAAAAGATTCCGGGCATCCGGCTCGGCCAGGGAACTGGTTGGTTCGTCGAACACCAAAATCCGCGCTCCGGTGCCGACAGCGGCCGCGATTTGCACCAACTGTTCCTGCGCGGTGGACAATACCCGCATGTTTTGCCGGACGTCGATGCTGACGCCGATATCGGCCAGCAGCTTCTGCGACCGTGTTTCCATCTCGCCACGGTCGATCAGAAACCGCAACCGCCGCGGATAATTTCCCATGCAGAGGTTTTCAGCGACGGATAGATCAGGGCAAAACGCCAGTTCCTGGTGCACCATACCGATTCCCGCCGCACGGGCATCGGCGGGGGAGGAGAAATTCCGCTCGATTCCATCGATGGCGATAGACCCTTGATCCGGGCGATAGATTCCCGCCAGTAGCTTTCCGCAGGTCGATTTCCCGGCCCCGTTTTCACCGATGAGTCCGTGACATTCGCCGGATGCAATCGAAAACGCCACACCGTCCAGCGCGGTGACGCCGGCGAAAGTCTTGGTCACGGATCGATATTCAATCATTGGATTATTTCTTCAACCATTTATCCCAGTATCCGGAAAAATCATCGACGGACATCCGCTGCGTTCCCGGCAGGACGGGCAGTGATGGATCCGGCTTGTCCCTGGTGACAATCGTCAGCGGATTGGCAATCGCCTTGGTGATGGGATTCATTCCATCCGGGTCCTTGCCGCTCAGAATCTTGTCCACAAGAATTTCCACGGTCCGGTGCCCCCAGCCATAGCAGTCCTGGGCGATCAATTCATCCACATATCCGTTGCGGAGATAGGTCAATTGCTTCGGCAGGGCATCGCAGGAGACGACTTGCACCGTTCCCACCGGCCAATTGAGCGCGTTCTCGGTGAACAGCGGCCAACCGCCGACCATCACCCATCCGTTAATTTTTCCTGGATTGGCGGTCATCGCCGCGCTCACCGCCTGGGCGGCTGCGCCGGGATCCTCCTGATGATAGAACACGCCGTTACCACTATTCAATTCCTGGATATTGGGATGCGCGGCCAATTCGTCTCGGACGGCCTTGACGCGAAGCTGGAGATTCGGGGCGGTCTGATTTCCGGCGAGGATCGCGATAGTGCCCTTGTCGCCCATGTAGCGGGCGAGTTCGGACATCAGCAGATGGCCCAGTTGTGTGTCATCCGTTCCGTAATCACAGAGCCGCTTGCTCGCCGGGGCATCGGAATCAAAGCAAACCACGGGCACGCCCTTGTCCACCGCGTCGTTGATGGCGGGCGTGAGCATCTGCGCGGCGGAACAAGAGACCGTGATTCCATCCACCTTCTCATTCGTCAGCGAATTGATCGCGTCCACCTGTGCGGCCGGGTCTTCGCTGGGCGGCGTCCGCCACTCGATTTCAATATCAACGCCATATTTGTCGCTGAGTTCCTTCGCGGCATCCAGCGCGCCGGTATGCGCCGCCTGGAAGACATCGTTGGCCTCGCTCTTGGCGACCATGCCGATGTGGATGGTTCGCTTCGTGGGTCCAGTTTCCGTCGCGCTGGTATCCGCCGCTTTCTTGCATCCTATGGGCGCCAGTACGCAGATCACCGCCACGCTTCGCAGCATTCGTCCAGATCCGAGCATTGCAATCCTCCGCTTGTGTGAAAAATATTCCGCTAAATCGAAGCCTTAGCTCCTGCCAACCGGCGCTGGCGAAGATACTCACTGATGTTATCGATCGCCACGGCGATGATGATCGCGCTGCCGACGATGATTTTCTGATATTCTATTTTCCAGTGCAGGGTGATGATCCCATCCTGAATCATGGCGATGATGATCGTTCCCAGCAGCGCCCCCAGCGCGGTTCCCTTGCCGCCGGTCAGGCTTGCTCCGCCCACGACAGCGGCGGCGATGACGGTCAATTCGTATCCCTCGGCCGAACCGGTCGAGGTCGCGCCGAACCGACCCAGCCACACCATTCCCGCGATTCCGGCGGTCAATCCGGCGACGGCATAGACCCGCAACTTGATCCGTTTGGTCCGCAATCCGCTGAATCTCGCGGCCTCTTCATTCCCGCCCACGGCATAAATCTCGCGGCCCCCGGCCGTCTGCGAAAGATAAAAGCCTCCGATCGCCGCGACGATCAGCATCACGACCATCGGCATCGGCCGCTGACCCCCGATGGTCAGCCGCATGAAATGATCCGTAAACGCGGAGGGAATTTGATGGTCCTGCATGGGAATTTCCTGGAGCTTGGTCGAGACCACCGTGATGCCGCGCAGAATGCTCATCGTTCCCAGCGTCACGATGAACGGGTGCATGTTCAGCCCGACGATCAGCACGCCATTGAGCAGCCCGCACAGCAGTCCAACGCCCATCGGCAGCGCAAATGCGACCGGCAGCACTTCCCACGCCGGCGCATCCGATGGCAAATATTGCAGCACCCGTGCGGCGGTGAACGCCGACAACGCCATCGTCGATCCAACGGAAATATCGATTCCGCCGGAGATAATCACCAGGGTCATCCCCACTGCCATGATGGCGTAGTATGAACCCGGCGTGGCAACTTCATCGATCAGATTGCTCGGATTTAGAAAATGGTTGTCCTGGCCGGGGCCGGCCTGGATATATCCGCAGATGCTCAGCCCCAGACCCATGATGAGGATCACGAGCACAAGTCCCAATTCCTGCAAGCGCGGCAGGCCGCGCCGCTGTTCTGCCGGAAGGAGCGGGGCGACAACCTCGGCTACAGTTTCCGTCTTCATGCGTTTCGGCCGATTATAAGCGAATTGACTTGCAAACGGGAAATTCGCGTTCAATCCATGTTATCGCTTGATTTGCCGCCGCGCCGCGTCCTATTGTAATCCGACCACGAACAGAAAAGGAAAAACAAATGGCGGATACATTTTCCGACGCTTTGGACATTATTTTCCGCCAGGCCCGGACCGTTTCGGCGTGGTTGGATAAACCCGTCAGCGACGATCTGCTCCGAGCGGCGTACGATCTGGCGAAATTGGGACCCACATCCGCCAACACGATGCCGATGCGGATCGTATTCGTGAAGTCGGCGGTGGCCAAGGAACGGCTCAAGCCGGCGCTGATGGAAGGAAATCGCGACAAAACCATGGCTGCGCCGGTCACCGCGATTTTTGCCGATGATTTGAAGTTTTACGAACATCTTCCCCGGCTGTTTCCGCCCGCTCCGGGGATGAAAGCCATGTTCGATAAACCGGAAGCCGCCGAACGCGCCAAAATTCACGCGTTCCGCAACGCGACCCTCCAAAGCGCTTATTTCATCCTGGCCATCCGGGCGGTCAGGCTGGATTGCGGGCCGATGTCGGGGTTCGACAACGCGAAGGTGGATGCCGAGTTTTTTCCCGATGGCCGGTTCAAATCCAATTTCCTGATGAACATCGGGTATGGGGATCGTTCAAAACTTTATCCACGGCTGCCAAGGTTGGAATTCGATGAGGTGTGCAAGATCGTGTGAACGATAAAGCAGCCTGCGGCGGCGGCAGGCTGATCGCATCCCCCCTATTGCGGAGTCGACTAGCTCACTTCCGGTACGTCGATTCCCAGGGCTGTGGCCAGGTCAATCATGTGGTCCTGTTCCTGCACGATGATTTCTCGAAGCGTTTCGCTCAATGCAAATTCACCCATCTCATCCGCCTGACGGATTCGGTCGCGATAATTCTTAACCGTCGTCCGCTCGTTATCCAGATCGAAGCGCAGCATGTCCTCCGCTTTCTCGGAAGTCTTGACGAGCTTTGGAGTCACCGTCGGCATCCCCCCAAGATAATCAATTTGCTTGGAAATCTTCAGAGCATGGTCCAGCTCTTCGCGGGCATGTTTCTCCAGTTCACGGGCGACATCCATGTACTTGGCCCCTTTGATGACCTGGCTGTAATTCACATACGCAATGATGGCCTGATATTCGCGTGACAAGTCTTCGTTGAGAAACTTGATCATCGTTTTTCGGTCAATCGGTTTGGATGTGGGCATCGGATGTAGTCCTTAAAGAATTCGCGGCAAGTGCAGACTTCCAAACAGGCGACTGCTGGATAGCCATCCCGCAAAACCACCTTAACAAGGCGGCGCGAAAAAAACATCCGGGGATCTCGGATTGCCCATTGTCCAAAGCCGTTCCCATCAAGTAGGCTGAAATCGGCGTAGGTAGTCAGCGTCCGCGTTCGTCACATATTTAATGTGGAGCTTCCAATGAATGCAACACTTAGGACGGTCATTCTTATACTTGTCATCCTTCTTTTGCTGGGAACGCTTCCGACTTGGCCGTACAGCTCCGGATGGGGTTATTATCCGAGCGGCGGATTGGGGCTGGTGCTGGTGATCCTGGTCATATTGTTATTGGTGGGAAAGCTTTAGCGCAGAACCGATCCCCCTTTCTCCTCCTACGCCTCAAGGACCGCCTTCTCGCGCTCGTGTGTGAATTGATTTGTATACAGATCGCAATAATGCCCGCCGCGCCGAATCAGTGAATGATGGTTCCCGTCTTCGGTAATCCGCCCGTCCTCGATAACCAGAATTCGGCTGGCCGATTTGATCGTCGAAAGCCGGTGTGCGACGACGAAGCTGATCCGGTTCCTGAGGATTCGCTCGATCGCCGCCTGGATCGCGCGCTCCGTCTGCGTATCCACCGAACTGGTCGCCTCGTCCATCACAAAAATCTGCGGATCGGCAATGATGGCCCGGGCCAGCGCGATCAATTGCTTCTGACCGGTCGAGAGTTGGTTGCCGCCTTCGCCCACCGGCGCGTTGTAGCCCTCCTTCATTGATTCGATGAATTCGTGCGCTTCGGTCAGCTTGGCCGCATTGACGATTTCCTCATCCGTCGCGCTCAGCCGCCCGTACCGGATGTTCTCGCGCACCGTCCCGCTGAAGAGATGCGGCTGCTGCAGCACCATTCCGAGGTTCGACTGCAACCATTTCAGCGAACGCTCCCGATAATCGACGCCGTTGATCAGGATTTGTCCGGAAGTCGGCTCATAAAATCGGCACGCCAAACCAACAATCGTCGTCTTTCCTCCCCCCGTCGGACCGACCAGGGCGATCGACTCTCCGGCCCGCACGCGCAGATTGAAATCCCGCAGCACGGTCTGGCCGCCCTGGTATGCGAAGCCCACGTTGCGGAATTCGATCGATTGAATATGGGAATCCATCCCGTCGATCGCCGCCCCCGGATCGCCGCTTCCGGCCGCGTGATCGCGAATTCGCTGGATCACCGCGAGCGAATCCTCTATCTCCACATCCGCGTCGAGCAGGCTTTGCATGCGCTCGGCCGATGCCTGCGCACCCTGGATCTGCGTGATCGCGTTGGTCAGTTCCTGCACCGGAAACTGGATGAAGAAGACGATTTGCAGGAACGTGGCCAGCGCCCCCAGCGTGATTTGCCCATGAATCACGCCAAGCCCGCCGAAGCGCAGCGCCAGCGCCGTGCCGATGCCGCACACCGAGAGCATCATCGGCCAGAATATCGACGCATACAGTGCGTTTCGCACCGCGTGGCCATACATCGCCTGGGTAAGATGCGAGAACTCTTCCGCATTCTGCTCTTCGCGCACCATCGACTTGCTGGTTCGTACGCCCACCAGTCCTTCGTTGAACGCCGCCGTCGTTTGCGAGTTGGCTTTGCGAAGAGCGCGGGAGGTTTTGAGGAGTCGCACCTGATAATATCGGCTGATGATGATGAGCACCGGCGCGATCGTGATGACCACCAGCGCCAGCCGCCATGCCAGGAACATCATCATCACGGTGATCCCGCACAGCACGCAGCTTCCCCAGGTTAAATCGAGCATCGCCCACGCCATCACGCGCGAGAGGTTGGAGCAATCGCTGGTCATCCGCGCCATCAGCCAGCCGACCGCTTTTCGATCGTAATACGCGAACGGCAGCCGCTGCAGTTTGTCGAAACACGCCTCGCGGATATCGTAGCCGACCAAGACTGTGGTCCGCCCCGCCAGCATGATGAAACTGAAGATGACCGTGACAAACCCCGCTATGACGCCGCCGTAAATCAGCATGTATCTCCGGAGGTCCGTCGAAGGTCCGTGGGCCATCACGGCATCCACGATCCGACCGGTCAGGAACGGCAAGCAGATGTCGAAGCACGACACGACGGCTCCCAGCGCCATCATCGGGAGGATCTTCCCCTTGTGCGGAAGCGCGAACCTCAGCATCTTCCGCCACAGGGCGAAATCGATTCTGCCGGTGAAGACTTCCTCTTCCATGGTTTGAGCGCTCATTGGACTATTCCTCCACCGACGCCGCTGCCGGCGCGCCGTTTTTCTCATCCACAATTTCCGAGCGCAGATCGTCCGCCAGCGCGCCCTGAATCTGCCAGAGCCGGCGATAAAGCCCGTCCTGCGCCACAAGCTCGTCATGCGTCCCAAGCTGAACAATCCGGCCCTTCTCCAGCACCGCGATCTGATCGGCGTGCATCAGCGTCGAAAGCCGATGGGCAATGATGATCATCGTGTGCCTGCCGCGCTGGCGACGCATCTGATCCAGAATCGAAAGCTCCGTGTTCGTATCGACGGCGCTGAGAGCGTCGTCGAGAATCACGATCGGCGCGTCCTTCAAAATCGCGCGGGCGATCGCCGTCCGTTGCCGCTGACCGCCGGAGAGGGTCACGCCCCGCTCGCCGATCAGCGTGTCGTATTTGGCGTCGAACGCTTCGATCGATTCGTGAATCGCCGCCATTCCCGCCGCCAGGAACATCTCCTCATCTTGCGCCGAGTGCCGCCCGAGCTTGATGTTCTCGCGGAGCGTCTTGGAATAGAGAAACGGCTCCTGCAGCACGACGCCGAACTGACTGCGAACGTATTTCCGATCGAGCAATTTCAACTCGATTCCATCGAGCTTGATCGTCCCTTGATCGTGGTCGTACAGCCGCAGCAGCAGGTTCACCAGCGTCGTTTTTCCAGACCCGGACGGACCAAGCAGTGCCAGCGTCCTGCCCGCGGGGATCGACAATGAGACATCGCGCAGCACCCATTTCTCGCCGTGCCGGAAGCTGACATGCGAAAGCTCGATCGCGCCGGTAGCGCGGCCTGCTTTGTGAATCGGGAACTCCGGCGCCGTTTCTTCCGGAACGTCCAGCACTTCCTTGATCCGCGCAATTGAAACCAGCGTCTTGCCCAGTTCCGTCAGGACCCGGCCGACATCCCTGATCGGCCAGATGAACATCTGCGCGTAAGAGACAAACGCGATCATCGTGCCGATGGTCATGGTGCCCTTGGACGCCCGCCACGCTCCGGCAAACACGATCGCCGCGAATTGAATCAGGCACATGAGGTCGGAGGTTGACCAGTACAGCGCCATGATCTTGAAAAGCTGCCAGTGCCTGTCGCGATACTCGGCGTTCTTCCTTGTGAATCGCTCGATCTCGAAATCCTGTCGCGCAAACGCGCGGACAACCCGGATGCCCGTCAGGTTTTCCTGGAGTGCGGCGGTCATGATGCCCTCGGCCTCGTCGGTCCTCTTGAACGATCCCTGGACTCTGCTGAAAAAGACGACCGCGAACCCGACGATCACCGGCATGAGCGCCGTGGCCGACAGCGCCATCTTCCAATCCAGCGAGAGAAGAATCGGAAACCCGATCAGAATCCGCGCGCACGTTCGCGCGATTTCGATCACCTGCTCGCGATAAAACAGGCGGACGGTGTCCACGTCGCTGGTGCAGCGCTGCACGATGTCCCCGGTTTGCACCTTATCGTGCCAGGACATCGGCACATGCTGAAGATGCGCGGACAGCCGGTCGCGAAGCCGCCGAACGATCGTTTCGCTGGCGATCCCCGAAAGTCTGCCTTGCAGATTCATGAACGCCGCCGCCGATGCCGTCACGACAACCACCGCCGCCGCGACGAGGCCCAGGGTCAGTCCTACGCCCCAGCGATCCCGGTG
>Ga0302325_10026831_pt1 | contig 11957 bp, 12 predicted proteins | sample Palsa_T0_2_FD_201948 | JGI IMG/M metagenome (GOLD analysis project Ga0302325, IMG submission 201948) | Peat permafrost microbial communities from Stordalen Mire near Abisko, Sweden - Palsa_T0_2 | ecosystem: Environmental > Terrestrial > Soil > Palsa > Peat permafrost | place: Sweden: Abisko... | reverse complement strand
CACCTCGTCGACGAGGTCGTGCTCGATCAGCGTCCGCCCGAGCTGATAGCTGGCGGGGACGACGATCTCTCCGTCCAGCTCCTGCTTCAGCTTCGAGACCTCGGTCACCACGTCGCCCGTCAGGACCTTTGAGTTGTTCCAGTCGGGTTCTTGGAGGGTCGAGGACACGACGTATTTGGGCATGCTGTTCACCCGGTCGGCAAGCTCGCCCGTGCGGGGTCGCCACCGCACCCCGAAATACTCGTAGCTTCTGCGGCCCAGCAGCCATGCCTCGGCGCCTCGCGCGTCGTCGAGCGCGACCTTGTTCCACTCTTCGAGGTCCTTGCCCCCGGACTCGACAAACCAGCCGCCCAGCTTGAAGCCCTCGTCGCCGGTCGGGTCCTGGACCACTCCGTCGAGCGAAACGTTCTGCGGGCCACTGAGCACGAGCTTTCCCATGCTGATTCTCCTTCTCGCTTGCCTGGTTCGCGTTGTTGCCAACCACTGATGTAGGCGCCGCGGCGGCGGGAAACTGGGCGCCCGCTGACCGCCCAGTTCGTCCCTCGGCCGGGGTCTTACATTCAGGCAGGCTGGAAGAACGCGAGGATCTTCTGGCTGGCGTCCGGCGACGACAGCATCTCCTGCATGTGCGCGGACTGCCGGGCGGAAGCGCCGGTGCGTTCGAACATCTCGCGTTCGTATCCTTCGACGGCGGCGGGAAGGTCGTCCGGGTTCGCGGCCAGCGCGAGGCCGAGCAGGGCGCCGTCGAGCAACGCCATGTTGGCGCCCTGCCCCACCGGCGGCATCAGGTGCGCGGCATCGCCGAGCAGCGTGATGCCGGGCGTCGACGGCCAGGTCAGGCCGACCGGGAGAGCGGCGATCGACCGCGGCAGGATCGTGTCGTCGCAGGCTGCGATCAGTGCGGTGACCCGCGGGTGCCAGCCGGCGAACAGGCCGGTCAGCCGCGCCCGGGCGGCGGCCGGGTCGCCGAACGGGATCGCGCTGGTGGCGAACCAGTCCTCGGCGGTGTCGTAGAAGCTGAGGTAGACGCGGACCCGGCCGTCGCCGTTGCGCTGCGCCGACAGGGATTGCCGGTTGCCGAGCACCCAGTAGTTGCCGCGCCCGACCATCGCCGCGAGGTCGGGGTGGGTGCGGTCGATGTCGGGTATGCCGAGCTCGAGGACGTTCTGGCCGGTGTGCGCTGGCCGGGCGTCGGTGAGCAGTGCGCGGACCCGGGAGTCCGCGCCGTCGGCGCCGACCAGCAGGTCGTACGTCGCACTGCGGCCGTCGGCGAAGTGCAGCAGGCCGTCGTCGGCGGATTCGTACGCGTGGCCCCAGCGCACCGCGTGTCCGGGGAGCGAGTCCAGCAGCAGGTTGCGCAGGTCGGCACGGTCGACCTCAGGCCGCTCGAGCGGAGCGTCGTCGGGTGTGTCCTCCTGGAGCAGCAGGGTGCCGTCCGGCTCCAGAAGGCGCAGGTCCTGCCCTGCGCGACGGGCAATCGCGTGGAACTGCTCGATCAGGCCGGCCTCGCGCAGCGCCCGCTGCCCGGTCCCGGAGTGCAGGTCGAGCATGCCGCCCTGGCCGCGGGTGCCGCGCGAGGATTCGCGTTCGTACACGACAGCGTCGATGCCGTGCACGTGCAGTACACGGGCCAGGGCCAGGCCGCCCAGGCCGGCTCCGACGATGGCGATGGTCATGGCCTGATTATCCGCGGATGGCAGGTCAGGCCTGGACGGCTGGCTTGAGGATGTCCTGGCACCACTGGCGGAAGCTGGTGGCGGTGGCGGAGTGCGGGTCGCGGGGCTCGGCGTCGTAGATTCCGTTGTTCTGCGCCTCGGTCATGTCCGCCATGTCCTGCGCTATGGCCTGGCTGGCGCCGCGTTGCAGCATCGCCTCCTGGCGGTCCGCGACCGGGACCTGGCGGTAGCGGATCGTGCGGCCCAGGGTGCCGGAGATGACCTCGGCCATGCCGTCGGGGGTCAGGTTGTCGGGGCCGGCCACGGGGACGCTGGCCTGGCCGCTCCAGGAGGTGTCGAGGAGGAGCGCCGCCGCGGCGGCGGCGATGTCGCGGATGGCGACGGTCGGCAGCGGCCGGCCTGCGGTGTTCGCCATGGTGAACGTTCCCTGCTCCTTGATCTCCCGGGCCTGGCGGAGCAGGTTTTCCATGAAGAACGGCAGGGCCAGGGCCCGGTAGGCGGCGCCGGTGCCCTCGATCAGCTTGTCCATGGCCAGTGCGGCCGACAGGAGCCCGGCCTGGCCCTGGTACCCGTGGCCAAGGGTCGAGACGCCTACCACCCGGACTGCCTGACTCGCGATGGCCTGGCAGGCAGGCCGGGTGAAGTCCAGGTAATACTGTTCTGCGCGGCCGGGGTGGCTGAACGGAGGCGGGGGCACGAGCCAGAACATGCGGTCCGCGTCGGCGAGCGCCTTCGTGATCGCGCCGGTGTCGCCGTGGGAGCCCTGCACCACCTCGGCGTGGGCGCGCACGTGCGGAGACAGCCCGGAGGGATCGCGGGCGATCACGCGGACCGCCTCGCCGCTGTCCAGGACGCGGTCCAGGACCGGCCGGCCGATCTGCCCGGTCGGCGTGGTGATGACGATCATGAAAACCTCCGTGGGAGACGGCTGGCGACGGGAACGTCGCGGGCGGCAGCCGGGTAGTGCCCAGCTTGCCGGGCGCGGCGGTGCAGGTGAAGGACCGATCCGGTTGCCGTTGATACCCTGGAAGTATGAATGACCTGGAAGTGCGGCAACTCCGGTATTTCGTCGCGGTCGCCGAGGAACTGCACTTCGGGCGCGCCGCCGGCCGGCTGGGCATGGCGCAGCCCCCGCTGTCCCGCGCGATCCGGAACCTTGAACGGCAGCTCGGCGTGGCGCTGCTTGAGCGGACCACCCGGCAGGTCAGGCTCACCGCGGCCGGGGAGGTCCTGCTGCGTGATGCCCGGACCGCGCTTGAGGCGGTGACCGCCGCCGCCGACAGGGCCCGGCAGGCGGGCAGTCAGTCGCCGCGGCTGCGGGTCGCGCTCAAGGCCGACGTCGACGGTGGCCTGCTGCCGCAGATCCTCGATGCCTACTGCGCCGACGACGCGGCACTGCCGCCGGAGCTGGTCCTCGGAGGACTCGGCGAGCAGGCGCAGGCGCTGCGTGACGGCCGTGCCGACGTGGGACTCCTGCTGTGCCCCTTCGATGACCGCGGCCTGGACAGCGAGCCGCTGCTGACCGAGCCGCTCCTGGCTGCCCTGGCCGCTGCCGACCCACTGGCCGCCCGGACGCGGCTGTGCCTGGCCGACCTGGCCGGGCGCAGGCTCCCCGGCGGTTCCCCGGCCAGCCACGGCCCGCCCGCCGGACCTCGCCGGGCCGGCGTGGCGCTGCTGGCCTCGAACCTGGCCGAGATCTTCAGCCTCGTCGAGACGGGCAGCGTCGTGTTCTTCGCGCCTGCCTCGGTGGCCCGGCGCTACCCGCGACCCGGGATCGCCTACCGGCCGGTCGGCGACCTCCCGGGCGCCACGCTGGCCGTCGCCTGGCGGCAGGACGCGCGCTCGCCGGCCGTCGCCGCCTTCGTGCGCGCCGCCTGCACGGTCGCAGCGGCCGCGCACCCACCCGTAACGTCTGGCCTGCTGTCCGGGGCGGTTCAGATGAAGTAGTGGCCCTGGTCGAGGTCCTCGATGAGGCCGGGGTGGGTGGGCTTCCAGCCCAGGAGTTCCTGGGTGATGTGGCTGGAGGCGGGCATGTCGGTGCTGAGGACGCGCGCGAGCATGCCGCTGAAGTCTTCGGCGGGCAGGGACCGGGCGGGCACGTTCAGGTGCCGGCCGATGGCCTCGGCGATCTCGCGGACGGGCACGCCTTCGTCACCGACGGCGTTGAGCACGGCGCCGGCGGGAGCCTGCTCGACGGCCAGCCGGTAAAGAAGCGCGGCGTCCTTGACGTGGACGGCGGGCCAGCGGCTGGTCCCGTCGCCGATGTAGCCGGCGACGCCCTTGGCCCGGGCCGCGGCGATGAGCTGGGGGACGAAGCCGTGACGGTCTCCCTGGCCGTGCACCGAGCGGGGCAGCATGATCAGGCAGGAGCGGACGCCTTTGTCTGCGGCCGCGAGGGCGGCCTGCATGTTGGTGATGCGGGCCGCGATGGGCCCGGCCGCGATGAGTTCGTCGCGTTCGGTCGCGGGCCGGCCGGGCGTGACCAGGGTGGCGCCGGAGATCACCAGGGGTTGGCCGGAGCCGGCGAGTCCGGCGGCGAACGTCTCGATGGCGTTGGCGTCGGTCTGCGTCGCGGCCTCGCTCACGCTGGGCACGACGAAGGCGAGGTGGATGACGCCGTCGCTATCCAGGGTGCCGGCGCGCAGCACGCCAGTGTCGGTCAGGTCGCCGCGGAGCACCTCGGCGCCCATGTCGGCGACGGCTTTGGCGGAGGCGTCCGAGCGGGCTAGTCCGAGGACCTGGTGGCCGGCGCTGGTGAGTTCGGGGACGACGGCGGAGCCGATCCAGCCGGAAGCGCCGGTGACGAAGATGCGCACTGAGATTCTCCTTGGTCGTGTTCTGGGGGTGATGCTGGGTGGGTGGCGCAGGCGCCGCGGCTGGGATGCCGATGCGATCCGGTCGCATCAACCCTAACACCGGCATGCGACGCTGTCGCATCACTTGCCCGGGTGATGCGATGTGAGTCCAGCGTCCCAGTCAGCGGCGACGGCGGCGTAGTCGGGCCACTCCGTCTGGCCTGGTCGGGGCGGCCCAGGCCGTCCCGGTTCGGGGCATCTCGGCAGTTCAAAGACGTGATCGAGTTTCCGGCGGCACAGGAGATGATCGCGGTACGCCCCGACTTGTCTCATGCGCTGGCGGTCCTGAACCGGCGCAGGGCCAGGGGCACGCAGACCGCGATAATCAGCAAGCACCAGGCGATCATGGCCGGCACCGGATGGTCGAGCTGCAGGGAGCCACTTGACTGGGTCCCCTGGCAGACCTGGCGGACGGCCGCCACCAGCGCCGACAGCGGATCCCATTCAGCGATGGCGCGGGGCACGAGCTTCATCCCGGAGATCGGCACGAACGTGCCGGCCAGAAACGACAGCGGCAGCATGACGGCGAACCCGATGCCCTGCATGGCGTCGGAGCTGCGGATCAGCATGCCCGCGAGGACCCCGACCCAGGTGAAGGCGAACAGCCCGAGCAGCATCAGGGCCACTAGCTCCACGGCCCGGCCGCCGCCCAGGTGCGGGCGCCAGCCGAGGGCGAGCCCCACCCCGGCCACGATCACGATGCCGAGGATCTGCTCAATGATCTGGCCGATCACCTGAGCGGAGATGACCGACATCCGGATGACCGGCAGCGACCGGAAGCGGTCCACCACGCCGCTCGAGAAATCGGTCGAGGTGGCCACGCCGGCGCCAATCACGCCGAAGGCCACGCTCTGGCCGAGCAAGCCGGGCAGCAGGTAGTCCTGGTAGCTGCCAGGAACATGGATGGCCGAGCCGAACACGTACAAGAACAGCAAGGTGAACATGATCGGCTGGATGGTCACGTCGCTCAGCCGCTCCGGGACCCTGGGTATGGTGCGCAGGCCCCGGCCGACGAGCAGGCCGGTCTCGCGCAAGTAGCGGACGAACCGCCGGGGCCGCGGCGGCAGGGGTCCGGCGATGCGCTGGGCGCCGCCAGCAGGTGAGGTAGTGACGGTAGTCATGACGCCACCTCCGCGGGGGTTTCATCGGCCGGGGTACTCGTAGCCGGCGGCTGGCCGGTGAGAGCCAGGAAGGCGTCGTCCAGGGTGGGCCGCCGCAGGGCAATCTCGTCGATCGGTATCCCGCTTGAGCGCACGGCGGCCGCAACACTCGTCAGGTCGTCGATCTCGCCCGGCGCGGGGACCGATATTGTCCGGCGCTCCCGCGAGATGCTGATGTGGAACACACCTGAGAGGGCGGTGACCAGGTCGTCCAGGCCCTGGTGATCGACGGCGACGACATCCACGCGCTGGTCGCCGATCCGCGCCTTGAGGTCGCTGGGCGAGCCGGCGGCCACCGCCCGGCCATGGTCGATCAGGACGATGTCATCGGCCAGCGCGTCAGCCTCTTCAAGGTACTGCGTGGTGAGCAGCACCGTGACGCCGTCGTCGACCAGGTCGCGCACGGTCGACCACACAACCTGGCGGCTGCGGGGGTCAAGCCCGGTAGTCGGCTCGTCGAGGACCAGGAGCTGAGGCTGGACGACCAGGCTGGCGGCCAGGTCGACGCGCCGCCGCTGACCGCCCGAGACCGCCTTGATGAGCTTGTCCCGGAACTCGCCGATGTCGAAGCGGTCGACGAGGGAGTCAACCAGCAGGCTGGCCGCAGCCTTGCCGTAACCGCGCAGCCGGGCCATCAGCAGCAGGTTCTCCCGCGCGGTCAGGTTGTCCTCAAGAGCGGCGAACTGCCCGGTCAGGGAGATCGCGCGCCGTACAGCGTCTGCCTCACGCACCACGTCATGGCCGCAGACGATCGCTGTGCCGCTCGTCGGCTCGGACAAGGTGGCGAGCATCCGGACCACGGTGGTCTTGCCAGCTCCGTTGGGGCCGAGGAGGGAAAAGACGGTTCCTGGCTCGACCTGCAGGTCGATGTGGTCGACGGCCACGAGATCACCGAAACGCTTTGTAAGGCCGTCGGTAATAACCGTCAGTCCGGGAGGGGGCATTGACGGCTCCTAGTTAGTGAGACACCAGCAAGGCGCGGACGTCGCAGGTCAATCCCAGGCGCTCCTCAGCGGCGTCCCTGTCCAAATCGCCTGCGTCACAGCGGGTCTCATGGAATCCGCCGCCAGGGTCCGGAGCAGCTAAGAGTCAGAATCACAGTCGATGGCAGTGAGCCACCTGCAGAAACAGACTAATCCATCATGATGACCTTGGGAGTCCAGCCGCCACCGGACACAGTTCACCGCCGCAGGTATCGCGCCACGCGATCGCCCAGTCGTCCTCAGCGCGCACCGGCCGTGCGATGGCGCTGCTTCTATGGGCTGGGATCCGGCCGGGCCGGAAGGGCGCTCGCTTTGCCAGTCAGCGCCCGTTTTGTCACGTTGTGCGGGGCCGACGCGGTGAGAACTGCTCATTAGCCACCCTACGTGGTACCCTACATGGGTGAAGAAGACCAGTGTCTACCTTGACGACGCGGACGTGGAACGGCTCCGCCGGATCGCTGCCGAAGAGGGCCGCAGCCAGGCGGAGGTCGTGCGGGCTGCGCTGTCAGCGTATGAGCGAGCACGTGCTGTCCCGCGGGTCTTCGCTCTTGAGGGCTCTTGGCAGGGGGACGGCTCTTCGGTCGCCGATGTGCCGGAGGAGGAGCTGCTCGCCGGGTTCGGCGGGTAATGCTGATCGTAGACGCCGCGCCGCTGGTCGCTCTCGGGGATTCCCGTGACCGGCTCCACAGCGCCGTGGGTGATTTGCTGCGTGCCGAAGACGGCGACCTGGTGGTGCCGGCGCCAGTGTCCGCGGAGGTGGACTATCTCATCCGCAGACGCGGGAGCACGCTGGCTGCCCGGGCATTTCTGCGCGACGTGGCGGCCGGGCGGTTCCGGGTTGAGGGACTGACCGCGGATGAGCACGGCACCGTGGCCAGGCTGGATGAGCAATATGCCGACCTTGATCTTGGGCTGGCTGACCTTTCTGTGGTGATTCTCGCGCACCGGTTCCGGACAAGACGGCTGCTGACGTTCGACGAACGCGACTTCCGCGCGGTCGCCCCGCTGTCGGGCGGAAGTTTCACCCTGCTGCCTCGTGACAAGACGGACCCTGGGCCGCGCTGAACGCCCTGGCAGAAGAGGCCGAACGGAATTGGCTCAGATCGAGCATGGGCTGGTCTCCGGGCCGACGGGTCAGTCGGCGTCCATTCCCAGCCGAAGAAGCCAGCCAGAAGCGGGATTCAGCCTTTTCGCCGGGCGGTCACGCCGCGAGCCGTTAAAGCATGCCCGCGTATGGTGGCTGATTCTCCCGGTCAGTGCGCACCTGAGCGCGGGGCTGCGTCGCCGTGGAGGGTGCCGGCGCGCAGCACATGCGCGGCGCGGGCGCCGCCGCCGGAACGCCGATGCGATCCGGTCGCATCAATCCTAACACCATCACGCGACGCTGTCGCATCACTTGCCGGGGTGATGCGATCCGGTCGCCTCGCTTAGGCTGGGACGGTGAGCAGATGGGCACCGGACGCGCGTGAGCGCCTGGAGACCGCCGCGCTGGACCTGTTCGCGGAGAACGGGTACGAGGAAACGACCGTCGCGCAGATCGCGGAGCGCGCCGGCCTGAACCGGGCCACGTTCTTCCGGCACTTCGCCGATAAGCGGGAGGTGCTGTTCGGCGGTGAAGACGTGCTGGCCGGCCTGTTCGCCGACGGCATCCGGGCTGCCTCCCCCGACGCGACGCTCACCGGGTGCCTGCAGGCGGCGTTCGCGGCCGCCGGGGCCGCGATGACCCCGCAGCAGCGGGCTAAGGCCGCCCAGCGCGTGCTGGTGGTCGCGGCGAACACCGAACTGCAAGAGCGGGGACTGCTCAAGCACGCCCGGATCGCCAGGTCGATCAGCGCCGCTCTGCGCGAGCGGGGCGCGGACGAGCTGACCGCCCGGCTGGGGGCCGAAGTGGGGATGCTCGCCTTCAGCATCGCCGTCGAGCGCTGGATGAAGGCCGGCAACGACGAACCCTTCCCGCTCCACGCCGCAGCGGCCCTGAGCGACCTGCAGGTCCGCGCGGCCGAGCTGGGCCAGATCAGCGGGCATGTCAGTCGGCGTCGGCGCCCGGCATGATGCCGGTTGCGCACCGCGTCGCCGCGTGCTAGCGTTCCGCCGATCGTGATCCATCGGCAGGAGGTGAGACCCATGAACGCAGTATCCGCAGTGGGTGCTCCCCTGCAGTCCACGATCGCGCGACTGAGGTAGTCGCCACCGGGAGCGCCCCGACAGGCAACTCGCGAAAGGCGACTCCCATGAACACAACACCTTCTTCAACTCTGCACTTCACCTCGGCGACGACCTCCGATGGCATCGCCGAGCGCACCCTTACGCTCGACGCCATAAGGCGGGTGCCCGCCGCGGGCGAGCGAGCGTTGGTCTTCGGTGGTGGCGGATCGGCAGGCAATGCGTGGGAGATCGGCGTCATCGCCGGCCTGGTTGATGCCGGGCTGGACGTGACCCAGGCCGATCTGATCATCGGGACGTCGGCCGGATCGACGGCCGCAGCCCAGATAACGAGCGCGACCCAGCCGTCCGAACTGCTGGCCGGCATCCTGGCCGCTGCGCCCCAGCCACGGACTGGTCCGGCCGGATCCGACCGCGGACGTGCTCCGAATGTGCCGGCGGCGGACCATATGGACAGGACGAGCCGGATCATCGCTGCCGCTGAGGATGCGGCCGACATGCGCCGCAGAATGGGCGCGGCGGCGCTCGAAATGGACGCGGGGCCGGACAGCTCCGGGCAAACGCAGCGGCGCGCCACCGTCGCCGCCCGGCTGCCCAGCCAGCACTGGCCGCAACGACCGATGCTCATCGTGGCGGTCGATGCCCGTACCGGTGAACCGGTCGTGTTCGACCGGCACAGCGGAGTCGACCTGGCGGACGCCGTCACCGCCAGCTGTGCCGGGCCCGGCGCCCCTGCGCACAGTATCGGCGACAGCCGGTACATCGACGGCGGCTACCGATCCCCCGAGAATGCCGATCTGGCCGCCGGATACGGGCGGGTGCTGGTGCTGTCACCACTCGGCGGCAGAACACGGGCGCCGCTGGACTGGGGCATGCATCTTGCCGCGCAGGCCGACGAACTACGCGCACGCGGCAGCAGAGTCGAAACGATCGTCCCGGACAGCGAGTCCCGCGACGCATTCGGCGTCAATCTGATGGATCCGTCGACGCGTGCGCCCGCCGCTCGAGCCGGTTACAACCAAGGCAGAGCCCTGGCCGAGCAGCTCACCGATTTCTGGCGCTGACGCCCGCGAAACCAGTCGACATGGCGGTGCCGGGGGTGCGTGGGCGGCGTCCTGGAGATTATTGTGGGCCTCTGAACCGGCCCGCCGCAGTCCTCCTGGAGGTCGCGTGCGCATCAGCCTTGGCGATGTGTCCCTGTGGTTCGATGTCTCCGGCCCGTCAGTCATCCCGCAGGGGGACACGACGGTAGAGCGCCCGGTCCTGGTGGCCGTCCACGGCGGCCCCGGCCTGGACCACATGACGGTGAAGTCCGCGCTGGAGCCGCTGGCCGCCGATTTCCAGGTCCTGTACTTCGACCTGCGCGGCCACGGCCGCAGCGACCGCAGCAGCGCCGGGTTCTGGAACATGCGGACCTGGGCCGATGACCTGCGGCGGCTGTGCGACGCGCTCGGACTGCGCAAGCCGGTCGTCCTCGGCAGCAGCTTCGGCGGGGACGTGGCGCTCACCTACGCGGCGCTGTTCCCCGATCACCCTGGCGGCATCATCCTGGCCAACACGACTGGTGGCCACTGGGGCGGGCCGCGCGTCATCGAGGCGTTCGGCCGCGTCGGAGGCCCCGAAGCGGCTGCCATCATCGAGCGCATCTACGCCAAGGACCCCGAGGATCTCCAGGCTGAGTTCAACCGCGTCTGCTACCCGCTCTACAGCGCCACGCCGGGCTGGGCCAAGGAATCCCGCCAGTTCCTGGCCCGGATGATCAGAAACCCGGACGTCGCCGCGCATTACAGCAGTCACGAGGTCTCAAGCTTCGATCCCTGGAGCCTGCTCGGCACCGTCCGGTGCCCCGTCCTGGTCCTCGCCGGCGAGGACGACCCGGTCTGCCCGCTGCCCGTGGTCGAGGAACTAGCCAGCCAGCTGCCGGCCGGCACCACCCGCCTCGTGCGACTTCCCGGGGCGCGTCACACCATCTTCCGCGACCGCCCGGACCTCGCCTTCCCCGCCGTCAAGACCTTTGTCGCCCAGATCAGGGAAAGCCACCCCGCCAGCTGAGCCGGCGACGGCATCGCTAGTGCCGAACCGGATATCCCACTGACCTGCCAGCCCGCACCCGCGCACCGTCCATTTGACAGCCAGCACGGCAGGCATGGCCGCCGCAGGGATCCGCGGACGGGTACAGACGCGTGTGAAAGGCTGCTCCGCATGCGTCAAGACCGACTTCCGCGAGCTGATCGGCGCGCTGGCCGACGAACTGCCGCAAGACAACCCGGTCGCTGCCTTCGAGCGTGCTTGTGCTTGGGACTCCACAGGTCACTCCGACAAGGCTGTCCCGCTCTACCAAGAGGCGCTGAAGCGCGGGCTGGCGGGGATGCGGCGCCGCCGGGCGGTAATCCAGATGGCGAGCTCGCTGCGGAACATAGGCCGGGTGACGGAATCGGCGGAGCTGCTCACCGCGGAGGCGCACAACCACGACCCGGACGCCGCAGTGCTGGCTGATGCCGTCTCGGCCGTCCTGGCTCTGTGCCTGGCCGACCTCGGCAGGGAACGCGAGGCTGTGTCAGTGGCCCTGCTGGCTCTGGCCCCGCACCTCCCGCGCTACCAGCGGTCGATGGCGAACTACGCGCGGCTGCTAGCAGAACCCGACCCAGTCAAACCCAAGTAGGGCTCCCTAGGTGCGGCGGATTCCGCTCGGTGCGCTCCAGGAGCGCGAGTTCCGCCTGTTCTTCACGGGACAGCTGGTGTCGCTACTCGGCGATGCGGTCACGCCGTTCGCGCTCGCCTGGGCGGTGCTCGACCTGACGGGATCCGCACGCGACCTGGGCTTCGTGCTGGCCGCGAAGATCGCCCCGCTCGTAGTTTTCTTGCTCGTCGGCGGCGTTTTCGCTGACCGTCTGCCGCGGCGAGCCGTGATGCTCACCGCCGACGTTGCGCGCATGACCGTCCAGGCGGCGACCGCGGCGCTGCTGCTCTCGCACACCGCGCGCATCTGGGAGCTGGTCGTACTGCAGGCGCTCGCCGGAACCGGGACGGCCTTCTTCAACCCCGCCTCGACCGGGCTCACGCCGATGACCGTGAGCGCGGGGCGGCTGCAGGAGGCAAACGCCCTGCGCGGGATGTCGA
>Ga0302325_10026830_pt1 | contig 11958 bp, 14 predicted proteins | sample Palsa_T0_2_FD_201948 | JGI IMG/M metagenome (GOLD analysis project Ga0302325, IMG submission 201948) | Peat permafrost microbial communities from Stordalen Mire near Abisko, Sweden - Palsa_T0_2 | ecosystem: Environmental > Terrestrial > Soil > Palsa > Peat permafrost | place: Sweden: Abisko... | reverse complement strand
CCGAACATACCACTTCTGCGTCTTCTCAAACCTCATCGCTAGCATCTCTTGTGCTCCCGAAGATTGTCCACACGACTGCGCAGAAACTGACCTATACCCATAACAACAATTTTGTCCACTACATCGCCGATGCTCCATCCGAATATGCTCCTGAATCGTCATCCGCAGGTGGACTCACCTATCTTGTGGTGGCGGACTCATCTCTCGGCCGGCGGATCCCCTTTGGCTTCTTATTCGAAATTAAGAAGCGATTTCTGGCCCAATATCCGCCTGAAAGTACCGATTTTGCAACTCTCCCGAACTATGGCGCAGGCAGCTTCAACACTGAATTGAAGAAGTTAATGGTCGATTACGGAACTACTAAGGCTGGTCAACAAGACGCAATCAGCAATGTTCAGGGAGAAATTGATAATGTCAGAGGGATTATGAGCCAGAATATTGAGAGCTTGTTGGAGAGAGGCGAGAGAATTGATTTACTGGTCGACAAGACGGATCGATTGGGAGGCAGTGCGCACGATTTCCGGGTCAGAAGCAGGACACTGCGGCGGCAAATGTGGTTCAAGAACGTAAAGCTAATGGCTTTGCTTGTCCTGGTCATCATTTTCTTGGTCTATCTCTTCGTTGGTTTCGGATGTGGATTGCCGGGTTGGTCAAGGTGTATCGGTAAAGGGAAGTGAGGTGTGGCGGAGATGAAGAGCCGTCTGTACCAAATTGCGTATCGAAGAATTGGCATAGGGCTATTCACCTTACATGGGGGGTTTTCACTGGCGGTAGTAGTTGTTTAATAGTATATCAAATTAAGGATGCTAAGATTATACCAGGGGAGTTTGGTTGGGAGGCTACAGGGATTATATGGCGGGGCTTTGTACATGTTATGGCCTTTATATCAGCACTTTTTATTTTGTTCAGTCCCCTGGCCTTCTGGTGATTTTTACACGGTATCATATCCTTCTATAAATGCAAATACCCATATCGATGCTCAACGGTGTGCTTCCTATTTAAATCTTACAACCCTCGGTGTGCCCCAATCGTATCTCATGCAATCATTTTCACATGGTCATCTTTCCCAGGTGCTCCGTACACCTCGCGTTCATCATGCTCTCCCTCACAACTTCACACCTCCTTCGACCCTCCTCACCCCATCATTGAACACATATCCCATCGCAACCGGACTAGCCCAGGTCCCATTTCCCGCATCCACGCCCACAGGTGCCTTCTTTAATCTCTCTGTAAAGAAAACTGGGTGCCGTGTCGACGCATCCAACATCACTTGCCGCTCCTGTGACGAACTCACAGGTAGAGTGGTCGGTGGCATAGCTTCGATCTGGGTTCTTGGGGCTGGAGGTGTGTGTGTAGCCTTCGCACTCCATATTCTAGAAGCAAGGGATCGTGTGGGCTGTTGGTTCATGGGTGTGGAGATGGATCGAGGAGGAGGGTTCTGTTGCTGGAAGTTAGCACGGGCTCTATCACTAGAACGGCAATGGGGCTCCATACCGTAGGCCTTGAGGGTTGTAAGGAAGAGATCATTGTGTCGTCTCTCTGATCGTTTGGTAATAGAAGATCTGCGAGCCTAAGTGGCGGAGCATAGAAATTAACTTTGGTAGGTAGAAGGTTTTCAAGTTTTCCTAATTGCTTGTTCTTGCTTTCGACGACGTATCATTCGTTGGCTATCAATTTCTCATCAATATAGTTGTGATGTTGAGCTTTGATGGTATTGATTCAGGAAAGCTGTGGAGTGTGGGGTAGCTTGAGATTCCACCTCGGTTGCATGCGCGGTGATGGCATGCCGACGAGGCGATGTCAACATCAACTTCATCCGAGCACATGCATGATCCCTCTTTTGAACGTCCTGGAGAAATACATTCAATAAACAAGGTGAGGAATCGTTAACTGATAGGAAATTTGTGTTTTCTCGAAGGAGAGTTTGCAAATCTATCTTTTGCTTTCGCTGTTCTAGCTCCCAGCTGGTAAGAATTTTCGAGGAACAAGGTTCTACCAAAGCAAGGTCAAGTGCATAAAATAATATTCATGAAGTCAAGAAGAAGTTGATCGATCTTAGTCATTTCAATTGCGATCAAGATGGGTGCTTGCAGTCAATATTCGGCTTTGAAGACTGGTGGAACAGGCTGGCCTTGATTGATCATTCAAGCTAGCAGTACTTCTTGTGATCTAGCAAGATAGTCTTCAAGATATTTGATTGGTAGTGGACTGTATAGCACACTTTCTCTAATATAATCATTTGTATTTATTCTTAAAGCAATCTCTGCAATTTCCTTTCCTGTCCAGAATATGTACTTACAATGCAATTCGTTTTGCAAAATTTCAGTGAGTCGTGGAGGTAAGATAGTCGAATGCGAGAGGAACAGCAAGAAACAAAACCCCAACAAAAGTGCGACGAATCCATTTCAGATTATACCATCGTCCAAGAGCCTCGGGACAATCAATAACCGACCCCAAAACCTTGGGGTCATTATCAAATTCCTTCAAAAATGCAGTCAGCTTTTGGATATCCTTTCCACTTCTTATCTTCAAGGTCTGATTTGAAGCATTAAGGACATCACAAAGTGTTATGATGTCCATTTTATCTCTCTCTCTGTGCGGTCCTGCTGTATTCTCATTCCATGTCAATATCTTCTGCCGCAGCATCCAAGGCGCACTCAGCAGCAAAACAGTATGCGCTCTAGTCACTCCATTAGGATGTCCATCGATTTCTCCGTAAAGCTCTTGGGCAAAAGGCAACTGGATCCGCTTATTACTCGGCAAATTTAAATCATAATCCTGCCTCCTCTCGGCCCAAGTATAGTGATCGGAAACGACGACATCGAGCAATACCTCCCTATCCCCTCTCATCACCCTCACCTGCGGAATGTTGACTCCCGAAACTCTTTTCACAGCGAAATGATCTGCAAAATCGATTGAGCACAAGATCTCGGTGATATCTTCTGCGCGAATTCTTATATCTAAGTCGGGCCGAATTAATATGTCTATCTTTGTGGCTACCCGATAAGGAAGTCCGACATAGTCTGCGTAAGATGCAACGGCTGAGTCGCCGATGAGTGCGTACTTATCCCATATGCAAGCCATGGCTGCTGAGAGTTTGGCGATCGCTTCGCGGACCTCTGATGTTGAGGGTGTCGGGTATTTGAGTTTGTTCACACTGAAGAGTTGTGGTCTCGGGACTTGGAAATGGAATGTGGTGTACACCCTACTACCATAATCATGTTTGTTTATATTAGTGTCAGCACCTGGCGCTTCATGAATTATCGTGAAGATTTGTGGGTATTTAGGAGCGCCTGTACTCGAGGGCGAAGGTTGAGTCAGAACCTTTGGTTCACTTGCTGAACCTGTTCGGGGGTCATGCTCACCCTCCTCCTTTCTTCGGTGTGGGTCGAGGGCTTTGAAATACTTCGTATACACGTTCTCAAACACCATGACGACTTAAAAACTTCAATTCAGTTGAGATCACATCAAATTCGAATCTTGAAAAAAAAAAATGTTGTTTATGCCTCTTGGCCGTGTATGGTTGTCAAATTACCAGACGAAGAGGAAGAGAAAGAGAAAGATTGCGCTCTTTGACAAAGGCGCTCTCCGAGAAACCTGGCTGGAAAAAACACGCGCTGAAAACGGAAACTGATTTCTTTGCTCTTTTTCACAACCCGCTTCCGTAGTTAAGCACCGGAGATCTTATGCTTTGTACAGATCACAATTTTTGTAACCGGCGGCCGCACTGGACTTGTGCGATATTAAGCAAAACAGCACTTCAGTTACCGAGAAAATCTTATGCAAGCTTGCCTGATAAAGGAAGTTGGACCTGTGGGAGCCCCATCGCTTAGGAAAATAAGGGGCAAGAGCCTCGTTTAAGAGCCTCAATTTCCGTTCATTGCCTACATTCCATTGATTAAACAGACTGTAAAGCCGCCGCTAACTTCGGCCCTGGGATGCGTTCGAGGAGATGGAAACATAATGGCAGATGATACGCACGAATCGATGAGACAAGAGCACACAATTGAAATTTTTAACATCCTGCGGTACGAGATATCAATGATGGGTGAAACTCACGTTATGAGAAAATGATGGGAAGGTGCTCTTTTGTAGCCTTGTTGTGTTCATGGGCCCATTCGTATCCGCCCCGAAGAGGTAGAGCTGCTCTACCGCCCATGAATCGCACTTGTCACCCATCACTATCGTCTTGGCTCCGCAGGGGGAGTTTTTGGGGGAGGTTTCACAAGCATGGGTACGCCTAGTCAATCCGGAGAGAGGTCTATGTATATACCATTATAAGCCGAGTGGGATTGATTGCTGTAGATACTGACCCACCAACAAAAGGGTGGTGTGCGTGGGGCACAAGAAAGAGTTTGAGCTTGGGACGGGGATCTGCGGCATCCTTAGTTATCCTGCACTCGCAGGATAAGCCGAATAAGGATTTATACTGAGTCCGGAGGACATACGTTGCAATTAAAAACAGACAGATGTGACAGCCAGAGATTGAGCTGATTCACTGAGTACAATTAGAAAATCGTTCCCCATTTGGCAATCCTATAAGAGCATACCATTACTATTATGGAGTGCTTGTGCTCCCGCCACGTGGAACTCGAATCTCTCCCTCCTCATTCTCGTTATCATCATCAAGCCGGATCAATCAACAAAATATATAAGGTCAACGCCTACGCTATGCTTCAGATGTTTTTTCTTCGTAACTCATTTTCTTTTCTTTTGCTTCCGAGACTTCGAATTCTTGGTTTCCGGTCCCGATTCTGTGGCACTGCTAGTACCGCCTGACTGCTTTAATACCTGGGCTTTCTCCAATTCCTCCTTTTCTTTCTTCTGCAATGCTCTCTTCACGGCCTCTTCCCGCTCCACCCTCTCGATGAGCTTTTCGCTATTCTCCCATAACGCTTTGGCAATTTTTTCGTCTTTGACATCGGTTCTTGCATAATTGACTTCTTGGCACTCCTTGATCATCTTCCCTCCAGCGCCACGACCAAGCGTAGCTTCCATGGCGGCATAGAGGAAGCTCTGGGCACCCCCTTCCGAACTCTTTAGGAACAACCAAGCGTTTTGCCACATCAAAATATATACCCCCAAGCCCCAAAGAGTTCCCCGTGTGAGCCATCTGCGCATTCCTGGAGTCCTTGAATAACCTGGATCCACGAATATCACACGAGCATTCATAGGTAGGCCGTCAGGTCTCTTGTATGCATCCAGATGCTTCTGAAAGGCCTGCCCAAATATCGTCAACGCCAACTTGCTCCTCGCATATGCTTTGGATGGCGACCACTCTTGCTTTTTCATGGCCTCACTACCATCTTTGATTGGTGGTGACCTCATGTAAGACGAGCAGTTCGCAAATATGATTCTAATGTCGCGGTCGGGAGGCTGTGCGCGGATTGCTGGGCTTAGTATGCTGAGGAGGTGGAAGTTTGCAAGATAGTTGACCATCCATGTCTCTTCTATACCTTCATCTGTCAACACTCGTGGCTTTCCGGGCGGGGTTAGAGTTGAGCCGCAAAGTATAATCATGTCCAGTCTTCGAGGAGGCGCATTGTCTATCCATTTCGTGGCAAATTGGCGAATGCTGTATAAAGAAGATAAGTCGACTTGTTCCGCATATATCAATTCATTTCCACTTCGTTCTCGCAAGTCTTCGATATAGTCGACGAGGAAAATGTCCTTTGGCGACTGGTGAACCAGGAGTACGATCTGTGCCCCTCGTTCTGCAAGACCGAGAGCTGTTGCTGCACCTATTCCAGATGTGCCTCCTGTTATCATCACAATCTTTCCATGCATCTGCCGCTCCGAGGTATTGGAGGCTCCCGTTGAAAGCCATTTGATTAAGCCAACAACCACAATTGCTAGCACCAATTTGAGTATGGTCCAAGAACTCGGAATGCTGGGGATTCCATTGAAAAGAACCTCCCCAATGAAAGGTAATGGCATCGTCGTGAGTTTGAGGTCAACCTGGGACCTGGGTGTGGAATAGAGAAGATGATGCTGTTGACACGCACAGAGAAATTAGATTGCCGCCAAAATCGGCAGAAAAGCGGCAGAATTTTAAGCTTATTTTAGCTGCATAAATCCCTCTCCGCCACCAAACCAACGCTACCTTCCTCAACCTCCACAGACGTCCTTGGAAACTCGGTGCCGGAAGCTGTTCTATTCGCACGATGTCTGACGACGATACGTATGAGATTCCACTCCAAGACCAAAGAGTATTTGGAGCAGGTATCAAACGAAAAAGAGTAAAGTTTGTCCCTTCAGCAGCTGCCTCTTCAACCCCTTCTCTCTCAAATGGAACCTCTGCCAAGTCTGTCAGCGACTTCTATCTCAAACTAGTATTGCCATCCGAGGATGATTCCTCAAATGGGGCTTCTTCTACCGCTCTGTCACAGTCTGGGCGACCGAAAACTTCCCAAGACTCGCAGCAGGCCCGAACAGACCAACAAGAACCCGAAACCTGCGAGATCTGCAAGTTGCCGCTCACGACAATCCCAGATACCGTATCTGCTTCCGAAAGAGAGACATATGAAGAAAGAGATGCATCAGATCAACGTCCACCAGCAGAACCAAGACCCCACGAAGCCTCTCTTGCACACCAAGTATGTCTCACCCACTCTCATCCACCATCACATCTAGATCGAAATCGGAAAGGACTCCTCTATCTTTCGAGCTATGGATGGGACCCAGATGCAAGAGTTGGGCTCGGGGCGTCCGGTGAAGGTATTCAGTACCCTTTAAAAATAAAACCGAAGGATGACAAGCTGGGCATTGGTGTGGTCTTACCAAAAGAGGCTGATAGGAGAAAGAAGGAGAAAGTCGAGAAACTGGATGCTGGGAAAGTCAGGAAATTACACGCGAAAGATAAGGAGAAGGCTGAGAGACTGAGAGAAATGTTTTACAGAAATGACGACGTCGAGCGATACCTTGGCGGAGGATGATAGCCTATTACAGTTGGTTTATCCTTTGGCTGTGGTTGGCTTTGGCATAAAGTGGACAGCAATTGCGGCAAGAGTGAGTCGGATGCTAGCCCAGCTGTCGGGCCAGGATGTCCCTGGAGGAAGGCATCGTCAGAAGTCTACTGCGAGGCACCATGAAAGTGCTAATATGAGCAATAGTAGTCGAGAAATTGATTGGGAAGGCGAGAAACTGAAGAGTCCGTGTATTCATGCAACCCGAGTACATAAATCATTATCTTCCCATTCTTTGTTCACATGAGTAATTGATTGGTGTGAATTTTGCACTGTGTAAGATCATTTGGACCAGGTTATAGACCCAACAGTCACAAAAGTGGTGCGAAATGAAATTGTGTCGTGCATCCAAGTAGAGGAAGGCCTCTAAGGCCTACATAGAATTTTAGCAACCAGGTGTTGGATCAATTGCCTAGCCTTCTCTCCTCATACCATTTTATTTTTAGTACCTGTAGGAGGCCCAAGTTTACACCGCCTTCCATTCTTGGCACGCTAGTGAACGGGCCCTCGAGCAAAGACACCGCGGGTTTGGAATCGAAACCCCGCCATGCTTCAAGATACCTGCCAAGCCACGACACCTATTCCTCCTCGACCACACAGCCTTGCCCCAAATGCACACGGCCCAAAATCGATTGATCTTCACATCGCAGCTGCAAATTGAGGCAGTTTATCGAGCATAGTCTTTGGAGGACGCCAAGATGGTGTCTGCTATTCAGGAGCAACGCGATAGTAAGGAACACGGACATTCACATTACCAGACTTCGCCGCTGACGATATTGACAGTAATCTTGGACACCATAAAATCCATCACCCGAGGCGACGTAGGTATGCTACACTCTGAGGTTGACACAGCTAACCCGTTCGCAGTGGAAAGTGCTGGTTATTGACGAATCTTCCAAGAAGATAATCGACAATGTGGTCAAGGAAGATGATATTCTCAACGAGAATATCGCGAGTAAGTGGAATATGGAGGCCAAGAATGACTGCATGCTAAGCGCAGACAAGACATTGAGAGAATCGAGGAGAAGAGGGAAATGAATCCCGATATGGATGCAATATACATACTCTCCCCACAACCACATATTGTCGATTGCCTGATGGCAGACTTCGAGCGCCGGCGATATCGAAAAACCTTCCTAGTATGGACCGCCCTTCTTGATCCGCAGATGCGCCGGCGCATCGATACTTCGAGGCAAGCAAAGGAACAGCTGGCAGGATTTGAAACACTGTCGATAGATTATTTCCCCCGCGAGTCGCATCTTATCACTTTCAGAGATCCTTGGAGTTTCCCTATCTTATACCACCCGGCATGTAATAATCTTGTCCGCGATCATATGCAGATCCTTGCGCAGAAGGTAAGAATCTCAGGAATGGATTTGAGCAAAGACTGAGTTTCGCAGATTACTGGCATTTGCGTTTCTTTGGGGGAATATCCCAAGGTTCGATACTACAGACCTCGAAACCCAAGACATGAAGCCAGCGTACTCTGTGGCCACTTAGCAAGGTTTGTTCAAGAAGAACTCGATGCATACGCACAATGGAACCAGAACTTCCCTCCACCTGCTTCGCGGCCGCAAGGTGTTCTTGTCATCACAGACAGATCAATGGATCTAATAGCACCACTCATCCACGAATTCACCTATCAGGCGATGGCACATGATCTATTGCCGATAAAGGACGGCGAAAAGGTTTATTACAAGACTGTCGTCAACGAAGGAGGAGCCGACCAGCAAGAGAAGGAGATGGAGATCGGCGAGAAAGACAAGATCTGGGTGGAGAACAGACATCGACATATGAAAGATACGATTGAGAAGTTGATGGGCGATTTCCAAAGATTTATCGATGAAAACCCGCACTTCACAAATTCAGAAGCGGATGCTACAAGTCTGAACGCCATTAAAGATATGTTGGCTGGACTGCCTCAATTCCAAGAGATGAAGGAAGCATATTCTCTGCATCTTAATATGGCACAGGAATGTATGAACATTTTCCAGCACCACAAACTACCAGATATTGCGTCGGTGGAACAGTCACTAGCGACAGGGCTAGACGAAGACTTTCGAAAACCGAAGAATCTTGCGGATCAAGTAGTACGGCTGCTGGATGATGAGAACATTGGGCCTTCTGATCGATTACGACTTATTATGCTTTACATTATTTTCCGAAACGGCATCATCTCGGAAGACATTCAGCGCCTCCTGGCCCACGCTTCTCTACCACCTCAAGAAGGGGAAGCTATCGCAAATCTGGAACTCTTAGGAGCACACATCACGAAGGCTCTGAAAGATCCCAGAACAACAGCTCAACCTCTATTCCCACCAAAGACCGCCCCTACAGCGCAAAGTGAAGAATATGCGCTGTCTCGGTATGAGCCAATGCTCAAATTAATGCTAGAAGACATTGCGAAGGGCGCACTCGATCAGATAACGTTTCCATACACAGTACCACCACTTGATAATTCAGAAGAATTGGCTGCTCAATCCCAGGCATCACTTCGGAGTGCAAAGCCGACGTGGGCGAAAAACCGAACATCCACGGTAGAGAATCGTCAACGAATCATTGTATTTATGGCTGGTGGTGCGACCTTTTCCGAGTCTAGAGCTTGTTATGAGGTTTCAGCATCGCGAGGCAGGGATGTGTTCCTTGCCACAAGCCACATGTTGACTCCTGCATTATATGTTAGGCAGGTAGGTGACTTGAGCCGAGATCGACGGAGGTTGGATCTCCCAGTGGATCGACCAAAGCCTAAGGCTCCAGCCCATCTATTTGAACGAAATGGTCCTCGTCCTGCTGCCGTGCCCTCTGGTCCTGGACCTCGACAAAATCCAGGCCTGGGTTTGCCTTCGGGTGGTCGGCTGCCCAAAATTCCAGGTGTTCCATCACCTCCGGGGAAGAGTCCACGGTATGACTACAGCGCAAATCCTTATGACACACCTCCACCAGTGCCTCCGACGGCTGGACTGGCTGCCTTGAGCGTGAACTCTGGAAGCGGCCGGTTCATCACTACGAATGGAACCAATGGCAACGAAGGAGGTAGCAAAGGCAAACTTGAGAAGAAGAACAAGTATACGAAAGATGATGGGACGGAGAAGAAGAAACGTGGATTTTTCAGTAGCAAGAAATAGGGCTAGGATTGCATGGCGAACGAGCGGCATGATTTGGCGTTTGCATGGTGGTGTCTCGATGGTAGTTGAAGTGATAAAGCGGCGATGGTTCGGCATATAGATGACCTTTATGTCTGTGTATAGGAAAAGGATTTGGTGGTGGAATAATTGGCCAATATCCGGCACGGAGCCAAATGAACTAGATGACTTTCCAAAACATTTTTGTGGCAGAATCACCATGGGATTGCAGGAACTATGAAAAAGTCTGGGCTCCCACGGTACAGCATCCGCCCTTGAAGTTCGAAGGCGTCCTGCCCTTAATAGCCATGCCTCGCCGGCTGTACAATATTGTTCGATGATATTCAAACACTCGTCTTTCCCTTGTCATCCACCAAGCACAGTTAGAGATTCCTTTCAAAACAAAAGTCTCTTCTCAATTCATATAACTATCCTTCCCAAAACACTAACTCAAGAAGTAAACCCCTGCTTCACATCCCCCTTCTCATTCGGCCCCCAAGCAGTACTACCCCCATCATGCACCGACGTCCGCCTCATATCCCTCTTGAATCTGCTCTCAAAACTACCCCCAGTCGCTCCATGCATCACACACGTGTTATACCACATCACCAAATCCCGCACTCCATACCACGGCACCTCGATGGTATACTTCTCTTGCGTCGCATGACTGATCAACCTCATTAACAACGCATCCGATTCCGCAGTCGGCAAACCTTCAATAAGAATGTGCATGTTTCGCGACATAAAGATTCATACGTCCGGAAAAGTCGTGGAGCTGCACGAGTTTTATGTCGCGCCATTTTATGCTCTAGCGGGTTCACGTTCGCAAAGTATTCAGGGGAGCCGAGTTTACCAGAGTGGAAGAGGGAGTGGGTTAGTACGTAATCGTTTGAGAGGAGGTCTTGCTTTAGGTCTTAAAGCAGCTCGTCGAATGCGGTGCGTGTGTCTACGAAGCGTGTCTCGTCGCCGGTGCCTGGAGGTGGGATGAGGTGGGCGAGGAGAAGGGAGTAGGATGCTCGGCGGGGGTTGAAGCTGGAGTCTACGTGCCAAAGTCCGTTGCCCTGAGTTTCATGTCAATATTGAACCCAAATTGGAGGAAGGGAAGTTCTTTGTTGTAATGTGAGAGGTCGCTATCGAGAGCATGGGGGTTGGTTCCCTTCATTGTCAAGATGTCCTGCGTCGAATAGTTCACAATAATTCCATTTGGCTTTTCGGCCCTTGATTAAGTAAGGCTTCCTATAATCAAGTTCTCCAAAACGTTTGGAGAATTCGACCCGTCAAGTGTCATCTAAGCATGTGTATCTGAACACTAGGAAAGCCATACTAGGAAAGATTGTTAGATCAGGTATTGTTAAGTGCTTACCTTTGTGATAGATGCGGGAATTTCATCAAAGACTTCTTGGGGAATATCTTGGGAGAAGTCAATACCCTCGACTTCTACAGCGAAGGTGGTGCCTATTTCTTTGATGCTGATGTGCTTGAATTGAGGCTCTTGAATGAGGCCAAGCATTGTGGCGTATCATCTGGTAATAAGAGCCAAATTAAGAAGCTCTATCAAACTGTAAATAAGTGAATCGCATTGCATCCGTGTTTCTTGTGGCCGTAGCTACTTATTTCAGCAGAGGTGGGAGAAGCCCACCTGGGGTGATTCCCGAAAGCGCGGTGAGAAATGCATGTCAGAATATCACGCGGCACATAAAGTATGCTGGCAAAAGTATTTGTGCTAGAGGCTGCTGTGAAAGAAGGACTCCCATTGCCATTCGTTAACAGTATCCATAAGAGGCTACCTCAGGAATCTTACAGGATTGAAGTTGGGATATGTTCTTTTGATGAAAGCCTAGAGTTGATACTTGCTTCGAACATAATTGGTT
>Ga0302325_10026829_pt1 | contig 11958 bp, 12 predicted proteins | sample Palsa_T0_2_FD_201948 | JGI IMG/M metagenome (GOLD analysis project Ga0302325, IMG submission 201948) | Peat permafrost microbial communities from Stordalen Mire near Abisko, Sweden - Palsa_T0_2 | ecosystem: Environmental > Terrestrial > Soil > Palsa > Peat permafrost | place: Sweden: Abisko... | reverse complement strand
CTCACTTTCTGACCGGTCTGCGCCAAATCAAAAGCTCCGCCGTAAAGGAGGTACGCGGCCGCGGCCTCATGATTGCGATCGAACTGCACCCGCAAGCCGGCGGCGCCCGTCGTTACTGCGACGCACTACGTCGGCGCGGCGTTCTATGCAAGGACACGCACGATCACACTATCCGCGTTAGTCCGCCGCTTGTGCTAACCCACGACGAAATAAACTGGGCGCTCGAACAATTCGACGCAGTCTTAGGTCGTCTTGGTTTGGATTAGCTTGCCTCGACCGCAATGGTTTATCGGCCCCTAGGTAGTGAGCGCCCCTCAAGTTCTCACAAAGCCCCGAATCCACTTTACCGCGCTGCCGGGCCACGTTCGCGGTTAATTTCGATAGGATCGCCGCGGATTTGGGTTAGACAGTGGAGGTAAAACGTCAAAGAAAACAGTGGGACATTTCGGTACGGGTAGACACTGGATGTCTTTGATTTAAATGAATTTCCCCGTAATGAGGAGTTTTCTCGTTTTTTCGGAACGCGCTTTGATAGTTATTGAGAATCTTTCGGATTTTGATTCCGCCATTCCCAGGTTCGAATCCTGGCGCCCCAGCCAACCTGTCGCGTTTCCGCGGGCATTCCCAGCGAGTCGAAATTGTCGACGTTTCCGCTTCCGCGGCTTAGCAGATCGGTTCCTCGGTCTCCGCATGAAACTTTATCGCTGCGCGCGGCGCGGCCTCGTATTGTGTGATATTCGCGACCGTCCTGGTTCTAAAGCGCGCGAATACCTCAGCCCTCAGAGAGGGCTCGCTTCTACTTACTTCTCGCAATACCAACGTCCGGAACCTCGATGCCGAGGGCCGTTGCCAAGTCGATTTGATGATCCTGCTCGTCGACAAGGATCTGACGAATCTGTTCCGCCATTGCGTATTCTCCGAGTGCTTCGCACTGCCGAACCCTCTCGCGATAATTTTTGATCGTTTCGTTCTCGTTTTCGAGATCAAAACGAAGCATTTCCTTCGCCTTTTCTGAAGTTCGTACAGGCTTCGGGGTTACTGACGGCATTTTGCCCAGATAGTCGATTTGCCGCGAAATGATCAGCGCGTGGTTCAATTCTTGCTTCGCATGGGTTTCAAGTTGATCGGCGATGCTCATGTACTCGGCGCCCTTTAACACCTGCGAATACACGACATAGGAGATGATGGCTTGATATTCGCGTGAGAGGTCCTCATTCAATAATTCCGCAAGGCGGTCCCGCGAGATGGACTTTACATCCGTTGTCGTTGGCGGCTTGGACATCATTTTCTCCTTGGTTTTTAACTTTGCTCGGCGCGCATGAAGATATAGCCGGTTGTTTATTATTTGTCGCGGGTACGGCACCCGCCGTGGCGGTGTGCACGCCACTTCCACGGCGGGTCATTTTCGACGTATCGAAAGATGACCTGGCGCGTGCGTCCACAAGTGACACAGGCACTTGAAAAACTGTCCGCTGCGCGGACTCAGGCGCGACGCTCGTTGCGCGGCGGATAGACGCCGCGGCACACTATCGACAATAGAATGGGAGGATAGTGCCGCGCATTCCGGTATCGGGCGATCGGCCGGAGGCTGAATGCGTTTGGCGGCGGATTTCCCGCATCGCTGCACCAAGCCCACACCTACTGCGCTAGTGTTCGTCCGATCGTCTTGGTGCGGGTATCCGCGGTCTAGGTGATCGACAATAAAATAGGGAGGATAAAATGGACCGGCGAAGCTTTCTAGCGACGGCGGCCGCGCTGCCGGCTGCAACAATGCTTGGTCACACTCTCGCGTCGGCCGAAGACCACCTCAAATGGGCCGTTTTCACTCCCGACAGCGAGGTGACGTTCCGGACCGTGATGAAACCGTTCGCGGAGACCGTGCAAAGCGAGACGAACGGCGCTGTCGTATTCGACCTTTTTCCTAACGGCGCGCTCGGCCGCAACCCTGGTCAACAACCACAGATGCTCCTCGACGGCGTTGCCGATCTTGCCTGGGTCATCCCGTCTTATTCTCCCGGCCGGTTCCCCGATACCGAAGTCCTCGAACTTCCAGGCCTGTTCAGGGATTTGAGGGAGTCGACCCTGGTCGCCAGCGCGATGAATGCGCATAAATCGCTGCATGATTATGGCGACTTCTATGTAGTCGGGCTGTGGGGAACGGCGCCATACTCGATCCACACCAACTTCCCGGTGAATTCGATTGCCGATCTCAAAGGCAAGACGATTCGCGCGTCGAGCAAAAACGAAAGCGCGGCATTGCGTGCCTTTGGTGCCGTACCGGTCGGGATGCCAGTGACCGAGATACCGGAAGCGATCAGCCGCGGCACAATCAGCGGCACGACGTCGCATTTATCGCCGTTTTTCGACTTCGGGCTCGATCGCGTCACCAATAATCACTTCTTCATCGGCCTCGGCGTCGTGCCGCTGTGTGTTTTGATGAACAAGAAAAAGTTCGACGCGCTTCCGCAATCGGCCCAAGCAGTAATCGAACGCAACTCAGGCCCAGCGCTCACCAAGACTTGGATCGATTCCATCACCAGCTACAACGCCGCCAATCTGGAAAAGCTGAAAAGCAATCCGAAGAACAAAGTCGTCTTCCCTTCCCAGGAAGAGATAGACAAAGCTCAAGCGTTGCTCACGCCAGTCCGCGAAGAATGGGTCGCGGCAAGCGATCGGCATAAAGAATTGAAGGCGGCGCTTGACACCGAACTTGCCGCCGTTCGCAATGGCGACAAGGGCTGAGGGCTAGCGCGGCGGATCCATGGCTTCATACCGGCGCCTTGCCGATGGGGCCCGCTCGACGGGGAATACTGGGCGAAGGTAGCGCCAATGCAATGGATTGATTGGGCGAGCAGGGCGCTGGCGCGGGCGCTTGCGGCCGTTGGTCTCGGCGTGTTGCTTTTCTTTGCCGTCATGACAATGGCCGACGGGTTATTGCGCTTCTTCTTTGCGCACCCGATCGACGCTGTCCGCGACGCCAGCTCTCTGGTCGCAGCGTTTTCCGTCGCCTGCTGTCTTCCGGTGGCTATTGTCGAACGCAGCAATATCACGATCCGCTTTCTACCCACGCTGGTCGGTACGCGCGCCGGGCAGATTGCCGACGTGGCAGCAGCGGTTCTCGTCGAAATCATCTTGATTCTGATGACCTGGCAATTCGTGCTTTTCGCGGAACAGGCCGCCGCGAACGGTAGCGCCACCTGGATGCTGCGTATTCCAACCGCGCCGGTTTGGGCGGCCGTCGCGGCTATTCTCGGCATCAGCGCGCTGCTGCAAGCGGTCGTCGCTTTCAAAACCCTGTACGGCGATTACCTCGCCGAACCATCGCCGATCGGCGAGTAGGGTGGGGAGATTCATTTGCAGCCTGCGATTATCGGCGCGGCGGGAATCATAGCTCTCTTCGCGCTGATCCTCCTGCAAGTGCCAATCGGCTTTGCAATGATGACCGTCGGCGTCGTCGGTTTTGCGCTGCAAGCCGGCTGGGTTCCGGCACTTTCATTTCTAGCGCAGGAACCTTCCTTCGTCCTCTCGAGCACTGACCTTGCCGCGGTGCCGCTATTTTTGATGATGGGCGTATTCGCCAGCATGGCCGGCTTTTCGGAGGACGTTTATCGAGCCGCGGCGGCGTTCCTCGGCCACCGCCGCGGCGGGCTGGCTTACGCCACGATCAGTGGCTCAGCTGCCTTTGGCGCTATCTGCGGTTCAAGCACGGCGACAGCGGCAACCTTTGGAAAGGTCGCGCTGCCGCAGATGCTGGCTCGGGGCTATTCGCCTGCTTTCTCGACCGGCGTTATCGCGGCGGGCGGCACGCTAAAATCCCTGATCCCGCCGTCGCTCGTGATGATCATCTACTGCGTCGTGGCGAAGACCTTCATTCTCGACATGTTCGTCGCCGCCATTGTGCCCGCCCTGATGACTATTGCATTCAACCTGATCGCTATCGCTGTCGCGGTGCGTTACCGACCGCAAGTCGCTCCGGTCAGTGAGCGGGCATCCTGGCCGGAGCGCTGGATTGCAACGCGGCGCGCCGCACCATCGCTGATCCTTCTGCTCGGCGTATTCGTCGGCATTTACAGTGGAATTTTCACAGTCAACGAAGCCGCGTCCGCGGCGGCCGTTCTGGCCCTGTTATTCGCGCTGGCGCGGCAAAGGTTAAGCTGGAACACGCTGCTCCATGGAATGTACGAAGCGGCATCGGTAACGGCTATGCTGTATCTCATTCTGATGGCGGCGCCGATCTTCACTTATTTTATCAACCTTGCGCGTGTGCCCGAGGCCTTGGTGCAATGGATCCAGGGTCATCATTTCCCGCCACTCGGAGTCATCTTCACTCTCACCGCAGTTTACATTCTGCTTGGCACGTTCTTCGAGGAAATGTCCTCGATCCTAATCACTTTGCCGCTCATTCTGCCGATCGTCGTCAGTTTGGGTTACGATCCGTTATGGTGGGGCGTCATCTGTCTCATTCAGGTGGAGATGGCACTGATCCATCCCCCGATGGGCATCATTGTCTTTCTCTTGCACGGTATTGCGCCGAAAATATCTATGTCCACGATCTACCGAGGCGTCGTTCCGTTTTTAATTGCCGACTTCGGGGTACTGATCATCTTGATCTTGTTGCCCGGTATCGTTCTTTGGCTGCCGCATGCTCTTCATTGAAGCGGCTTAGGGTGCGCAGCCGCCTCGCCCGGCAGAGCGCTCGCGAACGGCGGTCTCAATGCGCCGCGCTATCGACCGCAACGGCGGCAGTAGTTGCTGTTCGGCTTCGGCGATCGTCAACGCTGACGAAATCCAGATCAGTGACAGGCAGCCCAATATTCGAGAACCGGACCGGATAGGGATGGCCATACCGGCGGCCTTTGGATTGATTTCGCGATCCTGAATCGCGAAACCCTTGGTTCGGATCGCATCGAGAAGGGCGCTCATGCGCTCCTTCTCTTTCGCACCTTGGTCTTCCGGCACCCGAGAGTGTGACAGCATTTCGAGAACTGCACGCCGTTCGTTAGCCGGACAGCACGCCAGATAACAGCGGCCGGCGGCTGTGCGCAGCATCGGCAGCGATCGCCCCACCATGCCGTGGTCGATCGACAGCACGCTGGCTTCATGGGTGGTCTCTCGGACCAGCATGCGGCCTTGCTCAAAGGTCATCAGTGCCGCTGGCCACACCAGCTCGCGCGTGAACTGGGCCATGAGCGGCGCGGCGATTTCCGTGATCCAATCGTCCTCGAGAAAACCGTCGCTGAGACTGCGAACCTTGGGTGTGAGACAGAACCGGTCGGCCGGACTGCTTCGGCTCACGAAACCGGCGTGGCTAAGGGTCTCCAATAGCCGGTAAATCGTCGGGCGGGGCAGTCGCGTGTCATGCGCCAATTCGACCACCGACGGGAGCTTACGCCGATTCATCGCAACGAGAAGCGAAAGTCCGCGCTCCAGCGAGCGCACGCATTCGGCCCGTGTTCGGCCCGCTCGTCGTGCCATTGCCTTCCTCCCGGTGGGACGATTGTCCACTGTGCGGACATCGAGTCAAGATTTCTGGCGGCCGGTATTAGACCGCATTAGCCTTTGAAAAAGAGCCAGGGAGAGACGCGATGACGGCGGAAGCGGCGAACTCAAACGATCGGCCGCGGCGGCGCGTGCCGCTAAGCATGAGCCATATCGGCCTCTACGTGCACGATCTGCCGAAAATGGAAGATTTCTACACGCGCGTGCTCGGTTTTACCGTAACCGATCGCGGCAAGGTGCGCGACGCGGATATCGTGTTCACGAGTTGGGACCCGAAAGATCATCACCAAGTCGCATTGGTGACCGGCCGTCCAAGAGATCTCGGGTTCAATCACGTCAACCAAATTTCTTTCCGCGTCGCTGCGGTGGAAGACCTGCAGGAAATCTGGCGCCGGGTGAAGGACGAAGCGGGTGTGACCGACATGCGGCCGATGGACCACGGCAATGCCTGGTCACTTTATTTCCGCGATCCCGAAGGCAACAGGCTCGAGGTTTTCTGCGATACGGCCTGGTACATTGACCAGCCCTGCATCGAAGAGCTTGACCTGTCGCAGCCGGCCGACAAGATTAGGACAAAATCCGACGCATTCTGCCGCACAGCGCCAGGCTTTCGTCCCATCGCCGACTTCCAGGCGGAGCTTGCGAAAAAAATGGGATTGAGTAGGTCCTGAACACGGTCCGGCGCTCAAAATGCCTGCCGCTCCCTCGATCGCCAGCCCCACGTCTTCATCTTCAACGAATTCGTCGTCGGCGGCGCCGCAATTCGACATCTGCATTATCGGCTGCGGGCCGGTCGGCGTCGCACTCGCGAACCTGTTGGGCATGAGCGGCCTCCGCGTCGTCGTGCTTGAACGCGAACCGTCGGTCTATCACCTGCCGCGCGCGGTTGCGCTTGATGGCGAGGGCATGCGGCTCGTCCAGACAATAGGCCTCGCCGAGCAATTGCTGCCGCTACTTTCGGTCAGTCGCAACATCCGCCACGTCAGTGCCGACGGCAAATTGTTGTTGCTCATTAGCCGCGGAGGCATCGGACCGGAGGGTTGGCATAACGCCTACCGTTTCTATCAGCCGGAATTCGAGACGGTGCTCCGGAACGGCATTTCCCGTTTCGCTTCCGTCGATCTGCGGCTGCGCTGTGATGCCTTCGCCCTCGACGAATTCGGCGATCACGTCCGCGTCCGCTACGAGAACCTCACAACCGGAGAACTCGCGCAGACCACCGCTCGCTATGTCGTCAGCTGTGACGGCGCGCGTTCGCTGGTCAGGCGCTTCATGGGGGCCGCGCTGCACGATCTGCGTTCCCACGAACGCTGGATCGTGCTCGACATGATCCTGGAACAGCCGCCCCGCGGCGTACCCGAAGCCGCCGATGACACGGGACGGGTTGTCGACGCGATCCAGTATTGCGATCCGGCCCGGCCGACGACCTTTGTACCGATGCCGGGAAAGCGGCACCGCTGGGAGTTTATGCTGATGCCGGGCGACGACCCGGCGACCATTACGAAGCCAGATCGCATCTACGAGATGCTCAAACCCTGGTCCATCGATCCGGCTACGTCGGCAATTGAGCGTGCGGTGGTCTATACGTTTCATTCTGCGCTTTCGAGCCGCTGGCGGCGCGATCGTTTGTTGCTCGCCGGCGATGCCGCGCACCAAATGCCGCCATTTCTCGGCCAGGGCATGGGCTCGGGACTTCGCGACGCCGCTAATCTCGCCTGGAAGCTCAACGCGGTGATCAAAAGCGGAGCACCGGACGACCTGCTTGATACTTACGAAACGGAACGATCCGAGCACGTACGCGCGTTCATCGAGCTCGCCGTCGAACTCGCCGGCGTCATTCAAACGACCGACCCAGAACGCGCGCGGGCGCGCGATCAAGAGCTCATCGCCAACCCGACTATGCTTCGGCCCATCGCGCCTCGCCTCGAAAGTGGTCTCCACGGCGATGCGCCCGCTCCGGCCGGCACGCGCGCGGCCCAGCCGCGGTTAGGCGATGGATTACTTCTTGACGATAAGGTCGGGTACCGGTTCGCCGTGCTGGCGAATAAGCGCCTCGCGGCGGCGCTCGGTCCAGCCGCGCATCGCCTCCAGTTCGGCGAAGAGATCGCGGTCGTCACTGCGACAGGTCCTGCCGAAGAATATCTTACCGAGTTGCGCACCGAGGCGGTGGTAATCCGCCCCGACCGCTACATCCTGGGCGTGGCGTCTACTCCGGCCGAACTTAATGCCGTTCTTGGTAAGCATTCATCCCGCTTTTCACCGATCCCTTCGATTTCGTTGCGAACGGCGTCCGTCAGCTAACCATCCGGGAGATCTGCATGGCGACATCACGAGTCCCTACCAACGCAGTCGATCACGTCGGCAGCCTCAAGCGGCCGCCGGAACTGGTGCAGGCCTGGCGCGCCTGCGAAGACGGCAAGCTGTCGTCTGAACAATTGCGGCGCGTACAGGATGGGAGCATACGCGATGCCGTCGCGATGCAGGAGAAGCTCGGCTTGCCGATTGTGACCGACGGCGAATTCCGTCGCGGTGGTTGGTCGCGTGGCTTTCTTAACGCGGTCGACGGTTTCGAATTTCGCGGTTCGAAACTCGTGTTCCGCAACGACGAGGGATTCTCGACGCCATCACCGTCGCCGCTTGCGACCAAGCCAATCAAGCGCGCAAAGCCGATCGTCACCGAAGACTTCAATTTCCTCGCGTCGGTTGCGAAACATCCTGTCAAGGTGACGATGCCGACGCCGTCCCACATGCACTTTGGCCAGTTCAAGGATGCTGTGGACGCCTCCGTCTATCCGGACGTCGAAGAGTATTGGAACGATCTGATCGCGGTATTCAGGCAGGAAATCACGGACCTGTACGCTGCCGGGTGCCGCTATCTGCAGCTTGACGAGGTTCCTTTGGCGTTGTTGTGCGACGACAAGATACGCGCGTTGGCCAAAAGCGAAGGCGACGACCCCGACGAGCTAGTGAGGCTCTATATCGACGTGCTCAACCGTGCGGTGGCGGGGAGGCCGGCTGACATGACGATCGGCATGCATTTGTGCCGCGGCAACATGGAGAGTCTTTGGATGGGCGACGGCGGTTATGCGCCGATTGCCGAGGCGCTGTTCAACCGCAGCGACGTCGACGCATTTTTGCTGGAATACGACTCCGCCCGCGCCGGCGACTTTGCGCCGCTGCGGCACCTGCCGGCCGGCAAGCGCGCCTATCTCGGAATTATCAGCACCAAAAATCCGGCGTTGGAGGCCGCGGACGATCTGTTGCGCCGGCTCGATGACGCGAGCCGCTTTGCGCCGATGGAGCGGCTTGGTATTTGTCCACAGTGCGGCTTTGCCAGCGCCGCGATGTCGAAATTCGCGGTCAAACCCAGCAAGCTGACGCCCGATCTTCAGACGCTGAAAATCGAGCTCTTGCTCGAGGTTGGTGAGACGGCGTGGGGCCACGCATGAGCGCAACAGCCGATGAGCTCGACAGCTACGGGCTGTTCACGGCGGAAGCGGTGCAGGACCCTTACCCGTACTACCGGCAGATGCGCGAACGAGAGCCGGTGCATTGGTCGGAAAAGGCACAAGCCTGGTACTTTACCCGCTATCACGACGTCTTCGAACTGCAGGACCGGCCCGATCTGAGCGTCGACCGGATCGAGACAATCTATTCGTACTTGCCGCAGACCAACCCGGAGCGCTTCAGCGACATTGTCGAGCACTACAACCGCTGGCTCCTTTACCGCGACGACGCCTATCACGATCGCCTCAAGGCGCTGTTTCTAAAAGCCATGACGCCGCGTGCCGTCGAGCGGTTACGCCCAATGATGCAGCGACGTGTCGCTGTGATCCTCGACGCGCTCGAAGGTCGCGACGCATTCGACGCTTACCTCGATTTCGCCGCGCGGCTGCCAACACAAGTCATGCTCGACTTGCTCGGTCTTCCCGATTCGGACGAAGGCATGATGCGGCATTGGAGCGACCGCTGCTCGAACTTCCTGTTTCAGCCTGTTGCTCCCGACAAGGAAGCGATGGCGAAAGAGCAGCGCGAAATCCTGGATGCCCAACAGAACTATTTCATGCCGCTAATTGAAACGCGCCGTCGCGCGCCCGGGGAGGACATGATTTCGGCTATGGCCACGGCCGAAATCGCCGGCGAGGGCTTGTCCGATCTCGAAATACTCGCGACCTGCAACATGATGGCAACAGCGGGCGGCGGGACCTCGCGCAGTGCTATCGCCATGTCACTATGGTGGCTCCACCAGTTTCCCGACGAGCTCGCCAAGCTGAAGGGCCATCCGGAATTGATCGATCTTGCCGCCGAGGAGTTCTTGCGTTTCGACGCCCCGACGCAGCGCGGAATCCGCACAGCCCGGCGGGACTTTCGGATGAGCGGCGAGGACATTCGCAAGGGGCAAATTCTGCATATTATGATTGGCGCCGCCAACCGCGATCCCGAGCAGTTCGAAAACCCGGATTGCCTGGACATCGCGCGGAGCCCCAACCGGCACGTCTCGCTCGGTCACGGGGTGCACTATTGTCTTGGCGCGGCGCTGGCGCGGCTGGAACTTCGCATCGCGCTCGCGGCCTTCCTCGCGCGCTATCCTGACTACCGCCTCGCCAGCGACAGGATCGTTTTCATGGACCGCAGCGCCAGCCGCCGGCCGACAAGCGTCCCGGTATTTGCGCACTGACGCTCGACGAGACGGCGACACATCCGCTGCCTGAGCTTCGGATTGCTGACCGCACCGGCACTCCAGAAGGAAGAGCCAAAAAATGCAACAGCCCTACAAAAGCGTCTGGACCGAACTCCTGGATACGCCTTTCCGCCAAGCGTGGATCGACGCCGGCGGATTAAGGACGCGTTTTGTCCAGGCCGGTGATCCTGCAAATCCGCCGCTCGTCTTGCTGCACGGTACCGCCGGCAGCCTCGAGAATTTCGCCGCCAATTTCGCCGCGTATGCCAAGCATTTCAACTGCATCGCTTTCGATATGATCGGCTCCGGCATGACCGATAAACCGGACTTCGATTATGAGACCGGCCACTACGTCAAGCACGCGGTCGACTTTCTCAACGCCATGGGCATCAAGAAAGCTTCCTTGATCGGCCTCTCGCTTGGCGCGCGCGTCGCAAGCCGTCTCGCTGTCGATTATCCGGACAGGGTGGAAAAACTCATCCTGCTGTCGGCAACGGCGTACTTTCCGGCAAAACCGATCCAGGATGACATCAAACGTTCACGCTCGGCAGCAGCGGCCAATCCGACGTGGGCCAGTATTGTGGAAATCTTCAAAGGCCTGTTTCACGAGCCCGGCAAAGTGTGGGACGACCTTGTTGCCACGCGTCTTTCGATCTACCGCCGCGCCGATATGAAAGCGGCGATGCCACACATTCTGGCGCTGCTTGATCCGCCCGTTTACAATCGCAACCGCATACCCGACGGCGACTGGAAGCGCTTGCGCGCCCCGACGCTGATCATCGCCGCAGTCGATCACGAGGACGTTTTTCTTGAGACGGCCCGTACCATCGTCAATTTGATCCCAAACGCATCGGTTATCGAGATGAAGCATTGCAGTCATTGGCCGCAAATGGAGGATCCTGAGACGTTTAACAGGCTCAGTCTCGATTTTCTGCAGGCGCGCTAGCTGTTAGGGTCTGGACTCACAACTTGATCCAATAGAGTGCGCCGACGAGGGCTGCGGCGGCCAGGAAGTTTCGGGCGAGTTTGTCGTAGCGGGTTGCGATGCGACGCCAGTCTTTGATGCGGCAGAAGTAATTCTCGATTTTGTGGCGTCGTCGATAAAAGCGCTTGGGACAATAGGCTTTCCTGGTGGCATTGCTGCGGCTGGGGATGACCGGCAGAGCACCCTCGTCCTTGATCTGCTGGCGTACTTTCTCGCTGTCGTAAGCCTTGTCGGCGGTGATGGCCAGCGGCGGTCTGGGAGTGTCGAGTACGTCGCCAACGACCTGACTGTCGTGGATTTGGCCGCCCGTCACCGTGAAGTTCAGTGGGCGGCCTTTGCTGTCGACGATGGCGTGGATTTTCGTCGAGCGACCACCGCGGCTGATGCCAATGGCCTGCTTTTGCTCCCCCCTTTTGCGCCGCTGGCCGCACGATGGGCTTTCACGATCGTGCTGTCGATCAGATACAGACTGTCGCGCGATTTCGATGCCAGCGTGTCGAAAATCCGCTTCCAGATGCCGCGTCGTGACCAACGGTTGAAGCGATTGTACGCCGTCGTGTACGGCCCGTAGCGTTCCGGCAGATCGCGCCACGGCATCCCGGTGCGCAGCACGTAAAATATCGCGTTCATGATCTTTCGATCGTCAGCGCGGGCGCTCATTCGGCTCTTCGGCATCAGCGGCTCGAGAACAGCCCATTCGTCATCGCTCAAATCAAATCGCATGACCCACCTCCGAGCACGGTGAATCACGATCACCACGATTCTTCAAGAAGCTATGTAGGTACAGACCCTA
>Ga0302325_10026828_pt1 | contig 11958 bp, 8 predicted proteins | sample Palsa_T0_2_FD_201948 | JGI IMG/M metagenome (GOLD analysis project Ga0302325, IMG submission 201948) | Peat permafrost microbial communities from Stordalen Mire near Abisko, Sweden - Palsa_T0_2 | ecosystem: Environmental > Terrestrial > Soil > Palsa > Peat permafrost | place: Sweden: Abisko... | reverse complement strand
TATTGATCGAGCCGAGGATCGGTGCGGCGAGCGTTGCGGCGCGAGAGCTCGGGGTGCTCGCCGGAAGGAACTGGCTGTTGTCGTTGTTGATCTCGCTGCTGAGACTGGGGAAGGCGGCGGAAGTGAGGACGATCGCCGCGATCCATGCCGCTACCACCAGCCAGCGAAAGCGGACAACCACACGCGCGAGCCGGGCGTAGAGCCGGTCGCTCAGGGTGTCGTTCGTGGCTGGTGGGTCGGGGGCCTGGACGGTCAGGGCGGCGAGGCGGGTTCGCGGTTCGCTCCCCGGAAACTATCCCAGAGAGCCTGACCGGCACGCCGCCTGTCGCGGTTTGACCGCGCCGCCCGGGGGGAATGCTCGGCGGCAAGCTTTAGGTGATTTTTCGGTAACCGCCGTTTCGAAGCGGACATTCGTGTACTTTGGAGCGGCAGGGTTCAGGCGAACGCTTTCGCTACCGAAATGTTGCGGGAGGCAGCGCACCGCGTCGCCCACAACCCCGTCTCCCCCACTTGTGACCCTAATCATTGGCATCCTGCTCGCGTTGGCGTGCGCGCTAGCGACGAACGTCGGGTTCATCTATAAGCATCGCGGCGCATGCTGTGCGCCCTCCGTCGACGTGACGCGACCGTTCAAGACGACCCGTTCGCTCTACGCCTCGCGGTGGTTCGCCGTAGGTATGGTCGTCGCCACCGTCGCCTGGCTGTTCCACATCGCCGCCATGGCGGTAGCGCCGCTCTCGGTCGTTCAGCCCGTGCTTGCCGGAGGCGTCGTCCTGCTCGCGATCATGGCCGAGAAGATGCTCGGCGTCCGCGTCGGTAGCCGGCAGTGGGTCGGCCTCGGGCTGACCGCTGGTGGCCTTGTCCTCCTCGGGCTCACGCTCCCCGCGACCCACGGCGCCCAATCGCGCTTCTCGCTTCCGGGCATGATCGCCTTCGAATCTGCGCTGATCATCGTCGGGGCCCTCCTGATCGCCGCCCCCCGCATCGGCGCCCCCGCCCACCATCACGGCTTTATGCTCGGCGCGGCGGCGGGGCTCATGTTCGGCGTCTCCGACGTCGCGATCAAGGGAATCTCCGGCCTGGTCGGGAGCACGGGCATACTCGGCATCGTTTCGCCGTGGACGCTTGTGACGGTGGCGGCCTCGGTCGTCGCCTTCTTCGCCTCGGCCAAGGGGCTTCAGGACGGCGAGCCCGTGGCCGTGATCGCAATCACCGGCACCGCCGCCAGTATCGCCGGGATCGTCGGCGGGGTCATCGTCTTCGGCGACCCGATGCCGGGCAACCCGATCGTGCTCGTCATTCAGTGCCTCGCCTTCGCGGCGGTGCTCCTCGCCGCCTGGCTGATGCCGGCGCCGGTGCGCGCCGCCCCCGCGTTCGCCGCGTAGCAGCAGCCGGCTCGGCCCGGTAGCTCTCAGCGAACGGTGATCGCCACGATGCGGGAGATCGACCGTGCGTTACGCGCGTCGGCCGCGAGCACGATCCGGAAGCGCTTGACCGAGTGCCCGCCCGCGTTTCGCGTGACCGTGAAACTCGAGTTGATGCCCAGCTTCGGACGCGCGATCGTCACCCAGTGCCCGCTCCGAAGCTGCTGCAGCGCGACCCGCTCGCCTGCGTGACTCGGCGCGATCGTCCCCGACAGCGTGAGACCGGCGCCGGGTGCGATCCGGACACGCGAGGGATGAAGGTCGACCGCCGCGAGGACCGCCTCGGCCATCGTCGCGCTCTGGACCGTCCCCACCTTCACGTACCAGGTGGTGTTGGTCGTGACGGTGCGCACGAACGAGAACGCGCCGGAGGCGCTGGTCTGGGTGCTCGCCACCTGGGTGGAGGCGGCTTGCCCGGCGGCCTGCTCCCAGAGGCCGACCGTTTGTGCCGCGACTGACGTGCTGCCGGTCAGGGTCCCCGTGATCGTCGTCTGGCGTCCCTCGCTCGCCGGGTTGGGCGTCACAGCGATCGTCAGCGCCGACGGGCAGGTAGAGGTCGCGCAGCAGGTCGCGGCGATCGGGACGCAGCACTCGGTAGTGCCCGACTCCGGACAACACGGGTCGTCCGTGCCCACTGCGGCGATCGGACCGCAGCACCCGGGGGTCCCGATGAGCGGGCAGATGACCGTCGGGCGGCTCTGGAGCGTGCTTCCGGCGGCCGCGCCGGGCGTCAGCACCGCCACCAGCGATAAGGCGAGAGCGCCTAAGCCAACGACTTCCCTCATCCACCTGGACACGCAGCCTTGTATACCCGAATCTCTCGCGGGCCGACACCTCGATGTCGATCCGGCCGGATGCGCCGGCATGAAATGCTGCCGGGGTGAGCACCGATCCGTACGCGTCTCTCCGAAGCGAGCTCGCCGAGCTCGCGCCCGAGCACGGTGTCCTCGATGCTCACACGCATCTCGGTGCCGACGAAGACGGCCGCTCGCTCGACCCCGCCTCCCTGCTGGCCGCGCTCGACGAGGTCGAGACGACCGCGCGGGCGGTCGTGTTTCCCTTCCACGACCCTGAGCGCCATCCCGCCTACCGGGTGCCCAACGATCGCGTGCTCGAATGGGCTCGGGAGAGCGACGGGCGGCTGATCCCGTACTGCCGGCTCAACCCCGAGGAGGATCCGGTCGCCGAAGCCGAGCGCTGCCTGGCCCGAGGAGCGCGCGGGATCAAGCTGCACCCCCGTGCGCAGGAGTTCGGGTTCGCCCATGCGGCGGCGCCGGCGATCTTCGAGGTGGCGCGCGACGCGCGCGTGCCCATCCTCATCCATGCCGGCCGCGGGATGCCGACGATGGCGTCGCTCGTCGACCTCGCGCTGCGCTTCCCCGAGGTGCCCCTCGTCCTCGCGCACGCGGGAATCGCCGATCAGGGTGTCTTCGCCACGGGACTCTCGGACCATCCATGCGCGCTCTACGACACGAGCTGCTTCGGACCGCAGGACGTCGTCGAGCTCTTCGCCCGCGTGCCCGCCGAGCGCATCGTGTTCGCCTCCGACATCCCCTACGGCCGGCCCAATGGCGGCCTGTACCTGGCCATGCGCGCCGCCGTGAGCGCGGGACTCGACGCGGACGAGCGGGCTCTCGTCGCGGGTGGCACCATGGCGGCCGTGCTCGACGGGGACGGGCCCCCGGTCGCCCGGCCGCCGCGACTCGCCCGCGTCCGGCCCGCGAGCGGATCGCTGACCCGCGCCGCCGCCTATCTCCTCATGGCCTTCGGCTCGGTGATCGCCATCCCACCCCCGGATCCCGCCCGAGCCCTTCCCTGGATCGCGCTCGCTCGCGCCGTGTGCCGCGACCCGGATCCCCGCGCCGTCGGTTCGGCGCTCGAGCGAATCGACGGCCTGCTCGCGGGCGCCGAGCAGATGATCGCGTCCCCGGTCGAGGATCCGAGGGCCGCCATCGGTCTGATCCACGCCGCCGCTACGGTGGCCGCGACCGAGCCGCTGGTCACCGGCTAGCGACGATCTCGCGGGTGCAAACAGTCGAGCAGGGGTATTTGCGCAGGTCCAGCCGCGTGACCCCGGCCATGCCGTGAATCGTCAGAATGGTGTCGGGTGGCAGGGGAATGAGGCGCAGCGTGGGTCTGGTGGCGCTGCAGCTTTCCTCGACGGCGATCGACCGCGCGTGGGCTGCGGTGATGCTGACTTGGGTGCACCGCCCCGGTGGTCGATCGAAGATGAACACCGTCCTCGGCCTGGCCACCTCGATCAGCAATGGGCCCGCCGGCCGGCTGCTCGGAGCACATGACTCAGTCGTCTGCTGGAACGGCTTCGTGTGCCGGGCGAGGATCGCGTAGTGCTGGGTGAAGCATTCCCGGCCGTCGTGGATCGCGACCTCGGCGGTGAAGCGTACGCCCGCGTCGGTGCCTGCGGAGACGTGGCTGATCACGGTCGGCGTCGACCCCGACGAGCCGCATCCGCCCAGCAGAACGGCGAGCATCGAGAGGGCGAGGCGGGCAAGCGCCTTGCGTCTCTTCAAGCGAACAGGGGGCTCGGGTGCGGCGATGCCGGAGACTATTCAATCCGGTTCGGACGGCGTAGACTGAACGCCACGGTGAGAAGAGGAGGAGGGGGATGACGAAGGGAATCGGATCCATGTCACGGCGGATGTTCCTGCGCAGCGGGGCCGCGCTCGCACTGCTGGCCGCGGCACCAACCGCGTGGGCGCGGAGTGGCGGCCTCGCGCCCCGGAATTTATTGACCCGGTCACGGTTCACACCACTCCTCGGGGCCAGCTTCCGGATGACCGGCGACGGACAAGATCTCGATGTCGTGCTCGCTCAGATCAGCAATCTGACCCCGGTGATGCGAGCTGACGACCCGAACCGCTTCGCGCTCCTCCTCGAGGCCCCGATGGATCATGCGCCCAGCGAGGGCATCCGGACCTTCCAAAATGATGATTTCGGCGAGGTCGACCTGTTCGTCTCCCCCGTCGACCGAGGCGTCGAGGCTCGCCGCTACGAGGCCGTCATCAACCGCTCACTTTCATGACCGCAGCGACTGCCCAAGGAGACGACGATGGCTGAGGCATTTCTCGGCGAGATCAGGATGTTCGGGTTCAACTTCGCCCCAGAGGGTTGGGCCATGTGCAACGGCCAGCTGCTGCCGATCAACCAGAACCAGGCCCTCTTCGCGCTCCTGGGAACCTTTTACGGCGGCAACGGGACGTCGAACTTCGCGCTGCCGAACCTGCAGTCGAGCGTGGCGATCCACCAGGGCCAGGGTCCGGGGCTGTCGCCCTACGTCCTCGGCCAGGTGGGCGGCGTCGAGAACGTGACCCTGACCTTGGGGCAGATGCCGACGCACAACCACCAGGTGGGCGCCAACGCGGCGCCGGCCAGTAGCTCGAGACCGGCAGGGACGGCGCTGGCTCGCAGCACCGCGGATATCTACGCGTCCGCCCCGGACGGCAGCACCACGATGAACGCAGGCATGATCGGGAACGCCGGAAGCAGTCAGCCCCACCCCAACATCCAGCCGTATCTCGTGCTCAACTTCTGCATCGCCCTGCAGGGAATATTTCCGTCGAGGAATTGAGTGCCTGGGTCGCCACCTGCGCGATATAGTGCGCGCGGGACCACCGCAGTTGCTGAGGGGGAGTGACGCATGGCGTTGAGGGTGAGTCGGCTGGTCGTGTCTGTGAACGGGCGTCTGGCGTCGTTCCTGGTCGCGGTGGCGGTGATCGCTCCCCTCTGGCTCGTGCTCTGGGCAGCGCCGGCGCAGGCCACGGTCTTCTCGAATGCCTCCAGCATCACGCTCAACAACCCGACGACGGGAAACCCGGGGTGCACCAACCCCACGGTGGTCTGCAATGCCCCGGCGACTCCGTACCCGTCGACGATCGCCGTTTCTGGTCTCACGGGCACGGTCAACGACGTAACCCTGACGCTCACGGGAGCGACCTACTCGTTCTCCCAGGATCTCGATCTCCTGCTCGTCGGCCCGACAGGACAGACGCTGATCCCGGTCTCTTCGATGGGCCCGGACGGCGCGCCAAACCAGGGCAATCCGGCGCTGAGCAACAGCACCGTGACGTTCAGCGATGCGGGAACCGCTCCGACTGCGAGCACTCCGTGGGGCACCGGCAACACCTTCAAGCCGGCTAATTTCAGCGGGTTCAACCAGACCTGGGAGGCACCTGCGCCGAGCCCTCCCTACGGCAATCCGGGCCCCGACACGACCATCGGCCCGGCCGGCGCCAGCTTCGCTTCCCAGTTCGACGGAACGAATCCCAACGGAACCTGGAGCCTGTACGTGATCACGACGGGGCCCGGCGACGGCACCGGCGCGATCGCGGGCGGCTGGAGCCTGAGCATCACAACCTCCAGCGCGGCGGGGACGATGACGTCGCTGAGCTCGAGCCCGAATCCTTCCTTCACGTCGGGCGCGAGTAGTTCGGTGACGCTGACCGCGACGGTGAGCAGCACGAGCACGGTCAGCGAGGGCACCGTCAATTTCACCGACGGCGGGACGACGATCTCGGGTTGCGGGGCTCAGGCGGTGAGTGCCGGTCAGGCCACCTGCACGACCACCTTCACAACCGAGGGCAACCACTCGCTCGAGGCCTTCTATAGCGGCGACTCGAACTTCGGGGCCAGCAACGGCGCCGTGACCCAGCAGGTGGACGACCACACGACGGTCACCGGCAGCAGCTACTGCAACACCGGGTCCATCGCCCTCAACAACCCCCCGGATACGGTGGCCGACGCTTCGCCCTACCCGTCGCGCGTCTTCGTCTCTGGGCTCACGGGCACCCTCAGCCACCTCAGCGTGACGCTGAGTGGCGCGACGTACAGCGAATCCCAGGACATCGACGCGCTCCTGGTAGGCCCGGCCGGACAGAGCTTCATCCTGGTCGCCGACGCGGGACCGAACTCGGGCGGCGCGCTCAGCAACGTCACGCTCACGCTCGACGACGCTGCGGGTACCACGCTCGCTTCGAACGCCGCCTGGGGGGCGCCGAACGCGAGCGTGACCTCGAAGCCGTTCAACTATGGCGGCGACAACGAGACTTGGGGCTCTCCGGCCCCCGCCGGCCCTTACGGCAATCCTGGTCCCTTCAGCGGTGGCACCGCCACGCTCGGGGATACGTTCAACGGGACCAACCCCGATGGGACCTGGAGCCTGTACGTGATCACGACGGCGGCGGGCGACGGGACGGGATCGATCGGCGGCGGCTGGTGCGCCGACATCACTACCGCCAACGTCCCAGGGACCATGACGACGCTGGCCTCGAGCAACAACCCCTCGTTCACCTCGGCACCGGGCAACTCCGTGACCTTGACCGCCACGGTCACCAGCACGAGCACCGTCAGCGAGGGCACGGTCGACTTCACCGATGGCGGGACGACGATCTCGGGCTGCGGCGCGGTGCCCGTGAGCGGGGGCCAGGCCACCTGCACGACCACCTTCTCGACTGAGGGCTCACACTCGCTCGAGGCGCTGTACAGCGGCGATGCGAACTTCGCGACGAGCAACGCGACCCTGTCGCAACAGGTCGACGACCACACGACGGTCACCGGCAGCAACTACTGCAACACCGGCTCCATCGCCCTCAACAACCCCCCGGACACGGTGGCCGACGCGTCGCCCTATCCGTCTCACGTCTTCGTCTCGGGCCTGCCCGGCAACCTGACCCATCTGGCCGTATCCGTGCACAACGTGACCTACAGCGAGTCGCAGGACATCGACGCGCTGCTTGTAGGCCCCACCGGTCAGAGCTTCATCCTCGTTGCCGCTGCTGGGCCGAATTCCGGCGGCGCGCTCAGCAACGTCACGCTCACGCTCGACGACGCCGCGGCGAGCACGCTGTCCTCCAGCGCTCCGTGGGGGGCTGCCAACGCGAGCGTGACCTCGAAGCCGGTCGACTATGGCGGCGATAACGAGATCTGGGGCCCTCCGGCCCCGGCTGGGCCCTACGGCAATCCCGGTCCCTTCGGCGGTGGCACCGCCACGCTCGCGAGCACGTTCAACGGGACCAACCCCAATGGGACCTGGAGCCTGTACGTGATCACGACGGCGGCGGGCGACGGGACCGGCACGATCGCCGGCGGCTGGTGCATCACCGAGACGATCCAGCCGGCGGCACTTACCATCGGGACTCAGGTTGCCGCGACACCCGTGACCATCGGTACCGCGACCAGTGACACGGCCACGCTCTCAGGGATCCCGGCGGGCGCGGACGCGCCGACGGGCACGATGACCTTCAACGCCTACGGCCCGAGTGACCCAACCTGCTCGAACGCGCCTGCCTTCACCTCGACGGTCTCAGTCACCGGGGTGGGAACAACGACGCCCTCGGGCGCCTTCACGCCGACAAGCACGGGCACCTACCTGTGGACCGCGTCATACAGTGGCGATTCGAATTACTCGCCGGAGGCAAGCGCGTGCGGGGACCCGGGGGAGACGGTCGTCGTCAATCCGGCTTCTCCGACGATCGCGACGACGGCGTCGGCGGGGACGGCTTTGGGCGGGACGATCAGCGATAGCGCGGTGTTGAGTGGTGGTGTCTCGCCGACGGGGTCGATCACGTTCGATGTGTACGGCCCGGATGATCCGACCTGTTCGAATGCGGCGGCGTTCAGCTCGGTGGTGACGGTGAGCGGGAACGGGACCTATGGCTCGGGCAGCTTCACGCCGACGGCGCTGGGGACCTACCAGTTCGTCGCGGTCTACGGTGGCGACGTAAACAACAACACGGTGGCCTCGGCGTGTGGCTCTCCGGGGGAGTCGGTGGTGGTGTCGCCGGCGTCGCCGTCGATCGCCACCACGGCGTCGGCGGGGACGGCGCTGGGCGGGACGATCAGTGACAGCGCGGTGTTGAGTGGCGGTGTCTCGCCGACGGGGTCGATCACCTTCGACGTCTACGGGCCGGGCGACGCGACCTGTTCGAACGCGCCGGCGTTCACGGGGACCGCGACGGTGAGCGGTAACGGGACGTACAGCTCGCCTGACTTCACGCCTACCGCGGCGGGCACGTATCTGTTCGTCGCTTCCTATGGCGGCGACACGAACAACAACGCGGTGACGAGCTCGTGCGGCTCTACGGGGGAGTCGGTGGTGGTGTCGCCGGCGTCGCCGTCGATCGCGACGACGGCGTCGGCGGGGATCGCGCTGGGCGGCACGATCAGCGACAGCGCGGTGTTGAGTGGCGGTGTCTCGCCGACGGGGTCGATCACCTTCGACGTCTACGGCCCGGGCGATGCGACCTGTTCGAACGCGCCGGCGTTCAGCTCGGTCGTGACGGTGAGCGGGAACGGGACCTATAGCTCGGGCAGCTTCACGCCTACCGCGCTGGGCACGTACCTGTTCGTCGCTTCCTACGGCGGCGACGCGAACAACAACGCGGTGGCGGGCTCGTGTGGCGCTGCGGGCGAGTCGGTGGTGGTGACGATGGCGTCGCCGTCGATCGCGACGACGGCGTCGGCGGGGGTCGCGCTGGGCGGGACGATCAGCGACAGCGCGGTCCTGAGTGGCGGTGTCGACACGCCGACCGGGTCGATTACGTTCGATGCCTACGGCCCAGCTGATCCGACGTGTACGGGTACGCCGGCATTCACCTCGACCTCGACGGTGAGCGGGAACGGCACCTACGGCTCGGCTGATTTCACGACGAGCGCGGCGGGCACGTATCTGTTCGTGGCGTCTTACAGCGGCGACGCGAACAACGCCGCGGTCACCGGCTCGTGTGGCGCTGCGGGCGAGTCGGTGGTGGTCTTGAAGGCGTCGCCGGCGATGACGACGACGGCGTCGGCGGGGATCACGCTGGGCGGGACGGTGACCGATACCGCCACCATCTCCGGGGGAGCCGCGCCGAGCGGTACCGTCGTGTTCCGCCTGTACGGTCCCGGGGACGCGACCTGCGCGAGCACGCCGGCGTTCACGAGCTCGGCGGTGACGGTATCCGGCGACGGTGCCTACACCTCGCCAGGGTTCACGCCCTCGGCCGCTGGGACCTACCTCTGGGTCGCCGCGTATTCCGGCGACGCGAACAACAGCGCGACGACCTCTGCGTGCGGAGCGTCGAACGAGTCGGTCGCGGTTGGGGTGACGGCGACGACAACGAAGCTGGTCTCCTCCGTGAACCCGTCGGTGCTCGGCCAAGCGGTGATGTTCACCGCGACCGTCACCGGGACCAATCCAACGGGCACGGTCACGTTCAGGGACGGCTCGACCACGCTCGGGACGGGCACCCTGAGCACGACCGGCACGGCTTCGGTCGCGACCTCGAGCCTGAGCGCGGGGACGCACAGCATCACTGCCGTCTATGGCGGCGATACGAGCAACGCCGGCAGCACCTCGGCCGCGCTGCCACAGGTCGTCACCACGACCCCGGGTCTGCCGACGATCACGATCACGGCGCCGAAGTCAGGAGCCAGCTACCGGTTTGGACAGGTCGTCCGCGCGAGCTACACGTGCAACGACGCTCCGTACGGCCCTGGGATCGCCCTGTGTCGGGGGACCGTGCCCAGCGGCTCGCCGATCAACACGAGGAGGGCCGGTAGGCACACCTTTACCGTCTTTGCCATCAGCGACGACGGAAAGTCCGCGGGCCAGAGCGTCTTCTACACGGTTCGGCGATCGAGCAATCGGTTCACCGTCTCGCACCTCCGGATCAGCGCCGGCGGCACGACCACGTTCGACTTGAAGCTCCCCGGCCCCGGCGTCGTCGACGTGCTCGAGTCCGCGTGGAAGAACAACATTGCCGTCGGGGCGTCGCTCCTCCAGCCGGCAGGAGGGCGGTTCGTTTTCGCCCGAGAGCACATCAAGGTCAGTCGTGCCGGAAGCATCAAGGTCACCGTGAAACCGAGCGCCCACGGACTCGACCTGATCGAGCATCCGAGCTATCCGGTCGTGATCAGACTGTGGATCAGCTACACGCCGACCGGCGGGCTCCAGCGGAACAAGGGCTCCTACGGGCTGCCCGTTCCCTAACGCTGAACGAATCGACAGTTTGAGCGCGCTTCGACGCGGCGCTACCGTTGTAGTGAACCTGAGGCGCTTTCAGCGAAGGAGAGCAAATGGCTAGCACTGAAGAGGCAGTTCGAACCGAGCAAGGCACGCTCCAGGAGCTGGCGCGCCGCCATCTGTGGATGCACTTCACCCGGCTGTCGGCGTACGAGGACCACGAGATTCCCGTGATCGTGCGCGGGGAGGGATGCTACGTCTACGACGAGCACGGCAATCGCTATCTCGATGGTCTCTCCGCGCTCTTCTGCGTCAACATCGGCCACGGTCGCGCGGACGTCGTGCAGGCGGGCGCCGACCAGGCGAAGGAGCTCGGGTTCTTCACGAACTGGTCCTACGCGCACCCGCCCGCGATCAGGCTCGCGGCGCGGATCGCCGAGCTCGCCCCCGGCGATCTCAACCGAGTCTTCTTTACCAGCGGCGGCAGCGAGGCGGTCGAATCGGCGATCAAGCTCGCGCGCCAGTACTTCAAGGTGAGCGGTAAGCCGAACAAGACGAAGCTGATCGCGCGCGAGGTCGCCTACCACGGCACCAGCCTCGGCGCGCTGTCGGCGACCGGAATCACCGCCCTGCGGGAGCCGTTCGAGCCGCTGACGCCAGGCGGCTGCCATGTCCCCAACACCAATACGTACCGGCTGCCCGTGGGCACTTCCGAAGCCGAGCTTGCGGAGACCATCGCCCACCGGATCGAGTTCGAGGGCCCCGACACGGTCGCCGCGGTGATCCTCGAGCCGGTCCAGAACGCCGGCGGCTGCTTCACGCCCCCCGAGGGCTACTTCCAGCGCGTGCGTGAGATCTGCGATGAGTACGACGTGCTCCTGATCTCCGACGAGGTCATCTGCGCCTGGGGCAGGCTGGGGGAGTGGTTCGGGTCTGATCGCTACAGCTACCAGCCCGACATCATCACCACGGCCAAGGGGCTGACGAGCGCTTACGCGCCGATGGGCGCCATGATTGCGTCCGATCGCCTCGCTGAGCCGTTCCTGGAGGGGACGCAGAGCTTCACCCACGGGTTCACGTTCGCCGGGCATCCGGTATGCGCCGCGATCGCCATGGCAAACCTCGACGTGTTCGAGCGCGAGGGGATCCTCGAGAACGTGCGCGCCAACGAGCAGGCCTTCCGCGGGATGCTCGAATCGCTGCGGGACATCCCCATCGTCGGCGACGTGCGCGGAGCCGGCTACTTCCAGGCGATCGAGCTCGTCAAGGACCAGGACACGCGGGCCTCGTTCAGCGACGCCGAATCCGAGACCCTGCTGCGCGGATTCCTCTCCGGCGAGCTCTTCCGGCGCGGTCTGATCTGCCGCGCCGACGATCGTGGCGATCCCGTGATCCAGCTCTCGCCCCCGCTCATCGCCGGACCCGAGCAGTTCGAGGAGATCGAGGCTGTACTGCGTCCGGTGCTCACCGAAGCCAGCGATCGGATGCATTAGGGGGCCGACGTGAAGGTCGGGGTTCCCACCGAGGTCAAGGTCGACGAGTACCGCGTGGCGCTCACCCCGGCCGGCGTGCGCG